>Ga0210093_1000024_pt1 | contig 23521 bp, 25 predicted proteins | sample White_ThreeSqB_D_2_FD_185590 | JGI IMG/M metagenome (GOLD analysis project Ga0210093, IMG submission 185590) | Wetland microbial communities from the San Francisco Bay, California, USA, that impact long-term carbon sequestration -... | ecosystem: Environmental > Aquatic > Marine > Wetlands ... | reverse complement strand
CCTCGATCGCGAGGTCGGAGTCGTCGTCCTGGTTCGAAACCTGGAACATGACGTTGACGGTGTAGATCTTGGAACAGGCGCCGGTCGAGCTGATCGGTGTCGAATACTCGGGCTTGATTTTCGGGCCTGTCTCGATGCTCTCGTCCCAGGCAAGTCCCGGAAAGTCCACGTCGAGGTTGTATTGATTGCCGGTGGAGTAGTCCGTATATCCGTTATGTGCGTTGTAAACGCCCTGTCCGGTCAGGTAGCGGAAGAATTCGAAGAACAGCTCTTTGCCCTGGTAGGAGTGGCTCACATTGCCCTGCGGCGTCGGCATTGAGGCCAGGATCTTGTGGAACTGTGCCTTTGCCCCATTGGTATCGCCGGCGACGAACGGCTGGAAGCCCATCGCGATGTAGCCGCCGTTACTGCACTTGGTACGCCCGAAGCCTTCGCAATTGTTGTTGTTGTTGTGGTTCAGCATCAGTCCGACCCGTACGCCCTCCAGCGGGTCGAATACTTTCCTGAGCGCACCACGCAGCACATCGAAGAACGTGTACGGTCCCGTGGCACTCATGTAGCCCTCTGCGATCAGAGTATCGCACTCGCCGCCATTGCACGCGGTTGATCCCAGGTTCGGGCGGTAGTCGAGTGAGAACATGACCATGGGTTCGCTGCCGGGCGGCAGGCCTGCGCCAGGATTCATGTAGACGTCCGTGTCATCGGCCCGGGCCGAGCCGATAACGAAGATCAGCGCGGCCATGACAATGCAGAGGGTGGACTTCAGAAGATTGGTATCCATACCGGTATCTCGACTCAATGTTCCAACTACTGTTTCGGCACAAGCACAAGAACACCTTCGGTGACTTGTTCCCGGCCAAGGCCTTCATCGACACGATCAAAGCTCGTCACGACCTTGAATGAGGCGCTGCTGAACTTGTCGATGCTGGTTTCGACGACCCGCGGTGGAGGACGAAAAATGGTGCCGGTGCGCTCGACGCGCGCCTGGATATGATTTGCCGCAACCTGGCTGGCCAGAGTCGGGTCGGTGACGGGCAAGTCGGTGCGGTTACAGCCGGTCTGGCCCGCAGTGCAGGCAATGTAGCCGGTGTTACCGACGACTGGCGTCGAGGCGGGACTGGCGACGATCGCATCCGCCAGCGCCTGCGCAGCCTGTTCCGCGGCGACACGCGATTCCTCGTTCTGTGCCATGAACAACTCGATATTGCTCGAGCGCATCGACGAGATCGTAAACAGCGTCATGGCAACGAGAAACATCAGCGCAATGATCAGGATCGCCCCACCTTGCTTCTGTCTCGAAATCGGCGGCATTTGTCTCATTCAGAAACCCATCATGTTCATGCTGCGTATGTTCTGTATCGACACGCTGGTCGAAAATACGCGGCGGTGGAAAGAGTCGCCCGGTACCAGGTCCGGCGAGTTGCTGACCGCATAGGTCTTCGTGTTCTGGTAGCGCGTATCGATGTCGGTCGTGCGGGCCACCAGGAAGATGCGAGCGGCAACGACGTCCTGCATTTCTGCGAGCGTGGGGTTGGTCATGTAGATATTCGGATGACCGTCCTCATTGGTATCGATACCGTACTCGACCTGCAGGTTCTCGATGCCCGTCGCTATGCATTCGGTGCGCATGCTCGGTCCGGCGCCCGATAGCGCCTTGCGGCACAATGTCGGAATGTCGTCGCCAGGCACATTGGCGAATTGCCGGATGTAGTAGATGCTCGGGCGAAACGCCCAGTCGGCACGCGGCGGTGCGACGACGACCGGAGGGGCTGCCGGGGCCGTACCGCTGAACAGCACGCCAACCGTGCCATTGGTGCGCAAGTATGCGCCGTCGGCCGACAATGCTCCGGCCTCGGCGCCGGCAACCCGCTTGATGGCGACGACGTCAGTTCCCGGCAGGATCTCGCCGGCAGTAAAACAAGAGTGCGCCGCGAGTACCGTGGCATCGTTCGCGTTGTCGATAGCGGACAGCGACAGCGAGTTGCCGGTCCCTGCTTCGGTAGCCTGGTACATCCAGTTCACTTCACCCGCCGGGCCGCAGTCGGTACCGATGCTGAGTCCGCCGTCGTAGGACACGCTGGACGGGACGTGCAGCTCGGCCCAGTGGCCGGCCATACTGAGATCGAACGCAAGCTCGCGCATCGCATGCCGTGCGTCATCCTGCATGCGACCGACGTTCTCGTCCTGCTTGAAGCTGTAGCTGTTGTTGACGAACACCGTGATGATCGCCGAAGCCAGCGTCAGCGACAGCAGCATCGCGATCATCAGTTCAATGACGGAGAAGCCGGCCTGGTGCTGTAATGAGCGGGAACGGGTCATCGTGACACTCAACTGTTCGGATCGATAAACGTCGGGATTTGCAGGATGCGGCGAAACTCGTTGTTGGCGCCGTAATTGCCACTGAGGGAACCGCAAGGATTGTTGACTGCGTTATTCATCGATGCGGAGCCGCGCCAGACGACGGTCACCTGGTAGATGCCCGCACCGCCGCCAACGGGTCCGTCGACACACAGCGTCGGTTGCACCAGCCCTCCGGCACCGGTGCCGCCGCTCGATTCCAGGTCGCCGTCCAGGATCTGCTCCCAGAACCACAGGTCGTGGTTCGCTTTTTGCGTGGCATTGCACGGTGCTGTCGAAGTGCAGTTCGGGGCCGGTTCGTTACCACGGCTGCCACCGCCAACGGCGCCGGCGGCAAGATAGACATTCATCGCGTCGCCATTGACGCGCATTTCCTCGAGCAGGCCAAAAGCGATCTGCGAGGCGGTCGTACGTTGCAGGGATTCAAAGTTGGCCTGCTTCGACATCGTCTGCATGCCGGCAACAGCCAGCAGGCCGATGCTGAAGATCACCAGCGCGACCAGCATTTCGAGCAATGAGAAACCGTATTGTGAGTTTGTGGTTCGCATGCCGCAGTCAACTACAGGCAGACCGGCGCGCTGCCGTCAGCCATTTTGGTGGCAAGCCGGGGGCGGCCCGAGAGATCGATGATCATGACCTTGGCATGACTCGCGCCACGGTTATCGCAGACGGTAAACGCACCGGAGCTGCCGTTCAGGGAAGCGTTCATGACGCGGCCGTTCGGCCGGTACATCAGGAACTGCCCGAACTCAGCGGACTGGAACGCCAGGCCATCCTTGGCGTCGCCGACCGACAGGATCGTCTCCCCGGGATCGACGTTACGGTCGCTGTCGGCATCGGTAAATGCTATCCAGCCATCGGCCCAGGAAGTTGCTTCGCAATTATTGCCAGCGGAACTCGGGCAGATGGTGACGCGCGTGTTGGTCGTAATCGCAGTACTGCGAGCGGCATGCAGCGACGAGACGAAGTCATTGATGGCGCCGGTCTGGCGGGCATTGGAAACGAAGATGTCCAGCGCGGGCACGGCCATCGACAGCAGCAGGCCCGTCAGGCCGACCGCGATCATCAATTCGATTAGCGTAAATCCACTTTGCCGCTGCATTACATAATTCCTGCCTTGCGATGCCGTAACCTGCAGACACTTCCGGTGTCGCTGGTTTACGACGACTTGGGTGCAATGCTAGTGATTAAGCGGATTTGACGATGAGACACAGGTCGGATTTGTGGCAATTCGGGGTCATTTGTCGGCCAACTCTGTGAACTGTGCACAGGGTTATGTCGGCATGCGCGGTTTTGCCGGGAAGCGCGTAAAACAAGGGGGCCGCAACAAATCTGTGACGCCAGTCAAGGTGCTGAGTGGGCAATCGATACCATACTTCGTACTCACCAGGAGTGCCTATGAAGATCGTCCCAGTAATTTGCGCAGCGCTGTTCGCTTTCAGTTCGGCAGCGGTTGCCGACGTGTGGAAATGGGTGGACGCCAATGGCGATACGCATTTCGTCGACAGCATGACCGCCATCTATACATGGACCGACGAATTCGGCGACATACATTACAGCGATACGCCGGATCACGAGGATGCTGTGTCGGTGGAACTCGTCTGGCACTCGAAGGGCACGCTGAATGACCTGGACGATCCTGCGCAGGGTTCGTCGAGCGGCAGCGCGTATCCGGGTGAGACGGCCGACGAGCGGTTCGAGCGGGAGCAGGCGGAAGCCTACTACTGCAAGCGTGCGCAGGAGATCTACGACTCCTACGTCAATGCGCCGCGGTTGTACCGGACCAACGACGATGGCGAGCGCGAGTACCTTAGCAAGGAAGACGCAGCGGCCATGATTGCCGAAACGGAAGCCAGGAAAAACGAATTGTGTCGATAGCGCGCTGATTCGCCTGAAACAAGGCGCGGTGTGTGAGGTACTTCACAAATAACGGCAAGAATTGGCGCCAGTATGCGGGCATGTGACACCCGTCGCGACATCGTCAGTCAGCTGTGGGCATCGTTGCCCGCGTGTAAAGAAGAATTAGGTGCGAGGCTATTGGCATGTGGATACCCAACCCGGTTTACGATCGAGCGCCGCACTACTGGCTGTTCCTCGGCCTGCTCTTGATTATTGTCGGCATTTATCTCGGCATCGAGATCGATAGCCTGTACATGTATCTTGGCGTCGCAGTGGGCCTCGCGGCCTGCCTCTGGGGAGTGCGCGTATTCGTAAAGCGCGCGGAAAAACCCGGCCCGGCACGCCAGGCCAATCCCTCCCCATCCGCCGACTAGAACACCCCGGACTCAGCCGCTTTCTTTCAGGCGCTCCACGCCGATCAGTTTCATGATCGTCTTCTCGTAATACGGCTCGGTCTTCGCCGCACGCACCTTGTGCAGGAAGTACTTCTCGTAGGCAATCTTGGCCAGATGCACCCATTTACCTTGAGAAGCCCAGTTGGTATTGCGCGGCGGGATCTGTGGCAACGCGACAAACGCGACGCCAGAGTCGCCAAAATCGGCAAGACAGACGGCGTTCCAGGTGCCGCGTTCTTCCGGTTTGTCGCCCTTCAGCAGCCTGGCGATGTTATGGGTCGTGGCGGTAACCATCGACTCGATCATGTAGCCGGTCTTCGGTGCACCTGTCGCGACCGGCGTCGGGCTGACCGGGGGGATGGCAACGCACACGCCGACCGCGAAGATGTTCTGGTATTTCGGGTTACGCTGGAACTCATCGATCAGGATGAAGCCGCGTGGATTCGTCAGCCCCTCGATATCGATAACGGCATCCACACCCTTGAAAGCCGGCAGGATCATTGAGTGGGCGAAGGCCAGTTCGTGTTCTTTCTTTACATTGCCGTCGTCATCGACTTCTGTGAAATGAATCTTGCCTTCCTCGACCCGCGTAATTTTCGCGTTCGTGGTCCAGTGGATGTGACGGTCACGGAGTTCCGATTCCATCAGGCTCTTGGTATCACCGACGCCATCGAGTCCGAGGTGGCCGATGTAGGGTTCCGGCGTGACGAAGTGCATCGGCACCTTGTCGCGAATCTTGCGTTTCTTGAGCTCGGTGTCGAGGATGAAAATGTACTCGTATGCCGGGCCGAAACAGGAGGCACCGGGGGCGGCGCCGACAACGACCGGGCCGGGGTTGTCGACGAATTTCCGGAAATCGACGAACGAAGTTTCTGCGTGCCCGGTCTTGCAGACGGATTGTGTGAAGCCGCCATCCGGTCCGAGGCCCTCGACCTCTTCGAAGGCGAGTTTCGGGCCGGTTGCGATCACGAGATAGTCGTAGTCGAGCGACGTGTCGTCGTTGAGTTCGAGGCGATTTTCGTCAGGGAAAAGGCGCCGTACGCCCTGGCCGAAGAAGCCAATGCCGTATTTCTTCATCAGGTCCGGCAACTCCACGACGACCTGGTCCTGCTTGCGCCAGCCGACGGCGACCCAGGGATTGGACGGGGTGAATTCGAAGCGATCCGAATCGCCGACCAGGATCAGCTCGTGCTCGCGGCCGAGTTCCTTCTTCAGTTCGTATACCTGGGAGATGCCGCCAATGCCGGCACCCATGACGATAATTCTGGCCATTTCCTGCTCCCTCTGTCTCTACCGGGCAATGATCAAAGTAGACTATTACATAACACTAATGTAGTAAAGACTAATTGACGTATTGCTAATGTAATGGTGTGCGCTCCGCGGCGATGTGGTGGCGCATGTCTTCCCGAAGCAGGTTCACCCCGGTGAAGAACTCCCTCATCAGGACAACCCAGAGGTAGTAACCGCGGTCGGTCAGCAACAGCCGATTCCCGAGTTCGGAAACTGACCCCGAACGCCTGAGCGTCGTCAATTCGGGCCACAGGACCTTTCGAAAGCGGCTGGCGAAACGCTCGTCTGCCTGGTCGAGATCGACGCATCCGGCAAACAGGTGGGTCAGCAGGTAGTAGCGCATCTGGTCGCGTTCGCTCAAAGCCCGCTCCCGCACGATGCCCGACAGGCCGGCGGCGGCACGATCGATGTAGTGATTCAGCGAGAATGTGCTCGCGTAAAAACGCCCGCCGAGATAACTGAACGCACCGCTGCCGAGGCCGAGGTACTCGTCCTGGTCGATAATGTATTCGTCGATCATCGCCGGTTGACTCGAAAAGCACCAAGCCGAGGAGCGGTTGTAGCCGGCCGCGAGCATCCTCTCTGCTATCTGCTGGTACAGCTGTTTCTCACGACGATGATCGATACGCCCAAGCCGTTTCTCCACGGGTCGCCGGGTACTTTCTGACGTCATAAGCGGATAGAACGAGACCTGGTCGGCATGCAGCTCATTCACGAGAATATCGAGGTCCTGGTCCAAAGACGCTTCCGTCTGGTCCGGAAAATTGAAAATCATGTCGATGTTCAGCGTTTTGAAACGCCCGGCGATACGCTGCAGGCGTTGCCTGATTTGTGCACCGCTACCGTATTTTTCCAGGCGGCCCATCTCGGCAAGGAGCAGGTCATCGAAGCTCTGCACGCCGACCGACAGGCGAGTCACGCCGGCGTCGAGCAACGGTGCAACGATATCCTCACGCAGGTCGTCCGGGTTGGTTTCGGTCGAAATACCCTGCAAAGGATGGAGACGCCGCAGGAGTTCGATCGTCCGGACGAGTTGCTTCGGCATCACCGTGGGCGTGCCGCCGCCGACATAGAGGTCGCCGAAGCGGAACCCGGCGTCACTGACCGTTTCAATCTCGTGCTGCAACGCATCGAAGTAGCCGAGGCAACGCGTCTCGTGGAACTCGACACGGTGGAACGAGCAGAATGGACACAACACGACGCAGAACGGGACATGCAGATACAAGAGGTAATGCCTGTCCGGTGCTGCAGTGGGCAAACGTACATCGTCTTGGGAATCGCCGAAGCGCAGGTAACGTCGGCTCAGGCGGCGCCCGACACGACTGATGGGCGACTCGGTGAACATGGGCCTATTTAGGGCCCGGACGACATCCCGGTCTGTACGGAATTGCCGCAGTTCTCTGCGGCATCGTACTTGAGGCGCATGACACGGGCCCTGCTGACATACAGGAGATCGCTGATTTTCAGGATCAGGGCGTCCTCGTACTTGTCGAGCTCGCCATCGGCATAGGCGATATCCCACAGCAGCCCGACGATGCGGGCCTTCTCGTCTTCACTGAGATGCCTGTGCAGGACCTCCGTGAACTCGTAAGCCGAAACCAGTTCTTCAGCTTTGGCATCTGCCTCGTTGACCAGCTCCGCAGCCTGCTCCGCGGTGAGATTGAAATGCAACTGCGCGAGCCTGAGCACGCGATCGAACTCGCTTTCCTCGAACACATGGTCCGCCCGCGCGACGTCGATCATCAAAACGGCTGTCGCCAGGCGCAGCGCAGCTTCGCGATCTGCCGGGGTGTTGTCGACGGATGCCGTAATTGATTCGACTACCTGCGCGAAAAATTGCTTGATCATGTCCGGGCCTGTTCTCCGTATTACCGTTTATGATTGAGATTGCGGCCTGAAGTTTCAAGATCCGGCTGCTTTTCAAGAACAACTAAACGTTTGCCACCGTATGCGACAACGGCGAGAATGGTCGCCACCCGGAGCGGCGGCCACAAAATCTTGATTCCATTTTCGTCCATGAGATTCCTGCTCGGCCCGATCCTGATGGGCCTCGCACTCATGATGCTGGTGCCTTGTGCCGTCGCGCTCTACTACGGGTCGCCGGATCTGAAAGCATTCCTGGTGAGTGAGGCGATCACGGCCAGCGCTGCGCTGCTGCTCATCATTACAGGGCGTCGCAACATTATTCATCTCCGCCTGCGCGACATGTTCCTGCTGACCAGCTTGTCCTGGATCCTTGTTTGCATTTTCGGTGCTTTGCCTTTCATTCTTTCGCATACGGTCGGCAGTTTCACGGACGCGGTTTTTGAAAGCGTTTCCGCCGTGACGACGACCGGTGCGACAGTGCTGACGGGGCTGGACTCGATGCCGCGCGACATGCTGTTGTGGCGATCCATGATGCAATGGCTGGGCGGGCTGGGCATCATTGCACTCGGCACCGCCGTGCTGCCATTCCTGCGCATCGGCGGCATGCGCCTTTTCAATACCGAGTCATCCGACCTGTCGGAAAAAGCGCTGCCGAGCACACGCCGCATCATGAACCGGCTACTGATAGTTTACTTGCTGATTTCGGCGACCTGCGCACTTGCCTACAACCTCGCCGGTATGACGGCCTTCGACGCGATCAACCACGCGATGACGACCGTGTCGACCGGCGGATTCTCTACGCACGACACCTCCCTCGGATATTTTGATTCCGAGGCCATCGAACTCATCTCGATGATCTTCATGCTGCTTGCGGCAGTGCCGTTCATGCTGTACCTGCCAATGTTGCTCGGCCGCCGCATCGGCTTGCTCAGCGACGGCCAGGTACAGAGCATGTTTGCGATCTACCTTGCCGTAGCGCTGATCCTGTCGATCTGGCTGGTGCTGACCGACCAGATGGGGGTCTTCCCGGCGTTCCACGATGCGGCCTTCAACGTCATCTCCATCGGCACTACCACCGGCTATGTCAGTTCGGATCATTCGACCTGGGGCAGCTTTGCCGCCATGACCTTCTTCTTCCTGACCTTCGTCGGCGGCTGCTCCGGTTCGACCAGCGGCGGCATCAAGATCTTCCGCTTCAAGATCGCCTTCTTCATGTTTCATGAAACCCTGCAGCGCCTGTTGCATCCGAATGCCGTGTTCTCCCGCACCCTGCAGGGCCGGCCACTGACCGACGAAATCGTCGCATCGGTGATGGCTTTTTCGCTGGCGTTTGCGACGATTGTCGGGCTTGCCGCGATCCTGCTCGCTGCCGCCGGCAACGATGTCGTCACCAGTATCAGTGCCGCGGCGACCACGATGGCCAATGTCGGCCCGGGAATTGGCGATGTCATCGGGCCTACCGGAACATTTGCATCGTTGACGGATCAATCGAAATGGGTGCTTTGCACGACGATGCTTCTCGGTCGCTTGGAGATATTCACAATGCTGCTATTATTGACGCCGGCGTTCTGGCGCGCCTGAACAGGAATCCGGATGGCAGACGACAAGGGTAAGAACAAACAACCGCCCATGGCGACCCTGAACCGGATGACACCGCCCAGCGCCGCTACCGAGCGGCGGGGAAAGGTCATTTCCTTTTTCGTTGTTATCCTCGTGGCTGTCCTGCTGATTATTGCGGTCAAGCCCACGCAACTGGACGTCTACAAGACTTTCGACGAACTCGAGTTCGAAGATCCCGCACTCGCGCAATGTGTCAGGGAGTTTGCTGCCGCCAACAACTGGAGCGATGTGGGGCAGGCCTACAAACTCCGGTGCAACAACCCGTCCGGCGACGGTATCAGCAACCTGTCCGGCATCGAGCACCTGGTCGAGCTCGCCGAGGTCAATCTCGCGTTCAACCAGATCACCGATGTCGGCCCACTGGCAAGCCTGCCGCGCCTGGAAATCGTCGACCTGAGTCATAACAAGCTGACTGGCCTGCCGGTGTTTCGCGCAGCCCCGCGGCTGAAGCGAATCGAGCTCAACTACAACCAGATCGAGTCGCTGGAATGGCTGACCAGCGAACACTTTCTCGTGCTGGAAAGCCTGTCACTGGTGCACAACCATATCTCTGACCTGTCCGAGGTTCCGGCGCTCGATGGAATCCGCGAGCTGAGCATCAGGGATAACCAGGTATCCGACATCGATCCGCTGTTTGAGCTGACTGAGCTGGTAATGCTCGATGTGGGCAAGAACCTGGTCGCGGACATATCAGGCATCGGCGCGCTCAATAAGCTGAGCCGGTTGTTCCTGGACAGGAACCAGATCAGCGACCTCGGCGGTATCGGCGCACTGGCTGAACTGGAAGAGCTGGATCTTGCCTATAACCCGCTGGTTTCGACTGCGCCAGTCGCCGGACTGGCGCACCTGCAGCGACTGAACCTGACCCAGACCGGTATCGCCAACCTCGAAGGCGTATTGTCGCTCGGCAACCTGGACTTGCTGCGAATTCCGGGCAATCCGGATCTTGCCTGCGAAGACATTCTTGCTGCGATGGTCGAATACGGCGTCACGTCGATTCGCACGGACAAGGCCTGCGAACGCGAGTAATCCCGGTTCGCTGATTCAGGTGGAAGAAGCCACCCGGGTACCGGCGCGACACGCGGAAAACAGGTCCATTGCGGGCTCGTAAACTTCAGTCGAAACGCCAAGCAAGCCCAGTTCCGTGTGGAACAGGTTGTCGTGCGATACCGGTGCCTCGGCCGCAGAGCTGTCGCAGGCGATGGTCGTGGGACGGTCGATATTGTGATCCTGGCCGAGCCACACGATCAAGGGCACCGTTGTCTGCTCTGCCGGTGCCAGCCTGTATGGCATCCCGTGCAGGTACAGGTTGTGCTCGCCGAGGGATTCGCCATGGTCTGAAACATAGATCAGCGATGCGTCGAACCTGTCGCCCTGTTCGGACAACGCATCGATAGCCGCGGCGATGACGTGGTCCGTGTAGGCGATTGTGTTGTCGTAGGAATTGGATATTTCCTGCGGGCTGCAGTCGCCGAAATTCGCCGAGCGGCAATCGGGCTGGAAGACCCGGTAAGACTCGGGGTAGCGCCGGTAATAGGCGGGACCATGGCTGCCCAGCTGGTGCAACACGATCAGCGTGTCGTTGGTAATGGTCGGCAGCATGTTCTTCAGCTCCTCGACCAGGATCTCGTCGTAGCAGGTGTCGTCCGGGCAGATCGCCTGGACGTGGGAGACGTGTACGTCGCGGTTTGCGACTCGCGCGCATACACCTTTGCACCCGTTGCCGTTGTCGATCCACAGGACGTCATAGCCCGACCGGGCAACGACATCCAGGAGATTGTCCTCGTACTTGCTCCGTTCCCGGTCAAAGTCATCGCGGCCGTGGATCGAGAACATGCACGGTAGTGAAACTGCGGTTGCCGTCCCGCAGGAGGCCGCCTCGAAAAACCGGATGTCGCCCGTGTGCTCGAGTTCAGGGTTGGTGTCGAGCCGGTAGCCATCGAGGCTGAAGTTTGCGGCACGCGCCGTTTCGCCAACGATCAGTACGTGCACCGTCGGTTTCCGGCCGCTGGCCATGGCGGAAGCGTGCAATGCGTCGAGGGCAATCGGCTGGTAGTCGGGTGGCGTCTCGAGCGCGTCGCGGATGGTTACAACCCCGGCAGACATCGCGTTCAGGGGCGCGATCATATGCCGCAACTCCTTGTGGTTGCGGACGACCGAAACGATTTCCTTCTGGTACGCCGTCAGGGGCACGAGAATCAGGCCCGCGACGAGCAGAAATGCGACGCCGCGCTGCAGGAACGCGGCCCGCCAGCGACGTGCCTGCAGCGGGTAATACCAGACCGCCAGCGCCGGCAGCACCCCGGCGAGCGCGATAAAGGCCAGGAGCCCGGGCGAAACGAGTTCGAATGCTTCAGCCTTGTTGGTCTGGACAATATTGGTGATCATGCCGGCGTCGATGAGGACGCCGTACTTGCTGGTGAAATAGCCGGCGCTTGCGGCAACGACCAACGCCAGTCCGAGCACAACGCGGGTGATGCGACCAGCGGCGAACGCCAGCATGACGAGGCTAATGAGTCCGATCGTCAGTGAAAAGAAGCTGACGAAGTAGACGAACGTTGGCAGCGCCCCGTCAGGGTGGCTGCCGGCAATTACCTGCCAGTAACTCAGGTTGCAGACCAGCGCGAGCCACAGGCTGACAAAAAAGATGAGCACCTCTGGCGTCTTGAGAAAACGGGACATACGACCACACCCTGATAACGTGAATGGCTATTGTGCGCTCGCCGCCTTAAAGCAGGCTTAAGGGAGCCTTAAGGCGAGGTGCCGCGGCGCTTTGCACTGGAATTTTTTGTCACAGAACCGGCGGGTATTTGGTTAGTATGTACCGTCCTTCAAGGGGGGTGACGGAGTATGGAGTCGATGGACCTGACCGCAAGCTGGACCGGATACGCCGCAGTACTGGTGTTTGTCCTGGCCTACCTGTTCGTTGCTACCGAGGAATTCACTCATCTCAGAAAATCCAAGCCGGTGATTTTTGCGGCGGGAGTTATCTGGGTGATGATCGCGATACAGTATGTCGGCACCGATGATCCGCATGCGGCCGGGGAAGCCGTCAAAGAGTACCTCGTCGAATTTGCCCAACTGTTCCTGTTCCTGCTGGCCGCGATGACCTACGTCAACGCGATGAGCGAGCGCAACGTGTTCGTTGCCCTGAGGGACCAGCTGGCAAAACGCTCGTTCACGTATAGACGCATGTTCTGGATAACGGGCCTGCTGAGTTTCTTCCTGTCGCCGGTCATCGATAACCTGACGACGGCGCTGGTCATGTGCGCCGTGGTGCTGGCAATCGGCAAGGGGAATCAACGGTTTGTTGGTATCGCCTGTATCAATATTGTCGTCGCAGCGAATGCCGGCGGGGCGTTCAGTCCGTTCGGCGATATTACGACGCTGATGGTGTGGCAGCGTGGCATCATCGATTTCTGGACCTTCTTCGCCCTGTTCCTGCCGAGCGTCGTGAATTTCGCGGTGCCGGCCGTGATCATGTCGTTCGCGGTGCCGAATGTCGTTCCAGAACATGCAAACCCCGAATCCCCGATGCCAATGAAACGCGGCGCCCGGATCATCATGGGCCTGTTCGTCGCCACGATCGTGACGGCCGTGTCGTTTCACAATTATCTCCACTTGCCACCCTTCCTCGGCATGATGACTGGTCTCGCGTATCTGAAGTTCTTCGGCTACTACCTGAACAGGACACACAAGCCCACTGCGCTCGACACCAACCAGTATGGCCAGGTTGGTGATACCGCGGCGTTCGACTCGTTCCGCGAGGTTTCAAGGGTGGAGTGGGATACGCTGCTGTTTTTCTTCGGCGTCATCATGTGTGTCGGTGGGCTCGGCTTCATGGGCTACCTCGCGCACATGTCCGGTTTTCTTTATGGCCAGCTGGGGCCGACGACCGCGAACGTCCTGGTCGGCGTCATGTCTGCGGTCATCGACAATATTCCGGTCATGGTCGCGGTGCTCGAAATGCACCCGGTCATGAGTGTGCAACAGTGGTTGCTGGTCACGCTGACAGCTGGTGTCGGTGGCAGCCTCCTGTCAATCGGTTCGGCAGCAGGCGTTGCGCTGATGGGCCAGGCGCGCGGCAAGTACACGTTCTTCACGCACCTGCGCTGGACCCCGGCGATCGCGCTGGGCTATGGGCTGAGTATCTGGCTGCACATGGTCATGAACCAGGGCTACGGCACGCTTTAGGGGAGGTTCAAACGAACCTCAAACGGACGGTGCAGGGACCGCCAAACAGTTTCAAACTGAAACAGCTCTCGGCGTCCGACCGCGGTACGATCCCGGCATGGATTCTCTGTCACAAGCCGTACTGGGTGCGAGTGTGGCCGGCGCATTTGCGCCCTCCGGCCAGCGCGGCAAGGCGATGCTGGTCGGTGCAGGGCTCGGCACGCTGCCCGACCTTGATGTGTTCATCGATTTCGGTGGCGACGTCGAGAATTTCACCTATCACCGTGGCTTCAGTCACTCGCTGTTTGTGCTCGCGCCGTTTTCGGTACTGTTATGGCTGCTGCTTCGGCGCTGGTGGGCTCCCGTTCGGGAGGAGCCGCTTCGGTGGCTTGCCGCCATCAGCCTCGCATTATTGACGCATCCGCTGCTCGACGCTCATACAGCCTATGGTACGCAGCTGTTCTGGCCCCTGACCGTTCCGCCGACTGCGTGGGCGACACTGTTCATTATTGATCCGCTGTACACGTTGCCGCTGCTGGTCGGGGTACTGGTGGCAATTTTTCGTCGCGAGGCGGGCGGTGCGGCACTCCGGGCAGGCCTGGTCATCAGCACGCTGTACATCGGTTGGTCCTGGGTAGCGCAGACGCTTGTCATGCGCAACGTCGAAGACGCACTGGCGTCCATGCACATTCAGGATGCGCGGGTATTCCTGACGCCGGCGCCGCTGAATACGATGCTGTGGCGCGCAGTCGTTATGACCGACGACAATTATCTCGAAGGCTTCGATTCACTGATGATCGACGAGGGCACGATGCGTTTTACCGCGTATCCGTCGGACATCGATGCGATGGAAGACGCAGGTGATATTTGGGCGGTCCAGCGCCTGCGCTGGTTCGCGCGGGACTTTGTCAGGGCTCGTGTCGAGAATGACAGGCTGGTCATCAGCGACCTCCGTATGGGCCAGGAACCCTTCTACGTCTTCAATCACGTCGTGGCCTTTCGCGGCAATCCCCACTGGAAAGAAGCGCCCGGCACCTTGCTGCCGATATCCTTCAGCGACCGGGCCCTGGCCGAGACCTGGGACCGAATCTGGCACGACGGTGAACGCAACTAGCCGCCGGCCACCGGCTCACTACGTTCTCGCCGGCCTCACACCACGTAAACCAGGACGTAAGCCGTCAGCAGCACGGCTATCCAGAGGGCCGTTGTCCCGATTGACCATGCACGGGTAAAGACGCCGGCGCGTGAGAGCGTCGTGCCGAAGTACGTCTCGCCCATGGCACGCAACGCGGTCAATATTTCACCAGCACGGGTTTGCACAGCGCTGCCCAGTGCTGCCACCGCCAGGTAAATCGCCCTGGCAGTTCGATACAACAGGACCCGCCACAGCCAGTCCGTATCCAGGCTGATGGTCAGCGTTCGCTTCATGAGCGGCAACAGCAGGAAAAACGCGAGACCGGAGAACAGCAGCAACTGCAGGTAGAACAGGACCTTGCCCGCTGTGTACGGCACATACTCGACCGGGTACGGAAGATACGCGTAGAGCAAGTCCGGAAAGATGCCGAGCAAGAGACACAGCGCGCTCAGCAGTACCATCGCGGCGGCCATGTTCCAGGGCGCGTCTTTCGGCCTGAGCCCCGAGTCCTTCTGGAAGAACACGAACCACGGGAACTTGATGCCGGCATGCAGGAAGACACCGGCCGATGCGGCGGCCAGCATGAAATAGACGAATACCAGGCTCTCGTCCGCCGCGGCCTGCGAGATCATCGTCTTGGTCGTGAAGCCCGAGGTGAGGGGGAAACCGGAGATTGCGAGCGCGCCGATAATGCCGCAGATGGTGGTTATCGGCATCGTCCGAAACAGGCCACCGAGATCGGTGCACTTTGAAAACCCGGTGCGGTAAATCACGGCGCCGGCACTCATGAACAGCAGCGCCTTGTAGAGAATGTGCGCGAACGCATGCGCAGCTGCGCCGTTCAGTGCCATCTGTGTGCCGATGCCGATGGCACAGACCATGAATCCGACCTGGTTGACAATCGAGTAGGCGAGAATGCGGCGCGCGTCGTTCTCGAGCAGCGCATAGATGATGCCGTACATCACCATGAACAGGCCGACACCAATCAATACCGGCTCGCCGGGGAACAGGAGTATCAACGCGAGCACCGCGGTCTTGGTCGTGAACGCGGAAAGGAACACCGAGCCCGTCGGGCTGGACTCCGGGTAGGAGTCCGACAGCCAGGCGGATACCGGCGGTGCCGCCGCGTTGATCAGGATCCCGATCAGGATCATCCACGTGTCGAAGTTCGTGGCGAGCATCGGCCGCACATCGATCGAGCCGGTGTGGATCACGACGCCCTCAATGCCGACTTTCAGGATGACGCCCCCGAGGAGGTGCATGATGGCGTAGCGGATGCCTGCCGCCCGCGCGCCCGGCGTGCCGCCACACCAGACAACCACGGTAGAGAACAGGGCCATCAGTTCCCAGTAGACGAACAGCGTAATCAGGTCGCCGGCGAAACTGACACCGATTGCACCGGCGGCATAAATAAAGGCTGCCGAGAGCTCGTACCACTTCGCCTGGCGGAATGCATACAGTCCGCCGCCGAAAGCCATCAGGGCAAAAATGGTGGCAAACAGCCGTCGCAGCGGGCTGCCCTCGAGCGGTTCGATCGGGTAGTCGAGGAAAGTAATCGTTGCAACGACGCCATCGGGCACCTGCCAGACGGCCCAGAGCGCGACCAGCGGCGTGCCGAGGACGAGCAGGCTGCGCCAGTGGCCGCGCGCGATCCCGATGAGTACCGCACCGGCAACCATGATGAGCGCTGGTGGCAGCACGTCAAACATCGTCGTCTCCGGCGGCGTAGTAATCTTCATTGCGCTTGAGGATGAAACCGAGGCCCTTGGCAACGAGCACCATGGCAAGGCAGGAGAGGAAGCCGAAGCCCGCGCCGAAGCCGAACCAGCCGTCGACGCCGAAGTAGCCCTTGACGTACACGAACGCCTGGGCGGCCACGGTCAGGGCGAGCACCACCGAAAAGCCCCACCACAGCTTGCGGATGGTTGCCGGGCGTGTGAGCCAGTGTGAGCGATCGTCGTTCATCAGCGCGCCTGTACCAACTGTGCCTCGAGTTCGAGGACAGGTCCGTTGAAAAAGAAAAACAAGAGGGTCAGTGCCGCCGTGATCATCAACGCGAGCACGGCCGCAAACGGTGCTTCACCATGCTCCTTCGCCGGCGGCACGTCTTCCTCGAGGAACCAGGCCATGTAAATGATCGGCAGGAAGTAAGCGGCGTTCAGGGCCGTGCTGACAATGATTGCCGCGATGGCGACGTAGTTGTCGGCCTGGAACGCGCCGGCCAGGATGTACCACTTCGAAACGAAGCCGCCGGTCGGCGGTACGCCGATCATGCTTAGCGCACCGATTGTGAAAGCGGCCATCGTCCACGGCATGCGCCGGGCGATGCCCCGAAGCTGGTGCAGTTCGGTTTTTTTGGCCGCGGTATAGATGGCGCCGGCGGCAAAGAACAATGTGATCTTGCCAAAAGCATGCGCGACCATGTGTACCGCGGCGCCTACCTCGGCGAGCGGCTTGAGAATCGCGGCTGCCATGACGACATAGGAAAGCTGTGCGACGGTGGAGTAGGCGAGCAGGCGCTTCAGGTTCTGCTGCTGCAGCGCGACGATACTGGCGACGATAATCGTAAACGCGGCGGCGTAGATCAGCCACCCACTACTCGGCTCGGCGAACAGGAAATCGATACCGAAGATGTAGACAATGATCTTGGTAATCGTGAAGACGCCGGCCTTGACGACCGCCACGGCGTGCAGCAGGGCACTTACCGGCGTCGGTGCAACCATCGCCGCCGGCAACCAGCGGTGTACCGGCATGACGGCGGCCTTGCCCACGCCGAAAACAAATAACCCGAGCAGCAACCCGATCGCCGGCCCGGCGATTTTTCCCTCGAGCACGCCGCCTGGCGTGAAGGTGCCCGTTCCGGCCGCAACGTAGGTCCAGATGATGGCGGGAAGAAACAGGCCGATCGATGTTGTCAGCAGGACGCCGAGGTAGACGCGTGCGGAGCGCACGGTTTTTGCGTCGCCCTTGTGTGCAACCAGCGGGTAGGTCGATAGCGTCAGGACTTCGTAGAACAGGAACAGTGTGAACAGGTTGTCGGCAAAAGCGACGCCGATGGCGGCTGCCAGGGCAATCGCGAAGAAGATGTAAAAGCGCGTCTGGTGGGATTCCTTGTTGCCGCGCATATAGCCGATGGAATAGATCGAATTGACAATCCACAGGCTCGATGCGAGTGCCGCGAACAGCATGCCCAACGGCTCGACACGGAAAGCCAGGTCGATTCCGGGCACGACCTCGGCAACGAGCAACGACGGCCGCCCGCCCTGCATCAGCTCGGGCAGCAGGCTCCAGACCGTGACGGCCAGTGCGCCGGCCGTCAGCAGGGTGGTCGCTTCGCGCGTGTTATCGCCGATGCGGCTGGCCACCGCTATGCCAACGGCGCCGACCAGTGGCAGCAACAGCGCAATCGCAATCAGTTCGGCACCGTTCACGGGAGATGCTCCAGCAGCGTCTCTGCAGCCGAGGAGGCAAGCGTAACCGGCAGCTCCGGCGCGAGGCCGAAGTACAGGTTGGCAAGCACGGCCACCCAGGTGACGACGAGCATCAACAGTGGCGCCTCACGCACGGCGGAGACGTCGCCACCGGGTTCGCCAAAATAAAGGGACTCGACGATGCGCCAGATATAGGCGACCGCCATCAGCGAACTCGCCACCAGGACGACAACCAGCGCGATGCCGAGCGGACCGTGCTCGAGCGCGGCCGTGATCAGGTACCACTTGCTGATGAAACCGGCCGTTCCCGGAATGCCGATAAGACTGAACCCGGCCACGACGAGGGCGGCTGACGTCCAGGGCATTTGTTTCGCGAGACCCCTGAGACCAGGCAGCCGCAGCCCAACGCACTGCGTCGCGAGACAACTGACGGCGAGGAACAAGGCACCCTTGGCGAGTGCGTGATTAAAGAGGTGCACCGTGCTCGCCGTCAGGCCGGCCACCGTCACAAAGCTGGCGCCCAGCAGTATGTAGCCGACCTGTGCAATCGACGAGTAGGCCAGCAGTCGCTTGACGTTCTGCTCGAACAGCGCGACGCCCGATGCAATCAGGATGGCCAGCACCGCGAGCGGCATCAGGAAGTAGGCAAACTGGATGTCGTGGCCGACCAGGTTGCCCTGGAATACGAAGAAGTCGAAGCGCAGCAGAAGATACAGCGACACTTTCGTCGAACAGGCAGCGAGGAACACCGTGACGGTATTTGGCGCATAGGTGTAGCTGTTCGGTAACCAGACGTGCAGCGGAAACAGGGCTGCTTTGAGCGCCAGGCCAACTGTAATGAAACCGGCAGCGACGAGAATCGGCGCCTGATCCGCTACCTCGTGAATGCGCAGCTCCATGTCGGCGAGATTCAGCGTGCCCGTCATCAGGTAGATCAGGCCGATGCCGATCAGGTAGAACGTGGCGCCGATCGTACCCATGATCAGGTACTTGAACACCGCGGGCAGGGCGCGACGATCCGAGCCGCCGGCGATGATCACGTAGCTTGCAAGCGACGAGATCTCCATGAAGACAAAGATGTTGAACGCATCGGCAGCGACAGGTATGCCCGACAGGCCGGCCAGCGCCAGCAGCCAGGCCGCGTAGAACAGGGGCTGGCGTGATTCATCGATATCGGCATCGACGCTGCGATGCCCCGCAAGTAACGCAAACGACGATGCGCCAGTGACAATCAGGAGCAACAGGGCACTGAAGCGATCGACACCCAGCTCGATGCCGTAGGGAGCCGGCCACGAGCCCATTCGATACGTGTAGGTGTTGCCATCGAGCACGCCGATCGTCATTGCGATGGCGATGGCAAACGCCAACAGGCTGGCCGCCGTGGCAGCTGCGCGAGCGAGCCCGCGCGGCTGCAGCAGCATGACGAGCGGCGCGCTCAGCATCGGCACTATGACCTGTAGCGCCGGAAGATGGTGCGCGAGGCTCGTCACTGGCGGTCGCGCTCCTGGATCTCGTCCTCTTCAATAGAGCCGTACTCTTCCTTGATACGCACGACGATGCCAAGCCCGAGCGCGGTCGTCGAAATACCGACAACAATGGCGGTCAGGATAAGCACCTGGGGAAGCGGCGTGGAGTACAGCGAAACGCCGTCCTGGAGAATCGGCGCCGTGCCACCGTCAACCTTGCCCATCGTGATATAGAGCAGGAATACGGCCGCCTGGAAGATAGACAGCCCAATGAGCTTCTTGATCAGGTTGGGCTTTGCGATGACCGCGTAAAAGCCGATCATCAGCAGGATCGCGAAAGCCCAGTAGTACACGAGGCCTAGTAGTCCCATCAGGCTTTTCCTCGTGCCGCGAACGCGTGGAACACACACAGCAACACGCCGGTTACCGTGATGCCGACACCAAGCTCGATCAGGATGATGCCGATGTGCTGCCCGGTAATCGGGTCAGACGCCAGCACCGAGTAGTCGAGAAAATTGCCGCCGAGGAGCATGCCCGCGACGCCTACAGCGCCATACAGAAGGGCGCCGCCGGCAACGAGCCACTTGAGCACCCGCATCGGCAACGCACGAAGCGCCTGCGCCTCTCCCTCCAGCAATGCGTAAAGTATGACGGCTGCCGCGATGATCGCGCCGGCCTGGAAGCCGCCGCCTGGGCCATAGTCGCCGTGGAACTGCACGTAAAGACCGAACAGGAAAATAAACGGAATCAGCATGCGGCCGACAACCCGCGGGACGAGATAGTGACGCAGGCCCTCGTCCGGTACGTTCGCCGGATCGATTTCGCCGGGCCGTCCGGCGGATCGCGCACCGAGCAGGAACAACACGCCGATGCCCGCGGTGAACACAACAAAGACTTCGCCCAGCGTGTCGTAACCGCGGAAGCTTCCCAGCACGGCCGTCACGGCGTTGGGGATATCAATCAGTTTCGGGGTGTTTTCGAGGTACCAGGTGCCGACGTGCTGCTGCACCGGCGCGTCCGGATCGCCCAGCCGGGGCTTGTCGAAAGTGGCGTAGATGACAATGAGCGTAGTGATCGTAACGACGCCCAAAGCAAGCAGGCGGCTCCTGGTGCCGCCGCGTTCGTGCTCGCCAGTCAGCGCAAGGGCGCCGAGAAACAGCACGGTCGATATTCCTGCACCGATCGCGGCCTCGGTCAATGCGACATCTGCCGCATCGAGAAGAAAGAAGTTGGCGGCCATCAGCAGGCTGAAGATGCCGGTCAGGATGACGGCCGCGAACAGGCTCTCGCTGCGAACGATCGCGAGTGCTGTTATCACCAGCAGCGTCAACAGAAAGATGCCGAAAAGAATGATCACTGCGAGATAACCTTGCGCTTGATCGGACCCTCTTCAGGCTGCACGCCGGCAAGAATCGCCGCGCTGGCCAGTGCATTGGATGCCGTCGGGCTCGTCAGCAGCAGGAACAGCAGGATGGCCGCGAGCTTGATCGTGGCGAGCGTCATGCCCGCCTGCAGCATGATGCCGCCGATGATCAGGACGGCAGCCATCGTATCGGTCAGGCTGGCGGCATGCATGCGCGTATAGAGGTTCGGCATGCGCAAGGCGCCGAGCCCGCCGATGAAGACGAATATGCCTCCCAGTGAAAGCAACACCCAGCTGAGAATGTCGATAGCGAGCGCCATGAGTTCTACTCGTCCATACCTTGCGCGGCGTCGCTGCTGTCCGCGCGTTCGCGAATGAATTCGAGCACGGCGATGACGCCAATGAAGTTGATCAACGCGTACACCAGTGCGAGGTCCAGGAAGTCGGGCCGGCCGTACAGGAACGCGACCACCGACAACAGCAGCACCGTTTTTGTGCCAAACATGTTGGCCGCGAGCAGCCGGTCATAGATCGTCGGGCCGAGCAGGGCACGCACCAGCGCAAGTGCCATCGTGACGAGCGTCGCTATCGTAACGGCGTAATACATCGCTATTCGACTCGCAACGCAGCGACGCGCCGATCCATTTCGCCGCGCTCGAGCTCGTCCGCGCCGGCCCGGGTCAGCGCGTGTACGATGATCTCGCCGTCATGGACGTCGAGCGCGAGCGTGCCGGGTGTCAGCGTGATCGAATTCGCAAGAATGGCCTGGTCGACCGGGTGCTTGCCGGTTGCCCTGATCTTCACGACCTGGGGGCTGATCGGCAGGCTCGGGCTCAATACAATACGGGCAACATCAAGGCTGGATTTGACGACCTCTTTTCCGAGCCACAGCCAGTAGCCGAGCAGGCGGCGGCCGAAACTCATCACGAACACGTCGGTTGCGAAATAGTCCATGCGATGCTTGATGTAAATAGTCAGCAGGCAGGAAAAGAGTCCCAGCGCGAGCAGCAGCGGCTTGTAGATTCCGGACCACAGCAGCCACGCCGCGACCAGCGGTACCAGCAGCACCAGCATGCGTGTAATGGTTTGCGATCTCGTGCTCATCGAGTCAGCTTAGTCGGCATCCGGATCGCAGGGGTATTCGCGACGCAGGGTCGAGAACACCGCGTCACGTGCGAGAAGATTTTCGTCGAGCACTTCCCGGTTGGCGAGATCGTCGACTACTTTTTCAACCACGCCTTCCAGGGAGTCCGGCTCGCCCAGGCAGAAGTCGGCGTACACGGTCGGGCCGCGGTGGCTGATTCGGCTGCCAATGCGATTGCGTATGGCGCGTTCCGAGAAGGTCTCATCCTCATCGAACTCCGTCGCGATGTTCTCGAGAACGCGGGCATCGGTCGCTACCGCGCCGTCGATGAATCCCTGTACGTAACGGACACAGAAAATGGCGTCCTCGCCTTGCCTGTCCTCGTAATAGAACGCGCAATGTTCCGCGAGCTCCGGCGTCGACAATGGCTCGACGCCCTGGGCGCGATCAGACAGCAGCACGAGCGCGGTTACGCCGAAAATTAAGGTTTTGATATGCATTGCCAAGTCTCCGGCTAGTTGTTGGTCGGCGCCTGCTGGTTGAGAATCGTCTCCAGCAGATTACCGACGGTGCAGTGTTCTTCGATCGCGTGACGCAAATGTGCGTCGGTATTAATAACATAGTGATTACGTCGACCTTCCCTGGCGCGCTCGAGAACACCCGCTTCCTCGAGCTCGCCGATCAACCGAAACGCTGTGCGTTCGGTGATCCCGACTCTTTCAGCCACATCGCGCAACCTGGCGTCAGGATTGTCGGCCAGACAAACCAGCACGTGGGCATAGTTGCTGAGAAAGGTCCAGTTCTGCGGTGATTCTGACACGGGAATCCGACTCCGGGAAAAGACGTAGGCGAGGAAAATATGACAGATAAAACCGGAAAGCAATAACCAGATATCAAAAACAAGACATTATTGTCATATATAGGGAGGGGCCATCGGCGAAAGCATCGGGAACTGGCGGACGCTGGGCCTCGCTCTTTCGATATCTGCAGCTCGCCCAGCGTCGTGGTCTTGTCGATTCGCAGCGCGCGGCGGCTGCGGTTTGGGGTGGCGGGCAGGCACGCGGATCGTGAAGAGCAACGCCTGCCGTTTGCCCGTATCATCAATGGCCAGCATCTGAACCAGGGAGTGCCGCACACCATGCAATACAAGGCCATCAAGCTCGTCAAACGTCCGGGGCTCACGATCACGCCGGACCTGTTCGAAACCGTCACGCTCGAGACGCCGGCGCTGGCAGACGGCCAGGTGCTGCTGAAGCAGACGCACATGTCGCTCGACCCGGCGATGAAGGGCTGGATGACCGATGACCGCAACAGCTACATCCCGCCCGTGGAGCTCGGCGACATCATGCGCTCGAGCGGCGTCGCGGAGGTCGTCGAGTCGAAACACGACGATTTCGAGGTTGGAGACAGGGTGGTCGGGATGATCGGCTGGACCGAGTAC
>Ga0210093_1000023_pt1 | contig 23627 bp, 21 predicted proteins | sample White_ThreeSqB_D_2_FD_185590 | JGI IMG/M metagenome (GOLD analysis project Ga0210093, IMG submission 185590) | Wetland microbial communities from the San Francisco Bay, California, USA, that impact long-term carbon sequestration -... | ecosystem: Environmental > Aquatic > Marine > Wetlands ... | reverse complement strand
AACGCCGCACGCCGTTGGTCCAGCCGATGCCCTGCTGTCCGGTGGATGCTGCGAGCGCACCAATGCTCAGCCAACCATACGTTATCGGCCGGGTCGACACCGCGGCCGCATCACGCAGCACCTGCGGACTGCTGACGAGGAGTCCCTGCCACAGGCGCTCGCGATTCTGTTCGATGCCGCGCTCGCTGGTGACCCAGGTTTCGCGTTGCGTCATCAGTTCTACAGCGCGGGTCGGATCCTGCTTCTGTATCCACGCGTCCGCGCGCAGCGCCTCGACGCGCAGCCGGTCGCGCCGCGTCAGCGGACCGCGACTCATCGGCTCGAGCAATGCGAGCGCCGCGTCTGCTTCGCCGTTGTACAGGTACAAGGCGGCGCGATCGGTACTCCACAAAGGCAGCAGCGTGCTGTCCAGCTGCGGCTCCGCGACATTGCTGAATGCGTTGCGGGCGCGGCCGACATCCCCGGCATCGAGCCACTGCTCGACAGCCAGCAATGTCAGGCGGTCCCGTTCGCCGCCGGTAGCCCCACTGGCCAACCCGATATAGGCGCCCGCGGCTTCGGCGTGTTCGCCGTTTTCGGCCAGGCGCTGGGCACGGTCTTCTGCCGAAGAGCCGAAGCCGCCGACGCCGGTCGTCTCACAGGCGGTCAGTAACAGTGCCGCGAGCAGCAGTACGAGTTTGCTTGCTACCGGGTATGTTTCGCGGGCAGGATGTCTTGAGCGTTTCATCATAAGTAATCAGACGGGGTCGGTTTTATCGCCATATGAGCGGCAAATTACATATCGTCGCGACGCCAATAGGCAATCTGGAAGACCTGACGCCGCGAGCGCGCCAGACACTCGCCGAGGTAGATCTGGTTGCAGCCGAGGATACCCGCCACACAGGGCGATTGCTATCGCATTTCGGCGTCAAAACACGACTTATTGCACTGCATGATCACAACGAGGAGCAGGCGGTCGCGACTATCCTGCAGCGGCTCGAGGCCGGACAAAATGTCGCTCTGGTCAGCGATGCCGGCACGCCGCTGGTAAGCGACCCCGGCTATCGCCTCGTACAGGCCGCACACAGAAACGGCATCACCGTGTCACCGGTGCCCGGAGCAAGCGCAGTGACCGCTGCGTTGTCAGTTGCGGGCCTGCCGACAGACCGTTTCTGTTTCGAAGGGTTTCTGCCGGCGAAGGCTGCCGCCCGGAAAAAGATGCTGGCCGAGCTTGCCGGCGAAGAACGAACCATGGTGTTCTATGAGTCGGTGCATCGCATTGCCGACGCGCTTGCCGACCTTTGCGATGCTTTCGGCGACGACCGCGCAGCTTTCGTCGGGCGCGAACTTACCAAGGTCTACGAGCAGTGTCTCTACGGCTCGCTGGGTTCGCTGCGGCGCATGGTCGGAGATGGCACGATTGCCACGAAGGGAGAATTTGTCATCGTCATCGCCGGCGTTGTCGCCGCCAATGATGCAACATACGATGTCGATCGACTGCTTCTTATACTCGCCGGCGAATTGCCCGGTAAGGACGCAGCCCGCATCGCGGCAGAGCTCACCGGGCAAAAGAAGAATGCACTGTACCAGCGCATTCTCGAGCTGAAAGACACCGGCGGTGATTCATAACCAGCGGCGCACTCGTGCCGCGTATTCCTTGTAGTCAGCTGGAAATGTGTGGGCCAGCTTTTCCTCCTCGTAGGGGCAGAACGAGTGATCGATCACGGCGCAGAACATGATCATCGCTGCGTAAATCATCAATGCGCCGGTTGCCAGCGCGAGTCCTGCCATCATCATCGCGATTCCGACGTACATAGGGTTGCGCGTGAACCGGTAGATGTCGTGCGTCACAAGGGTGGTGCTGGCGGCAGTCGGGCAGACCGCTGTCGATTCGATCCTGAACAACCACCATGCGCGCAACATAACGAGAAAGCCCGTCACGGAAATTGCGATGCCGCCTGGAATCGATGCCGGCAGTTGTACCAGCCCGGCCGGCAACAGGAGCTGCATTGCGCCAGCTGTGAGCAGCAGCGACATCGCGATACGTGGCGGTTTGTAAGTCAGAATGCGGGCGCAGGGCCCGGAATGGTTATGCATGATCCTTGTCCTCCAGCAAGTGCGCGAACAATGTCTCGAGTGTTCTCTTGGTTGTCGCCAGATCGGCGGGTTCGATACCGGCGAACAGATCGTTCAGCAGGACATCTTCCTGGTCGCGAACTCTTGCAAATGTCTTGCGCCCTTGCGGACTGAGTCTCAGCACCGGCGAGCGCTTGTGACGCGGGTTGGCGAGCGACTGCAGCAGCCCGTCGTCCAGCAAGCTGTTGACGGTTACCTGTACGTGCTGGCGGGTCACGTGATAGCACTTCGCTATCTCTGGAACAGTGAGTTTTTGATCGGGGTACAGGAACTCCAGGACGGCCCGGTCAGCGGCTGTGAGCCCGGTGCCCTGAAGATAACTGTTGGCCCGGTCAGTCATCGCTCTGAAGAGGCGGCGCACCAGCCACGTTACGTTGTAGGCATCCTCTTTCCTGTTCATCACTTGTACCCATTTTGACAATTCGGTTGTCAAAATAGATAATGACAACTTAATTGTCAAGTGCCGAATCCGGGACGCACCCCCAATCTGCGATGGCGGCTGTGCAGTAAAGACCCAAAAGAGCGCTGACTGGAGTAGAATCGCCGCCGGGAAAGCCGGAGTCGGCCAGACAACCGCCGCAGAGACTGCGGAGGAAAGTCCGGGCTCCTTCGGACAGGGCGCCAGGTAACGCCTGGGGGACGTGAGTCCACGGAAAGTGCCACAGAAAACAGACCGCCAGCCTCGGCTGGTAAGGGTGAAAAGGTGCGGTAAGAGCGCACCGCGCGACTGGTAACAGTTCGCGGCACGGTAAACCCCGCCCGGAGCAAGACCAAATAGGGAAGTGCGGGCTCAGGCCCACCGTCGGTTCCGAACGGACTTCCGGGTAGGTTGCTCGAGGTAGCTGGTGACAGTTATCCCAGATGAATGGTTGTCTTTAGACAGAACCCGGCTTATTGCGGGCTCCGGCTTTCCCACTCCCGCCTGTCTATAAAAAAACCCTATAAAACAGTAAGTTATAGTGTATATTTGGACGCTCCAGGAGCACCCGAGCGCGGCCGGCTCGAAAAATGGCACCGGACGCAGTGAAAATCCGGCTGTCGGCGTATCGCGACCCGCATCTAACTCCTCGTTTAGGAAGTCCCTATAAGCAACTGATTTTGCTCGCGCGAATGCTGCCACAATTCGCCCTGATTGGGCCACCGTTCTGCCCCTAAGTCCCTGTAGAACAACAACTAATTGCTTTTGTTTGTTGACGGTCGCGGCGGCCGCCACCTATAGTGTGGAAAAGTGGATAAAAGTGGGAGGAAAGGGGCAGCCAGCCCATATTCCGCGCCTTAACAAGCGGAATCGGCGGCAATCCTTAAAGTCGTGTTTCGAGGGGCCACCAAAGTCACGTTGGACGCCAAGGGGCGTATGGCAATACCGACCCGGTACCGGGAGCGGCTTGCTACCCGTTGTGATGGCCAGATCATCGTTACCGTCGATAAGGATCACTGTCTCCTCGTGTACCCGCTGCCCGACTGGGAAGAACTCGAGCGCAAGCTCGTGCGCCTGCCCAGCATGAACAAGGTCGCGCGCCGCATCGTGCGCATTATGGTCGGTTACGCAACCGAGGTCGAAATGGATGGGAGCGGGCGCATTCTCGTTTCCAAGGAACTGCGGGAATTCGCCGGGCTCGACAAGCAGGCAATGCTGATCGGGCAGGGCAACAAATTCGAATTATGGGATGAACAAACCTGGAACGACAAACGGGATGCCTGGCTCTCCGAGGAAGACGATGGAGAAATGCCGGCCGACCTCGAGACGATCTCGTTCTAGGTTGGCACTAACAACATGAGCAGCGACCAGCATGTGCCGGTGCTGCTGGAGCCAGTCCTTCGGGGGCTGAACATAAAGCCAGGCGGCTGTTACGTCGATGGAACGTTCGGACGCGGTGGTCACAGCGGGGAGATTCTGAAGCGACTTGATGCCAGCGGACGATTGATTGGAATCGATCGCGACCCTGAGGCAATTGCTTCGGCACCGACAACGCTCACGGACGATCCGCGCTTCGAACTGATCAGGGGTGAACTTGCAGAACTTGAGACATTCATCGGGGAACGGGAATTGCTCGGGCAGGTCGACGGCTTGCTCTTCGACCTTGGCGTTTCGTCACCGCAACTGGATGAAGCCGGTCGCGGATTCAGTTTCATGCGCGACGGCCCGCTTGATATGCGGATGGACCCGGATTCGGGTATCGCGGCCAGTGAATGGCTCGCAACAGTGGATGAGAAGACCTTGAGGCACGTACTCAGAAAATTCGGCGAGGAGACGCACGCGACGCGCATTGCACGCGCGATCGTGACTGCCCGCGAACAGGCGCCGATATCGCGAACGGCGCAGCTTGCGCGCATCGTCGAAGACGCAGCGCCTGCCCGTGGCAAGCGCATTCACCCGGCAACGAAAACCTTCCAGGCAATCCGTATCGTCGTGAACCGCGAGCTGGAGCAACTCGAGACCGTGCTGGCGCAGGTCGCGCATGTGCTGCGCCGGGGAGGACGCCTGTGCGTCATCAGTTTCCATTCTCTCGAAGACCGCCTGGTAAAGCGTTTCATGCGCGATGCGGCACGCGAGCCGGAACAGTATCGCGGCATGCCGAACATACCTGAGGAATTCCGTCCGGCGTTCAGGGTAGTCGGCAAGGCGATCAAGGCGGACGCGACGGAAACGGCCATGAACCGGCGGGCGCGCAGCGCGCGCCTGCGTATTGCGGAGCGTACCTGATGCAGGTCCGGCAGCAACCATCGTTACTGGTCTTCGTATTCGCCGTCGTCTGCGTCTTGAGTGCGATTGCGCTGGTCTATACCAAGCACGAGTCGCGCAAGCTTTTCATGGAGCTCGAAGGGCTGACGACCTACCGCGACGAACTGAACATCGAGTGGGGCCAGTTGCAGATCGAACAAAGCACCTGGGCCCAGCATGCGCGCATCGAACAGGTCGCCACCGAAGACCTGTCACTGGTGCGTCCGGAAACGACGGAAATCTTTGTAATTGAACGTCCATGACTCGCGGCGCAGAAACAAAACAACAAACGCTACGACGCATCAAGGGCAGGGTAACACTGGTAACGGTGTTCTTCGCCCTGGTCGCGTCGTCGCTGCTGGCGCGTGCAATTTATCTGCAGGTCCTTGACAAGGATTTCCTGAACCAGCAGGCGGACACGCGGCACCTGCGAACCGAGAAGATCACGGCACACCGGGGCACGATCACCGATCGCAACGGTGAGCCGCTGGCAATCAGCACCCCGGTCGACAGCATCTGGGTCAATCCGCAGCAGTTTGCGCCCGAAATCGACAGCGTGCCGCAGCTGGCGCGAGCGCTCGGCATCGACTCGCAGACGCTGATGCGTCGAATTACGCGCAGCATGGATAAGGAGTTCCTGTACCTGAAGAGGCACCTGAGCCCGGAGCAGGCTGGTGAAGTACTGGCCCTGAAACTGCCTGGCATCAATGTGCAGCGTGAATACCGGCGCTACTACCCGGCCTCGGAAGTTACCGGGCACCTTGTTGGTTTTACCGATATCGACGACGAAGGCCAGGAAGGCCTGGAACTCGAATTCAATCACTGGCTCGCCGGTGAGTCGGGTGCCAAGCGTGTGTTGAAGGACAGGTTCGGTCGCTCGATAGAAAACGTCGAGAGCATTCGGCCGCCGCGTCACGGCAAGGACCTGACCGCGAGCATCGATCTCAGGTTGCAATATCTTGCCTATCGCACGCTCAAGTCGGCGATCAAGATGAACGAGGCACGGTCCGGTTCGATAGTGATCCTCGACGTGCGGACCGGCGAAGTGCTCGCCATGGTCAACCAGCCGACCTACAACCCGAACGACCGCTCGCAGCTCGTTGCCGAGCGCTATCGTAATCGCGCTATCACCGACATCTTCGAGCCCGGTTCCAGCATCAAACCGCTGGTCGTCGCGGCGGCACTGGAAAGCGGCCAGTACCGGCCGTCGAGCATTATCGACACGGCGCCGGGTTTCGTCGTGGTCGGGCCGAAGAAGATCATGGATACACGCAACCTGGGTCGCATCAGCCTGACGACGATTCTTGCGCGTTCTTCGAACGTCGGTATTACCAAGCTCGCGATGACGCTGGAGCCGGACCAGCTGTGGGAGACGATGACGCAGTTCGGCCTGGGCGAACTCACGAGTAGCGGTTTTCCCGGCGAGTCCGCCGGCATGCTGACGCATTTCAGCAACTGGCGGGAAATCAGCCAGGCCACGCTGGCATATGGCTACGGCGTCTCGGTAACGCCGCTGCAGCTCGCGCACGCCTACGCGGCGCTCGGCAACGATGGCACGGTGCCGCCGATTTCGCTGGTCGCGCTGGAGCAGCCGCAGCCCGGCGAGCGCGTAATCTCCAGCGAGACTGCCGTAGCGGTGCGCCGCATGCTCGAAGAAGTCGTGCGACCCGGCGGTACGGGTACCAAGGCTGCCATCGATGGCTACCGCATCGCCGGCAAGACCGGCACCGCGAGAAAATACGCAACCGGCGGCTACTTCGAGGACAAGTACATATCGATCTTCGCGGGTCTCGCGCCAGCGAGCAATCCACGGCTCGCGGCCGTGATCGTGATCGATGAGCCGAGCCGCGAGCTTTATTACGGCAGCGACGTCGCCGCCCCTGTCTTTGCCGACGTGATGTCCGAGTCACTGCGTCTGCTGGCTGTGCCGCCAGACGCGATGCCGGCCCGCGACCCCGGCAGTGTCATGCAGGCCATGGCCGACCAGAAGGCGGTTCGATGAGCATGCCGGCCCGCGAGATCAACGAATTCCCGACCCTCAGAGACCTGCTGCAGGGCTACGCAGATGCGCCCGATTTACCGGTGTCCGGTATTGCGAGTGACAGCCGGTTGGTCGGCGAAGGCGACGCATTCTTTGCCTGCCAGGGTGAGCGCAGCCACGGACTCGATTATCTGGACGAGGTCCGGGCAGCCGGCGCCGCCGCTGTGATCTGGGACTCAAGTACGGCAACGGCGCCGGCAGACGCCGGCTTGCCGTCCATCGGTGTAGCCGACCTCGGCGCGAAGCTTGGAACGATCGCTGATCGTTTCTACGGTTCGCCATCCGCTGCGCTGAATGTCTACGGCATTACCGGTACGAACGGCAAGACAACTGTCGCGTGGTTGCTCGCACAGTGTGGTGAATTGCTCGGCGAGCCCTGCGGATACATCGGTACGCTCGGCCACGGGCTCGGCGAAGTCGTCGGCGCCGAAGGCATGACGACACCGGCGGCACTGCAGTTGCACGGTCAACTGGCCGAGTTTGTTGCCGGGCACGCCAGGCACGCGGCGCTGGAAGTTTCGTCGCATGCGTTGTCGCAGGGTCGGGTTGACGGTGTGCGTTTCGACGCTGCCCTGTTCACCAACCTGACACGCGATCATCTCGACTATCACGCAAGCATGCGTGACTACTTCGAAAGCAAGGCGCGCCTGTTTACCGAATGTGCGCCGCGCAATCGCATTATTAATCTCGACTCCGAATACGGACTGCAGCTCGCCGAGCGTTGCGGGCAGGACGTCGTCACGGTGTCGACCAACTTCGACCGTGTTGCCAACGGCCGGCCCTACGTGTTCGTGCGTTCCGTGGTGGCAACCGGGCAGGGGTCTGACGTGACCTTCACGAGCGCCTGGGGCGATGGTCGCTTCACGCTTGCGCTGCCCGGCGACTTCAATGTCGCGAACGCGGCGCTCGTCCTGGCATTGATGTTGAAGAAGGGCGTCGATCTCGAGGCAGCTTGCGAGTGCATGTCGCTGGTAGAGGCGCCCCCCGGGCGCATGGAGCGGGTGCCTGGCAATGGCCCGGTTGTCTATGTCGACTTCGCGCACACGCCGAATGCGCTCGAGGTCGCGCTGCGCGCCTTGCGTGCGCACGTGCGTGGCAAATTGTGGTGCGTGTTCGGTTGTGGCGGCGACCGGGATGCAGGGAAACGCCCGCAGATGGGCAGGATTGCCGAAGGCATGAGCGACCGGGTCGTGCTGACCAGTGACAACCCACGCTCTGAAGATCCGCAGGCGATCATCGACGACATACTCGGCGGCTTCGCGAGACCCGAAACTGCAACGGTGATCGAGGATCGTGCTGCTGCGATTGCCTGGACGATCGGAGAGGCCGGCGCCGGCGACATCATCCTGATCGCCGGAAAAGGTCACGAGGGCTACCAGCAGATTGGCGACGAACGACGGGTTTTTTCCGATCGCGCGGTCGCACAGTCCGTCCTGGCCGCCACGGAGGCGTCGCGATGATCAGGACGCTCTCTGCGGCTGCCGAGTCGATGCAGGGCGTCCTGCGCGGCAAGGATCGGGAATTTCGTGGCGTCAGTACGGACACCCGGACGTTGCAGCCCAACGAATTGTTTTTCGCGCTGCAGGGACCGAATTTCGACGGCCATGATTACGTCAGCAACGCGGCGAGCAAGGCGGCTGCCGGGGCTGTCGTCTCGCGGCGCCTGGACACCGATATTGCGCAAATCGAGGTCGATGACGCGCGTCGCGCACTCGGTCGCTTCGGTGCCGCATGGCGCGACGCACATGATACGACGGTCATCGGTGTTACCGGCAGCAACGGCAAGACGACGCTGAAAGAGTTGATCGCCGCCTGCCTGTCGCAGCAAGCGACGACGCTGGCGACGCAGGGCAACCTCAACAACGACGTTGGTTTGCCGCTGATGCTGGCGCGCATCGATGCATCACATCGCTACGCGGTCCTGGAAATGGGCGCCAACCACGCCGGTGAGATTGCCTACCTGGCGGCTCTTGCCAGCCCGGATGTCGTTGTCATTACCAATGCAGGCCCGGCTCACCTGGAAGGCTTTGGTTCGATCGAAGGCGTCGCTCGTGCCAAGGGCGAAATCCTGCAGAACGCGAAACGTCCGCAGACTGCCGTGCTGAACGCCGACGACGATTACTTCGACTACTGGAAGTCTCTGGTCACTGACGTCACTTCCATCAGCTTCGGATTCGATGCGTCGGCTGACGTCCACGCAGAAGACATCGAGCCGACGGCAACCCATACGCGGTTTCGCCTGTGCATGCCAGGCGCGGAGACGATCATCTCGCTGCCACTGGTCGGTGTGCACAACGTGAAGAATGCCTGCGCTGCGGCGGCGGTCGCACACGCACTCGGTATCGGGTTGCCCGAGATCCGCACGGCGCTGGAAGGTGTTGCCCCAGTCGGCGGGCGCCTGCAACCCCTCGAGGGCCGCAACGGCGCCGTCCTGTTCGACGACAGCTACAACGCGAACCCGTTGTCGGTCATTGCGGCAACGCAATTCCTTGCCGCTTTGCCCGGCGAGAGCTGGCTGGTGCTCGGCGACATGAAAGAACTCGGGGACGATGCGGTCGAACTGCATCGCGAGGTTGGAGACGCCGCGCGGACAAACGGTGTGGACCGTTTGTTCGCGTTAGGCGACCTCGGCCGTTACGCAGTCGAAGCTTTCGGCGAGCATGCGAGCTGGTACGCGTCGATGGATGCACTGATCGATGACCTCGGCGAGGAGCTCGCGCCGGGCATCAATGTGCTCGTGAAAGGGTCGCGCTCGATGCGCATGGAAGGTGTTGTCAGCGCGTTGCGTGCCGATGCGCCCATGAGCATGGAGGCCTGATCGTGCTGCTCTATCTCACCCAGTACCTCGCGCAGTTTGAATCCGGATTCAACGTCTTCAATTACCTGACGATGCGGGCGATCCTCGGCGCGCTGACGGCGCTGGTACTGTGTTTCATCATCGGACCGCGCATGATCAGGCGCCTGAGCGTCAACCAGCTCGGCCAGCCGGTACGTGACGATGGTCCCGAAACGCACTTGCTGAAGGCCGGTACACCGACGATGGGCGGCACGCTCATCCTCGCCGCAATCGCCATCAGTACCGTGCTCTGGGCGGACCTCGAGAATCTCTACGTCTGGATCGTCCTGTTCGTGATGTTGTCTTTCGGCGTCATCGGCTACGTTGACGATTACAAGAAACTCATCCTGCAGAATCCCGCCGGCATCTCGGCGAAGCAAAAGCTCTTCTGGCAGTCCAGTGCGGCGATTGTTGCCGCCATTGCCCTGTACGTTACGGCGACCGACGAGGTGCAAACCTCGCTACTGATTCCTTACTTCAAGGACCTGGCTATCCCCCTGGGTGTGTTTCAGGTCGTCGTAACGTACTTTTTTATTGTCGGCTTCAGTAATGCGGTCAACCTGACTGACGGCCTCGACGGGCTGGCGATCATGCCGACCGTTCTCGTCGGCGGCGCACTCGGCATTTTCGCGTATGTCACCGGTAACGTGAACTTCTCCGGTTACCTCGACATTCCGTACGTGGCCGGTACCGGCGAGATCCTGGTGTTCTGCACGGCACTTGCGGGCGCCGGACTGGGCTTCCTCTGGTTTAACACTTACCCGGCGCAGGTGTTCATGGGGGACATCGGGGCACTCGCGCTGGGCGCAGCACTCGGCGTCGTTGCGGTCGTTGTGCGGCAGGAAATCGTGCTTGCCATCATGGGCGGCGTATTCGTCATGGAGACGTTGTCGGTCATGATCCAGGTCGCGTCGTTCAAGCTGACCGGCAAACGTGTTTTCCGGATGGCGCCGATTCACCACCACTTCGAGCTCAAGGGGTGGGCGGAACCGAAGGTTATCGTCCGTTTCTGGATCATCACGGTCATCCTCGTGCTGATCGGTCTCGCGAGCCTGAAAATCCGATGAGCGCCCGGACCGGTACAGCGAACAAGGACCTGGTCGTCGGCCTCGGCGCGACCGGTTTGTCAGTCGCGCGTTACCTGCGGCGCGGCGGCGTGGATGCAACCTTTTGTGACACGCGCGAGCAACCTCCTGGGATGGCCGAACTCGACGAGATCTGGCCGGACGCAGAGGTGTTGCTGGGCGATATCAAGCTGCCGCAGGGCGTCGCGCGCATCATCGCGTCGCCCGGCATTGCCGACGGCCATCCGCTACTGCGAAGTGCACGCAAGAAGAAAATCGAAATCGTCTCGGACATCGAACTGTTCGCACGCGAGGCGACGAAGCCGTTCATCGCGGTCACCGGCTCGAATGGCAAGAGTACTGTGACAACGCTGCTCTATCACATGTGTCGGGCAGACGGCCGCGAAGTTCTGGCAGGCGGCAACCTCGGCGTACCGGCGCTCGACTTGCTCGAGCAGGAGACGCCCGATTTTTATGTCCTGGAGTTGTCGAGCTTCCAGTTGCAGCGGACAGCGCATCTGCCGGCGGAAGTCGCCGTGCTGCTCAACATCTCACCCGATCATCTGGATTGGCACGCCGACGAGGACGAGTACCGGCGCGCCAAGTACCGCATCTTCGAGCAGGCCAGGGCCGCCGTTTTCAATCGCGCGGATAAGAATGCTGCCATCAAAGCCGCGCACTGCGAGAGAGTCACGAGTTTCGGCCTGGACACACCGGAGGCGGACCAGTTCGGGATTCGCGAAGAAGAAGGCGTTCGGTTCCTTGCGCGCGGCACGTCGCTGCTGTTGGCCACCGACGAACTCGCGATGTACGGGGTCCACAACCAGTCGAATGCGCTGGCGGCCCTCGCCGCTGGCGACCTGCTCGGCCTCGACATGGCTGCAATGTTGCAGGTACTCGTGGAGTTTCCGGGCCTGTCGCACCGCATGCAGTTCGTGGCGCGAATCGGCGGCGTCGACTACATCAACGATTCGAAAGCGACCAACGTCGGGGCGGCCGTTGCTTCCATCGATTCCGTCGACGGCATGCTGGTACTGATTGCGGGTGGCGATGGCAAGGGTGGCGACTTCACCGAGCTGGCCGCCGCTACCGAAGACAAGCTGCGTGCTGCGGTCCTGATCGGGCAGGACGCGGAAAAGATCGCGCACGCGCTGGACACGGTCATGCCAGTGCATTTCGCCGAGAACATGGACGCTGCCGTACACATGGCAGCGAGTTGCGCAGAGACTGACGATACCGTCTTGCTTGCGCCCGCCTGTGCGAGCTTTGACCAGTACAAGAACTACATGGCGCGCGGTGATGCGTTCTGCAAAGCAGTGGCAGGTCTCGGAAGATGACTTCGCGCAGCATCATCATGCCGTTCCCGGCGCGTCTTCGGACCGAGTTGCAGATCGATCCCGTGCTACTGACGATCGTCCTGGCGCTCTTGCTCGGTGGCTTCGTGATACTGGCTTCGGCATCGATTTCGATTTCCGACAATGTCGCCGGTAACCCGTTCTTCTATGTCCAGCGGCAGCTGCTGGCAGCGCTGATCGGCGCCGCTGCCGGCGGTGCCTGCCTGTTCGTGCCGATGCAGGTCTGGCAGAACCTCGGGCCGTTATTGCTGCTGCTGGGTCTCGCGTTACTCGTCGTCGTGCTGGTGCCGGGGGTCGGTTACGAGGTCAACGGCAGCACCCGCTGGGTACGACTCGGCATCATGAACCTGCAGGTATCCGAACCTGCGCGCCTGTGCTTCCTGTTGTATCTCGCAGGCTACCTCGTACGCCGCAGCAAGGCGTTGCGGGAGGAATTCATGGGCTTCCTGCGACCGATGCTGGTGCTGACGCTGGCCTGCGTGCTGCTGCTCAAGGAGCCGGACTTCGGTGCTGCCATCGTGCTGCTGGCGACGGCCCTGACCATGTTGTTCGTCGCCGGGGCAAGGGTGCGTGACTTCGCACTGTTCTTCTCGGCTGCCGTCATCGCCATGGCCACGCTGGCCATCACGTCACCCTACAGGATGAAGCGCCTGACCGCTTTTCTCGATCCGTGGGCCGACCCGTTCGATTCGGGCTTCCAGCTCACGCAGTCGCTGATTGCAATCGGGCGCGGCCAGTGGTTTGGCGTCGGTCTCGGCGACAGCGTGCAAAAACTTTTCTACCTGCCGGAAGCGCATACTGACTTTGTGTTCGCCGTATTCGCGGAAGAATTCGGCTTGCTGGGTTCGGTAATCCTCATCGGCCTGTTTCTCGCATTGCTCTGGCGCATCTTCAATCTCGGGATGCGCGCGGCGAGCGCGGAGCGCTTTTTCGAGGCCTACATTGCGATCGGGCTCGGCACCTGGCTGGGGCTGCAGGCATTCATCAATGTCGGCGTCAACATGGGCCTGCTGCCAACCAAGGGACTGACGCTGCCGCTGATCAGCTACGGCCGCAGCAGCCTGATCATCACGATGATCTGCATTGGCCTCCTGTTGCGTATTCACCATGAACTGGCAGTTGATGCGAAACCCGCCAACCAGAAGCGAGGGGGTCGCAAATGAATGCGCGTCCGATCCTCGTGATGGCCGGCGGCACCGGTGGGCATGTGTACCCGGCGCTCGCTGTCGCGCGCGCGTTGCAGGCACACGCGCGCGAAGTCGTCTGGCTGGGTACGCATCGGGGGCTGGAGTCACGCATCGTGCCCGCCGCCGGCATCGATATCGAGTGGATCAACGTCAAGGGCGTGCGCCGCAAGGGCGTGCTGTCGATGTTGCTCGCGCCGATACAAGTGACCTGGGCGCTGCTGCAGTCACTCGCCGTAATTTTCCGTCGTCGACCCGCCGCCGTTCTCGGCATGGGTGGATTCGTTAGTGGTCCCGGCGGCGTTGCCGCCTGGCTGACCCGGCGGCCACTCGTGATTCACGAGCAGAATGCGGCGGCGGGCCTGACCAACCGTCTTCTGGCGCGTCTTGCCCGGGTTGTGCTGCAAGCCTTCCCGGGCAGTTTTAACGCTTCGGTGAATGCCGAGACCGTCGGCAACCCGGTCCGCGAGGAAATAGCGGCCGTCACGCCCCCGGGTGAACGTTATGCCGGCCGCGAAGGGCCGTTGCGCGTGCTGGTACTGGGCGGCAGCCAGGGCGCGCTGGCGTTGAATCGCATCGTGCCGGAGGCGCTGGCACTGCTGGAACCCGCGGTACGTCCGGTCGTGCGCCACCAGTGCGGCGAACGCACGATCGACGTTGCGCGCGCGGCTTACGATGGCAAGGGCATCGATGTCGAACTGCTGCCGTTCATCGAAGACATGGCGACGGCGTATGCCTGGGCGGACCTCGTCATTTGCCGCGCCGGGGCGCTGACAGTCGCGGAGCTGTGCGCGGCAGGCGTACCGGCACTGTTCGTGCCGTACCCGGGCGCTGTCGATGACCACCAGACGGCGAATGCCCGGCCGATGGCCGAGGCGGGCGCCGCGGCGATCATCCAGGAAAACGAACTCACGCCCGAATTGCTGGCTGGCCTGCTGCGCGAATGGCTGGGTTCGCGTGCCGAACTCGAGATTCGTGCGAACGCAGCGCGCGGACTGGCAAAGCCGGATGCACTCGAGCGAATTACCGAGCTCTGTCTGCAGCAGGCGGGAGCAGTCGCATGATCAAGCGTATGCGCCGCATTCACACCGTTCATTTCGTCGGCATCGGCGGATCCGGTATGTCCGGTATCGCCGAGGTGATGCTGAGCCTCGGTTACGCGGTGCAGGGCTCGGACCTGAAACCTAACAAACAGACACGCCGCCTTGAGGAACAGGGCGCCACCGTATTCATCGGCCACGCTGCTGACAACATCTCTGATGCAGACGCCGTCGTCGTCTCCAGCGCGGTCGATGAAACCAATCCGGAAGTAGCCGCCGCACGCGAGCAACTGATGCCCGTTGTCAGCCGTGCCGAGATGCTCGCCGAGTTGATGCGTTTCCGGTACGCAATCGCCGTCGCGGGCACGCATGGCAAGACCACGACAACGAGCCTCGTCGCCAGCGTGCTCGCCGAAGGCGGGCTCGATCCGACGTTCGTCATTGGTGGCCGGCTCAAGAGTGCGGACGCCAACGCCCGGCTGGGGCAGGGCGACTATCTCGTTGCCGAGGCCGATGAGAGCGATGCCTCGTTCCTGAAGCTCAAGCCGATGCTCGCGATCGTGACGAACATCGATGCGGACCACATGTCGACCTACGACGGCGACATCGAAAAGCTGAAGGCGGGCTTCGTCGAGTTCCTGCACAACCTGCCGTTCTATGGCCTTGCGGTCGTCTGTGCCGATGATCCCGGGGTGCGCAGCGTACTTCCGGACATCGGGCGCTCGATCACCACTTATGGCACCGGCGAAGGCGCAGACATCAGGGCTGTCAACGTCGAGTTCAGCAAGAACACGACCGAATTCGACGTCATCCGCTCGAGCCGGGCGGAAGAGAGCCTGGGCGACACGCAAAGCGTTTACCAGTTCCTGCACGTCAAGTTGCGCCTGCCGGGTATGCATAATGTCCGGAACGCGCTGGCTGCGATTGCCGTCGCGGACGAGTTGCAGATCGGCGATAACGCTGTCGTCGCAGCGCTCGAGAATTTCGAAGGCATCGATCGCCGCTTCCAGGCTATCGGTGAAGTGACAACGCGCGCCGGAAAGATTCTGCTGATCGACGATTACGGCCACCACCCGACCGAGATCGCGGCAACGCTGGCGGCGGCCAAGGCAGGCTATCCGGATCGCCGCGTCGTGCTGGTCTTCCAGCCACATCGCTACACGCGCACGCGGGATTTGCTGGATGACTTCGCGACCGTTCTGTCCACTGCGGATGCGCTGGTGCTGCTCGACGTATACGCGGCTGGCGAAGAACCGATACCCGGCGCCGATGGCCGGTCGATAGCGCGTGCCGTTCGCACGCGCGGCGCGGTCGAACCGGTCTTTGTCGAAGCACTCGACGATCTCGCCAAGGTGCTGGATGGCGTGCTGGCCGACGGCGACCTCGTCCTGACGATGGGTGCCGGCGACATCAGTGCATACGCTCATACCTTGCCCGGCTTGCTGGGCAAGGGTCCGGCGCTGAAGGTGCACTCATGATGGCGGCGGAGAATCTCAACGTGCAGGGCGAGATTCGGCACAACGAGCCGATGAGCCGCCACACGTCGTGGCGTGCCGGCGGGCCTGCCGAAGTCTTCTTTGTCCCGGCGAGCATTGACGACCTGTCCGCATTCCTGGCGGGGCTCGACGCCGGTACACCGGTGTTCTGGCACGGCGCCGGCAGCAACCTGCTGGTGCGTGAAGGTGGCCTGCCTGGCGTCGTCATATCCGCGTCCAGGATCCTGCGCAACCTCGAACGGGTGGATCGCTACGGGGTACGCGCCGGCGCGGGCCTGCCTTGCACGCAACTCGCACGCCAGTGCATCCGCTGGAAGCTGGGTCCGTCCGAATTTTTCGCCGGCATTCCGGGCACGGTGGGCGGCGCACTGGCGATGAATGCCGGGGCACACGGCGGCGAAACCTGGGAACGGGTGGAGTCGGTCAGGACGATCGATCGCCAGGGCGAAATCCACGAGCACGCACCAGCCGAGTACACGGTCGGCTACCGGAGCGTCACGGGTCCGTCGAACGAATGGTTTCTCGAGGCCATGCTGCGATTCGAGCCTGGCGTGGTGCCGAGCATGGAGGCGATGAAATCACTGCTGGAGCGGCGCAAGGCAACGCAGCCACTCGGGTTGCCCAGTTGCGGGTCCGTATTCCGCAATCCGCCGGGCGATTACTCGGCTCGCCTGATCGAAGCGGCCGGCCTCAAGGGCTATCGCATCGGGGGCGCCGAAGTGTCGGAGAAGCACGCCAACTTCATTATCAATCGCGACAATGCGTCGGCAACGGATATCGAAGCGCTGATCGAACATGTGCGCCAGACGGTCGCCGACGTGCATGGCGTCAAACTGGTCCATGAAGTTCGCATCGTCGGGGAGGCGCCGGCATGAGCGGTCGTCGCACGATTCCGGAGCAGCAGCGCCGGCCGGTAGGCAACGCGCGCGCGTTCGGTCGCGTTGCCGTCATGCTTGGCGGCCATTCGAGCGAACGTGAGGTCTCGCTGCAGACCGGTGCTGCGGTGCTGCGGGCATTGCTGGCACGCGGTGTCGATGCAGAGGCCTGGGATCCGGCTGAGAAATCCTTCGCCGAGTTCGCGGCGGCGGGATTCGATCGGGTCTGGATCGCATTGCACGGCCCGGGTGGCGAAGACGGCGCGCTGCAGGGTGCCCTGCAATGGCTGGACATTCCCTACACCGGCAGCGGCGTCATGGCGTCGGCCCTCGCGATGGACAAAGTGCGCAGCAAGCACCTGTTTCGCGCGACGGACATTCCGACGCCGGACTACGCTGTGATTCATTCGCAGGCAGAGGCGTCGGTCGCCGCTGAACAGCTCGGTTTCCCGCTGATCATCAAGCCGTCGGGGCAGGGTTCGAGCGTGGGCATGTCGAAGATCTTTGAACGCGCAGAACTCGCCGGGGCAGTCGACGTTGCCTTGCAGTATGGCGACACCGGGTTGCTCGAGACCTGCATTACCGGTGACGAGTTCACCGTGGCCGTGCTGCAGGGGAAGGCGTTGCCGAGCATTCGCATCGTGACGCCCCGCGTTTTCTACGATTACCGCGCGAAGTACGAATCGGACCGCACCGAGTACATCTGCCCGGGTACGGCCAGCGACGCCGAAGAGCAGCAATATGCCGACCTGGCAGTTGCCGCATTCAATGAACTCGGTTGCACCGGTTGGGGCCGCGTCGATTTCATGACCGGCGCCGATGGCCAGCCGCTGGTGCTCGAGGTCAATACGGTGCCGGGTATGACGAGTCACAGCCTGGTCCCGATGGCGGCGCGCCAGGCGGGTATCGATTTTGAAGAACTCTGCTGGCGCATTCTCGAAACGAGTTTCGCGAGTGCGGCGGAACCTGGCGACATGGAGGTGGCAGCTAATGGCACGTAAGCAAGCCCGGCGTCGCAAACCGAAGACGGTGAGGAAATTCAAGCTGCCGAAGATTCGTGTTGGGCGCATTGTCGCGCCGCTGGTTGCCATCGCGATTGTACTGGGAACCTACCAGGCCAGCGTGACGCTGCTGGATCGTCGCATCTCGTCGATCGAGATCAGCGGGCCGTTCCAGCGTGTGACTGCCTTGCAGATCGAGGAAGCAATCAGTGACGAAATCGACGCGGGCTTTGTCGGTGCCGATCTCGACCAGATTCAGGCAAGCATTGTTGCGCTGCCCTGGATCGACCAGGCGCGCGTTGCGCGCCGCTGGCCGAATCGGTTGGCAATCAGCGTTACAGAGCAGGTGCCGGCCGCTGTCTGGGGTGAGCGCGGCCTCCTCAATACACGCGGTGAGCTGTTCGTCGAGAACGCTCAGCATGTACCTGCCGAGCTGCCACGCCTGAGCGGCCCGGATGACCGTTCGGCCGAAGTGGCGGCGCGCTATCTCGAAGTGCGTGACCAGCTGATTCCGCTCGGACTCGATCTGCGAAGCGTACATATGGACGCACGCGGCTCCTGGCAGATGACACTGCAAAACGGTATCGAGGTGCGGCTCGGACGCCGCGACGTCGCCGGGCGCACCGAACTTTTTCTCGATGTCGTGGCAAATATCATCACGGGCCGCGCGGCGGAAATCGACTACGTCGACATGCGCTATGGAAATGGTTTCACGATTGGTTGGAATGGCGGTTCACGGACACCGGTCAGCGATCCGCAACAGGCCGAGGAGAAGATGCTCGCGGCCCGAGGAATGGAGTGAATGTCTAAACGTCCTGACAAGAACCTGATAGTCGGCCTTGACATCGGCACGTCGAAAGTCGTCGCGATCGTCGGCGAGGTCAACGAAGAAGGCAATATCGAAGTTGTCGGTATTGGTTCGCACCCGTCACGCGGACTGAAGAAAGGTGTCGTCGTCAATATCGAATCGACGGTGCATTCGATCCAGCGTGCCGTCGAAGAAGCCGAACTGATGGCCGGTTGCGATATTCACTCGGTGTACACAGGGATTGCCGGCAGCCACGTCCGCAGCCTGAACTCTCACGGCATCGTCGCGATCCGCGACAACGAAGTCAGCGCCAGCGACGTCGATCGGGTCATCGATGCTGCACGCGCGGTCGCGATTCCGGCCGACCAGAAGATTCTGCATATCCTGCCGCAGGAATTCGTCATCGATAACCAGGGTGGTATTCGCGAACCTGTGGGCATGTCCGGTGTACGGCTGGAGGCCAAGGTACACATGGTTACCGGTGCCGAGAGTGCGGCGCAGAATATCGTCAAGTGCGTGCAGCGATGCGGCCTGGAGGTCGAAGACATCGTGCTCGAACAGCTGGCATCCAGTTACGCCGTGCTGACAGACGACGAGAAGGAACTCGGTTCCTGCATCGTCGACATCGGCGGGGGCACCACCGACATCGCGGTCTTCCTCGGCGGCGCCATTCAGCACACGGCAGTCATCCCGATTGCGGGTGACCAGGTGACGAACGACATCGCGGTATCGATGCGCACGCCGACGCAGTATGCCGAAGAGATCAAGATCAAGTATGCCTGCGCGCTGTCGCAACTCGCGAACCCGGACGAGACGATCGAAGTACCGAGTGTCGGCGACCGGCCACCGCGGCGCCTTGCGCGGCAGACGCTGGCGGAAATCGTCGAGCCCCGCTACGAGGAACTCTTCGGGCTGGTCCGCGACGAGCTGCGGCGCAGTGGATTCGAGGAATTGATAGCGGCCGGTGTCGTGATAACCGGCGGCAGCGCGAAGATGGAAGGTGCCGTCGAACTGGCCGAGGAAGTGTTCCATATGCCGGTGCGGCTGGGTTCACCACAGTACGTCGATGGGCTGATGGACGTGATTCGCAACCCGATACATGCGACCGGCGTCGGCCTGCTCCTGTATGGCTACGAAAATGTGTCCCGGCGTGACCGACGTGCCACGCCGATCGGCGGCAACCTGGGTGAGGTGTGGGAAAGAATGAAATCGTGGTTCCAGGGCCACTTCTAACAAATTTTTTAAACCGGGGTTCAGTGAGTGCCCCACAGGGAAAGACAACAAGCGGAGGAAGACTCAATGTTTGAACTAATGGATGCGCATAGCTCGAGCGCGGTAATCAAGGTCATCGGCGTCGGTGGCGGCGGCGGCAATGCCGTCGGCCACATGGTCGAAGCCGGTATCGAAGGTGTCGACTTCATCTGTGCCAATACCGATTCACAGGCACTGAAGGGATCGCGTGTCAGAACGTCGTTGCAGATCGGCTGCAACATCACGAAGGGACTCGGCGCCGGCGCCGACCCCGATATTGGTCGCCAGGCCGCGATGGAAGACCGCGACCGGATACTCGAGGTCATCGAAGGTGCGGACATGTTGTTCATTACGGCCGGCATGGGCGGCGGCACCGGCACGGGCGCGGCGCCTATCGTTGCGCAGGTTGCGAAAGAGCTCGGGATCCTGACCGTCGCTGTCGTTACGAAGCCGTTTGCGATGGAGGGCAGCAAGCGCATGCAGATCGCCGAACACGGTATTTCCGAGCTTGGCAAGTATGTCGATTCGCTGATCACGATTCCCAACGAGAAACTGCTGACGGTGCTCGGCGGCGAAACGACGCTGCTCGACGCCTTCCGCGCGGCGAACCAGGTCTTGCAGGGTGCGGTGCAGGGCATTGCCGAACTGATCACCTGCCCGGGCCTGATCAATGTCGACTTTGCCGACGTGCGTACCGTCATGGCGGAAATGGGTATGGCCATGATGGGATCGGGTGTTTCGTCCGGCGAGGACCGCGCACGAGAGGCGGCCGAAGCCGCGGTGTCGAGCCCGTTGCTCGAGGACATCAACCTGGCTGGTGCCAATGGCATCCTGGTCAACGTTACGGCCGGCATGGACCTGTCGATCGGCGAGTTCCAGGAAGTTGGCAATACGATCAAGGAATTCGCGTCGGAGAACGCAACCGTCGTTGTCGGTACCGTGATCGATGCGAACATGACCGACAAGATCCGCGTCACCGTGGTCGCGACCGGGCTTGGGAAGAATGCCGCGCAGGCGGAATCGCCAATGCGTATCGTGCGGCAGCCGGTGGAGCATAAAGAGCCGAACTATCACACGCTCGACAAGCCGACCGTACAACGCAAACGCGCGGTCGGTGACGGGCTGGCCAGTAACGGATTGCAGGAAGACTTGCTGGATATTCCGGCATTCCTGCGCCGCCAGGCCGACTGAACCGGGGCGGTACCGAGCCGCGGGCGCTACTCACTCGCCCGCGGGGGAAGCTCCTCCGCATTGCCGGCCCGGGCACTACCGGGCCGGCAGACTTCCCTCCCGGCTCTGTTGCTAAGAGCTTGAATTATTTTTGACTTTTCACCCTGTATGGTAATCTTGCGCGCGCTATGCTGAGACAACGTACTGTAAAAACGGCGATTAGAGCGACCGGCGTGGGGCTGCACACGGGCGAGAAGGTCTTCATGACCCTGCGTCCGGCTGCGGAAAACGCCGGCATTACATTTCGTCGTGTTGATCTCGAGCATCCGGTCGATATTCCAGCCAACCCGCTGTTAGTCGGCGAGACGATGCTGGGTACGACACTGATCAAGGACGGCATCAAGGTGGCGACCGTCGAGCACCTGATGTCGGCGCTGGCTGGTCTCGGCATCGACAACGTCTATGTCGATTTGTCCGCCGCTGAAGTTCCGATCATGGATGGCAGCGCCGGACCATTCATTTTCCTGTTGCAGTCTGCCGGTATCGAAGAGCAGAACGCCGCCAAGAAATTTATTCGCGTCAGGAAAAAAATTCGTGTCGAGGACGGTGACAAGTGGGCCGAGCTACTGCCGTTCAACGGCTTCAAGGTGAACTTTGAGGTGTACTTTAATCACCCGGTGTTCAACAAGATCAGCCAGCACGCAACAATCGATTTCTCGACAACGTCATTCCTGAAAGAGGTGAGCCGCGCACGTACGTTTTGTTTCCTGCGTGACGTCGAGGCGCTGCGCGAACGCAACCTGACACTCGGCGGCAGCATGAATAACGCGATCGTTCTCGATGACTACCGCATTCTCAACGAAGATGGCCTCCGCTACACCAACGAGTTCGTGATTCACAAGATTCTCGACGCGATCGGCGATGCCTACCTGCTTGGCCACAACCTGATCGGCGAGTTGCGCGCGTACAAGTCAGGGCATGACCTGAACAACAAGCTGCTGCGCGCGATGCTGGCCGACGAGTCCAGCTACGAGGAAGTGACTTTCAAGGACTCCAGCAAGGCACCGATTTCCTACGCTGCGCCGGCGTATGCCTGAATAAGTACTTGGGCCGGATCACAGGATAGTCGGATTCGGCGCGTCCCCGTAGACCTCCTCCGGGTCGAACACTTTCTCCGTTTCGGTCCACTCCAGCGCCACGTGGCCGTCAGTCTGCCTGGCGGCGAACTCGTCACCGACCGGCACCTTGCGGTAGAAGCAACTGCGGTAGCCGACGTGGCAGCTTGCACCGCCGGCCACGTCGACGCGTAACCAGATGCAATCCTGGTCATCGTCGATGAGCAGTTCACGCACGGTCTGCACGAGCCCGCTGGTTGCGCCCTTGTGCCAGAGCGCCTGGCGGCTGCGGCTGTAATAGTGGGCCTCGCCGGTGCTGATCGTCAGCTGCAGTGCCTCGGCGCTCATGTAGCCCTGCATGAGAACTTCGCCACTGTCGGCATCAGTCGTAACAACGGTGATCAGGCCGCGGTCGTCAAATTTCGGCGCGAGTTCAGCGCCTTCCTCGACCTGTGCCACGGACTTGCGTGCCTGAAAGCGAACTGTCGCGGTGCCCATACGGTGTCCTCGGGGTTGTGACTGCGGGTCGGGCAGAATACCGATCGTCGCGATGCGCGGCAATATTGTTATGATTGCGCTTTTCAGGAAAGCCAGACCGGGAAACCATGACGATTCAGCTGCACGATACGCTACAGGGCAGGAAAGTCCCGTTCGAACCGCTTAAGAAAGGCGAAGTGACGATGTACCTGTGCGGGCCGACCGTCTACAACTACGCGCACATCGGCAATGCGCGGCCGGCCGTCGTGTTCGACCTGCTGGCGCGCATCCTGAGGCGCCATTACAAGCTGACGTTCGCACGCAACATCACCGACGTCGACGACAAGATCAACGCGGCATCGGTCGAGACCGGCCGGCCGATCGACGAGATTACGGCACGCTACATCCAGGCCTACAACGAGGATATGGGCGCGCTCGGCGTGCAGCCGCCCGACGTCGAGCCGCGGGCAACGCAGCACATCGACGTCATGATAAAGATGATCGGGAAACTCATCGAAAACGGTTGCGCCTACGAAGCCGAAGGTCACGTGTTGTTCGACGTCGGGTCGTACGAACGCTATGGCGAGCTGTCCAAACGCGACCTGCGCGAGATGATTGCCGGATCGCGCGTCGAGGTTGCGCCCTACAAGAAGGCGGCGCAGGACTTCGTCCTGTGGAAGCCGTCGACGCCGGAGTTGCCGGGCTGGGACTCTCCCTGGGGCCGGGGACGACCCGGGTGGCATATTGAATGCTCGGCGATGGCCGAGAAGCACCTCGGCGAGACGATCGATATTCATGCCGGCGGCATGGACCTGGTGTTTCCGCACCATGAGAACGAGTGCGCACAAAGCGCGTGTGCGCACGGCGGTGCACCATTCGCCCGCTACTGGCTACACAACGGCTTCCTGAGCATCGACCAGACCAAGATGTCGAAGTCGCTCGGCAACGTGCTGCTGGTGCACAACCTGATCGAGACCATCCCCGGCGAGGTGATCCGGCTGGCACTGTTGGGCGCACATTACCGGCAGCCGCTGGACTGGTCAGCAGAAACCATCGCCGCGGCACGCCGGATGCTGG
>Ga0210093_1000021_pt1 | contig 23768 bp, 17 predicted proteins | sample White_ThreeSqB_D_2_FD_185590 | JGI IMG/M metagenome (GOLD analysis project Ga0210093, IMG submission 185590) | Wetland microbial communities from the San Francisco Bay, California, USA, that impact long-term carbon sequestration -... | ecosystem: Environmental > Aquatic > Marine > Wetlands ... | reverse complement strand
GCTGCGCAACGCACTCGACGAAGCGCTCGACTACCGGGCGAACCGCGCCGACGTCGAGAGCGGCAACCGCTTCACCTACCACTTCAGCCTGACCGACCTCGAAGCATTGCAGGGCGTGATCAATGGCAATACGCCGTTGATCGTTGCTATCGACCGGGCCAGCGATATCGAGGTGCTGGTCGACTTCGTCGAGGAGTACGGCATCAACGCGATCATTCTCGGCGGCGCCGAGGCATGGATGCTCGCCGACGAACTGGCGATCGCCGGCATCCCGGTGATCGTGCAGCCGACGCAGAACCTCCCGGCCAACTTCGACCGCCTCAATGCCCGGCGCGGTGCCGCCGGCATCCTGGCCGCGGCCGGCGTGAAAATTGCGATCTCCGATCCGGATACCGAGACGCACAATGCGCGCAACCTGACCCAGGCAGCCGGTAACGCCGTCGCCGATGGCCTCGACTGGGACACGGCATTGCGCGCTATCACGCTGTCGCCGGCCGAGATCTTCGGCGTCGCGGCAACGACCGGCAGCATCGAAGCCGGCAAGTCGGCGGATCTCGTGCTCTGGCCGGCCGACCCGCTCGAACTGACGAGCTACCCGGACCAGGTGTTCATCAACGGCGTCGCGATCCCGATGGTCAGCCGACAGACGCTGCTGCGTGACCGCTATCTGCAGAACGACTCGGAGCTGCCGCCAGCCTACCGGGACTGACGCTGCCGTCGCGAAACTCGAGGATGCGATCCGCGGCGCGCATCACGACGTCACTGTGCGTGACGACGATGCGGGTCACGGTGAGCCGGCGCAGCGTGTCGACGACGCGGCGCTCGGTATTCGCGTCGAGACCGCTCGTGAATTCGTCGAGCAGCAGCAGCCGCGGCGCACGATACAGGGCACGTGCAAACAGGATGCGCTGCACCTGCCCGGTCGAAAGCGCCACCCCGAGGTCGCCGATACGCGTCTCGTAACGCATCGGCAACGCTTCTATCTCGCCATCGATTGCTGCCAGTTCGGCCACACGGCGCACCCGCGCGAGGTCGCAGCGCTCGTCGAGCAAAGCGATATTTTCAGCGATCGAACCGGCCAGCAATGCATCGTCCTGGAAAACCGTCGCGACGTGGTGTCGCAGCCTGCCGCCCCGCCAGTCCCGGGCAGGGCGGCCGTCATAGAGAATCTCACCGGACGACGGTGACTCCAACCCGGCAAGCAGGCGCAGCAGCGTGCTCTTGCCGGAACCGGAGCAGCCGCGAATCGCGACGAACTCACCGCTGCATACCGCGAACGTGCAGTCCCGGACCACGGCTGCTTCACTCTGCGCGTAGGCGAAGCCGAGGCGGCGTATTGTGACGCTGCCGTTGAAAAGAGCCGTTCGAGCGTCATCGCCTGCGCATGCTTCGACCTCGTTGAAGACGATATCGGCCACGCGGCCGAGCGGCACCGCGAGCAAACGATAGTCGATGAGGCGTTGCACGACACCGCCGAGGCGGGTGACGAACATGCCGAGCCAGGCAATGAAGGCCGACACCATGCCGATCGAGGCGCCACCGGCCAGCACATCGCGCGCAAGCAGAAAAACGACCACGACCCGCAGGCCCTGGAACGCCAGCTGGTGCACCGCCTGGTCGCCAATCGCGAGATTGCCGAGGCCGATCTGCGCATTGATCTTCTCGGCCAGGCGATTACGCCAGGCGGCCGCGCGCCGGGCTTCGCCGCACGCCATCTTGATCGACTGGGCGCCGCGCAGCGATTCGAGCATATGCGTCTGCACCGATGCCTCGGCCCGTGCGAGCTTTTGCGACGTGTGCAGCCACGCCTGGAACGTCAGCGCCCGCCAGCCGCAGTAAAGAAATGCGACCAGGATGACCAGCGCCGCGAGTTGTGCGTCGTAGATCACCAGCATTACGCTGACCAGTACCAGGAACACCAGGTCGAGCAACAATGCCGGCGCCGACTGGGTGACAAACGCATCGATGCGGCCGAGCGACTGTACGCGGTGCTGGATATCTCCCAGTTCACGACTGCGGTAATAAGCGAGCGGCAGGCGCAGGAGGCGGTGCAGGACCCGTGACGACATGTCGAAAGCGGCCGTCTGGCCGAGATATTGGAAGGTCAGCTGGCGCATGACGTTGGCGACGACCTGGAATAGCACCAGTAATCCGAACCCGGCAGCGAGCGTGGACAGGAGGGCACGGTCGCCCCGCATCAATACCTGGTCGATTACGAGTTGCAGGTAGAACGGCGTAACCAGCAACAGCAGTTCGCAGACCAGCGCGAGCGTCAATGCGACCGTTGCGGTCTTCAGGAATCCACGATCAAAGCGGCACAGATCGGCGAGGCGCAACTGACGTGCCGGCGGCTTCTGCCGGAAACCGGTGCCCGGCAACAGTTCGAGCGCCACACCGGTGAACGCACGCCTGACCACCGCCAGCGGCTCGCGCACACGACCGCGGGCCGGATCGTGCAGCAACACGCAGTCGCGCCGCACCTTGCAGAGGACGACAAAGTGATTGAATTCCCAGTGCAGGATGCAGGGTGTGCGCAGCTGGCGGAGCTCCGCCGCTTTGCAGCTGACCGGCCGCGTCGTGATCCGCAAGGCCTCGCAGATATGCATGATTGTCGTCAGCGTGGCCCCTTTCAGCGAAATACCGTGGCGGCGCCGCAATTCAACGAGATCCGCGTTACCGCCGAAGTAGCTTGCAATCATCGCGATGCAGGCGAGGCCGCACTCGGTGACGCCAGCCTGGCGAATCACCGGCAGTTGCCGCAGGCCCGAGAACGCCAGGTAGGGTGTCGCTCGCACTCAGGAGGCCATCTGCCGCAAAGGCTGCAGCAACCAGTCAACGAGCCTGAGATCCTCGACAATGATCTCCGCGGCAAGCAGCATGCCCGGCCGCAACGGGTAGCGTTCACCCGCGCCGCCGATACCGTCATCGCGAAGCGTAATCCTGACCTTGTAAGTCGCCTCCCGGATGCCGAATGTCGGCGGGATGTCAGTCGGCAGCAACACGAATTCGGATACCGACTCTACGTCTCCCAGCGCCGCACCGAATTGCTGGTGCGGGAAGGCATCGAGCATCAGCCGTACGCGCTGCCCTGGCCGCAGTTGGCCGACGGCGCTCGATGGCACATACACGTCGGCCGCCAGCGTATAGTCCCGGGGGAGCACCGTGGCAAGCAGTTGCTGCGGCCTGATGCTGTCGCCTTTCTGCACCTCGACCGCGGCGAGCCTGCCATCGATCGGCGCCGTCACCACGGTGATGCGTTGGGCGTCGTATTGCGCAATTGCCTGCGACAGGCGCATACGCTCGGACTTGAATTGCGAGCGGGCCTGCAACAGCTCGAAGACGAGTTCGTTGCTGCGCGCCAGCAGATTGCGACGTTCGCGTTGCAGCCTGGCGCTGCCCTGCTGCAATTGCCCCAGCGCGAGTTGCCGCACAGCAACTTCGTCCTGTTGTTCGAGCACCCGCCATTCGGCCACGGCTCCAGCGGCGGCACGTAGTCGCGACAGGCGCTCTTCGGCCAGTGCGACGCGGCGGCGCTGCCCGACCTGTTGCTGCCCCAGCTCACGCAGTTCTGCGTCGACGGCCTCGATTTCTAACCTGATCGAGGCTTTGGCGGCGTCCGCCTGCTCCTCCGCCAGCCCTTCACGAAACGTGACCTCCCGGAGTTCATTGTTAAGTTCGTCCAGCACCTGCCGGGCGGCACCCTGGCCATTCTCGAGATGTGCATCCCTGGTCAGGTACAGCAATGCGTCGCCGCGCCGCACCATATCGCCCGATGCCTTGATGACTCGCTGGACCAGCGCCGGGGATGCATGCGTCACGCGCACATCGCCCTGCTCCGCGACGAGCCAGCCGCGCACAACCTGCTTGTGCGAGTAGCGGGCGAAGACGGCGAACAACATCGCGGTGCCGGCAAACACGACGATGAACAGCGTCACCCAGGACCATGCGCGCGGCATGTTGGCGAGTGGCCGGCCGTGAACCGGGGCCGCCAGCGACTTGATCGCCTGGCGTCGAAACAGGTTTTCGGCAATGCGGTCTCCCATGCGCCTTATTCGTAGCCACCAGGCCGCCGGTCCGCAATCTACGAATCCGGGCGGATGCGGGATAAACACGCGGCCGCCCTGCTATCCTGCCGCGATGAACGCGAGCAACGTGACAAGCGCCGATGTGATCGTCGTCGGCGGCGGTGCCGCCGGGCTCATGTGCGCGATCACGGCGGCCCGGCGCGGCCGTGACGTCATCGTTCTCGAGGGCTCGAACAGGATCGGCAAGAAGATCCTGATGTCGGGCGGTGGTCGCTGCAATTTCACCAATATCCACTGTGAGCCGGTACGCTTCCTCTCGCACAACCCGCACTTCTGCATTTCGGCGCTGAGCCGCTACACCCAGTGGGATTTCATCGCGCTGGTCGAGAAGCACGGGATTGGGTATCACGAAAAGACATTGGGGCAGCTGTTCTGCGACCGCTCATCGAAAGACGTCGTTGCGATGCTCGAGAAGGAATGCACGGACGCCGGCGTTCGGATCGACACGCATTGCGCCATCAGCGAAGTGGCGCACGACGAACGCTACGTTTTGCAGACGAACCAAGGAGAGTATCGCGCAGCGTCGCTGGTCGTCGCCTCGGGTGGACTGTCGATCCCAAGGATGGGTGCGACCGGCTTCGGTTACAGCCTCGCCAGGCAATTCGGCCTGAACGTTTTCGAGACGCGGGCCGGACTCGTGCCGTTTACGCTGACCGGCGCCATGCATGACCTCTGCACGCGCCTGTCGGGCGTAAGCACACGCGTATCGGCGAGCGTCGCGGGCACAGCATTCACCGAAGACATGCTGTTTACCCACCGGGGCCTGAGCGGCCCGGCAATATTGCAGCTGTCGAACTACTGGTCTCCGGGCCAGGACATTGCTATCGACCTCTTGCCGGATGAGGATGCCGGCGGATTCCTGCAGAAGGCGAAAAATGCCCAGCCGAAGGCGCTGCTGCGCACGGCCCTGGCGACCGTCCTTCCCCGCGCGCTCGTCGACGAATTGCAGTCGCTGAACTGGCCCGACCTGGCCGACATGCCGCTCGGCGAAATCGCGAACGATCGACTGCGGCGGATTGCGGCAGGTCTCGGTGCCTGGACGATCAGGCCGGCCGGCACCGAGGGCTACCGGACGGCCGAAGTAACGCTGGGCGGCGTGGATACGGCCGAGCTGTCATCGCAGACGATGGAGGCCCGGCGCCAGCCCGGGCTGTACTTCGTCGGCGAGGTCGTCGACGTCACCGGTCATCTCGGTGGCTTCAATTTCCAGTGGGCCTGGTCGTCAGGCCACGCGGCCGGACTGGTCGCCTGACGGCCGCAGCCGCCGTCACATAGATACAAATCGCATACCGGTATAACCAACGCGTCTGGCGCATGCTTTCCAGGGGACTACACTCGAATCCCTTATGAACGCCAACGTCGAAAAACTTTTCCGCGACGACAGCTCCATCGTCGACAGCATTGTGGACCTGATCCCGAACCCGGACAACCCGACCCCGATGGTCCGTGTCAGCCGCCGCTTCAACCCGCATGCGAATCTCGACCTGCTCGTCAAGCTCGAAGGCATGAATCCGTTCGGCTCGATCAAGGACCGTACGGCGTACTTCATGCTGCAGGGTCTCGACCTGCAGGACGGCCAGTCACTGGTCGAGCCGTCCGCCGGCAACACCGGGATCGCGCTCGCGGCACTCGCCAATGCGCGCAACGTACCGGTCGAGATCGCCGTTCCGGACGGGACGCCGCAGGAAAAGAAGGACCTGCTGCGATTCCTCGGCGCCGAGCTGATCGAAGTCGAAGACGAGCTGTGCCCGATCTTCCCGTCCGAAGGCGCCCGCGGCGTCGTCAAGAGCATGGTCGAGAGTGCGGCGTTCAACGGCAAGTACGTGAGCCCGAACCAGTACGAGAGCGCACTGAACGTCGCGGCCCACTACCACACGACCGGGCCCGAGATCTGGCGGCAGACCGGCGGCAGGATTGCGTACTTCTTTGCCGGCATCGGCACCGGCGGCACGATCACCGGGGTCGGCCGCTACCTGAAGGAAAGGAACCCGGCCATCAAGATCATCGGCGTCGAACCAGCCAGCCGCCAGCACCGCCTGTCCGGCCTGAAACGAATCACCGGACTTCCGGACGAGTACTTCCCGAAAATCCTCGACCGGGACCTGCTGGATGACCTGGTATCGGTCACTGATGACGAGGCGTACGAAGCGGGCATTCGCCTGGCGCGCAGCGACGGCATCATGGTCGGACCGACAACCGGCGCGTTGCTGCACGCAGCAGTCGCCACCGGCGCTGATCGCAACGGCATTGCCGTAGCCATCTCCGGCGACAATGCAGCCAAGTACATGTCGACCTACGCGGAGTACCTGCGCGACTGAGCGCCGCCCGGTTTACCCCGGGTGGTTCTGCACGAAATCACACCTGCCGCGTTCGTGATCGTAACTGCCGCCATCGTCCAGGCAGTCGTCGACACGCGCCCGCTCGATCAGCAGCACGACAGCCCAGGCGGCGAATAGCAGGAACGTCGCGGCACACAACACGCTGACGATCAGCACTACCTTGCGTTGCCAGGCAGGCGCATCTCCAATCCTCGGCTTTTTGCGGCGTGAGCTGGTAACCATCCGGCTTACATCTCGGCAACGAGGCGCCCGAATGCCTCGACCTTGCTCCAGTCGGTGAATTCGATGACCGCGGTCGGGTCCGTCGGGCCCTTGGTCATCCACATGATGAAGCGAATCATCTGCTTGTCGACGAAACCGTAACGCGGGTAGTCGATCTTGCCGGCGAACACGGCGAGATTCTGCGGCTGCCAGTCGATCTGCCTGAGAAATTTCTGCAGGTAGGGGTTGGTTTGTGGCGTGTTCTTTTCCGGCTTTCTCGCGACCACGTTGACCGAGAACAGGGCATTCGGCAATTTCTCGAGCGCCGCCTGGTTCTCCCTGATGAAATCGTAAACAGCAGGCTGGTGCTTGCCATAGCGAATGCTCGCGCCGATCACGACCTTGTCGAACGCATGCGCATCCAGCGTCGGTTTCGTCTTGAGGTCGATCAGCTCGACGCTGCAATCCCTGTCCTCGACGATGTTCTGAATGCGCTTGCAGATCTCGATCGTATGCCCGTCCGTCGTCGAAAAGAAAATGGCTACTCGTTTCATGGTCTTCGTGGTCTCCGCTGGGTCCACATCAGAATGTCAGGCTGAAGGTTGCGCCACCATCATCATTTGTACTTACCCGGATAAAGCCGCCGTGGGCAATCATCACCTGCCGCGCCAGCGCCAGGCCGACACCGGAGCCACCCTCCTTGGTCGTGAAGAATGGCACAAATACCTTCCTCGCGAGGTCGCTCGGCACGCCCGGGCCATTGTCGGCGACCTCGATGACGACGTTGTTGCGCCGGTTCAGCCGGCCGCAAAGCGATATCCGGGGATTCTCCATGCCGGTCGTCACCTGCCAGGCGTTCCTCAGCAGGTTGATCAGCACGGGCTCCAGCAAATCCCGGTCCGCGTATACGTCCAGTTGCGTCGGCGTCACGGTGAAAGTGAACCTGGCCGCCTCGACCGGGCACTCCGCCTCGGCAAGCCGCATGACGTTTTCGAACAGGTTGTCCAGCGGCACGCGCTTCTTCTCGGGCGGTGCCAGACGCGTGATCTGCCGATAGCTGTCGACGAACTGCGTCAGGCTCTCCGAACGGCGCGCCACCGTCGACACCGCATCGCTGAGATCCTCGAGGTCCTCGGTGAGCGACTCGCCCCGCTCCTCTTTCTCGACGATCTCTTTCACGACGTCGGATGCCGTCCGCGCCAGCGACGTCACCGGCGTGATCGAATTCATGATCTCATGCGTCAGCACACGCACGAGGTCTTCCCAGGCCTGTGCCTGGGTCGTGTCCAGCTCCGACTGGATATCCTGTAACGAGACCAGGCGCTCGCGTTTCCCTTCGATGACGATTTCCGTGGCAGCAAGCGTCAAGTGGTACTCAATGCCTTCGACCGAAAACGTGACCAGCTCGCGCACCCCCGGCACGGCGGTAGCCACCGAATCTGCGAAACGTACCCCAAAGCGGCGCAAGTCTTTCAGCTGCGTCACGTGTTCAGAGCCGAACAGCCGCCTGGCCGCATTGTTCTGCAAGGTAATCGAGTCATCCGCGTGCACGGTTAGCAGTGGCACCGGTATATGCTCGATTAACGCGTGCAGGCGCCGGAGCTCTGCTTCCTGCCCGCTACTCAGCGAACGCATGCGCTCGATGATTTCAGTGAAGACCTCGCCCAGCGACTGGAAGCCCGATCCCTGCTGCTCGAAATCGAAGCGTTGCGAAAAATCTGCGTAGCGTGCGGCGTCGAGAAACCGCGCGAGTTCGCGGTTGGTGCGGCTTACGTGGTACCACAGCTCGCCGACCAGCGAGGCAAGCACTGCGCCCGCGAGCAGCGTCGTACTGTGATAGCCGGGTTCAATCCACAGCCAGATGACGGCTGCCATTGCAGCGCCCACCGCAACCAGTCGCACGATCAGCAGCGCCAGGAATCTCTTATAGACCATGCTTTTCCATACGCCGATATAGCGACGCCCGGGTCAGCCCGAGTTCTTCCGCCGCACGCGAGATATTGAAGCCGTGCTTGCGCAGCGCCTTGTGGATCGCCTCCTTTTCCATGTGATCGAGGTTCAGGATGGTTGGCGCGATGCCGACCGCCGACGTGCGATGCGGCGCCGTGTAATCCAGTTGCAGGTCGGCCGGTTCCAGCACTTCCGTGTCCACAAGGATGATGGCGCGCTCGACCGCATGGCGCAGCGCACGAACGTTGCCGGGCCAGTCGTATTCCCTGAGCGCCGCCTCGGCTGCCGGAGAAAACCGGCGTTGCGGGTGGCCGTACTTGCGCGCGTACTGGTCGGCATAGTGCCGTGCGATTGGCAGGATGTCGTCACGTCGGTCCCTGAGCGGCGGGATCATGATCTCTACCGTGTTCAGCCGAAACAGCAAGTCGGGACGAAAGTGGTCGGGATCACGTAACAGGCTTGGTGCAACGTTGGTCGCGGCAATGACCCGCACGTCGAAACTCTGCGGCTTGTCGGACCCGACGGCCGTGACCTGGCGCTGCTCGAGGACGCTCAGCAATTTGGCCTGCAGGTGCAGCGACAGGTTGCCGATTTCATCGAGGAACAGCGTGCCGCGATCCGCCGCCTTGATGCGCCCGACACGATCCTCGCTCGCGTTCGTAAAGGCGCCCTTGCGATGCCCGAACAGCTCGGACTCGAACAGTGACTCGCTGATCGAGCCCATGTCGATCGACAGGAACACCTCGTCCTTGCGCGCCGACTGGCGATGCAGCTCGCGCGCAATCAGTTCCTTACCGGTGCCGTTCTCGCCGAGAATCAGCACGTTGGCGTCGGTCGGCGCCGCGCGCTCGACGATGGACAGCACCTGCCTGATCTCCGCCGAATCACCGACGATGCCCTGTCCGGGCGGCGCCACGCTGTCCTGCAACGCCTTGTTGGCCTGCCTGAGCGATGCCGCTTCGACCCTGCTTTGCCGCAATTTCACCGCCGCCGACACGGTCGCGGTGACCTTCTCGTTTTGCCAGGGTTTGGCGATAAAGTCTGTCGCCCCGCGCTTCATCGCCTCGACCGCGGTATTGACGCTGCCGTGCGCCGTGATCATGACGACGACCGCGTTGGCATCGATCTCGAGAATCTTTGCGAGCCAGCTGAGGCCCTGCTCCCCGGACGACTCACCCGGCCCGAAGTTCATGTCCAGCAGAATGACGTCGATATCGTGACGGTCAAGAAGTTCGGGGATGCGCTCCGGGTTGCGGCACGTGTGAATCTCACCGAATTGCCGGCGCAGCATCAGCCGACCCGCAGTCAGTATGTCTTCGTCGTCGTCGACAATTAGTATTTCGCCGGGAATCTTCCCGGGGACACTGCCGGTCTTGCTCACTGATCGGACTCCCGAAACTGTTCGAAATCGTACACAGAGTGTCCGCCAGCGTACAGTTGTGGCGCTGCTGCCGGGGATGGCCACTAATAAAAACAATGACTTATGAGTTGGCACGCTCCTTGCTATTCCATAAAGCAGAAATGACGCGCAAGCCGAGGGGAATGGCAACATCGTGGACAAGATCAGGAAAATACGGGAAACCAGCCACACGCTCAGCAAGGGCGTATCCGGGGCAGGCATGGACCGACGGGTCGAGAAGAAGACCCCGATGGGCCGGAAGATTGCCTACGGCGTCGCCGGACTGCTCGTTCTGCTGTTCGCCTGGTGGTTCGTCGACACGCTGCTCGGCGGCCGCAGCCTCAGCATCAATTCCGGGCGCATCTCGGTGTCGCCGGTTACCGTCGGCACATTCGAGGATTTCATCCCGCTGCGCGGCCGCATGGTACCCAGCAGCACCGTGTACCTCGATGCGATCGAAGGCGGCCGGGTAGAGGAGATCCTGGTCGAGGATGGCACGCTAGTAAAAGCCGGCGACCTGATCGCGGTCCTGTCGAACACCAACCTGCAGCTCGAGGTGCTGGGCCGGGAAGCGGCCGTCACCGAGCAGCTCAACAATATGCGCACGATCGAACTCCAGCTCGAGCAGAACCGGCTGGCGCACAAGCGCAACCTGGTCGAGATCGACTACCAGATCGTGCGGCTGAACCGCGAGATCGCGCGCCAGAGCGAGCTGGCGGAAAAGAACCTCGTTTCGGCGTCAACGCTGGAGCAGCTGCAGGACGAGCTGACCTACTACGAAAACCGCCGCGCCGTGACGCTCGAAAGCCAGGCCACCGACGCGCGCATGCAGGAACAGCAGCTGCAGCAGCTGCGCGAGGCCGGCGACCAGTTGCAGGCGGGACTGGGCTTCGCCCGCAAGAACCTCGAAGACCTCCGCGTCAAGGCACCAATCGACGGCAAGCTTTCCGGGTTCAATATCGAAATCGGACAGTCGATCGTGCCCGGTGGACGTCTCGGCCAGATCGACGACCCGGATGGCTACAAGCTCAATGCGAGGATCGACGAGTTTTACCTCGGGCGCGTCGACCTGCACCAGGTTGCCACGGCCGAGCACAACGGCCGCGCGCTGAAACTGCACGTCGCCAAGATCTATCCGCAGGTCAATGACGGCCAGTTCGAGGTTGACATGACATTCGACGAAGAACCGGTCGGCCTGCGTCGCGGTCAGACGCTGCAAACGCGACTGACGCTCGGCGACAACACCGACGCGATCCTGATACCCAATGGCGCCTTCTACCAGGAAACCGGGGGCAACTGGATTTTCGTCGTATCGCCGGACGGCTCCGAAGCGATCAAGCGGACCGTGCGTCTCGGCAGGCGCAATACCAATTACATCGAGGTACTCGATGGCCTGGAGCCAGGCGAAAGAGTCATTACCTCTCCTTACACGAGCTATGTCGGCATGGACAGGCTCAAACTCAATGCCGAGTAACACACATCTCTTAAATCCTGACAGCAAACCCAGGGGAATCAGCAATGCTCAAACTGCATAACATGTACAAGGTCTATCGGACCGACGAAATCGAGACAGTAGCGCTGAACGGCGTCAACATCGAAGTGGCCCAGGGAGACTTTGTCGCCATCATGGGGCCGTCAGGCTGCGGCAAGTCGACGCTGCTCAACATCGTCGGCATGCTCGACAACCCGTCCGAAGGCGATTACTTCTTCTTTGACGAGAATGTCGCCCGTTACTCCGAGTCGCAACGCGCAGAGATTCGCAAGCAGAACATCGGTTTCATCTTCCAGAGCTTCAACCTGATCGACGAACTGAGTGTCGCCGAGAATATCGAACTCGCGCTGCTCTACCACAGCATGCCGGCCGCAGAACGCAAACGCCGTGTCACCGAGGTCATGGACCGCATGGGTATTGCGCATCGCGCCAATCACATGCCGAACCAGCTCTCCGGCGGCCAGCAGCAGCGCGTCGCGGTCGCGCGGGCCGTTGTCGGCGACCAGCCACTGATCCTCGCCGATGAACCGACTGGCAACCTCGACTCGGTGCACGGCCAGGAGGTCATGGAACTGCTGCGCTCGCTGAACAACGAAGGCACAACGATCGTCATGGTGACGCACTCGCCGGCGCACGCCGACTACGCGCATCGTGCCATCAACCTGTTCGACGGCCACGTCGTCACCGAAAACACGCGCGCTGCATAGAGCGCCCGAAGATAACGAAGCGGGGAAAACAATGTTCTGGAACTACGTCAAAATCGCGCTGCGCAGCCTGCGCAAGAACAAGGTGTTCGCGTTAATCAATATTTCCGGCCTGTCGATCGGGCTTATCGTCTACGTATTTGGCGGCTTGCTGGTCGACTACGAAGCAACGCACGACACCTTTTTTGAAAAAGCGGCGCGCACCTACACCATCGGTGCGATGGCGGCTCCGGCGCTCAATGTCGGCGTGGACCGCTTCGACTCGGTATTTTCGACGATAGGCCCGATCATCGAAGCGGAGTTACCCGATGTCGAGGCCGTTGCACGCACCATCCGGGACGAATATCTCCTGAGCATGGGCGAAGAAAGCTTCTACGAGAGCATTATCTTCGCGGATCCCGCTTTTACCCGCATCTTCGATTTCAAATACATCCAAGGCAGCGAAGCAGCGCTCGACGATCCTTCCGGACTGATTATCAGCGAGTCCCTGGCCATCAAGTACTTTGGCGATACAGACGTCATCGGCCGCGTTGTCACGTTCGATAACGAGTTCGACTTCCATGTCGCGGCGATCATCGAAGACCTGCCGCTAAACACCCATTTCAATTCATCGCCCGTTCTGGAGGGCCAGTTCAACATCGTCGTGCCGATTTCCGGGCTGAACCGCATGCGGGACTGGGACCTCGCCGGCAGCTGGACCAACCTCTCGATCGGCAACATGACCTATGTCGTACTGCCCGAGGGACTTGACGGCGATTGGCTGCAAGCCCAGGTGGACAGTATTTACGAGCGGCTGGTCCCGGACCAGCAAAAGGAAGTCCTCGCGGAATTCCTGGTTACCGAACTCTCCTATGCGAACCTGGCCCTGTGGGACATGATCGGCATGCCCGTAATAGCGATCATCAGCCTGCTGAGCCTGATGGTGCTGGTCGTTGCCTGCATCAACTACACGAACCTCGCGACAGCACAGTCACTCGGCCGCAGCCGTGAGGTCGGCATGCGCAAGACCATGGGCGCGGGCCAGCGACAGTTGCTCGTGCAGTTCCTCATCGAGAGCCTCGTCATCGCGACGATCGCGATGATCGTTGCGGTCGCGGTTCTCGAGATGATCATCCCCCTGTTCAACAACGCCACGAACAAGAGCCTCACGCTCGATTACGTTGCCACGTTGCCCTGGTTGCTGCTGACCACCCTGCTGGTCGGTACCTGTGCGGGACTGTACCCGGCCTGGCTGATTACCCGCGCCTCGCCGATCGATGCATTGCGGGATTCCGCCCGCAAGGGCAAGAGCGGTTCGACGATGCGTTCCTTCATGATCGGCGGGCAGTTCGCCATGTCGGCTTTCATGCTGGCGCTTGTTGCCGTCGTCTACATGCAGAACGAACGCGTCAAGGAGTCAAGTTACATCTTCCCGCGATCGGAGATCTACACGATTGACCGCCTGTTTGTCGAAGGCATTACCGAGCGTCTCGATACGCTGCAGCACGAACTCGAAGCACTGCCCAACGTGGACAGCGTTTCGTTTTCTTCGCAGGTGCCCTATGAGCAGAGCAACTCGACCTCGACATTCAGCCTGCAACCTGGCGATGAGGCTGGCGAATTCCCGCTGCAGAACATGTCGATGTCGCCGGATTTCCTCGAAACCTATGACATACCTGTGCTGGCGGGCCGCGGCCTGAGCCGCGATATTGCAAACGACCGGTATGACGAAGAGGGTGGCAACCAGGACACCGTTAACGTGCTAATAAACGAACTGGCGCTCAGTAGGCTCGGATTCGCCAGTCCGCAGGAGGCAATCAACCAGCGCTTCTACCAGCAGCGCGGCGACGATGACGAAGAGCAGACTATCGTCGAGTACATTATTGTGGGTGTCTTGCCGACGCAGAACATCGTCGGCCTGTTCAATGAAGAAAAACCCTGGGTGTTCCGCTACATCCCGACCGACTTTCGTATCGGCTCGATTCGCATCACCGGCGGCAACATGATGGACACCGTCGAAAGTATCGAGGATGCCTGGGACCGCGTCATACCAGAGTACCCGATGCAGGGCCGCTTTCTCGACGAGGTATTCGACGACGTCTACAACGTCCTGAAGCTGATGAATTCGGCACTCGCCGGATTTGCGCTGATCGCGCTGTCGCTGGCGCTGATCGGGCTGTTCGGTCTCGCCGCATTCATGGCAGCACAGCGGACCAAGGAAATAGGTGTACGCAAGGTGCTCGGCGCGAGCACGACGCAGATTGCGCGCCTCCTCGTCTGGCAGTTCTCGACGCCGGTGCTGTGGGCACTGGCGCTCGCGTTACCGGCCGCGTTCTTTGCCTCCAACCTGTACCTGGACTTCTTCGCGGACCGCATCGAGGCACCGATCTTCATACTGCTGGCCGCCGGCACGATCGCGGTGTTGCTCGCCTGGGGCACGGTTGCCGGCCACGCGATCCGTATCGCGCGCTCGAGCCCGATACTGGCCCTGCGCTACGAGTAGCATTCAGTCCCGCTGCAACAGGCTCGCCTGTGCCGCCGCTAATCTCGCGATCGGCACTCGCGGGCCTGAACAGGAAACATAGTTCAGGCCGACCTCGTTACAGAAACTGATCGAGCCGGGATGACCGCCCTGTTCGCCGCAAATGCCGATTTTCAGGTCGGGCCGCTGCTCCCTGCCGCTCTTCACGGCCATCTTGATCAGGCGACCGACGCCCTTGATGTCCAGTACCTCGAACGGGTTGTCCTGCAGGATGCCGGACTCGTTGTACATCGGCAGGAACTTGTTCTCGGCATCCTCGCGTGAGAACGAGAACACGGCCTGGGTCAGGTCGTTGGTGCCGAAGGAAAAGAACTCGGCACTGCCGGCAAGGTGCCAGGCGCGAGTGCACGCGCGCACTGTTTCGATCATCGTGCCAAATTTGAAGTCGAGTTTCCTGCCCGAACTTTGCTCCAGTTCGGTCGTCAATGTTGCGACCGTGCGCTTCACGTGTGCGAGTTCCTGTGCCGTGATGACCTGTGGCACCATGATTTCGGGCTGCACCTCGATGCCGTTCTGCGCGCATTCCGCTGCGGCTTCGAGAATTGCCTCGATCTGCATCGCGTAGATCTCGGGATAGGCGATGCCGAGGCGCACCCCGCGATGACCGAGCATCGGATTGACTTCCTGCAGCTCGCGAACCTTCTTCAGCATGCGTTCCTTTTTCGTCAGCGCGTCGTTTACCAGCTCCTCGCTCAACGCATCGAAGGGCTTCGGCAACTCGGGCAGGTCCGCGAAGGTCGCGAGCGCTGTTTGCCGGCCGCGAACGACGTCGCGATACAGGCGTAGCGTATCGATCTGCTCGAGCAGCTGGTGCTCGGTCGGCAGGAACTCGTGCATCGGCGGATCGAGCAAGCGGACTGTGACCGGGTCCGGCGCCATGACGGTAAGAAGCTCGACGAAGTCGGCTCGCTGGATCGGCAGCAGGCGCGCCAGCGCGGCCTTCCTGTCCTCGGCGCTGTTCGCCAGGATCATGTCGATAACGATCGGCAATCGGTCGCTTGCGTTGAACATGCGCTCGGTGCGGCATAACCCGATGCCCATCGCGCCATACTCGCGCGCGATCCGCGCTGCGTCGGGTGTGTCGGCGTTTGCCATGACCTTCATTTCGGCCACGCCGTCGGCCCACGCCAGTAATTCGGTCAGCTCGGCCGAAAAATGAGCGTCAATCGTCGGTACGGCGCCGAGGTAGACCATGCCGGTACCGCCATCGAGTGTGATGACATCCCCTTCGTGCAGGATGTGCTCCCCCACGACCGCCTGCCGCAGCGCAACGTCGACTTCAATGCCTTCGGCCCCGGCCACGCAAGGTTTACCCATGCCGCGGGCGACCACAGCTGCGTGCGACGTCTTGCCACCGCGGCTGGTCAGGATGCCCCTGGCCGCGAAGAAACCGTGAATGTCCTCGGGGCGCGTTTCTTCGCGAACCAGGATGATCGACTCGCCCTCGTTCCCGAGCTTCTCGGCAAGATCCGCGTCGAACACACACTTGCCGGACGCGGCGCCCGGGGAAGCAGGAAGACCTGTCGCTATCGGCTCGGCCGTGGCGGACGGGTCGAGGCTCGGGTGCAACAGTTGCTCGAGCAGCTCGGGCGCGACCCGCAACAGCGCCTGCTCCTTCGAGATCAGGCCCTCGTTGAACATATCGATCGAAGTCTTGACGGTCGCTGTCGCATTCATCTTGCCGTTGCGTGTTTGCAGGCAATAGAGCGTGCCTTTCTCGATCGTAAACTCGTAGTCCTGCACTTCCTTGTAATGGGCTTCGAGCGTGTTACGCAGCGCCACAAGCTGGTCGAACAGCGCAGGCATCTCGTCTTTCATTTCGATCAGCGGTTTCGGCGTGCGAATGCCGGCGACGACATCCTCTCCCTGCGCATTGGTCAGGTACTCACCATACATCTCGTTTTCGCCGGTGCCCGGGTTGCGTGTGAAGCCGACGCCGGTGGCGCAGTCGTAACCCTTGTTGCCAAACACCATCGTGCAAATGTTGACGGCGGTACCGTTTGCCATGTCGGGCGTAATGTGGAATTCGCGTCGGTAGTCGACGGCGCGCTTGCCCATCCACGAGCGAAACACGGCTTCGATGGCCAACTGTAACTGCAGCATCACGTCGCCCGGAAAATCCTTGCCGGTCTGGCGGCGCACAACGCCGAGGAACAGTTCGCTGATCTCCTTCAGGTGCGTCGCATCGAGACCGACATCGGCCTTGACGCCCGCCCGCTGCTTGACCGCCTCGAAATGTTCGTCGAAGTGCTCATCGTCGATGCCCAGTGCCACCTTGCCGAACAACTGGATAAAGCGCCGGTAGGCGTCGTAGGCAAAGCGTTCGTCGCCGGTCTGTTTGATCAGGCCAGTGAGCGTCTGGTCATTGAGGCCGAGGTTCAGGACGGTATCCATCATGCCCGGCATGGACAGGGCGGAACCGGAACGCACCGATACGAGAAGTGGATCGGCGCTGTCACCGAAACCCTTGCCTGTCATCTTCTCCAGCTGTGCGACTTCCCGGCGTACGGCCTCCAGCAGGCCGTCGGGCAACCGGTCTTCGGCAAGGTAGGCGAGACACGCTTGGGTCGTGACGACGAAACCCGGCGGCACATTGATGCCGATCTGGGTCATCTCGCAGAGATTCGCGCCCTTGCCACCGAGCAACTTCTTGTCGTGCCCGTCGCCTTCGGCAAACGAGTAAACGAATTTTTGAGCCATGTTGTCCTGCCGGGTCAGTTCAATGTCCCGGCCATTGTAATCACTCGAACCAGCGCCGCCATAGGTACAGGCGACTATGGCTTTTGCGGAGAGCCGCAGTTACGACGCCAGGGTCGAGGACATCCCGGTGTGGCACACGAAACGCCTTGCTGACGTCGCCGAGATGGCGCGCGTGCCGGCGCATTGCCAGATCACCCATCACGTAACCGTGATTTTCGAGGATCTTTGCCTCGCTCGACGTAAAGGCGTCGAGGTCGGTGCGAATCTCGGCAATCCTTGTGTTGACGATGTCGCCCGGTCCGTCGTCAGGGTAGCCATACCAGTCTTGCTCAAGCGCTGCGATTTCCCGCCGGAACTCTGCATCGGCGCCTTCGTAAAAACCGCTGCGCCGGCTGCCAAGGCGCCAGAACGCGCCCGTCGGCTTGTCGGTCAGCCGTCGCGTTCGCATGAAGCAGTCCGCTTCCTGCGCCAGATCGCAGGGCGACTCGACACCGGCAGACTCGATATCCTGTTCGTCGTATTTGCGAACCAGCATGTAGTCCTTGTGCAGCCGCTCGATCACGGCGCGCCGCCGCAAGGCACCCACCTGGTTCCGGCCTATGTTGACGTAGCGCATGATGCGCGAGCCAAACCATTTGGGTACACGCGTTTCGAACGGCGTGCCGGCGTCCGAAATCAGGATGACCTTGTTGTCGGTCCAGATCGGCTCCATGCCGGTATTGTCATAAACGCCGCCATCGGTCAGGTGGGCGACCACCTTGCCATCGCGCTTGATCGTGATCGGCCCGAAGACCGGCGGGAAACAGGCTGAGGCGGCAACGGCTCGCGCGATGCTCATGTCTTCCGGTGTGGGCTCGAGCCCACGGCGGTAATTGCCGATTTTCTCCGGCGTGAAACGCCACAGCACACCCTGCTCGATATCGGTGGCCAGAAAAATGAATTCGGTCGTGTCCGGCGAGGCCTTCGGCAATTCGACGAGACGCCGATTCCCGAGCTTTCGCTCGAACGCCTTGACGAGACCGTTGGCGCGCGGCCCGGGAAACGCCCAGTTCCACGCCAGGTGGCGCAGCAGCAACCCGGTGCGCACATCCTTGCGCACCAGTGCCCGGAACGGCGCCGACACCTGGTCCTCCCAGTCGCTGAACGCCGGTCGCTCGACACCGTACTGCAGCATCTTGTGGGCGAGAAAGCCGGACAGGATGCTGCCGCCCGAGACGCTCGAGATGCGGGTCGTTTTCTGCAGGATGCCCAGTTCGTGCAGGCGCCGGGTCACGCCGAGATGGAACAGGCTGGCGCGATAACCCCCGCCCGACAGCGCCAGCCCCTGCCCGTTCAGCCGCTTGATCATTGGGTCAGACCGCCGTATAGCCGCGTCAGATCGGGAAATTGTAGTGGTTTTGCCGCGGCACTGCTGTGTGAGAGGCAGGCCCTCGGCTTGTACACCGATAGGGCTTATACTAGGCGGCTTCGTGGAGACCTCAAGTATGTTGCCGCACCAGGAAGTTGTCGCCGAAGTCCTGGACCTCCCAGAGGATGCCTCGATCGGGGCATTCTTCGACTTCGATGGAACCATTATCGCCGGATACTCGGCGGTTGCATTCCTGCGTGAACAGATTACGCGCGGTGACCTCTCGCCGCGCGATCTCGTCGAACTGATTACCGTGATGGCGAGCTTCGGCCTCGGCGCGATGGGCTTTTCCGGCATGATGGTGGCTGCCTCGCAGTTTTTGCGCGGTGTGCGCGAAGACAGCTACATCGAATTCGGCGAGGAGATGTTCGAATCGCACATCGCGCGCCAGATCTACCCGGAAACGCGTGCCCTGGTACGAGCGCACCTCGAACGTGGGCATACTGTTGCGATTATCTCCTCGGCGACGCCATACCAGGTCCGGCCCGCCGCGCGCGACCTCGGGATCGACCATGTTCTGTGCACGCGCCTGCAGGTCGAAGAGGGTGTCTTCACCGGCGCCGTGATTCGCCCTATCTGCTTCGGCGAAGGCAAGGTCAAGGCCGCAGAATCTCTGGCTGAAAAACATGGTCTCGACCTGAAGCGGAGCTATTTCTATTCAGACAGCAGCGACGATTTGCAGCTGCTCGAACATGTTGGCAACCCGCGTCCGCTCAATCCGAACAACAAGCTGCTGGCGATTGCCGAGCGGCGCGGCTGGCCAGTGCGGCGCTTTGCGAGCCGGGGTCGACCGCAGGTCACCGACCTGCTGCGTACACTGTTCCTGCCTGGCACCCTGCTCGGGTCCTTCGTTGCAGGATTCCCGATCTGGGCGCTGACCGGCTCGAAACGCGACGCGATCAATTTTTCGATGTCACTGTTCGCCGATACAGCGAGCGCACTGATCGGCCTCAGCCTGGACGTCAAGGGCGAGCAGTACCTATGGTCGCATCGCCCTGCCGTCTTCATCTTCAATCACCAGAGCAATGTCGACCTGGTCATCATGGCCCGCCTGCTCAGGCGCGATATCACCGGCGTCGGCAAGAAAGAGATCGGCGATATCCCGCTGATCGGCCGGGTGCTGGAATTTTCCGGCGTCGTGCTGATCGACCGCAAGGATACTCAACGCGCCGTCCAGTCGCTTGCATCACTGGTCGATACGATGCGCATCGAACGCAAGTCCGTTTGCCTGTCGCCTGAAGGGACGCGCTCGATCACTCCGCGGCTGGCGCCGTTCAAGAAAGGCGCCTTTCACCTGGCGATGCAGGCCGGCGTGCCCATCGTACCGATCGTGATTCACAACTCCGGTGACGTGATGCCGAAGGGCGATTTCGTGTATCGGCCTGCAACGGTCGAGGTCGAGGTACTGGAGCCCGTCGATACGAGTAGCTGGTCGGCGGATACGATCAATGAGCATATCGCGTCGGTCCGCAACAAGTTCCTGAAGGCCATGGGACAGAATGAGTCTGGCCGGCTGATCACGCCAGCGCAGATCGCCGAAAATCACGAACCCAAGAACGATACTGAAAAGAAGCCAAGTGCCGGAATCTCATAGGATGCAACAGCTGAGCCCACAGGATTCCCAGTTTCTGTACATGGAGTCCGAGGAAAATCACATCCACATCACGTCGGTGTCGATTTTCGATCCATCGACGGTACCCGGCGGCAATGGTGTCCGCTTCAAGGATATCCTGGCGCACGTCGAAAGCCGTCTGCATATGAGCCCGCTGTGCCGCCGCCGCCTGGTGCGGGTACCGCTCGAACTGGACTTTCCCTACTGGGTGGACGACGACCGCTTCGATCTCGAATACCACATCCGCCACGGACGACTGCCTGCCCCGGGCGACTGGCGGCAGCTGTGCATTCACCTGGCACGCTACCACTCACGCCCGCTGGACATGAGCCGGCCGCTTTGGGGCATGTACGTGATCGAAGGTCTCGATGAAGTCGCCGGCATTCCGCCGGGGAGTTATGCAATCGCGACCAAGATTCACCACGCTGCCGTCGACGGCGCGTCGATCGTAAAGTTCTACCGCGCCCTGCTCGACATCGATGAAAACGGCACGCCGGCGATACCGCTGGACAACCAGCCGGTGACCGCACATCCGAAACCCCGACTCGTCGAAATGGCAGGCCGCGCGATCTGGAATACCGTGCGCTCGCCGGTCGGCATGACTGACGCCATCATGCGCTCGGCGCCGACGCTCTACCGGGCCGCGCAAAACGCCCTCAGGTCGCAGGGCGGCGGCAGCGGCACGCCGGTCCCGGACACGCGCTTCAATTGTTTCGTGACCTCGCACAAGATGTTTGATGCGACGACGTTCAAGCTGGACGCACTGCGTGCGGTTCGCAAAGCGGTGCCAGGCAGCACGATCAACGATGTCGTGCTGTGCATCTGTGGTGGTGCACTGCGCAAGTACCTGCAGCACCATGGAGAGCTGCCAGACGACTCGCTCGTTGCCTGGGTGCCCATCAACGCACGCCCGGCCGACGAAGACGAGCCGGATGGTGCGGGCAATCACATCACGTCGATGACGACGCGGATATTCACCGACATCGAAAACCCGATCGAGCGCCTGCGGCATATTCGCAACTCGACGCGGCGCAGCAAGGAAGCCAAGGCCGGCGTTTCGGCGCGGCTGATGACCGACCTCAGCCAGCACGTGCCTGCGGCGACGATGGTTACCGCGGGGCGACTCGTATTGCGGGCGGGCCTTGCAGCCACGACGTGCAACCTGTTCATTTCCAATGTGCCCGGACCGCAGGTACCGATGTACATGAACGGCGCCAAACAGATAGGCATGTACGGACTGGCGCCACTTGCTCCCGGTATGGGGCTGTTCATCGGCACACCGAGTTACAACGGCGAAATTTCCTTCAATGTGACGTCGGTGCGTGAAACGATGCCGGATATCAGTTTCTTCGTCACCTGCCTCGAAGACTCGCTCGAAGCGCTGCAGCGCGCCGCAAAACCGAAGCCGAAAAAGGCGACCGGCAAGAAACGCAGCAGCGGGGCAAAGTCCGCCTAATCCTTGCGCCAGCCGGCGAGCCTGAAACGCCCTAGCAACGCGTTGCCGGCGCCCGCGATCAATAACCCGGCAAACACCGCGGCGACCGGGGCGGGCACCACGCCGAGCAACGCCACTGCCAGTTCGTGTAACTGCAACCAGGTCCGGGGTGCATCGAGCCACGGCACAAACCCCCGGGCGACTTCCAGCAAGGACATTTTCGGCCAGTAGCCAGCGCTCAGGAATGTGTAGGCCTGCCACAGAAGCAGGCCTGCGCCGGCGACGACGCACAGCAACCCTGCCGTGACGACCAGCCGCGCCAGCGCAAGCCTTGCCTGAAACGGCAGCCGGCGGACCCAGCTCTTGCCTTCGCGGTCGTCTTCGATACGCATGCGCAGCAGCCGTGCGGCCTCTTTGTTCCGTACGGACTCGCCACTCCTGAGACCCACCAACAGGGCCGCCGCGAGACCGGCAACAAAGACAACCCCGGCCCAGAACGTCCAGGCGCGCTCCGTCAACAAGCGCCCGTCACTGCAGACCCACAACACACCGAGCACGGCGACGGTCAGGACCAGCAGTGCGACAGCTTTTTGCCACCGCTCCTTGCCGCTGATCCTTCGTTGTGCCAGAACACCACTGGTTTCCATGGCCGCAATCCGGTTTAGACGTCAGGCATAGCCCAGGAGCGCCCGCAGGCCGGGCGCCGCGAGATCGACCATTTTCTTCTGTATCTCCGGCAACTCGTCGGGGATGTCGAATTTTTCGCCGGCGAGGTTTTCCCGCGCCGTGCCACTCTGTTTCCTGTCTGAGCCGACACGCACACGTTCCCGCCAGTCGGGCGGGAGCTCCCTGATGCCGCACTGCGCCAGCAACCCGGTGAAATACGCTTCCGCCTCGTCCGACTCGAGATCCTTTAGGTGTTCGATGAGGTCCTCGAAGCGCACGATGCCTGCCTTGGTGCCCAACCAGCCGACGGCGTTGTGCAGGAAGATTTCCTGCATGGTCGGCGCTTTTTCGTGGATACCCAGGATCATCATGTTCAGTACTTCCTCGACCGAGACGTTGCCCCCTTTCAGGTGATCGAGTGAACCCTGGAAAGTATCGGACAGGAAGAATCGCGCGCGCGCGAGCACCCAGTCGTAAGGGTCGCGTACCAGCACCGTGTGGCGGACGTTGCGCAGCGCGATGGCACCGTCATCGGAAAACAGCAGGTGCCCCCAGCTGAGCATCGGCTGCCTCGGCGAGAAGGCACCGAGGTGTTGCCGCAGTACCGGGTGCTGGATGAAGGTCCTGTGATACTGCTGCTCGACCGGCACGAACATGCGCACGATGTTGCGCATCAGGTGTGTGCCGCACTTGGGAACGCTGTTCAGGAAAACGGGCTCGGTGAGCGGCACCTGCACGTAATTCCTGTTCAGCTCGTTGAGATTGTCGCCTTTCGCCTGAACTGTCGGCATAAACGTTCCGCTTTCGTTGCTGGTTTGAAAAACAAGGTACCGGAAAAAAGAGTGCCGGCAAATGCCGGCACTCGATCATCAGCCATTTTCAGCTATTGATTAGTCAAAGTCCCACGTCAGGTTCAGGAACATCCGCCGCCCGAGCCAGTCGTACTGCGAGTAGAACGCCGACTGCCCGGCATAACTCAACGGGCCACCCAGGGTCGTGATCTGCGGCGGCTGCTCGTCGAAGGCGTTCGCCACACCGAGGATCGTCCTCAGGTTGTAGGCATCCCAGAAGTAGGTAACCGAGAAGTCGTTGTAGGAAACGGCATCGGCGTACAAGACGCGATAGACCGTCTCGCCACGATAGATGGCTTCAGGTCCATCGAAGTCCTCTTCGCTGTTGACTTCCCCGACGTAGCGCCATGCCCAGAAGAATTCCCAGTCACCGACCTGGTAGGTGGTCCACAAGCGACCGACATT
>Ga0210093_1000020_pt1 | contig 24260 bp, 20 predicted proteins | sample White_ThreeSqB_D_2_FD_185590 | JGI IMG/M metagenome (GOLD analysis project Ga0210093, IMG submission 185590) | Wetland microbial communities from the San Francisco Bay, California, USA, that impact long-term carbon sequestration -... | ecosystem: Environmental > Aquatic > Marine > Wetlands ... | reverse complement strand
TACCTCGGGCGAACTGCTAGAATTCCCGGTCTTCAGGCATCAGCGAACCTGGTTCGCGGGCTTCACAGGCATGGCGACAGCAGCCGACACGCAACGTCTCTTTTTCGGGGACTTCGAGCTGGACCTCGGAGCTCACGAGCTGCGCTTGCGTGGCAATCCCGTGCATCTCGAGCGGCGCCCCTTCGAGCTGCTGGTCCTGCTCGCCACCAACCATGGGCAGCTCGTGTCCCGCGATGACGTCATCCGTAAGCTGTGGCCGCCGAAGGTCATCATCGATTTCGACACCGGCCTCAATACACTGGTCAGGAAGGTGCGCAAGGCACTCGGAGATTCGCCGGATAATCCGCGATATATCGAGACGGTTCCGGGCGTAGGCTATCGTTTCATTGCTCCGGTCACAGACAGTGCTGCGCATGCCGACGCTGCCCGCCCGAGTACTTTTCGCTGGCGGCCTGTCGCCGTCGCTATAGTCTTCCTGGTCGCCGCCATTGCGACAGGTTCCTGGTATCTCGACGGCCGTGAGCCGGCGCGCACCAGCATCGCCGTGCTGCCGTTCGAGAACCTCACCGGATCACCGGAACTCGACTACCTCGCTGCGGGCCTTGCCGAGGAAACGAGGCTGTCGCTGTCGCGAGTCGACCTGCCGAACCTGGTCATGATCGGCGGCGTATCGTCGAGAGCCATTACCAACTCGGAATTGTCGCTGCGGGATATCGGTCGCGCCAACAATATCGACTACGTCGTGCAGAGTTCGCTGCGGCTTGATGGTACGCGCGTGCGTGTGACGTCGCGGTTGATTCGCACCGGCGACAGCGAACAGGTCTGGACAGCGTCGTTCGACCGCGAGCTGACCAACGTGCTCGGCCTGCAAAGCGAGCTGAGTATTGCTATCGCAGAACAGGTGCGACAGCGATTGTCGCCCGACGTGGCCGCGGCAATCGGCCGGCAGCAGACCCGGAACCCGGAGGCCTACGCGCTGTATTTGAAGGGACGCTACGAGTGGATGAAGTTTCTGCCATCGTCCGTGCCCCATGCACTGGAGTTCTACGAGCAGGCCGTTGCCGTCGACCCCGGCTATGCGTTGGCGTGGGCCGGCATGGCGCATGCGCTGGTTACCTCGACGGTGACGATTGGCGCCAGGCCGCAGTCTGTCCGGGCCGCAGCTGAGGACGCTTTGCAGCGCGCGCTGGAGTTCGGCCCGGAGCTGGCCGAAACGCAGCTTGCGCTGGGCTCGTTCGAATTTTTCCTGGACCGGGATGTCGACGCGGCCCTCGAAGCCGCACGGCGAGCAATTCAGCTGGACCCCAACAGCGCGATGTCCCACATGTTCCTGGGCATTGTGCTCGCGCACGGCGGTAACTATGTCGAAGCCCGCGCCATGATGCGTCGTGCACGGGAACTGGACCCGCTGTTCCCGTTGATATTCGCAAACTCGGCGCACGTCGCCATGCGCGCGGGCGACCTGCCCGCGGCGATCGAATTCGCCACGCAGGCCATTGCGATGAACCCGGAGTTCTGGGTCGGTTACCTGCACCTCGGTAACGCCTACCTGTCGCTCGGTAACCTGGAGGCTGCGTTGCAGGCCTTCGTCACCGCGGAAAAGCTTTCGGGCGACAACTCGAAATCAGCCACCACATCGCGCGCCTCTATCCTGGCGAGGCTGGGGCGGGACGATGAGGCGCGCGACATCCTGGCACAGCTGGAATCTCAAGCCGAAACGTCCTACGTCCCACCCTATTTTTTCGCTGTCATTCACGCGAGCCTGGGAGAAATCGACGCAGCGATCGCTTGGCTGGAAACCGCCTGCGCGACAGAGAATGCCGTCTTCGATATCGACGATGATCCGCGACTGGAACCACTCCGCTCGGACATGCGCTTTGACCGCCTGGCGAGGACCTGCACCGTCGGCGGGCGGTCTCACGACCTTGCCGGGACAACGGATTAGCCGGTAACACCATCCCGGCAGGGGTCATTCGCCGGGTCCTACATTGACTGCCATGCGTACAATTCCGAATTGCGCCCGAATTCCGGTCCGGTAACCTATCTTCGACGAAGGTAGGCAGTGAGGGCCGGGTTAGATCCGCATCACACAATAGCGCGACAAAAATCCGGGTCGAACCGTGTTCACGAGCACGAAGAAAGGTATTCGGCAACAAGCGATACGAAAAATCGCGTTGCCGGGTTCTGCGGTTCTCGCCCTGCTCATCGGCGTTGCTGTATACGTCATTGATCGCGACTGGGCCTCGGCCCTGTTTCTTCTGCCGGTAGCCGCGTTCCAACCGGATACAAGCGCGCTCTTCGGGCCGCTCGGGCAGGTCCTGCCCTCTTTTCTGCACGCCTACGCCTTTTCCCTGTTGCTGATTCTTGCGCTCGGACATTCCAGGAATGCCCGCCGTAACGGCGCCCTGACCTGGTTTGCCATCGCCAGCTGCCTCGAATTTCTCCAGGCGACCTATTTCCATGACCTGCTCTCTGCCCCGGCAACCCCGGCGGCAGCAGCCGTGGCAACCAGCGTTCAATCCTATGTACTGAACGGACAATTCGACCCGGGCGACGTCGTCGCATCGGGGCTGGGCTGTGCCGCAGCCTTCGCAATCTCGTCCGTTCTGGAGGTGACGAGATGAAATCTTTCAAATTCAGTATTTCGAGCTTGCTTTCGATCGCCGTGCTCCTGGTGGTCGGGATTGGATCCACGATATCCAGTGGAGGCGGGAGTGGCGGCCCGGCTCCGCCTCCACCGTCGGGTGATACGGATCCCACGCTGGCGATCAACGCGGCCAACGGCGAAGACGTATCCTCGGCAGTTGTTACGACGATCATAGCGAGCTTTGATCTCGGTGAAATCAGTGGCAACGGCCCATTCGCGCAGGCGGCGGGCCCAGGCCTTGCGGGGATGAAAGCGCTCGGACCGCTCTATTCCAAGTTCGGATCGCCACTCGAAGCCGTCCAGGAAAATTGCGCGATCGACGGCACGGTCGACTTGACCATTAACATCGCGGACCTGAACGCCCCTACAGTGGGTGACCGCATCGTCGCAGTCTTCGCCAATTGCGACGACAACCTCGGATACGTCATCAGCGGAACCGTCGACCTCACCATCGCCGCGCTGCAAGGCGATGTGAACACCGACGTATTCCTGATCGCGTTCGACACGATTCTGACCGATGTCGAGATTATCGAAGGCGTTGATGTGTATACGGCCGACGGCGGCTTCACCCTGACGCTGGATGCGCTTGAATTCCCGGTGCTCACGACGAGCATGGTCGGCGAGGACCTGCAACTCGGCAGCAACGGGGAAGTGGTTTCGCTGAGCGATTTCGACCACTCGCTGACAGTAGATACCGGCGTCGTTCCCGACACCAAGCTGGCCGAGGCATCGGGCCGCCTGGACAGCAATTCACTCGGCGGTTCCGTCGATTACGTTACGACAACACCGCTCCAGGGAACGGGCGACCAGGACCCGCATTCCGGGGTGATCCTGATCACCGGCGCCGGCAACAGTTCGGTGCGCATCGTCGTCGTCGACTCTCAACACGTCACGCTCGAGATCGACAGCAATGGCGATGGCGTCGTTGACGACTACATCGACACCACCTGGGCTGCACTGGAACAACAGGCCGGCGGCGGGCAAGTATCGTCAATCAACAGTTCGAATGCCCGGACCATCGCGCGCGAAGTCTTTAACGGGATAACCGGGTTCGGTTCCGTCGCGGTGACTGCCGGCGGACAATTTGGTGTCAACGGGGCGTTCGACCTGGTTCGGCAACAATCTTTGTCCGGCAATTTCGGTCCGTTGACATTTGATTGTGCGACCAGCGGCACCGTTGACATATCCGGCTCGATCGCCACCGCAGGCACCTACACGAGCAACGATCACTTCGAAGCCTTTTTCACAAATTGCGTTCGCGGCAACGACGAACTCGACAGGGCAATGACCGTCGACGTCGATAGCTTTGACGCAGGCCCCGGCGATGCCTACCTGGTCAGCGCAACGGTGACGGAGAACGATTTGCTCAGGTTTTTCGGTGGAAGTTGCTTCAGCGGTACCGGTACTTTCGAAACCAGCTACGACTTCCTTTACACCACGGCAAACTCGATCCAAATGACGAGCTCGGCGAACGCCATCAACATCTGGGCAGGTGGCAGGTCCCAGGATCTTGCCGCCGCGATTGTCACGGCGCAGATTGACGTCGGACAGCAGCCCGCCATAATTACGCGGCAATCATCGGGTGTCATCACGAGCGATGACCTGGTGGGGATTTTCACCTATGAGAGTACCGTCCCGGATATCTTCGTCGTGGACGACCTTGCCACGACGGGCCCATACAATGGCAGATTGCTAGTCACGGCGGCTGATGGCAGCACCATGACCCTGGTGGGACAGGATCAGCTCAATGCGCGGCTGGAACTGGATTTCGATGGCGATACAGCGGTCGATGAGCAGATCGTGACAACCTGGGCGGACCTCGGTTACGGGAACTCTTTCGGACTCTGTGACCAGTAATGCCGCGGGCCCGATGCCCCGGCCGGTCAGGAAGAATCGCGATCCAGGCAGGTATCGAAGGAGGACCTGCACCGTCGGCGAGTTGTCTCAGGACCTTGCCGGGACAACGGATTAGCCGGTAACACCATCCCGGCAGGCGCCAGCCGCTACTGCTCGAGCAAGCCAACCAGGTCGGGCAGCTTCGCGTAACCCCGGCATGACTCGGTAGCCCGCAGCAGCGTCGCGCGGGCTTTGTCGGTTTCACCGCGCACGAGATAGGTTTGCGCCATGCGCCTGAGAGCCGAGGCCGAGACGAGTTCGGCGTCGATCGTGTCGATTTCCTCATCGATTGCCTGCAACACCGTCCCCGGCACAAGGTCGGGATCGAGCGTCGCCAGCATCGTGTAGTAGTAGGCACGTGCGGCCTGGTCGGCGACCGGCGCCGTACCGCGAAGGTAATCACGCTCTGCTATTTCGGCAGCTCGCACGTAAGCGGCGACAGCTTTTTCCTGCTCCCCGATTTGCCGGTACGAATCCGCGAGGTTGCCCCACATCTCGTGAATCTCCGGGTTGCCGTTGGCAACCGAGTCGATCGCCTTTTGCCGCAGTTCGGCGGATGCCTCGAAGTCACCGAGAAAATAGTAGGCCTGGCCGAGGAACTCGTCGCCGACGTACGAATTCGGGTTGAGTTCCCGGGCACGCGCATACGCTTCCCGGGCGCTTTCGAGGTCGCCGTCGCACAGGTAGAAGCTGCCGAGATTCGCCAGCACGTATTCATTTTCGTTGCGTGCCCGCGCCGCTTCGCTCGCCGCTATCGCGCCGGCAACGTTGCCGTCGAACCACTCCATAGTGGCAAGGGCGAACAACGGCTTCCAGACGGTCGGGTCAACATCGGCGGCCCGCCTGGCGTTGGCTTTTGCCTTGAGCAACTCGTCGTGGTCGCCACTCTCGCGATAGGCCTCCAGTTCGCTCGCCGCAAGGCCGGCCAGTGCCGCCGCGTCTTTCGGGTGCTGGGAGATGACCTCCTCATACAACGCTATGGCTTCCCCGTCGCGCCCGGTGCGCTGCAGGAAATGCGCGTGCGCAGCTGCAACGACACGGTCGTCGGGGTCGAGTTGCACGGCCTGGCCGCACGCCAATGATGCGTCCTTGAGCGCACGCTCTTCACTATCCATCCAGTACTCTTCGAGCAAGGTCTGGCAGAGGCCGGCATGTGCACGCGCATAGTTCGCGTCCTGCCGCAATGCTGCCTCGAATCGACTCTGCGCTCGCTTGATGTTGAGTTCGTTCGACGGTGCATCCAGGTAGACTTCGCCTTCGAGGTAGTCGTCCTGTACCGGCGCCAGTGGAAAATGCACGAGCGCATTCCCCGGGACCGGCATCCCGACGGCACGCCGAATCGCGAGGGCCGTGTCCCCGGCAATCGCTGCCAGTGATTCCTGCACTGCCACCGTGGGCACGCTGTCGGCCCAGACCTGCTGGCGAACACCATCCTTGTAGAGATAGATTCGCACGGCGGTGAGCCGCCCTGCCCGTTTGATTTCGCCGTCGACCACGACATCTGTTCGCAAACGTTTCGCGACTGACGCCGGGTCAGCCACTTGCGTGAACACGTCTGCCGTCGGTCGCGCAACGTTGAAGTAACTGCTGAGCACGTTGCGTAGCGCATTGCTGAATGCACTATCGGTATCGTCGGTGAACGGAACCACCGCGAGTGTCGGTGTGCCCATGTCGAGGGCTGCCGTTTCTGCGGCCACGCCAGGCGCGGGCATGTCGTTGCTCCCGGCCGGCTGGAACCACCAGCGAATACCGAGTGCCAACATGGCCACCAGCGCGGCCGCAACGACGACCGGGTAAACGCGGCTGATCGGGCGCTTTCGGGCGGCGGTTCCAGGCTGTATGACCTCTTCCTCATCAGCCGTCTTGTATAGAGAGTACGCGTCGACACCCAACGCCCGCGCGACGCGCTCGATCGTGGTCGGATCGACCGGCAACTCGCGAAACACGCGATTGACGGCATCTTTGGGCGGCGCATCCAGTTCCTCGATGTCGGCAATGCGCTCGGCAAGGGCCGCCTGCGTCTTGAACCCGGCCTCTGTCAATGCGTGCGCGAGCTTCGCCCGGGAAGCGCGAACCCCGCGATTTCTCTGCCCGCTTGTCGGTGAGCTCATGGCGACAAATGTTAGCGCAGATGCCAATTCCTGCGCTATTCGGCCCTAAATGCCGTTAGCTGTCGATGCCTGCTGCCGCACCAGGACCTATGTTGTCCATGCAGCGGAGATGATTTATGCGAGCAAGAACCAGCACGACCTTGCTGGCCAGTGCACTGGTACTGGTCGGTTGCAGTGACCCGATCGCCGGCACCTATGCCGATGGCGCCGGTGTTACGCAATACGTGTTCAGCGGGGATGGCGACGTGAGAATTCTCATACTCGGCGCCGAGGTCGATGCCGAGTATCACCTCGACGACGACAAGGTCCTGGTGAGCAGCGCCCAGGGCACTGTCGTTTTGACGCGGCGTGACGACCACCTTTATGGGCCCATGGGACTCGAGCTCGTTCGGCAATCTGACAATCAGTGAGGAGAACAAGAAATGGCACTTGTAAAAATTTCAGGCACGGTCGGCAATTTTCGCGAAGAGACAACGGTCACCGGGTCTCATACCTACAACACAGGCTACACCCAGGTGAACACGCAGAAGGAAATCAGTTTTCGCGTCGACAATCGCCCGGTAACGATGAAAAACATCAAGGGCATCGAACTGACGGACGGTGACGAAGCGACGATTGTTGGCAGCGATACGCGCAGCGGCGTCAAGGCGCTGTTGATACGCAACGATACGACCAACATGATCTACGGCTACGCCACCTGGTACCTGATGATGTGGGCGGCGATCCTGACCGTGATCGGCATCTTTACCGTGGGCATCTTCATCGGCGTGCTCCTCGTACCGCTCGGGCTGTACCTGTTCTACAAGGGCTACCAGCACAAGCAGGCCTATGCGTTGATTGCGACATGAAGGCGCTGCTGTCTAAAGAGAACCTGCAAAAAGGCAGTCTCGCCTTCGGCGGCATGATCGTCGGGGCCATCGTCGGCATCGCGGTGCAGGCAGGCGTCGAGAGCACCGGCTTGCTCGGCCCGTCGGTCGACGAATTGCTCGAAGAGCAGGAAGCAAACTTCGACGCGATGAGTGCCCGGCTGGAAGAGATCAAGGCGCAGTCCGAAGATCCGGCCGTCCGCAAGGGTCTCGGTGAACTCAGCAAACTGCTCGCGCGCCAGAACGAACTTCAGGACCAGGCCACCTCGGAAATCAACGCACTTAGCAACCAGGTTGCCAGCCTCAGGCAGAAGTCACTCGAGGAGCAAGGCTTTGCCGGTGGCGCCGACGTCTGGCTCGGTCCCGGCGAAAGCATTTCGGTCGGCGATACGCGCCACGTGCTGGGCGTCGTTCGTATGTGGGCCACGCAGGCGGACGTCATTTTCAACGGCACGAAGTCACGAATGTCGGTCGGTGACGTCACCAGTATCGACGGCCTCGACTGCGACGTATTCCTGAAACAGGGACGGCGCGCCGAAGATGGCCGCGCCGGTTTTGATGTGACCTGTGGCTGATGGCAGGATGCCAGTTCGCCCGAACGGCGCGCTTGCCCTGGCCCCGGCCATGTCACTCAGGCTCAGGTGTATTCGACCTCCGCGTTACTGATCGGCTTGCCCACAGTCAGGCTGTCTCGCAACTTTTCTTCGATCTTCATGAATCCGCTATCCGCTTCCGAGCCAAGGGCGTCGAGGATCTTCGTGAAGAAACAACGGGCTGAGGCAATCGCGGCGACGTCGAATACATCTTCATCGGACAGCCCGTGAACGTCCTTGAGGGTCTGCACATCCTCGGACGTGATCGCCGCCGCATCCCGCGCGATCTTGCGGGCGAATTCCATGATGGCCAACTCGGCATCTGTAAGCGCTGCAGCCTCCTTGCCATTGGCGATCGCCACAACCTGGTCGACACCGATGATGCCCGCGAGCTTTTTACCGTGCGCCAGTGAACAGGGCGTGTGTCGCAACTCACGTGCGACGGCGAGCGTTACCAGTTCGAAGCGACGATCGTCGACGGGGCGCCGGATCTCCGCCAGCAGGCGGCCCCAGCGCGCCATCACCTCCGGACGATGGCTGAAAGTCTTGGCATAGTTCGGCACGTAGCCCCAGGCATCCTGCTGGCGCTGGTACATGGCCAGTGTTTCGCCGGTCGCCTCCGCCGGCGCTATCGTCTGTATGAATGACATGGTTGGTTCCTCAGGCCTGAATTCTGAAATGTTCGATCTGGATTTCTTCACCGTAGTCCGCATAGTCGCCAGACGCGCGCCCGGCGCGAAACTCGCCCCAGTTTATTTCCCGGTAACGAACGGGCTCACCCGCGGCAATCATTGTCGGCAAGGGTGCGTAGTTGGTCCGGTAATCCGGATTGAAAAAGAACGGCACACTGTAGCGGTCGTTCCTGGTGTTGGTGACGACCCGGTGCAGTGCTGCACGATAATTGTCGTTTGACCACACCTGCACGATATCCCCGAGGTTGATGACCAGCGCATCGCGGCGCGGTTCGACGAGATGCCACTCCTCGTCGCGGAACACTTCTAGACCCGGCTGGTCGTCCTGTAACAACACCGTCAGCGCACCGGCGTCGGTGTGATGATTGACGCCGAACTTGCCCTCCGCAGCATGCGGTTCCGCCGGGTAATAATTGAGGCGCAAGAAACTGCTGTGTGTCGGCCCGAAGCCGCGACTCAGGTAGCCCGGCGACATGCCCAGGTTGGACGAAATCGCTGCCAGCAGGCGATAGGACAGCAGCTCGCACGCCTGGTAGTAGACACGAATGGCTCGCTGAAAACCGGGTATCCCCAGGGGCCACTGCGGCTGGATCACATCGTCGGCCGCCGGACCGTAGTCGTAGACTTGCTTGCAATCGAGCGTGTTCTTGGTCAGTTCGCGGTCGAAGAAGCCCCATGGGTTATCGTGTGTTCGGGAGATCTGCCGCTTCAGTTCGACAGGCTGGGCGAAGAACTTGTGCATCGCCTCGGTCAACGCATCCGTCGCGCTCCCGGATATGCCGTGGTTCGTGACCTGGAAAAAACCCCAGTCGCGACAGGCAGTGTCGAGCAATGCCAGCGTCTCAGGGCTGTTAAGCGCCTGTATATCGATGACCGGAATCGTATCGGTTTGCATTTTCGCCTCCTCGAGCGTCAGGCTGTCTTGCGTGGGTGTACCCACGCTGGCAACAGCTCATAGGGATTGACCTCGACGTTTGCATCGTAGTTCACGCCGCAAGCATCCAGCGCGCGCTGCATGGAACCATCGAACATTGCGTCAAACAGTTCCGTGCATCCGCCAATGTGCTTGCCGCCGATGAATACCTGTGGAATGGTCGGCGTGCCGAGCCTCTCCCTGAGCACCGCCCGGACCTTGCCGCCGAAGTCATTCTCCTGGTACTTCACAGCATCGAGATCGATACTACGAAACTCGATATTCATACGCGAGAACAACTTGCGAACCGACCATGAGAACTCGCACCAGACCAGCGCGAACATCACCACCGGTTCCGCCGCGATCGTTACGCTGACAAAGCGCTCGGCATCGTCGTCGAGTGGCAGTGCTCTTGGCAGGTCCACCTGCGGTTGCTCCTTTGCAACCTGCGGTGGCGCCGGAACGTCGAAACGGTAACCGGCAGTCGATTGTGACAACTCGATTTCGGCCGCATTCATATCCTCGCTGATGTTGTCGAAGAGTGGTGTGGACATATAGCGTTCGCCGGTATCCGGCAACATGCAGACGATCTTGCTGCCCGGCTCCATGCGCTCGGCAACGGCCCGGGCTGCAGCCAGTGTTGCGCCGCTCGTCGTGCCCGCGAAAATACCTTCGCGTTGCGCCAGTTCACGCGACAGGCGCATCGCCTCATCGCCGTCTACCGGCACGACCTCGTCGATCAGGCCCTCGCGCATCGCATCCTCGATCAGCTTCGAAATGAAATCCGGCGCCCACCCCTGCATCAGGTGCGGCCGAAAATTGGGGTGGCTCGACGCCGGCTGGCCATCTGCGTCGCGCAGCTGGGCGATGCCGCTGCCCAGGATCTGCGCGTTGTCCGGTTCGGCCGCAACGATGCGCGTCGCCGGGTTAGCTGCTTTCAGCGCCCGCGCAACACCGAGCAGGGTTCCGCCGGTGCCGAAGCCGGAAACGAAGCAGTCGATCGTCTCGTCGCCAAAGTCGTCGAGAATCTCCTGCGCGGTGGTCCGGGTATGCGCCTCCGCGTTGGCCTCGTTTTCGAACTGGCGGCACAGGTAGTAACCATGCTTGTCCGCCAGTTCGATGGCCTTGTTCAGCATGCCCGTGCCTTTCTGGTCGGCCGGCGTCAGCACGACCTGCGCGCCGAGAAAGCGCATCAGCTTGCGCCGTTCGATACTGGCGCTTTCGGGCATCGTGATAACCAGCGGGTACCCCTTCTGCGCACAGACCATCGCGAGGCCGATACCAGTGTTGCCGCTGGTCGCCTCGATTACGGTCTGCCCGGGCCTGAGTTCACCCGATGCTTCGGCGCGCTCGATGACGGCACGCGCCATCCGGTCCTTGACCGAACCCATCGGGTTGAAAGACTCTACCTTGCCGTAGATTTCACGGCCGAAAGGTGACAGTTTTTGCAGTCGCACCAGCGGTGTATTGCCGATCGCGTCCAGTATCGATGTAAAGCGTGACATTGTGGGCCTCCAAATTCCTGAATTGCGTTGAACCTGGGTGCAGTCTGTGCCGGCACCGAGGTAGCCAGCGTTGTAATGACCGTGGTTTTTCAACCGACTCACTCTTATAGTGTTGCGATGTCGGTACTTGAGTTCAGGTTCCTGGGGGATTTTGAGGTGCTGCGCGACGGCAACGCCGTCAGCTTGCCGCCGTCCAGGAAAACCCGCGCCTTGCTGGCCTACCTCAGTCTCAACCGGCGCCACTTCAGGCGCGACTATCTCTGCGAGCTGTTGTGGGAAATACCGGATGACCCGAGGGGCTCGCTGCGCTGGAGCCTGTCGAAGCTGCGGCGCATCGTCGACGACGAGGAACACACGCGCATCATTGCCGATCGGACCAACGTCGAGTTTGATGCGGGTGATGTCACTATAGATGTCGTGGACCTTGTCCACCTCGCCGAGGGCGGGCTTGCCGGCGCTTCGACGGCCGCGCTCGAACAGGCGGCCGAGCGGTTCCAGGGCAATTTCCTCGAGGGCCTGGAGCTTTCCGGTTTTCACGACTTTCATGCCTGGTGCGTGGCTGAGCGGGAACGCGTGCTGCGTGCCCAGGCGGACCTGCTGCGCGCAACCGTACGTCGCCATGCAGAAGCCCCGGAAAGTGCGCTGCCCTACGCCCGGCGGCTCGTTGCCGTTTCACCGTATGACGAGAATGCGCGTGCCGGCCTGATTCGCAGGTTGATCCAGCTGCATCACACCGATGAGGCCGAACAGCAGTATCGCCTGGGCGTACGCATGCTCGAGGAAGTGGGGGCCGAGTCGTCCGGCGAGCTGTTGGCCGCGTGGCGAGGGAAGCCGACCCGGCCACCGCAACGGGTGGCGCCGGTCTCGGTGGCAAACACCCGGCCCAGCCATGCCGCGACCGCCGGGACAGCCGGCGGTATCGTCGGCCGGGACGCGGAACTGGCGCGCCTGGCCACGATTTTTGCCGAGGTCCGGGACCAGTCCAGGGCGCGCTGCGTGCTGGTCGAAGGTGACCCGGGTATCGGCAAGAGCAGCCTGCTGGCGGCAGCCACCGCTTATGCGCAAGATTCCGGCGTATTCCTCCTGGATGCACACGCATACGAGTCCGAGACGTTACGACCGTTCGCGCTGTGGATGGACGCGTTGCGCAAGCGTGACCCCGATGCCGCTGCGAAGATCTTTGCCGACAAGGACGCCGACAATCGCGATCGCCTGTTTGAGGGCCTGAGCGCGCTGCTTGCGGCCGAGGCGCAAGACGGGCCCGTGGTCCTGATTTTCGACAGCGTTCACTGGTGCGACGAATCGAGCTCGGCCGCATTGCACTACGTTATCCGCATGAATCGCGACCGGCCGCTGCTGGTTCTCATTGCCGGCCGCAGCATCGAGATGCGGGATAATGTCCCGCTGCAGCAGGCGCTGCGCGGCTTGCGCCAGGACGGTTTCCTGACCGAAATCGAGTTGGGGCCTCTTGCCCCTGACGCGGTGGTGACGCTGATCGGACAACATGCGCCGGGTGCGGACAGCGAACGCCTGAGCCGTGAGTGCGGTGGCAACCCGCTGCTCGCACTGGAGCTCGCGCGGGCCGAACTCGAAGGGGACAGTGGCGCGTCGCTGAATGACCTGATTCGTGAACGCCTCAGCCGCTTCGACGTAGACAGTGCCGAAGTGTTGCGCTGGGCCGCGGTGTTGTCCCCGCATATCGATATCGACAGGCTGGTCACCCTTACCCGCCAGGACGCGGACCGTATCAGCGACGTTCTCGAACTGGCTGAACAACAGGCGATGCTGGTCGCGACCGGAACCGGCCTGCGTTTCTCGCATGACCTGGTCGCGCGCGGTGTCTACAACGAGATTTCGCCGCTGCGGCGCCAGGTGATGCACCGCCGCGTCGCCACCCTGCTCGAAGAGAATATCGCGCTCGACCTCAGCCACGCCGCCGACCTCGCGCATCACGCCACCCAGAGCGGCGATGCGGGCCTGGCCGCCCGCGCCATGGTCTCGGCAGGGCGACTGTGCCTGCGATTCTTCGCCAATGACGAGGCGCTGACCCTCGCTCGCAAGGGCATGCAACTGGCCGAGACGCTGCCGGATGCGCAGCGTATCTGCGTCAGCATCGACCTGCACGACATCATGCTGTCCGCCGCCCCGCTCGCAGACTGGGAGGCATCGGCCCGCGAGTATGCGGCGCTCGCCGAGCAGGCGGTCGACCACGGCGAACTCGCGCACGCCCGCCTCGGCTACCACCTGGCTGCCTGGGTGCGCTGGGAACATGGCCAGTGGTCGGCCGCACGCGAGCAGTCCCTGCAATCGGCGCGCGTCGTTCGCGGCGGCCGGGTCGAGGACCAGATCGTCGGCATTGCCCACACGGCGAAGTGCCTCGTCATGCTCGAGCGTGATTTGCCACAGGCTGACGCCATGCTGATGGAAGCGCGGGCGCTGGCCGGGCACCAGAACTTTCATCATCACGCTATTCCGGCCGGTGACGGCCTGCTGAAGTTTCACCAGAACCAGCTGGATGAGGCCGAGGAATTGCTGAAGGAAGCGCGCACCCTCTGCAAGGCCGAGGGCGATCGTGTCAGTGAATACCAGGCCAACGAATACCTGGTCATGATCGATTATGAGCGCGGCCGCATCGCCGCAGCCCGCGAACGCTGTGCGGATCTCATTGATCTGGGGCAGAAACTGCGGGACGGCAGCGAAGGGCCGCATGCGCACACACTGGCGGGCTTGTGCGGGTACGCGCTCGAGGACGACAATGTGCCGCTGGACAAGGCTCTCGACGATCTGCGCGTTGCCGACGCCAAGCATCGCCTCGCGTTTGCATTGAATCGCGCCGCAGAGCTCGACTTCGAACGCGGTCGCCTCGATAGCGCGATCGCGCGCGCCACGGAAGCGCTCGAGTATGCAACACTGCTGCATCGCCGCAGCGAAATGATGCTCGCGCACGTAACGTTGGCGCAGGCGCTGGCGGCGCGCGGCGACAACGTCCTGGCAGCGGACCACACGGAGGCAATCGCCGAACTCACGGCAGCCGGCGTGGCGGAATGGGCGAAAGTTCACGCGGCCGGCATCGACAAGACAAGTTGACGGGGGTGGTATGGCGGATTTCCTGTTGCAACGAAGCTTCGACGAATCACTCACGGTGCCCGAGTTCTTCGCGTTGTCGGCCAAGTCGGCCGGATGCATGCATCTTTATGGTGTCGAGTGGAACCAGACTTTTCGGGCCCTCGATGGACGCCGCTGCGTTTGCTGGTTCAGCAGCGCCGACATGGAATCGGTGCGCGTCGCATTGCGCACCGGTAACGCCGATATCCGGCTGCTCTGGCCCAGCTCCGTGCATGACGCGCCGGACCGCGGCACGGCCGACATCGATAAAGCCAACGTTGCCGTTGAGCGCTCCTTCGACGCCCCGGTAGCCCTTGAAGACATCCAGGCGATTGAAGATGCCGGCGCGCACTGCCTCGAAATGCGCAACGTGACTTTCATGCGGACCTTCTTCTCGGCGGACAGGAAGCGCATGGTCTGCCTGTATGCGGCCCCCGATGTCGAGTCAGTACGCGAGGCCCAGCGCGAGGCCGGGATGCCCTTCGAAACCATCTGGGGATTCCAGTTACTGGGTCCGTCCGACGTGCCTGGAGGCCTCCTGGACCCCGGCTAGCGCAAATAACACGCAAAAAGCGTGAAATTCCACGAACAGTCAAACGCTGGCTAACACGCCACGCCCCCAAAGTTGCTCCTGCCAGGCCGATAAACCGGCCATCACTGAAACCAGCAGGAGTAATCACATGAACAAGCAGGAAATCACGATAGACAATGGCGTCAACGTCGAGGCCCTTCTGGGCGCTCGCGAGGCGCTGACCGCAGCACCGGAAGCCGCCGCATTCGTATGGCGCGCATCGAGCACCTGGATCGGCGGCACGCAGACGCAGTCCACGGTCGAGAAGTTCTTCGGCCTCGGCGAGGAGCAGTCGCACCGCCAGGCATTCGAGTACACGACCGACCATCCCGAGATTTTCGCCTCCGAGGACAATGGCTCGACGCCTGTCGAGTTCGTGCTTGTCGGCCTGTCGGGCTGCCTGGGCGCGGGCATCGCCGCGGTGGCCCAGAATCGCGGCATCCAGCTGAACTCGGTTACCGCGACGCTCGAGGCGCCGATGGACATCCAGGGCATTCTTGGCATCGACAGTGACGTTCGCAACGGCTTCGACAGCATCAAGGTCAACTACGAGATTGATGCCGACGCCACCGAGGAAGAGATTGCGGCGATCGTAGCGCAGTCGCAAAAGCGCTCTGCCGTGTTCGACATCATCACCAACCCGACCGACGTGCACGTCGACGTTCGCAAGGTGTAATGACGTCGTCCGCGAAAAAACGGCCGGCCAGCTCCGTTGACGTAGTCGTCATCGGGGCTGGCCAATGTGGCCTGGCGATGAGCCACTTTCTGCGCCGCAGCTCGATCGAGCATGTCATCCTCGAGCGCGGTGAGATCGCGAACTCGTGGCGGCAGGAGCGCTGGGATTCGCTGAAATTGCTGACGCCGAACTGGTTGAGCCGCCTGCCGGGCTACAGTTACGAAGGCCCCCGGCCGGACGACTACATGGCAGTGCGCGAGGTGGCCGACTTTGTCACCGGGTACGCACGATTCACCGAGGCACCTGTACGAACCGGCGTCGAAGTGACGTCAGTCAGCATTAACGACGACACTTCATACCGGGTGACGACGACCGCAGGCGACTGGGTCTGCCGCGCCGTCGTACTCGCCAGTGGCGCCTTCAACCTGCCGGCAATTCCCAAACTCAGTGCAGCCATACCGTCGGCAATTCGCCAGGTGCTGCCACGTGAGTACCGCAATGCCACTGAGCTGGACGAGGGTGGCGTGCTGGTCGTCGGCGCATCGGCCACAGGATTGCAGCTGGCCGAGGAAATCCACGCATCGGGAAGACCGGTGACGCTTGCCGTCGGTGAGCACGTGCGCATGCCGCGCACCTATCGCGGCCACGATATTCAATACTGGATGAACCAGGTCGGCTTGCTCGACGAGTGTTACACCCGGGTCGACGACATACAGCGTGCTCGCCGCGTACCCTCACCCCAGCTGGTTGGTTCCGATGATCGCCGGACACTGGACCTGAATCGCCTCAGCAGCCAGGGTGTCCGCCTGGCCGGCCGGCTCGCCGGCGTGCGTGACGGCAAGGCACTGTTCTCCGGGTCGCTGCGCAACGTTTGTGCGTTGGCGGACCTCAAGATGGATCGCATGTTGAAATCGATCGACGACTGGATCGACAGCAACGGGGCCGCTGACAGTGGCAGTCCGGCCGAACGATACGCTCCCACGACCACGGACAAACCCTCGCTACTCGGGCTCGACCTAGGCAGCGGGGAAATCAGGACCGTGGTCTGGGCAACGGGTTACCGCCCCGACTATTCCTGGCTGGACGTGCCTGTCCTTGATCGCAAGGGCCAGGTGCGACATGACGGCGGCGTCGTCGACGCACCCGGGATGTACATCATGGGACTGCCGTTCCTGCGGCGTCGCAAGTCGAGTTTCATTCACGGCGTAGAGGACGATGCGCGCGACCTCAGCCGGCACCTGGTCGCGTACCTGGACAGCCGCGCCTGGCGCACGCGCGTGGCGGTTTAATGATGAACAGGGCACATGAATTGAGCACCGTGATCGTCGAACGATCCCTCGCGGTACCGCTCGAGGCGGAAGACTGCCGTGAGCTGTCACAGGCCATCGCCTGTTTCAGGTTGTTGAACGTGCACTTTGTAGCAAGCTACCTGTCCGAGCAACGCAACCGCATTATTTGCCATTTCCAGGCGCCGGACGTCGAGTCCGTGCGCCAGGCGCTGCGCGGTGCCGGCATCGGGATCGACCGGATCTGGAGCGCGAAAATCGTGCAGGACGGCGGCGCCTGATCTCGGCGACTGCCGCCGATGTCCGTCCGTTGAGCGCATGTACTATCGCGCTGACCGGAACCGGTCCAAAAATGCCAACGGCCGTCCACATCTTGCTCTTCGAGAGAATCAGGTTCGACAGTTGCATCGCAGCGACGTGGCCTAAATCAGCCACGCACGCAACCAGAGCCCGAGCTGGCTGCTGTAGCCGATGTCGCGGCGTACGACGCGGTGATCACTGTCAAGCACGTAGTAGGAAGGAAAGGCCTGGACCTGCCATTGGCGAGCAACGTTTGCATCCCCAAGCACGACAGTCACATTGAGGTCGTGGCGCTCTGCGTAGTTGCGAACCTCGTCCGCCGTGCTCCAGTCGAGCGCGACCGCGACAATTTCGATCTCTTCGCTGTCCCGCCAGCGGCGCAGCCGGTTCAGGTTGCCGGCGCTGGCCGCGCAGATACTGCACCATGGTGCAAAGAAATAGACGAGCGCCGGTCTCGCCTTCGCATCGTCGAGATCATAGGGCTCGTCCGTGAGCGTCACGCCATGCAGGGGCGGGGCGACCTGCCCGTCCGCCGCCAGCATGTTGCGCGACTGGAAAGCCAGCGCGCCAAAAAAAACGACGACGAGCAGCCCGATGTTCAGCAGGACAGATCGATACTTGCGCGTGTTTATCCCGGGTCCGGTCATTGACGCGACTGTACATCAACGATGCATTCCGGTCCGCGCACTTTTCGCGCGTGTCGCCCTTGTATGACCTGGCTCACGAGTTGCCCGGAGCGCTTCGCCTGCACGCCAGTTCCAGGGACTCGCGTAACCGATCATGCCCGGCCATCAGGCGCGCGAAACCGAGTTCATACTTCCCGCCCTTGGCTCGCAGCAGTTTCCGGGTCAGCGCGAGCTCGGATCGGGACCACTTCGACAGGTCCAGCGCCGCTATAAACGGCGCGATGACTTTCATGCCCCGTCTTTCATCGGGCGTCCACGTTGCCAGCGACCTGATGCCCAGGCTTTCCTGCAGTTTGCGGACAACCCGGCTGGCACCCTCGCTGCGCGAGCGACCGCCGGCAAGTCCCAGCTCGCGTGTCGCCAGGCCGGAGCTGGCTGGTAGCCACTCCTCGGCGAAATACTCGCGTTGGCGCGCTCCGGGGAGCGTCAGGTGCATGTCGCAGCTCGCCAGCTTCCTGAGGACGGCCACCGGACTGCGGTACCCGGGCGTCTTGCGCATTTTCGCCTGCTCCTCGAGCGCAAACCGACGAACCCCGGCTTCGACAGGACGGTACCCAAGGCGGTAATAGAACCAGAACGCACCGCTCTGCAAGGCCTCGCTGTTGCCCTCACCAAGCTGGTACGGATTCGCGATGTAACGCGTGCATCCGACCAGCGCGTGATAAACACGCATGACCTGCACCCACAGAAAGGCCGTCTCCGAGCGCCGGTACTCGTCGAAGATATTGATGCCGGTGTTGATTTGCCGGAACAGGACGCTCGACCCGCCATATCCGATCGGTACGCCATTCGCGAGTATCAGATACCCCATGGTGCACTCCAGCGGATAACGGTGGGCTGGCAGCAGACCGAACACTGCAATCGCAATACCCTTGCCGACATCGGCAAGGTAGACCTCGTCCGGGTTCGCGAAATCGAAATGGTTGGTTTCACGGTGTCGCGTTGCAAGTGACGCCACTGCCACGTCTATCAGCCTCGCACCGCGCTCTCGCGTGAGTCGCGTGATGCCCGCGAGCGGCTTCCTGATTTCATTCCTGGCCTGCCGGGGTCTCCGCCGCAGGTCTGCATTGCGGATTGCGACGCGGTGTGTCGGAAAGACGTTGGTCGACCTGGAATACGGGCAATCGCCGAGGTTCCATACCAGTGGTATGTCCGCCGCGTTGTACAGTTGCCGGAAGACCGCCGGTGGCCGCTTGCCGCGAAGCTCCGACATGAGCCAGTCGAAGCTCGAGCGCCCGGTACCTGCCCGCGCCACATCCATCCATTCCCGCGTGCTGACGCCGCCGCTGTCGAAGAATTCGTCTTCGCAGGGCTCCTGAACCTGCCGCAGCAACTCGTCCAGCGGCTCGAAATCCTGGATTTCCTGCCAATCTATTTCAACAGCCCCGGGCACCTTCCCTGCCAGCCACATGGCGACGTCGTAGGAAAACCGGTATTTCACCAATGTGCCCGCGATACCGCTGTCCGTCAGTCGACGGCTGACCGCCTTCGGTCCGGCAGAGATGCTGGTCGCGATCTGTTGCAGCGCGGAACCGGCATCCGCAAGTTCGCTCTTCGAGCGCGGGAACGCACGCTGGAAACACGCCTTGTCGTGCAGGCGGCGGTATGCCGGTGCTGACCTGGATTTGAATGACGCTGGCTTGGACACCGAATTTCCGGGCAGGTAGGTTTGGGGCGATTTCGCCGGCCGGAGCATGGTAGCATCCGCCGGCTGATTCACCCCCACCCGGCCCAAATCCATGATTTCTGCAAATAACCTGTCGATCCAGTTCGGCGCCAAACCCCTGTTCGAGAACGTTTCGGCGACCTTCGGCAATGGCAATCGCTATGGCCTGATCGGCGCCAACGGCTGTGGCAAGTCGACGCTGATGAAAATACTGGCCGGCGAGCTCGAGCCCAGCGCTGGCAACGTGTCCGTCGAACCCAACGCCCGCGTCGGGCAGCTTTCCCAGGACCAGTTCGCCTACGAGAAATATCGTGTGCTGGACGTCGTGATGATGGGATACGAGAAGTTCTGGACCGTGATGCAGGAACGGGATCGCATTTACTCACTACCGGAAATGAGCGACCAGGACGGCATCCTGGTCGCCGACCTCGAGGCCGAATTCGCGGAAATGGACGGCTACTCGGCCGAATCGCGGGCTGGCGAGTTGCTGGAGGGCATCGGCATACCGGTCAGCCAGCACCAGGGACCCATGAGCGCCATCGCACCTGGCTGGAAGCTCCGGGTCCTCCTTGCACAGGCCCTGTTTTCGGACCCGGACGTGTTGTTGCTCGACGAGCCCACCAACAACCTCGATATCAACACGATTCGCTGGCTGGAAGACTTCCTCGATTCCAGCAAGTCGACGATGGTCATCATCTCGCACGATCGCCACTTCCTGAACCGGGTGTGCACGCACATGGCCGACCTCGACTACGGCCGGTTGCAGCTCTTCCCCGGCAACTACGACGAGTACATGACGGCGGCAACGCAGGTGCGCGAGCGCATGTACGCTGACAACGCCAAGAAGAAAGCCAAGATGGCTGAATTGCAGGCGTTCGTCAGCCGTTTTTCCGCCAATGCGTCGAAAGCAAAACAAGCCACGTCGCGCGCCCGGCAGCTGGAAAAGATCCAGCTCGAGGACATCAAGCCGTCGAGCCGTGTCAGCCCGTATATTCGCTTCGAGCAGGCTAAACCGCTGCGGCGTCTCGCCGTGGAAGCGACGGGCCTGAGCAAGCGTTTCGATGATCGCCCGATATTCGAGAACCTGGACCTCACGATCGAGGCCGGCTCGCGCGTCGCGATTCTCGGCCCTAACGGCATCGGCAAGACGACGCTTCTGCGTTGCCTCTTGCAGGAACTCGAAGTCGACAGCGGCGAGGTCAAGTGGGCGGAGAACTCACAGCGGGGTTACTTCGCGCAGGACAACGCCCACGAATTCGAACACGACATCAGCCTGTTTGACTGGATCACACAGTGGCAACCGCCCGGCTCGCCCGAGCAGTTGCTCCGCGCCACGCTCGGACGAATGCTGTTCTCCCGCGACGACAGCGAGAAATCGGTGAAGGTCGTTTCGGGCGGCGAGCAACGCCGCCTGATGTTTGGCAAGCTGGCGCTGCAGGAGCCGAATGTGATCGTCATGGACGAGCCGACGAATCACCTCGACATGGAATCGATCGAGGCCCTGAATCTCGCGCTCGAGAATTACCCGGGCACGCTGATCTTCGTCAGCCATGACCGGGACTTCGTATCGTCTCTTGCAACGCGCATCATCGAGATGACTCCCGGGAAGATCATCGACTATTCGGGCACCTACGATGAGTACCTGCGATCGCAGGGACTGGTTGAGAAGACTCGCGCCGCCTGATCGCCAGGTCCCCTGGTGCCACATAGGCCTGCGTAACCCCGGACCTGCTATATTCTGGGCGCAAAGTTACTGTGACGAGGCTATGTTGTGATCCGTACCGAGACCGGCCTGCAGGAATGCCGCAAACTCTGGGACCAGTTTTCACCCGGCAAGGACGCCTGGGACGACTGGGACCTGATGTTTGCCTTTCACGACCAGGACAAACACCGCTTCAATTTCCTGGTGCATGAAGGCGATAACGGTGAACCGGACGGCATGGTGCCGCTCGTTCACGACACGCAGAAAAAGCGCTACATGCAGATGTCCGGCAGTTATCCCGACGGCCGCTTCCTGTGGATACATATGGAGGACTTCCCGGAGTTCTTCGATGCGTTTCCGGAACGGACCGTACTGTTCGACCTCAGGGAAAGCTGGGTCAACGAACTGCTGGAGCGCTTTCCGCAATATGCGACGAACTTCGGCGAACAGGACCAGCGCTACCACCTGGTGCCGGCCGAGTTCGGTTACGACTTCATGAATCACATTGACAGTTGGCCGACCGAGAAACGGCAGAAGTTTCATTACGACCTGCGCAAGGCGAAGAAGTACGAACCGGTGCTGCACTGGAGCGGTGACAACGAGGCCGATCGTTTTATCGAGCTGGTCAACGACAATTTCGGCGCCGAGTCGGACTACAGCAACGAAGACGACGCGAAAGAGTTGCGACGCGTCATCGACGAGTTGCATCGGAGCGGTCGCCTGAAAACCCTGACGATCGAGGTCGATGGCGTGAAGCAGGCGGTCGCAATGTCCCTGCTGCACAACAACAAGATGGTCGCGCTGTATGCTTCCAGCAATAACGATTACAACAATCTCGGCAAGCTGCTCAATGTCGAGACCATCCAGGAAGGCTGCCGGTTGCGCGTCGATGAAGTGAGCTTCATGACCGGCATGCAATGGAAAGCGAACTGGAAGATGAAGAGCGAGCCCTGCCACACGATGCGCAAGCCGCCGGGGCCATGGGCCGATGCGACGGACTAGCTGACTGGCGTCATTACCATGAGCGAGAGCCACCTCTTCTACCAGACCACCAGCCGCCGCCCGCGCGTGGCGCGCTCGGAAGGCATTTACCTCTGGGACACGGGCGGCAAGCGCTACATCGATGCTTCCAGCGGGCCGATGGTGTCGAACATCGGGCACTCCAATCCGCGCGTGCTCGCGGCGATGAAGCAACAGATGGACCGCGCGACCTTCGCGTATCGCCTGCATTTCGAGAATGACGCAGCCGAATCGCTGGCGACACTGACCGCCTCTTTGATGCCGGAAGGCGTCGACCGGATCTTCTTTGTCTCGGGCGGCTCGGAGTGCATAGAAAGCTGCCTGAAACTCGCCCGCCAGTACGCTGTTGTCAGTGGCCAGGCGTCGCGCTGGAAAGTCATTTCCCTGTTTCCGTCGTATCACGGCTCGACGCTCGGCGCGGCTGCCGTCACCGGCATGCACCAGTTTGTCGAGCCGTTCCGGCAGATGATCCGGGAAATGCCCAAGATCCCGGCAGCCACCTGCTACCTCGACCGTGACGAACTGACGCACGAGGAACGCGGCCGGAAGTATGCGGCGATGCTGCGCGAGGAAATCGAACGCCAGGGGCCGGAAACGGTGCTCGCGTTCATCATGGAACCGGTCGGCGGCGCCTCCACCGGCGCGCTCGTTGCGCCGGACAGCTGGTACCGCGAGATTCAAAACATCTGCCGCGAATACGGTGTGCTGCTGATTACCGACGAAGTCATGACCGGTGCCGGGCGCACGGGTCGCTTTCTCGCTTCCGAGTACTGGGACATGCAGCCCGACATCATCGCAATGGCGAAAGGCTTCGCCGCAGGCTACGCGCCGCTCGGCGCAATGGCGGCGCATCGCGATATCGTCGCCGTCGTCATGGAACACGGCGGCTTCGCGCACGGCTACACCTATGCCGGTAACCCACTGGCCTGCGCGGCCGGCCTCGCCGTGCTCGATGAGCTGATACAGCAAGACCTGATCGGGAATGCAGCCGCACGGGGTGCGCGGCTGAAGTCGATGCTGACCGGCCTGATGGATCGTTACCCGTTTATTGGCGACGTGCGCGGCAAGGGCCTGCTGCTCGCCTTCGAGCTGGTCGCCGACCGCGACACGATGGAACCCCTGCCCGTCGAACTCAACGCGCACATCAGGCTCGTTGAAGAAGCCTACCAGCGGGGCCTGATCATCTACTCCAGGCGCACCCGCGGCGGTACGATTGGCGACCATTTCATGGTCTGCCCACCGTTGATCGTCACTGACGCAGACCTCGACGAGATACTGCGGTTACTGATCGACAGTCTCGACGCTTTTGCAAAATCTGCCGGGCTGCCGACTACGCCGCACAAGGTAACCTCGTGAGCACGGCGCCGCAGATACGCCTGGCGACCGCCGCAGACGCCGATGTGATTCATGCGCTGGTTAAGCACCTGGCCGACAGCACCGGCCAGCAGCACCGCTTCCTGAGTCATGTCGAGGATTTCCTCGAATTCGGTTTTTCGGACGAGCCGCAGTTCGAGGCGCTGCTTGCCGAAGACGACGGGATCGTCATCGGGCTGTGCCTGTTCTTCTACGACTTTTCGAGCTGGCGCGGTCAGCTCGGCGTATATATTCAGGACCTGGTCGTCGACCAGCACGTTCGCGCCCGTGGCACCGGTCGCGCACTGCTGCGCGAGACGGCCCGGCACGCGCAGCAGCACGGCGCCACGCACATGCGGTTGAGCGTGGAGCAGGACAACGAAACGGCAATTCGCTTTTACAAGGCGCTCGGCATGAAGGAAACGGACGACCGCGTGTTCGCGGCCTTCGACGATGATTTCCTGAACCTTGTGGAACCGTCATGAAAGTCGTATTCAGCAGCGAGCAGTTGCGCCACAACCCGGCCCGGATCCTGTCGTCCGGCGCCCTGGTCGACAGCCCCGAGGTATCAGCCCGCGCCGGGACGCTGTTGCGTGCAGCGATCGATGCCGGTCTCGAACATGCGCTACCCGACGATTACGGCAACGAACCACTGGCCGCCGTGCACACGGC
>Ga0210093_1000018_pt1 | contig 25761 bp, 20 predicted proteins | sample White_ThreeSqB_D_2_FD_185590 | JGI IMG/M metagenome (GOLD analysis project Ga0210093, IMG submission 185590) | Wetland microbial communities from the San Francisco Bay, California, USA, that impact long-term carbon sequestration -... | ecosystem: Environmental > Aquatic > Marine > Wetlands ... | reverse complement strand
GGGCGGCGCGCGGCGGAACAGCAAATTGCATTCGTCGACGCGTTGTCTGCGGTACAGACCGCGTCCGTCGTCTACGAAGAAGAGATCCAGCAGCTCAGCGACAGCGAAACCGGGACCCAATAAAAAAGGAAGGCGCCGTTCTGGCGCCTTCCTGATCTCACTTCTCAGTGATCGACCGTTAACCCGGAGTGGCGGTCGAATTCGTCTTCGTTGTAATCGCTGTAATCGTTGTCGTCGTAATCGTCGTACTCGTCAAAATCGTCATCGTCGTCATCCCAGCGATCTCTGTCGCTGTTAGCACCATGGCGTTTCGAAGCACGTTGTTGTTTGAAGCGTCTCTTGTCGTTCATCATGTGGCGCAGGGCTGATAAACCGCTGTAGTCGAACGACTCGATTTCATCGAAGTCGCCGAACTCGTCGAAGTCGCGATCCAAATCCAACGGGCGCATTTTCCGTTCTCCTCTATTGAAGGGTCGTGCGTGAAAAGCTTGGAAGAATTCTTGCAGGCAGGCTGTGTACCGCGCCGGCCGCAACCGGGTCGTCGGCTGCCAGCGCAATATCGGCGGTCTGGCCGGAATCGATTGCGGAACGAATCTTGTTGTGACCGAGCAAGCCGAGCCTCGTAAGCAGTGCGTCGGATACTTCCGCTTTCGTGCGAGTTGCCATTTTTATTTTCCGGTCCAAATGTAGAGCCTTTTGCCGAAGTATCTGCTATTTTTGTTTGATGTCAAGTAATTTTATATCAAAATAACTGCCGGGAAGATTATGGATAAAGACGTCGTCGACGACATCCTCGAGCAATGGTCTTCGGAACGGCCGGAACTGGACACGGCGAGCCTCGGGGTCGTCATCCGGGTGATGTCACTGCAGCGGGCTTTTCAGCGCCAGGCGACCGAAGCGTTGCAGCCGCTCGACCTGGAACTGTTCGAATACGATGTCCTGTCGGCGTTGAGGCGGCAGGGCCGGCCGTACGCGCTGGCCGCGACGGCGCTCGCCAAGGCGACCGGGCTCAGTACCGGCGCCATGACCAACCGCATTGACAGGCTGGAAGATCGCGGCTTTGTGCAACGGAGCGATGACGAAAGTGACCGCCGGGCCGTCATCGTGTCGTTGACCGAGGCCGGGATCCGGGCGATCGATGCCGCCATTCAGCTGCGTCTCGATTCGGCGGACAAGAGCCTCCGTGGTATCAGTCCGAGCGAAATGCGCCAGCTGGCGGCGCTCCTGCGGAAGGTGCGCCGAACGACTACTGCGTGACCGTCAGCAGATACTCGGCCGCGGCCCTGCGGACATCCTCCGACAGGTAATTCTGCGGCGGCATCTCCGGGTAGTCGTCACGTTTCTTGACCGGATCGGTTATGTAATCAACGATTCCCTGCGGGTCGTCCATGTACAGGGCCTGGATGATCTGCGTTGGCGGGCCGATCATCTTGACGTTGTAAGCGTGACACCCGGCGCAAATGCCGTAGTAGGCACGCTTGCCCATCTCGTCAGCGGTAATCTCGCGGCGTTCGGCGGGTTCCGGAAGCAGATAGGTGACGACGTCCGCGGTTGTCGTAAAGCCGCAGGTGCCGAAGTCGCCGAGGCCGACGGTTGGGTACCGGTCGTGGTCAAGGATGCAACTTCCGGTGCTGGTGCCGACATTCAGGATGTCGACATCGTCATCGACCATTGACAAGGCCTTCAGCGCCTTGATTTCCGCTATCGTATCGCCGCCGTTGCCCCACATCAGGTTGTTCAGGATCGCGATTTCGTCGGAGTTCGGCTCCGCCTCGGGATCGAGCGTCAGGTTGGGCGCATTCATGTGATCCGTAATCAGGATGCCGATCACCTTGTTGCCGGTAATGACGTTGCCTTCGATCGTCGTCCGGTCAGCGGCCATGTTCAGGATGCCGGTACCGGCGGGGATGCCGGCGACGATAGACCCTTCGGCCCCGAAGTTGGGCGTGTTGTTGTTGACGATGAAGTTGTTGCGGACGATGTTGTCATACGTGGTTTTGATGGGCAGCCCGGGCGTGATGAAGATCAGCACGCCGCCGGTATTGTCGTGCACGTAATTATTTTCGACGATCGAGTGACGCGTATTTTCGATTTCGATGCCCGCCACGTTATTGAATACTTCGTTGCTGGTGACATGAATGTTGTCACTCATGCCTACGTAGATGGCCGCGTCCTCGATCTCACTGAGAACGTTGTGCGTTATCAGGCCGTTGGTACCGAACTCGGGAAATATGCCGTACACGCCGGTATCGATAATCAGGTTGTTGCGAATCAGGAAATTGTTGCCGGCCTGGCCCATGATCGCGTTGCCCTTGTAGTGCTGGATGTGCAGGTTTTCGATCGTGATGTCATTGCCGGAGTACAGTATGGCATCGTTAAGGGTCTTTTCGCCGTCGAGCACGGGCCACGCGCCGCTCTGAATCACGCCGCCCAGGACGAGGTCATCCTTGTCGATATACACCGTCTCGTTGTAAACGCCGGGATAGACCCTGATGACGTCGCCCGGACCGGCCTCTGCAACAGCCGCCTGGATCGATTCGCCATCCCGGACCTCGAGCACCCGGCCGGTCGCGGAGCCACCGACCGATTGTGTCAATGCACCACCGGCGTTGTTGGCGGCGGCAAAGCGAGCGTTGTCGCCAACGACAGTGGCGCGATTATCGCTGGCGTACCTGGTGCCGATAACCGCGCCCAACATGATGAGCGCCACTACGACGACGATTTGAACCAGTGTTTTGATCATTCTCGGTTTCCTGTTGCAAGGCTGTTGAGTCCGGCAGGTGCGGTACCCACCGGCCGCAGCCCGGACGGGACCGCGTCCGGGATATCGGGCAGGAAGGCCTGGTCCGTCAAGGTACCGAGGAAGGCGACGAGCAGGTCCACTTCAGCGCTGCCGAGGTCGGGCTCCCAGATGTGCCAGTGCAGGATCATACGCTGCTTTTCTTCGTCCGGCAGTGCGTGTCCGCGACCCAGCGTATAGAACTCGGTGGCATCGCGCAGGCTGTCGAACGTACCCGAGTGCATGTAGGGTGGCGTCATCGCCACGTTGCGCAGGCTGGGAACCCGGAAACCGCCGCGCCAGGTCGGGTTGTCGCTGGTGTCGCCGGCGCCGGCATCGAATGGCAGTCCGTCCGGTTCCTGCACGCCGATGACCGCGATCTGCTGGTTCGTGAACAGCGGCGGCGTGTGACATTCCGCGCAACGGGCGACGAACGAACGGAAGATGTTCAGTCCGGCAATTTCGTCGTCTGTCAGTGCCTCATGATAGCCATGCGCGTACTGGTCATACCGGCTGTTCAGGGAAATCAGCGACGTCTCGAATGCGGCAATCGCCGTGTACAGCTGGTCGAGCGTCGGCGGTCCCTCACCAGCCGGGAAAGCCTGGCGAAACAGGCCGACGTAAGCGTCGTTTTGCCCCAGATCACGCAACAGCTTTGTCGGATTGCTGCCCATCTCGAGCGGCGAATACAGGGGCTCTGTCATCTGTGACTCCAGGGAGTCGGCGCGGGCGTCCCAGAAGAAACGCTGCAGGAACGCGACGTTCCAGAGGCTAGGCGCCGCGCGCCGCGTCGCATCGCCGGTCATCCCGATGCTGCGACCGCGACCGTCGGTGAAGGCCAGCGCCGGGTGATGGCAGCTCGCACAGGACATGCTGTTGTCGCCCGACAGAACCGGGTCGAAGAAAAGGTAGCGGCCGAGATCGATCTGTTGCGGGGAGAAGCCGTCGCGAACCGGCGGCAAGGCGCTCTTCAGTCCACCGACGCCGGCGTTCTGCAGCGAGTCATAGTTGTCATACAGCGTATGCAGGATGCAGGCGTTGCCCGCAGTCAGTTCGAAACCGGGCGGGCAATAATCACGCAGCCTGAAATCTGCCGCCGCGACCGCCGCTGACAGCAAGAAGACAACGACTAACGCGAGATTGACGTTACTCTGCAGCCGCTTGCTCATTCAGGTAAGCAGCGATGTCATAGAGTTCCTCGTCGGTAACGAGTATCGACATCATTTTCATCTGCTTGCCGTACTTGGCGTCTTCGTGCGCGCCACGCACACCGTCCTGGAAGTTTTTCACCTGGCGTACCAGGTAACTGTCACCGATGACAGTCAGTCGCGGCGTGTAGAGCGCTTCGTTACCCCAGCCGTGGCCACCGTGGCAGGCACCACACTTGCTCGTATACTGTTTCTGACCATTGGCGGCGTCGCCCTCGATGGTCACGACAGGTTCCGCGGGCGGCAGCGACGCAAGGTACGCGGCGACGTCGGCAATTGCGTCACCGTCCGGCAGGGACAGGGCAAACGGACGCATTGTGGCGCCTGCCGTGTCATTCGGTTCGGCGCCGCGTTTGCCATTCCGGAAGTCCCAGAGCTGGCGGATCATATACGATTCGGACTGGCCGGCGAGACCGGGCGCAAGCAATTCCGGGTTTCCCTGGGCTTCCTCGCCATGGCATGCGGCGCACGGTGTAAACAGTGCCTGGCCGACTTCCGCGTCGCCGGCAAGGGCAAGCCCGGGCGACAGGAGTAACAGGTATGCAAGATTCTGTAGTCGTGAAATCATCGTGCGAGCTTCCCGAAATTTACCGGTAGCGGGGGAGGCTGTAAGTTTGGACACCCATACCGGCAAAAACAAGTAAGGGAAAATCGCATGTCGATACGCCAGAGCGACGTCGTAATCATCGGTGCCGGCATCGCCGGACTCGTCGCCGCGCACGAGTGCCTGGAACAGGGCAAGTCGGTGACCGTCATCGATCGTCATATCCGGGAAAAAGTCGGCGGGCTGGCAAGGACCGCCTTCGGTGGCATGGCGCTGGTCGGGACACCGCTGCAACGCCGAATGGGAATCCGGGACGATGCGAAGATTGCGCTCGCCGACTGGCTGTCGATTGCCGATTTCGAGGCGTCCGACACCTGGCCGCGGCGGTGGGCGGAAGCCTACGTTGAGCAGAGTGCCGAACGCGTTTATGACTGGCTGACGGAAAAGGGCTTGAGGTTCCTGCCGGCGGTCAACTGGGTCGAGCGTGGCCAGTACGTGCCTGGCAACAGCGTGCCGCGATATCACGTCATGTGGGGTACCGGGTTGCGGCTCGTCGAGCGTTTTGTCGAGTTGCTGCAGCCTTACGAAGACAGCGGCAGGTTGCATTGGCAGTTCGGCGCCCGCGTGACCGGGCTGGTTGCGACTGCGGGCAGCATCACCGGTTGCCAGGCCGAGATCGAAGCAACCGGCGATCGGTGCGAGTTTGCCGCCGCGCACGTGCTGGTTGCGACGGGTGGCATCAACGGCAACCTCGAAAAGTTGCGGGAGAACTGGTACCGGCCATGGGGCGAGCCGCCCGCCGAAATGCTGAACGGATCGCACCCGTATGCCGACGGGCATCTGCATGATGTCGTTGCTGCGAATGGCGGCGTCGTCACGCACCTGGACCACGTCTGGAACTACGCGGCCGGTATCCCGCATCCGCGCCCCGAGTTCGACCTGCACGGCCTCAGCCTGATCCCGTGCAAGTCTGCGCTCTGGCTGGATCACACCGGCGCGCGTATCGGGCCCGAACCGCTCGTGACGGGATTCGACACGAACGAGTTATGCCGCCGCGTCTCGGTGCTGGCAAAGCCCTACACCTGGCAGGTCCTCAACTGGCGCATTGCGGCGAGGGAACTTGCCGTATCGGGCGCCGAGCACAACCCGTACATCCGCGATTCGAAAGCAATACCCTTTTTCAGGGAGATCCTGTTCGGCAACAATCGGCTGGTGCGGCAGATGCAGGATGAATGTGACCATTTCATCGTCGCGCCGACACTGCCCGAGCTGGTCGGGAAAATGAATGCGCTGAATGGCGACAGCCTGGTTGATCTCGACACTGTCGAAAACGTCGTCCGCGAATTCGACGCGAATGTTCGACGAGGCAAGTCGCAATGGAATGACGACCAGTTGCGGCGCATCGAGCACGCCCGGGCCTGGCGTTCCGACCGCATTCGCACCTGCAAACCCAAACCCCTGCTCGACCACCCGCCGCTGATCGCTATCAAGCTACGCCTGATCACACGCAAGAGCCTGGGGGGCATCCAGACGAATCTCGAAAGCCGGGCGCTGGACCGCAACGGGCAGCCGATTCCCGGCCTCTATGCTGTCGGCGAGGCCGCCGGCTTCGGTGGCGGTGGTGCCAGCGGGCGACGCTCGCTGGAGGGGACGTTCCTGTCGGGATGCATCCTGACGGCGCGTGCCGCGGCCGACGCAATCGCGAACAGCTGAGGTCCTGCGCGTCAGTCGTCGAGGTGCAGGTTGACGCGCCGGTTCTGGCGGCCTTTTTTCTCGACTTTGCCGATGCGTACCTTGCCGACCTCGGCGGTCGACGCGACATGAGTGCCGCCGCACGGTTGCAGGTCGACCCCGCTGATTTCAAGCAGCCGAATGGTGCCCTTGCCGCGCGGTGGCTGCACTGACATCGTGCGTACGAGTTCCGGGTTGGCATCGAGTTCCGCTTCACTGATCCAGCGGCAACTCACCGGGTGATCCTCGGCGACCAGTTCTTCGATAGCCGCGCCAACGGCTTCCTTGTCGATGCTGTCGCTCATGTCGAAGTCGAGGCGGCTCTTCTCGGCGCTGATATTGCCGCCCGTCACGCCGTATTGCAGCACGGCGCCCAGCAAATGCATGGCGGTGTGCATGCGCATGTGGCGGTAACGGCGCGGCCAGTCGATGGCGAGCGTGACTGCCGTGCCAACCGGTGGAGGGGCGACGCCGTCTTCCAGCATATGGCGGATATCACCGTCGCCGTAGCGTGTATCCACGACTGTGACGGTCGTCTCGCCCCAGGAAATCGTGCCGGTGTCCCCGGGCTGGCCGCCGCCAAGCGCATAGAAGACGGTCTGATCCGTGCAAAAGAAGTTGTCGCCCGACACGGTCACCCTGGCATCGCAGGTCTTGCGATAAGCGTCTTCGCGAAACAGTTCTCTGGCAGACATCGATCAGGTCCTGTGTTGTTCGAGCCACGTGTGCATGTCGGTGAAGACCTGCTCCTTTTCCGGCTCGTTGAAAATTTCGTGAAACAGGCCCGGGTAGATCCTGAGCGTCTTGTCGTCCGAACCAACGGCCTCGTACAAGGCGCTCGAACCGGACGGCGCGGTCAGCCGGTCGGCCTCTCCGTGGAGTAACAGGATCGGGAGCCGGATGCGGCCGGCATTCGCCATAACCGTATCGGCCTGGCCGAGCAACTCGTCGACGAGCCGGGCCGTGAGTTTCCCCTTGAACACCAGCGGATCGGCAAGGTATCTCTCGACGACATTCGTGTCGCGGCTGACGCCGGTAGCGTCCAGCCTGATGATGCCGAGCTTTGGCAGCACAATGGACAACAGCCGATTGATCGCCCGTAGCCACGAAGACGGCGCGGCATCCGATGCGAGGGCCGGGCCGGACAGGATGCATCCGGCAAATTCGTCCTGGTGATCCTCGAGATACGCCGCGGCGATCAGGCCACCCATGCTGTGGCCGACAAGGAAAAGCGGCGCACTGCCCTGTTCGGCGCGTGCCCGGTGGACCAGTTCGCTGACGCCATCGAGGTAAACGCTGAATCGGTCGACATAGCCCGGCGTCCCGTCCGATTTGCCGTGACCCTCATGGTCAATTGTATACACGGCGAAACCGCGTTCCGTGAAATAGCGGGCCACGTGTACGTAGCGGCCGGAATGCTCGCCGAAGCCATGGACCAGTATCAGGACCCCCCGCGCCTCGCCGTCGGGCAGCCAGCTTTGCCGAAAGAGCCGGCTGCTGCGACCGGTAGCGGCGTGCGCGACGTCGATGTACCCCATGCAATGTTTCAAATCGGTCTCCTTGGCGGGATTCTACAGGGCCTTCGGTACCGGTGGCGCGTCGAGTTCCATTTGCATCATCTCGCGCATCTCCACCTTGCGGATCTTGCCGGTTACGGTCATCGGGAATTCGTCGACAAACCTCACGTAGCGGGGAATCTTGAAATGCGAGATCTGGCCCTTGCAGAATTCCCTGATGTCGTCAGGCGACAGGCGCCTGCCTTCCTTTAGCTGGATCCAGGCGCACACTTCTTCACCCATCCTGTCGTCCGGCACGCCGAACACCTGTACCTCGCTGATGTCGGGATGCGTAAACAGGAACTCCTCGATTTCGCGTGGATAAATGTTTTCGCCGCCGCGGATGATCATATCCTTGATGCGCCCGGTGATGCGTACATAGCCGTCCTCGTTCATCGTGCCGAGGTCGCCGGAATGCAGCCAGCCATCGACGATCGTTTCGGCGGTCAGCCCGGGTTCGTTCCAGTAGCCTTTCATCACCGAGTAACCGCGCGTACAAATCTCGCCCTGTTCCCCGACCGGTACGACACGATCGGCGCTGTCGACGATCTTGATCTCTACAAAAGGTATCGGGCGGCCGACGGTCTGAGTGCGATTTTCCAGCGAGTCGTTCGGCAGCGTCATGTGATTCAACGGGCTGACTTCGGTCTGGCCGTAGCCGATGATCACGTTGTGCATGTGCATCTCCCCGATGATGCGCCGCATCAGTTCCTCGGGGCAGGGCGCCCCGGCGATGATCCCTGTGCGCAGGCTCGAAACATCGAAATCGTGGAACTGCGGGTGATCCAGTTCTGTAACGAACATTGTCGGCACGCCGTGCAACGCGGTGCAGCTTTCTTCCTGTATGGCAGTCAGCACCGACACCGGATCATATACCGGCGCCGGCAATACGATGGTAGCCCCCACCGAGACCGACGCCAGCACGCCGAGTACCATGCCGAAACAGTGGTAAAGCGGCACCGGCACGCAGAGGCGGTCCGCGGCCGTCAGTTGCATGCCGCGCGCGGCAATCAGGCCGTTATTGAGGATGTTCACGTGACTGAGGGTCGCGCCTTTCGGGTTGCCGGTGGTGCCGCTGGTGAACTGGATGTTGATGGCATCATCCGGCCGCAATTCTGCTGCCAGTCCGCGCAGGCGCAGCTGTTCGGGCTCGCCACCCAGCGCACAGATGTCGTCGAAGTTGAACATGCCCGCAGACTTTCCGGTACCCATACGGATTACCGAACGCAGGTGAGGAAGCCGCGCGGCCTGTAATTTCCCGGGCTCGGCGGTAGCGAGTTCCGGCGCCAGCGTTTGTAACATCGCGAGGTATTCGCTGCTCTTGAACTTCTCGGCAGCGATGATCGTCTGACACTCGACCTTGTTGAGAACGAATTCAAGTTCGAACAGGCGGTAGGCCGGGTTGATACACACCATGATGGCGCCGATCTTCGCCGTCGCAAATTGTGCCAGCACCCATTCATAGCTGTTTGGCCCCCAGATACCGACCCGGTCGCCGGGGGTGACACCGAGCGCAAGCAATCCTGTCGCCAGGCGATCGACCTCGCGCCGGAACGCCGCGTAAGTCCAGCGAATGTCCTGGTGCCTGACGACGAGGGCAATCTCGTCCCGGTACCGGTCGCTGATCCTGTCGAAGCACAAACCGATCGTTTCATAGAGGAGCTGATCGGTACCTTCTCCGATCATGTAGCTGGTGCTGAGCTTTGCCATGTTGGTTCCTGAAAGGCCTGAAGGGTGCTGGCGGAGAGTTCGACCCTGAACTTGTGTGTATTCTGGCGCATAAAGGGGCCTGTTTCGATGTGGCTAACCGTAATAGACCCTGCGGTTGGGGCACTGCGGCTTACCGCAATTGACCGGTAGTTGCCTTATCGGGATATTGAGGGCCGGTTTTGTGCGCAGTGGCCGCGGGGCTGAAGGAAATTGATCATGAACGATATTGTGGGACTCGTTCTCAATTCGTCGCTGGGGGCCGAGCTGTCACAGGCCGAGGCGGACATCCTCGGGGACCTGATGCTGGTTCGCGAGCTTGCCGATGGTGACTTTCTGTTCGAGGAAGGCATGACCGACAACGCGCTGCACGTGGTCGTCTTTGGCAAGCTCGAAGTCGTCAAGCGCACCAGCGGCGGCGATAGCGCCAGCCTCGCGATCCTGCGCGAAGGAGAACTGGCGGGCGAGCTCAGCTTCATCGATGGGGCGCCCCATACGGTCGGGCTCCGGGCGCTGTGTGACACGGGGGTCGTAAGCCTGGGGCGAGAAGTCTTCGAGGGGATAGTCGATGAACACCCGCAGCTGGTGTACAAGGTGATGCGGGCCGTGGCCCGTTCGGCGCATCGCATCGTGCACCGCATGAATACCGAATTTGTCGAGCTCAGCAACTACATTTTCAAGCAGCACGGGCGCTACTAGGCCGCGTTGGGCCGCGCCCGGCGGGTCTTGTTGTTTTCAGGCAACAGGTAACATAATTTGAGCGTTTAGAACCAGATATTCGTTTACATTCGATCGGTTTTTTCGCATTATTCCTTAACAAATCAATGTGGCGCATAGACCACATGAGCAGTACAAGCGGCCAGTAACTGGTCTCTACGAGTAGATAGCATAAGGGGTATCACATGTATCTAGAGCAACTGCGTGCGCGGCTCTCGCGCTACGTCCCGGTCATTGCTGTGGGCTCGGCGCTGGCGCTGGCCAGCGGCGTCACGTTCGCCCAGACGACGACGACCGAGAAAACCTACGAAGATGAAATGGCCAAGGAGGAGAAGTACGATCCGCAAAGTGAGGCCGATGAGGCCGCCGAGCGGGTCGTAGGCGGACAGCCGAGCGACGTCGAGGAGATCGTCGTCACAGGTTCCCGCATCAAGCGCACCGAGTTCAACTCGACGGCGCCGATCCAGGTCATTACCAATGAGCGCTCGCAGCTTGCAGGTCTGCTCGATACGACCCAGATCCTGCAGGCTTCGACGGTGGCCTCCGGCCAGCAGATCGACAACTCGTTCTCCGGTTTCGTCGTTGACGGCGGTCCCGGCGCGAACTCGATTTCGCTGCGCGGCCTCGGTGCGCAGCGCACGCTGGTGCTGGTCAACAGCAAGCGCTGGGGACCCTCGGGTGTGCGTGGTTCGACCAACTCGGTCGACCTGACCGCGATTCCAACCTCGCAGATTGCCCGTTACGAGATCTTCAAGGACGGCGCATCATCGGTGTACGGCGCTGACGCCGTTGCCGGTGTCGTCAACGCGTTTACCAAGGAACGGGTCGACGGCAGTGCGCTGAACGCCCAGTTTTTTACGCCGGAACGTGGCGGCAATGCCTATTCGATCGATGGCGTCTGGGGTCGCACCGGAGACAACTGGTCGTTTAACGTCTCGGCGGCTTACGGCGAACGTGAGCGGACCATCGCCGACGACCTGCCCTACGGATACTGCGATCAGCGGCCTCGCCTGAACGGCGCGAATCTGGATTCGGAAGGGAATCCTTACTGCTTCGGCTTCATTTACGGCCTGCAGTCCGGCCCGTTCGGCTTCGCCCGTTACGAGCCATCGTTGACGGATCCCGCCGATACGTCCAACCCTTACTACGATCCGGAAATCCAGGGCATCTACGGCATTCCGCTGTGGACCACGGTGCCGCTGAACAGTGACCCGAACCAGGGCGCCTACTACCGCGACACGCTCAATGGCTCGGTCGCCGAGGTGGAACCGAAAGGCTCGATCATGACGTTGAACTCGTTCGGCGATTACGATTTCTCGATCGCTGATCGTTCGTCTACCGTTTACTACGAGTTCTACTACAATAAGCGCGAGACCAATGCGGTCGGTGGCTATCGCCAGTTCTTCCCGTTGGTGCCCGCTACCAACCCGACGAATATCATGGGCACCAGCGGCCCGCTGGCAGGCTTCGGTGGTTTCGCCGTACTGTCAGTGATGCCGTCGTACCAGATCCAGGACCCGACGAACAATATCGACATCGAGCGCACCAACACGTTCATCGGCTGGAAGGGTGACATCAATTCGAACTGGTCATACGACACCTATGCTGGCTACAGCTGGTCCGAAGGCACCTACGCTCAGTGGAACTGGCTGCAGGGACAGGTCGATGCGTCGCTGGATGCAGAACTGGATGGCGGTGGTAACCTGGTCTGCAGCGCAGCGTCGCTTGCGCTGTACTCGGACTGCGTCGCCGGCGACCTGTTCACGACGGATGCCCTGCTGAACGGCGTCCTGCCGCAGGATTACCTCGACTTCATCAGCAAGTACACGATCGGTACGACAGAGTACACGCAATGGCAGTTTGTCGGCTACGTGTCGGGTACGCTGTTCTCGATAGGTGACAAGGATGTAGGCGCGGTGTTCGGCGGCGAATTCCGTAACGAGTCAATCAACGACGTTCCGGACATCGACGCGCAGAACGACAACATCTGGGGCCGTACTACGGCGAGCATTACGAAAGGTGAATATGACGTAACCGAAGCATTCACCGAGATCGAGATCCCGATCCTGCAGGATTCTCCGCTCGGCCAGGAAATGACGCTGAACGGTTCGTGGCGATATACGGACTACAGCACGTACGGCGGCGACGATACCTACCGTATCGGCTTCAACTGGCAGATTACGGACCTGTTCCGTGTTCGCGCCACGACCGGTACGTCGTTCCGGGCACCGGACCTGTTCGAGCAGTTCCTCGGCAATGAGACCGGCTTCCAGAATGCGCTGGGTAACGACGTCTGTATCGACTACGGCGCCAATTACGGGCCTGCGACCAATGTCTTCCAGAACTGTGCTTCGCAAGGCCTGCCGCTCGACTTCGGTACGCAGGGTGCGCCGAGCATTCGTACCGTTACCGGCGGCAATCCGGACCTGAAGGCGGAAACCTCGGATTCATGGACGGCCGGTATCGTCGTAACGCCCGATGATCTCGGCATGAGTCTTGCCGTCAGCATGTTCGACATCGAGCTCAGCAACACGGTTGCCAGCCCGACCGTCTCTTTTGTTATCGGCGACTGCTACGATTCGCCGAACTTCAGCAGCCCGTTCTGCCAACGTGTCGCGCCACGCGACTCGCAGGGCTACCTGACGGACGTTGATGCATCGCTGTTGAACGTCGGTCTGCTGCGTTCGCGTGGTGTCGACTACGACCTGCTGTACGAGCAGGAATTTGCTTCCTGGGATCTGACGATCGACCTGAGCGCGACGCAGACACTCGAGCAGGACCGTACGCTGCTGGGCGAGTACACCGACTTCCAGGGCAAGTGGGCATTCCCGGAGTGGGCGGCTGACGCCGACATTCGGGCCGACTATCGTGACTGGACGGCGTTCTACAACATCGCCTATATCGGCAGCACCGCGGAAACGCCGGTTGCGAACCGCTACTGCTCGACGGAGCCGGTGTTCTACCACACGGTCACGCTGCGTTATCGCGGCCAGTCCGACTGGGAGATTCTCGGCACGATTCGTAACCTGTTTGACGAGCTGCCGCCGATCGTTTCGGACGGTTGCGGCTCCGAAACTGCCACCCGCGTGTTCAACACGATCCCGGGTGCCGGTTACAATCTGCTGGGCCGTTCGTTCGCGCTGCAACTTTCCAAGGGTTTTGATTTCTAAACCTTCATGAAGGTTAATCGCCACAGAAAGGGCGGGCCAAGGCCCGCCCTTTTTTTTCCAGCATTGAGGTTCAGTATGAAGAGACTCCGTCGCCTGTTGTTACTAACCGTTGCCGCAGTCATTTCGCATCCTGTCGTGGGGGCCGCGGATGAAATTCCCCTGATCGCCTGGGTACACGACCCGCTGATTGCGAGTGTCGACGTCAGCCCGGACGGCAACAAGCTGGTGGCGTTGACGTTGTCCGACGTCAACGAGCCGGCGGATATCACCGTCTGGGATACGCGCGACCTGTCGAAGCCGCCGAAGCGGTTTGCGCCGCCCGATGTCAAGGCCCTGGCCGTCGGCTGGGTCAACAACGACATGCTCTACGTGTTCGGGCGCCAGAAATACGATTACCGGATCGGCGGTACCAATACGAAGTGGTTCCGCGACAAGGCTTACCTCGTCGATGCCAAGGGCAAGAAGTTTCGCTCCGTCCTCGAGAATGTCGAGAGCGTCGGGACGAGCCTGTTCAACCTGTTGCCAACCGAGCCAGACAAGATCCTGGTGTCGGTACGGAACCTCGAATTCGCCGAAGACATTTACGAAGTCAACATCAAGTCGTTCCTGTCCCACCGGATACAGCGCGGCGCGACCGGCGAGAGTTATGACTCCGACATGTTCGGCAACATCCGCGCCCGCTACGAGGTCGTCGGCGGGGGCGATGATATTCACCTTGAGTTCTCCTACACCGATCCCGAAGCTGGCAGCTGGGACGTACACCACTCGCTCTACGCTGCGGATCGTGAGGGTTGGGAGCCGACAGGTTTTGGCCGCGACGGGCGTACCGTTTACATTCTCGACAACAAGGGCCGGGAAAAGAAGGTTATACGCGAGTATGACCTGGTTACCCGCCAGGCAAGCGAGCCGATATTTGCCGATCCGGCCATCGAGGCGACCGGCGTCATCCAGAGCCGGCGCCCCGACGAGATGGGCAAGCTGGTCGGCTTCACCGGCTGGAGCAGTGACTTCGAGACCATTTACATCGACCCGGAATGGCGCACGCTGCAGGAACGCCTGTACAACGCGCTCCCGAAGGATGCCCGGCACACGATTTCGTCGTACTCGGACGATTTTACGATTCTCGTGATCCGCTCCGAGGGGCCACGTCGACCGGCGGAATACTACCTGTTGATCAACGGCGAGCAACTCATTCCGCTGGGAAGCAGCTATCCGTACCTGCGATATGAGGAACTGGCCGACGTCCAGTTCGTCACTTACGAAGCGCGCGACGGGCTCGAGATTCCGGCGTACATGACGTTGCCGACCTCCGGCTCGGAGCCGTATCCGACTGTCGTAATGCCGCATGGCGGTCCGTGGGCCCGCGACTTCCCGCGGTTCGACTACTGGGTCCAGTTCCTGGCAAACCGCGGCTACGCGGTATTGCAGCCGCAATTCCGTGGCTCGGATGGCTGGGGCCAGACCTTGTGGCGGGCCGGCGACAAGGAGTGGGGACAGAAGATGCAGGATGACGTCGACGACGGCGCCTTGTGGATGGTCGAGAACGGCATTGCCGACCGTGATCGGCTGGCCATTTACGGCTATTCCTACGGCGGCTATGCGGCGATGGCAGCCGTGGTAAGGCCGGATACACCGTTCCAGTGTGCGATCGCCGGCGCGTCTTCGGATATTCGCAATTTCGATCGGAAGACGTTCGAAAACGGCTATGGCAGGCAATTCCAGAACCCGTCTGTCGGCGGTCTGAGCGTCATCGAGCACCTCGACGAAGCGCAGATACCGGTACATATCTTCCACGGCGAACGTGACCAGAACGTGCCGATCTGGACCTCGGAAGGCTACGCGTCGGCCCTGAAAAGAGCCGGCAAGCCCTACGAGTACACGGAGATTGTGGATATGTGGCACAGTCTCCCGTGGTGGCCGCAACAACACCTGGCTGTCCTCGAGATTCTCGAGGATTCGCTGGCCAACATGTGTGGTTTCGGCGACGTCAATGCAACTGCCAACGCAAGGGCAGCAACATCGCCTTGAGAGTACCCGAAGGACAGAGAATGAGGCTCAAGTTTCCGTCGCTACTGCTTGTCGCGCTGGCGGTCGTCGCACCTTCGGCAGCCACAGCCGAAGAGATTCCTTTCGCGGCATGGATTCACGATCCGCTGATTGCAAGCGTCGGTGTCAGTCCGGACGGTAACAAGCTGGTGGCGCTGACGCTGTCGGATGTCAACGAGCCGGCGGACATCACTGTCTGGGATATCAACGACCTGTCGAAGCCACCGAAGCGGTTTGCGCCGCCGGACGTCAAGGCCATCGTGGTCGGCTGGATCAATAACGACATGTTGTACGTCATTGGCCGCCAGAAATACGACTACCGGATTGGCGGCACCAAGACGAAATGGTTCCGTGACAAGACCTACCTGGTGGACAGCAAGGGCAAGAGATTCCGCACCGTCCTCGAGAACGTCGAAAGTGTCGGCACGAGCCTCTTCAACCTCCTGCCGACGGAGCCGGACAAGATTCTCGTGTCGGTACGCAACCTCGAATTCGCCGAGGACATCTACGAAGTCAACGTCAAGTCTTTCCTGTCCCATCGCGTGCAGCGCGGAGCTACCGGCGAAAGCTACATGTCGGACGTCTTTGGCCAGATCCGCGCACGCAGTGAAATCGTTGGTGGCGGCGACGATATTCGTATCGAGTATTCCTACGTCGACCCGGAGGGCGGCGGCTGGGACGAGCACTTCGCGCTCTATGCGACCGAGCGGGAAGGGTGGGAGCCGGCCGGGTTTGCCCCCGATGGACGCACGGTATACGTGCTCGACAACAAGGGCCGCGACAAGAAAGTCGTGCGTGAATACGACCTGGTGACGCGCCAGGCGAGTGCCCCGATCTTCGAGGACCCGGCCATCGAGGCGACCGGCGTCGTGCAAAGCCGGCGCCCAGAGGAACTGGGCAAGCTGATCGGCTTCTCGGGCTTGAGCAGCGATATCGAAACCATCTACATCGACCCCGAATGGCGCACGCTGCAGGAACGCCTGTACAACGCGCTGCCGTCGGATGCCAGGCACACGATCGCGTCGTATTCGGACGATTTCACGGTGCTCGTAATCAGGTCCGAAGGGCCGCGTCGACCACCCGAATACCATTTGCTGATCAACGGTGAGCAACTGGTCCCTCTGGGAAGCAGTTACCCGTATCTGCGCTACGAGGAACTGGCCGATGTGCAGTTCGTGACCTACCCGGCACGGGACGGGCTGGAGATTCCAGCCTACCTGACACTGCCGACGAGTGGCTCGGAACCCTACCCGGCGGTCGTGCTGCCGCATGGTGGTCCGTGGGCGCGTGATGTAATGCGCTTCGATTACTGGGTCCAGTTCCTCGCTAATCGCGGTTACGTGGTGATCCAGCCGCAGTTCCGCGGTTCGGAAGGCTGGGGCCAGAGCCTGTGGCGCGCCGGGGACGGGGAGTGGGGCCAGGCCATGCAGGACGACAACGACGATGCCGCCCTGTGGCTGGTCGAGAACGGCATTGCCGACCGCGATCGCCTGGCTATCTTCGGCTATTCCTACGGTGGTTATGCGGCGATGGCGGCCGTCGTACGACCTGATACGCCCTTCCAGTGCGCGATCGCCGGCGCCGCACCCGAGCTCAGGATGGCGGACCGGGAGACGTTCGACAATCGCTTCGGCCGGGAATTCCAGAACCCGTCGATCGACGGTCTCGAGATTGTCCCCGAGTTGAAGAATGCGCAGATCCCGGTGCACATCTTCCAGGGTGATCGTGACCAGAATGTCGAGGTGCGCAACGCACACAATTACGTTGCCGCGTTGGAGAAATCCGGCAAGCCTTACCAGTACACCGAGATCGTCGACATGTGGCACAGCCTGCCGTGGTGGCCGCAACACCACCTCGCGATCCTCGAGATACTCCAAACCTATCTCGCAGAGGATTGCGGACCCGGCGGCTTGTAGCCGGGCCGGGTCCGGTATCGCTAGCTGGCCTCCGCCTGGTGCGGCCGATCGACCATGTCGAGCGGTACCTCGGCGTAGTGACTGAACTCCATCGTGTAGCTGCCGTCGCCACCGGTCAGTGATTTCAGGCGCGAATGGTAGCCCTGCGCTTCCTTGAGCGGCACCTGGCCGGAAATGACCATGCGGTTGTCCGAACGTGCCTCGGTGCCCGTGATCATGCCACGCATGGACGCCAGGTCGCCGGTCACACCGCCCGCACTGTCGCTGGGGACCGTGATGGTGACGTCGACGATCGGCTCCATGACGATCGGTTGGGCTTTCTTCACAGCGTCAAGGAATGCTTTCTTGCCGGCCTGTACGAATGCGATTTCCTTCGAATCGACGGAATGGTGCTTGCCGTCATAGACCGTGACCTTGATGTCCTGCATCGGAAAACCGTGCATCGCGCCACTCTCCATGACCTGCCGTACGCCGTTCTCGACCGCCGGAATGTATTGCGACGGTATCGCGCCACCGACGACGGCGCTCCCGAACTCGAAGCCGCCACCGGTCGGCAACGGTTCGATGCGCAGGTAGACCTCGCCGAACTGGCCGGCGCCACCCGTCTGTTTCTTGTGCCGGTGATGACCTTCGGCCGGTGCGCGGATGGTCTCCCGGTAGGCGATCGACGGCGGAGATGTCAGCACCTGGAGGTTGTGCCGGTCGGCGATCTGTTCCAGCACCGTGCGCAAGTGCAGTTCGCCATGGCCGCGGAGAACGACCTCGTTCAGTGATGCGTTGTGCTCGACGGTAATGGAAGGGTCTTCGGCCTCGGCCGTATGCAACGCGTCGGACGTTTTCTGTGCGTCCTTGTCGTCCGCCGGGCGGATCGCAAGACCGTACATCGGACGTGGCAGCTCGATGGACTTCAGGTGAATGTGATCCTCGTCGTGCGAGTCGTGCAGTACGGCGTTGTAGTACACCTCGTCGACGCGCGGGATCGCGCAGATATCGCCGGGCACGCCGATCTCGGCCAATGTATGCGTTTCGCCGTTGACCTTGAGGAGCTGGTTGACCTTGACCGGCTTGCGGGCTTCGCCGACGAAGAGCTGCATTCCCGGGCGTATCGTTCCCTGGTGAATGCGGAAAATGCCGAGGCGGCCCTTGAACGGATCGATCTGCACCATGAAAACATGCGCGATGGCGTGCGCATCCGGGTCGGGCTGCAATACGACTTCCCGCGCACTGTCGCCTTCGCCCTGCAGGAACCGGGGCGGATTACCTTCCTGTGGGTTCGGCATCAGCCGCTCGAAGACACGCAGCAGCTCGGGGATGCCGGCGCCGGTCTGCGCGGACACGAAGCAGACCGGAATCAGGTGTTCCTCGCGCAACGCTTTCTCGAACGGGTCATGGAGCTGTTCCGGGGCAAGTTCCTCGCCCTGCTCGAGATAGAGCTCCATCAGTTTTTCGTCGAGTTCGACAACCTGGTCGACGATCTGCGTGTGCGCCTCCTGCACCGAACTGAAGGCCGTCGCGTCACCCGACGGCTGGAAAAAGCAATCGACGACGCCACCGCCTTCAGCGGCCGGCAGGTTCAGCGGCAGGCACTCGTCACCGAATGCGTCGCGCACCTCGGCCAGTACGGCTTCGAGATCGACGCCCTCGGCATCGATCTTGTTGATGATTATCATGCGGCACAGCCGCTGGTCGTGTGCCGCCTTCATCATGCGGCGGGCGATCATTTCCACGCCGGCCTGCGCGTTGATCACGATAGCCGCCGTCTCTACCGCCGGAATCACTGACAGCGCGCGCCCGTAGAAATCGCGGTACCCGGGTGTGTCGATCAGGTTGACGTGAATGCCCTTGTGATCGAGGTGGCAAACCGAGCAGTACTGGGAGTGTCCGAGTTCGCGCTCCCGCTTGGTGAAATCGGAGACCGTGTCGCCCTTGTCGACGGAGCCCATTCTTGCAATGGCACCGCCAGCCTGCAGCAATGCTTCCGTCAGCTGGGTCTTGCCGCTGTTTCCGGGCCCAACCAGGCAGACGTTGCGGATATCGCCAGTACTGTAAGCCATGGGTCTGTTCCTCTCTTATCAGTATTTGCCACCAGCATAGCGCAGCCCCCGGGGGGCTCCTATTTCGGTTTTACACGGTCAACCAGTTTACTGCGAATCGCTGCCGCAGCGAACCGGGTTGCGAGAGAGACCTGCAAGCCATTGAATCCGTGACTGAATTAGCCCATCGTTGCGGCAATGTCCCGAAACACGAGAAACCGGATCCTTGTCGCCAGCCTGCTGCTGTTCAACAGGCAGGGCGAGCCGAATACGACGACCAATGACATCGCCGATGAGGTCGATATCAGTCCCGGCAACCTGCATTACCACTTCAACAGGAAGGCGGACCTCGTGGCAGCACTGTTGGCCGAGTTCCAGGCGGATGCCGCGCGGGTCCTGGCGCCGCCCGACATCACCCATGCGACACTCGACGACTTCTGGGTATTCCTGCACAACCTGCTCGAATGCACTGCCGGGTATCGTTTCCTGTTTCGCGATCTCGAAGCACTGACGAGCGAGTACCCGCCCGTCAGCCGCGCGATGCGTCATTTCGCGCGTGGACTGATGGCCGTTTTCGAGCTGCACCTGCGCGGGCTTGCCAGGAGTGGCGCGCTTCGACTCAGTGACGCCGACGCGGGCCGGGTGAGTCGCAACCTCGCCGTGATCGCCCTGTTCTCGGAACGCCTGGATCAACTATCAGGCAACGCTCCGACAGAAGACGAGTCCGCGGTACAGGTTGCGAGTTCGATCCTCCAGGTCCTGAAACCGCATGCAACGACGGCCGCGACCGAGCATATGCGGGAACTCGTTTCGCACTACGGCGCGTAAAAAAAAAGGGCCGCAAATGCGGCCCTTCAGGCACAAAGCATGCTTGTCGGGGGGGATCAAGCAGCTTTCTTGAAACCTTCGCGAACGTCGTCCCGAACTTCCTTGATGTCTTTCCTGACGACTTTCAGGTCCTTGCGAATTTCAGAAAAGGACTTGCGGAGCTGTTTCCGAACGGCTTCGCCGTCCCTGGCATATTCTTCGAATTTCCTGCCAAATTCCCTGCTGGTTACGACCACGAGGCCGAGGCCGGCAAGAAAGGTCTTGTTGGCGACCTTGAAAGGCACCGTGACGATACTGTCATCAAGTCTTTCGAACAGGTTCCGGGATGTTTTCTTTCGTGTTTCCGTTTTCTTCATGCTCTTGGTCATTGCTCAAATTCCTATGTCGAAGCTTGCGTGCCGATGGGCTGGTTAACTGGCTTGGCCGGCATCCTGGCGACCGGTTTTGCAACCGCTTTCGGCGCGGTCTTTGCGGGCGCCTTCTTCGGCGCGGCTTTCTTGCTCACAGACTTCTTTGCAACTTTCTTGCTTTTGGCCTTAGCCTTGGCCTTGGGCTTCCTGGACGGGGCCTTTTTCTGCTCACCAATGAGCTTCATGATCTTGTCGAGCTTCTTGTTGATCGCATCGACGTCATTCTTGCTCGGTACATTGAGGCGGTCCATCGCGTCTGCAACGCGCGAATCGAATGCGTGCTGCAACTTGTTGAGATTCGACTTGCCACGCACCTGGCTCAACAGGCCCTCGGCGCGCGACTGGGCGTCGTCGCTCATTTCGCGAATCGCATCCTGAACATCCCCTATCAGGGACTCGGTCTTCTTCGTCGTCTTCTTGCGGAAGCTCTCGCCCTGCTCGACGAGCGCATCAAAGGTCTTCAGCCCTTTCTTCTGGGCGTTTGACAGCGCGCCGAGTCCTGCGAGAAAGACGTGCTCGAGGTTGTCGGCAATTTCGCTGACGACTTTCTCGGCTTCGGGTTTCTTCGTAGTGCGTTTCTTGCCAGCCATTTTCGTTCTCCTTGGGAGTGGTCTGGATTCCATGAAACGAATGCTAACTGTTAGGATTAGGGTGTTCACACTAACGGTCCGGCGGGGGAAGCGGATGAGAATACGACGCAGCCACAATCTCGGCCTCGAGGAGGCACGCAGGCGGGCCGACGAAATTGCCGCTGACCTGAAGCAGCAATATTCGCTGACGTCAGCCTGGGCGGGAGACGTGCTCGAGGTTCGCGGCACCGCCGTCAACGGGCAACTGGTCGTCGCCGCGGAGTCCGTGGAACTCGTGGTGCGGCTGGGATTCGCGCTCAGGATCATGGAAGGGCCGATACGCACGGCGATCGAGAATACGATCGACCAGCATCTCGACTGACTCCCGGGTCATCGGCCGTTGCTACCAGTTCCGGCTGAGACCCAGGAAGTAGTTCCGTCCCGGTGCATCTATGCCGGAACCGTGTTGCCGGTACCGCCGGTCGAACATGTTGTCTATGCCGAGGTCGATCTGCCAGCCGCCCTCAGGCCGCCAGGTCGCACTGGCACCGGCGAGCCCCCAGCCCGGAGTGCCCGCGGGGTTGATCCGGGGGTCGTTTGCGTCCCGTTCGCTGAGCCTGTCCTGGCTGCTGGCCGCTCGCAGCCAGGCATCAAATGACCAGCGTTCGTCCAGCATGAATTCCACCGCGATGCGACCGCTCAGCGGCGGAATCCGGTCAGCCGGCTCTGTGAACGTGCCGTCCAGGTCCTGGTCGCCACGCGCGTAGTTCAATTTGCCCTCGACGGTGATCGCGTCGCCGATCGCCAGGGAGAGGCCGGCCTCCAGCCCATGGATATCAGTCGAGGCAGCGTTCACACTCTGCACGATATCGCGACCGTCAGGCGTGACGTCGCCGGTAAACGCAGAGGTGATGCCGTCGGTGTAGCGCAGTCCGTACGCAACCAACTGCCACTGCAGCTGGTCTGTCCGGTAACGAACGCCCAAGTCCAGCTGCGTCGACTCTTCTTCGGCGAGGTCGGGATTGGGAACGTTGTAGCGGTTGCCCGGGCGTTCCCCGAGGGTGCCCAGATCGAAGATATTCGGTGCCCGAAACCCGAAACCCAGATTCGATACGATTTGCCAGTGGTCGGCGATGTCGAACGTCCAGCCGAGGTCACCACTGAGTCGACCGATACGGACCGTGGCCGTGCTGAAAGCTTCCGGCAGGTCGATACTGACCTCGGTGAAGCGCAGCCCGCCGCTCAGCCAGTGGCGGTCCGAAGCATGCCAGCGCAGGTTGCCGAACAGGGCGGCCTGCAGGATCGACGATCCGTCGGGAAACCGGGCCTGCGCCGCAGCGATGCCGCCGGTTTGCAGGTCCTCTTCATACCGGGAACTGGCGACCTCGTCGTAGTAGACGTCAAGGCCCGCTATCCACGAGAGATTTTCTTCTCCGGCGGACATATTCAGTGTCAGTGCGTACAGGTCGCTGCGGTTTTCCTCGTACCGTCTCGTGGCGGCACCAAAGTTTCGTGACGTCCGGTCGTCGTCGACGCGCTGCCACGCAGCGTCGAGCTTCCAGTCGAAATCGAACACGCCATGAACATTTTCGTACTGGAAGTGTACGAACTGGCGCCGGTTAGGCTCGAACAGGTACTCGGACGAGGAGGGTTCCGACTGCCCGAATCCTGCGACCAGTTCATCGATGCGGGGCGTAGCCGGTTGCTCCAGCAAGTGCACATCGAGGTACCAGGACCGGTCGTCGTCAGGGCGCCCGCGCACGACCGCCCTGAGTGCGCCGGCCTCGTAACCGGTCGGTTTGACGCGCTCGCCGCCACCGATCCTGCGATCGCCTGTCTGCTGGTACTCGGCACTGATCGACGACGCCAGCTGTTGCGTGCCGAAATCGACTGTGCCACGTACGGTGCGCAGTTGCTCGGCGCTGTCCAGGCGCAGCCCGAAGCTCCCCTCGGTGCCGAACGCATCAGTCGCGAAGTCTGGCAGCCGCGTGATGGCCTGAACCACGCCGCCGACCGCGTCGCTGCCGTACAGCGCTGCGGGCGTGCCGCGCACCACTTCCAGGCGTTCCAGCGGCGCAACAGGAACCAGCGCAAAATACGGCGTCGGCGCACTGCGAAAGATCGCGTTATTCAGACGAATGCCGTCGACCAGGTGCAGAATGGAAGATCCCTTCAGACCGCGAATGATGGCCGCGCCCTGGCCAGGCGTCGTTTGCTGCAGGCTGACGCCAACCAGCGCTGCCAGTGCGTCGGTCGTCAGGATATGCGCCTGAATCTCGGCCGCCGGGGCAATACTGATGGCAGACGAAAGTTCCGTCGACACGGTTGGGCGCCGGGTCGCGGTCACCGAAATTTCGTCGAGATAATCTTCTGCCCTGGCGGTACAGGTGAAAGCCGAAAGAAGGGCGACAAAAGTGCAAAAAAAACGTGACATTGGCAAGGCGGGACGTCCGTGTTCAGGTGCTTTCCAATAGCTTCGGCAGGCGTTATGCCATGTTAGACTTGCGCGGTCCAGACAAGTGCGAAAAAGCGAATCGGCGGAGAGCAGTGCGGGCATGATGAATTTGATCAGGGAATTGCGGCGCAGGGAAGTGTTCCGGTCAACCGGACTGTATGTCGGTGTGGCATGGATAACGATCGAGGCCGCGAGCGTCTTCCTGCCGGCATTCGACGCGCCGGAGTGGGTACTGCGTGCCTTGATCATTGCAGCGGTGATAGGGCTACCGATTGCGATTGTACTGGCCTGGATTTTCGATGTCACCGAAGACGGCATCGAGATACAGGCCGATCCGTCAGATACGGTCGTTGTCCCTTTCGGTGGGCGGCGCATGGACTTTGTCGTGATCGGCATCCTGACGGTAGCGCTCATATTTTCTGTTTATCTCAACGTCACCGGCAGCCGGTCCGCGGTCGTCAGGGAAGTGGAGCCGATCTCGGTGCTGATAGCGGACTTCGCCAATACCACCGGCGATGAATTATTTGATGGCACGCTCGAGCAGGCGTTACAGATAGGCATCGAAAGCGCGCCGTTCATTACCGGTTATCGCAGGGATACAGCCAAGCAACTTGCTGCCGACATGCAGCAGACCAGTGGTGCGCTGGACGAAAATACCGCCCGCCTGGTCGCGGTCCGGGAAGGCGTCAAACTGGTGATGGCGGGCTCTATCGAGGAGGACGGTGGCCGCTACAAGCTCTATGTACGGGCGATTGATCCCAAGGGCGGCGGGGTGCTGGCCTCGGTAGAAGTCAGCGCCAAGGACAAACTGGACGTGCTCGCAGCCGTTGGCACGCTCTCGGGCGATCTCCGCGAAGAATTGGGAGACGAGGACCTCGATCGCGAGAAACTCGTCACGGCCGAGACATTCACGGCAAAAAACCTGGAAGCGGCACAAGCGTATTCCAAGGCGCAATCGCTGCAGTATGCGGGCAAGTACGAAGAAGCGATGGCCTACTACCAGGAAGCACTCGAGCATGACCCGGACTTCGGCAGAGCCTATTCCGGGCTTGCGCTGAGCGCCGACGCGCTCGGTCGTACCGAAGAAGCAGCCGAGTTCTGGAAGAGGGCACTGGCCAACCTGGGGGTCATGACAGAGCGGGAGCGGCTGCGCACACTGGGTCTCTATTACTCGGTGGTCACGCGTAACTACCAGAAGGCCATCGAAACCTACGAACAGCTGGTCAGCAAGTACCCCGCCGACGATGCGGCGCACAATGGCCTGGCAGTGCAGTATTTCTATGCGCTGGATTTCGACAGTGCGCTGAGCCAGGGAGCCAAGCTGCTGGAAATCTATCCGAACAGCGTCATGGGTCGCTCGAACTATGCCTTGTATGCGATGTATGCGACCGACTTCGATACCGCCGTCGCGGAAGCAGCCAAAGTGCGCGAACTGGATCCGGGTTACTTCAAGGCCTGGTTGCCCGTCGCGATCAAGGCGCTTTCCGCCGGAGATACCGGCGCCGCCGTCGAGGCCTATACGAACATGCGATCGGCCGGTTCGCGTGGCGCAATGACGGCGCAACTGGGACTCGCCGATACGGCGATATTCAACGGCGACTTCCCCGGTGCCGTCGACGCCTTTGTCGACGGTATTGAACTCGCCGAGGTGGCTGGCAGCCAGTATTACCTGGCGACGATGCGCATCGGGCTTGCCGAGGCGCTGTACCTCGCAGACGGCGACCGGGCTGAAGTCGAGGCCATGATCGATGCGGCGCTGACGACGTCCGCCGGGTTGCCGCGCGAAGTGCCGGCGGCGCTGCTGTACCTCGAGCTCGGCGACATCGAGGCCGCTCGCGCGATTGCTACCGAACTTGCGGCCGCTTTGCAGCACCAGAGCCGGGCTTATGGCGCACTGATCAACGGTTTGATCGCTTTGCAGGACGAGAGCCAGGCCGCGGCGGTGGCGGCTATAGACCAGATTTCGGCGGGCCTCGAGCAGGCAGACCTCTGGCTACTGCGTTTCTATCGTGGCATTGCCTATCTCGAGGCGGGGTTCGCCGCGGAAGCACTCGACGAATTTACGGCTTGTCACAATCGCCGAGGCGAGGCC
>Ga0210093_1000014_pt1 | contig 28902 bp, 21 predicted proteins | sample White_ThreeSqB_D_2_FD_185590 | JGI IMG/M metagenome (GOLD analysis project Ga0210093, IMG submission 185590) | Wetland microbial communities from the San Francisco Bay, California, USA, that impact long-term carbon sequestration -... | ecosystem: Environmental > Aquatic > Marine > Wetlands ... | reverse complement strand
CCGCCGTATCGGTATGCAGAATGGCGACATTGTCCTGGTACCGGATGGCACCAAGCACCGCCTCCTCGTCCGGGGTCGGATCGGCAAGCAGGCGCAAAGCCTGGTCACTGTGGCACGCGACGAACACATAGTCATACCACTCGCTGCCACCCGCCGCGGTCCTGACTTCGACACCATCGGCCTTCCTGCGGATCGACTGGACCGGGCTGTGCAACCGGATGCGATCACGATGCCCGTGCACGAGGCGCCTCACATATTCTCTCGAGCCACCCTCGATGACGTGCCATTGCGGCCGATCGTCGAGTTGCAGCAGGCCGTGATTCTTGAAGAAGCGCACCAGGAACCAGGCCGGCATCTGCAATACGGTGCCCGGCTCCGCTGACCAGATAGCCGCAACCATCGGCACCAGGTAGTGGTCGCGAAAGGCGCTACCGTAGTCGTTCTGGTCGAGGTAGTCGCCGAGCGTCAGCTCGTTCGTGCTGTCGCCGATATCAAGCAGCGCATTGCGATTGAAGCGCAGGATGTCGCGCACCATGCGATGAAATGCCGGCCGCAAGAGGTTCCGACGCTGGGCGAACAAACCGTTCAGTGAAGAGCCGCTGTACTCGATTCCATCGTCAGCCGTGTGGACGCTGAAACTCATCTCGCTGGGTTGCGCGCCCTGCCCGATCTCTTCGAGAATATTTATGAAATTCGGGTAAGTCCGATCGTTGAATACAATAAACCCGGTATCGATGGGCAACACACGATCACCTTCCTGCACATCAACTGTGTTGGTGTGGCCACCGATATATCCCGATGCTTCGTACACGGTGATTTCGCAGCGGTCGCGTAGCTTGTAGGCCACGACGTTGCCCGCAATGCCGGTGCCGATAATCGCTATGCGCATAGCCGTACCCCGGCCGCCCGCTCGCCTTGCGTTACCACTGCTGCGGCACCTTTTCGATCAGGCTGGTGTCGTAGCCGATCGATGCGGCAAAGCGCACCAGCTCCTGGTAATCCGCGTCCGGAATTGTCGGGGTCCGGGCCATGATCCAGATGAAATCCCGTTTCTGCCGGGCGATGATCGTCTGCGTGTAATCCTGATCGAGATAGACGATCCGGTAGTCCGCCTTGATCGGCCAGATGAACTGCATGCCCCAGAGCGCGTTCGACTGCGTGTTCTTGACGAAGCCCTTCGGCGTGTACTCTTTTTCCTCGCCCTGGAAACTGCCGTCACGGAACGTGAACGTCGTCGCAATAGTCCCGTCATCGTTGAGCGCATAGGACTCAACGGCGTTGTGTGCGCCCTTTTCCAGGAACGTGGGGATATTCGCAATAACGTACCAGTCACCCATGAAACGCTCGAGATCGACTTGGTCAACGGTCTTCATTTCTGCCTCCGGTGTGGCACAGGCCACCAGCAGGAAGGCCAGCAACGCCACTGCCAGGTTCTTTGTATTGGCGATCATCTCAGGTCAACTCGTAACGGATAACGCGTCCGTCCTGCACCACCGACTCCAGGGCGAGCCATTCGTCGTCGGTTGAATACCAGAGCGTCAGCTGGGTATCTTTCGCTGTCAGTCGATACACCGACGCATACACTTCTTCACCGCGAACCGAAATGGTCTCGGCGCCCAGTCTCTCGACTTCGACGTCGACATAATCGCCGGTCTGCGGATTGAGCAGTCGGGGCTGCTCGAGGAAATCGCGATTCCAATAGGCAAACGTCATCACGCATTCGTTGATGCGGTCGCTGCCGTCCGGTCGCTTCACGACAAAGGCATCTGCGACCTGCTCGCCGCTGACCGCCAGTCGCTCGCTATTCGCGCGAGTCCTTGCGTTGAACTCGCGCAGGCAGCCATTCGACCAGACCTCGGTATTCGCATGGCGGTAGCGGTACGCCGTGAAAAACAGGAAGCGGACGTCGAATTCGGCCACACTCGTCAGCAAGCGGCGGTCGCCGGCATCTGTGAGCTCGAATCGATGATGGCCAATTGGCGAGCCGTCCAGGAACACCGAAAATTCCCAGCTGCGTTCACCACCGATGCTGGCAGCAGTTCCCGTCGACACCATCAATATGGCGACGAGCAGACTGCCGACACTGCGCTTCAACGCGATCATGAGGTCACCTCCCTGGAATCGCCCGGCGCCTGTCGCGGCGGGCCCGGAAAGAAAGCATTGGTCCGGCTGACATATTCGGCATACGCGGGGCGACGCTTGCCGATGGTTTTCTCGAGCATTGCCACACCGGATACCTTGAGAAGCAGAAAGGAAATCAGGAGCGGCGCGAAGATAGTCCACCAGGCACCGGCAGCGACGGCAAACAGCCAGAATGCCCACCAGATGCAGAATTCGCCAAAGTAATTCGGGTGACGCGTATAGCGCCATAACCCGGTATCCAGCACGCGACCGGAGGCCGACGTGTCCTTCTTGAAGACCCGCAACTGGTAGTCACCGACGGCTTCAAAGACGAAGCCCACGGTCCAGAGCGCAATCGCCACAGCATCGAAGATGTTGAGCGCTGCCTCCTGCTGGATGGCCGGCAGCAGCGGCGCGGCGATGATCCATGCCAATACGCCCTGCAGGCCGAATACGATGTACAGGCTCTTGACGACAAAACCCGGCTCGTTGTTCTGGCGGATCTTCTGGTAGCGGTAGTCTTCACCTGCGCCCCAATTTCGGATCGTAATGTGCAAAGACAGCCGCAGAGCCCAGGCAGCGACGAGGACGAGTACGACCACTGCCCGTTCACCCAGTGTCCCGGCATCCAGCGCGAATAGCATCGCTGCAGCGAGGAAGAACAGCGACCACAGGCTGTCTACGAAACTCACATTCTGGACGAGCACGCTGACGACCCATGCGAGCGCGGCGCCTGCCAGGATGACAGCGAGCGCCGTGAGGTAAATACTCATCGGCTCTCCTCGCGAACGGCCCGAGGAGCTGCAACGCCGTCGAGCCGCTTCGATAGCGCCATCAATAACGGCATCGCGACAGCCCAGCCGATTGCCAATGCAACAAGCGCGGCGACCTGGTCGACGAACACGATACCGCCGAGCTTGGCTCCGGCCAGGTATGACAGCGGACCACCGACGGCGCCGAACAACGCTGCCAGGGCGCGGTTGTCACGGAGCCAGCGCATCGACACATTGAGTGTCGTCGCGAACAGCATCCACATCGTCACGATCCAGTATGGCGCAAACGAATCACTGACCAGCCCCGACGGGTAACTCACCCAGCCCTGGGCGACCAGCAGACTGTCGAAATAAAAACCGATGACACCGCTGGCAATGACCAGCCCGACTTCGAGATCCGGTCGGCTGGCAATCCGCAAGTGGATTGCCAGCACGCCAGCGAACGTCAGCGGGCCCAGCCACGGCATACCGTTGGCAGCACCGAGTACCGCCGAAAACCAGCCGATCTGGAACGCGGCAAAGTTAATGAGAAAGTGCATGTCAGTTCGCCGCCTTCGAGAATTGATAGTGGGACACGAACCATTCATTGCCGCCTTCGGAGCGAAACAGTTCCTCGCACGCCATGAAGAAAATGCGCCAACGCTGGAACCAGCGACTCGCATTGGCGGCACCATAGGTGCGCTCGAGTATCGGCAATATGTGCGCCTTGCGCGCATCCATGTTCGCGAGCCATGCGCGACAGGTCTTCGCGTAATGCAGCCCATTCCAGGCCCACTGCTTTTCGAGCGCGAGGTCTGCCTGAAACCGTGCCGGCAAATTGGCGCTGGGCATGATGCCACCCGCGAAAAAGTGGCGCGTCATCCAGTCGCTCGGGCCTTTGTCAGCGTACTCATAGGGCGTCGAATGGTGCGTGAAAATGTGCATGAAGAAGCGCCCTTCCGGCCGCAGCCAGCCTGCAATGCGCCGGAACAGTTCTTGGTAATTCCGCATGTGTTCAAACATTTCAACGGAGACGACACGATCGAACTGCCTGTCGATCGAAAAATCATTCATATCGCTGACGATGACGTCGATATTGCCTATGCCACGCGCGGCTGCGTCATACAGAATGAAGTCTCGCTGTGAGCGTGAATTGGACACCGCTGTAACCGACGTTCCGGGAAAGTTCTCGGCGATCCACAGCGACAGCGAGCCCCAACCGCAGCCGAGATCGAGCACTTGCATGCCGTCGGCAATACCGGCCCGCTCGACAGTAATTCGCAAGGCGTGAATCTCCGCCTCAACAAGAGATTCGCACCCCCGGGGCCAGTGGCAACAACTGTACTTACGATTCTGGCCCAGCACCTCGGTGAAGAATTCCGCTGGGACTTCGTAGTGTTGTTCGTTGGCTCGCTCGGGTACCAGCGCAATCGGGGACTGGCGCATCATTGCGACAAAGTCGCTCATGACCCTGGCTGAATACTCGACGTCACCGGAACGGATCTCCCGGCGCTTCTGCTCCAGGAGTCGGCGGATACCCGAACGAATGACCGTGTCCGGCAACAAGCCGGATTCGGTCCAATCAATTGCTTTTTCTGCGACGCTGCCCATGACAGGCTCCTTGCTGACTTGGGCGCCAATATAGGTGTCGGGATTCAGCCGTACAATAGAATTGCGGGCACTGTTACACTCCCTTACAAATAGACATTGAATTGCAGCAAGTCAGCGGTCTGCTAGAATCGCCCCGCCGCGCCCGTAGCTCAGCAGGATAGAGCACCAGATTCCTAATCTGGGGGTCACAAGTTCGAATCTTGTCGGGCGCGCCAGTAAACAAAGATGGGCCCCTTGCGGGCCCATTTCTTGTTTACCGGGGTGTACCCGCCCAAAGAGGCGGCCTTTGTTCGACAGATTGCGCCAGCAATCTGGACCGAGCGGCAAAGCCGCGAGCCCACAGGGCCAAAACAGCCCCCAGGCTGTTTTGGGTCAATCTTGTCGGGTACACCGACAGTGCCGACCGCGAGAGGCCCATCGTATCGGGCAGACGGTCTGCTCAGGTCGTCAAATATCCGTCGAGCACGGTAACCGCGGGGTTGCCGAAGAAAGGCCATCTGCGAAAGCGTCGGCCTGGAGCAATCGGATCTGCGGCATCTCGTTGTCCCCTGGCATTACGGCACCGGCCGGGTCATCCCGCCAGTGCCGCCAGGCTCCCGCCGGTTCAACCGTAGCCGATAGTCTTCAGCGCCGACTGCATTTCGTCGAGAACATCCGGGTCCTCGATCGTCGCCGGAACATTGTAGTCTTCGTGATCGGCGATCTTGCGCATCGTACCACGCAGAATTTTGCCGGATCGCGTCTTTGGCAGGCGCGCGACGACAACGGCTTTCTTGAACACGGCGACGGGACCGACCCTTTCGCGAACCATGGCCACGGCTTCCGCGACGATCTCCGTCGCATCGCGCTTCACCCCGGCTTTCAATACCAGGAAGCCCAGCGGAAGCTGCCCCTTCAGAGGATCGGCTGCGCCGATGACCGCGCACTCGGCAACGTCCGGGTGCGCAGCCAGTACCTCCTCGATCGCGCCGGTCGACAGACGGTGCCCGGCAACGTTGATCACGTCATCGGTTCGCGACATGACGCTGATGTAACCGTCCTCGTCGATAAAGCCCGCATCGCCGGTCTCGTAGAACCCCGGGTAAGTCGTCAGGTAAGATTTTCGAAAGCGCTCCTCGGCCTGCCACAGGCCGACCAGCGTCCCCGGCGGTAGTGGCAACTTGCAGGCGATCGCGCCAACCTTGCCTGGAGTCACATCCTTGCCTGACGCATCCAGCGCGCGTACGTCCCATCCGGGTGCTGCCGGCCCGACGGACCCCGCCTTGACCGGGAGCTTCTCGATACCGAGGCAGTTCGCAGCAATGGACCAGCCGGTCTCGGTCTGCCACCAGTGATCGATGACCGGGATGCCGAGTTTGTCTTCCGCCCAGTGCAACGTATCCGGATCGCAGCGCTCGCCCGCCAGGAACAAGGCCCGCATGGCGGACAGGTCGTAGTTCGCGATCAGTGCCCCGTCCGGATCGCGTTGCTTGATCGCCCGAAACGCCGTTGGCGCCGTGAACATCGTCGCGACCCCATGTTCTGCCGCCACGCGCCAGAAAGCGCCCGCATCCGGCGTGCCCACGGGTTTTCCTTCGAACAGCACGGTCGTGTTGCCATGCAGCAGCGGCCCGTAAATGATGTAGGAATGCCCGACAACCCAGCCGATGTCCGATGCAGCCCAGTAGACTTCGCCCGGATCGACGCCGTAGATATTCTTCATCGACCAGTGCAGCGCGACCGCGTGGCCACCGTTGTCACGCACGATGCCCTTGGGCTGTCCGGTTGTACCGGATGTATAGAGCAAATACAGCGGATCGGTGGCAGCGACACTGACGCAATCGTGCGGCTCCGCCGCTGCCATCGCATCTTGCCAGTCGATATCCCGCCCTCGCTGCAATTCCGCCGTCGCCTGTGGCCGTTGCAGCAAGACACAGTGGTCCGGCTTGTGGCTCGCAAGGCTGACCGCCTGGTCGAGAAGCGGCTTGTATTCGACGATGCGTGTCGGCTCGATGCCGCAGGACGCTGAGACAATCAGTTTCGGTTTGGCGTCGTCGATACGCGTTGCCAGTTCGTTCGCGGCAAAGCCGCCGAACACGACCGAGTGCACGACGCCCAGTCGGGCGCAGGCCAGTACCGCGACAATGGCTTCCGGGATCATCGGCATGTAGATGATTGCGCGATCCCCTTTTGTCGCACCGAGATTTGCGAGCACACCGGCAAAGCGGGCGACCTCATCGAGCAGCTCGGCATAACTGATCTTTCGCTGTGTGCCCGTCAGGGGGCTGTCATAGATGACAGCTGCCTGTTCGCCGCGTCCGCTCTCGACATGACGATCGAGTGCGTTGTAGCAGGTATTCAGCCGCCCGCCGCTAAACCACCGGTAAACAAGCGGCGACGGATTGTCCAGCACGGCATCCCAGCGCTTGTCCCAGTGAATACCTTCGGCAGCCCGCCCCCAGAAAGTATCCGGACTCTCGATCGACTCCCGATGAACATCTTTGTACTTGCTCATGCCGCTCTCGCAGTTTCCCAATCTCGCACCAGTCTAGGAAACCATCTTCCTGCAAGCCATTGGACCAAAGACGAACGGTTTTGCTAGTTGTCGGTTTCCTCGAGGAAAATGATCGGCACCTCAGCGTACCAGGTTGCACCCTGGGCGATAACGGCCACCCGGATGCGGGCCTCCGGTGACGCAGGTCGCGGTATCAGACCCTGCCAGGTCGTGCCAGCCTCGTCGGTCGCAACCATTGGCGCGGGCTGGTCCCCCGAATCGCCCTCCGCGAGCCCGAGCACTGCACTTTGCAGGCTGTGTGACGACGTCATTGTCAGGGCAATCGAACTCGCAGCCATCATTTCGGGTTCGATCGTCAGCTGAAATTCCGCGTTGTGCAGATCACAACTGCCACTCGCGTAGCGGCAGTTGGATCGGGCAACCAGCTTGTATGTCTTACCCTCCTCGACCGCCTGCGGTTGTTCGCCGATCAGGTTGCCGACCGCGTACCAGGCCAGTATTGAAAGGACCGGGGTTACCAGCAGCGCGATGACGACATGTTTGTTTTTCCACATAGGTGATAGTGTAACCCAACGCCGCGCTTGCGCGGCATGCGGCCGTCTCCGGTCAAAAAAAGAGGGGGGCGAGAGCCCCCCGTAAGGTTGTCATCGAAAATGGATGCTAGTGATCGACGGCTGCTTGCGCACCGTGCGGCACACGGATGTCTTCCACCAGGTGCTGGATGTGCTCCGGCGGCGCCGCAGTAACGCGGGAAACAGCCAATGCGACGGCGAAGTTGACCAGTGCGCCTACTGAACCGAAGGCGTTCGGCTCAATGCCGAGGAACCAGTTCGGCTTCATGTCCCCGAGATACTCGGTTCCCGGAATGAACATGATGCCCGTGTGCTGGAACACGTACAGCAGCGTTACACCGAGACCGGCGACCATACCGGCGATCGCACCTTCCTTGTTCATGCGCTTGTAGAAGATGCCGAGCATCAGCGCAGGGAAGATCGACGAGGCGGCCAGTCCGAAAGCAAGTGCCACGGTACCGGCAGCAAAGTCCGGTGGATTGAAGCCGAGGTAACCGGCCAGCAGGATGGCACCGGCCATTGCGACACGGCTGGCCATCAATTCCTGTTGCTCGGTAACGTCCGGTTTGAATACGCCCTTCAGCAAGTCATGCGATATCGCCGACGATATCGCAAGCAGTAAACCTGCCGCGGTCGACAATGCAGCTGCGAGTCCACCAGCGGCCACCAGGGCGATGACCCAGTTCGGCAGTCCGGCGATTTCCGGATTCGCGAGCACCATGATGTCGCGGTCGATCTTGACCATCTCGTTCGTCTCCGGGTTGGCGGAGTACTCGATCAGGCCGTCGCCGTTCTTGTCCTGGAATTCGAGCAGGCCGGTTTCCTCCCACTTGCGAATCCAGTTCGGGCGTTCGTCGTAGGCCATGTACACGCCGGGTGCGGGTTCGATCGTGTCGATCAGGTTCAGGCGGGCCATGGCGGCAACCGACGGGGCCGTAGTGTAGAGAATCGCGATGAAAACGAGTGCCCAGCCGGCCGAACTGCGGGCGTCCTTGACCTTCGGTACCGTGAAGAAGCGGATGATGACATGCGGCAGACCCGCAGTACCGATCATCAGCGAGAACGTATACGCGAACATGTTCAGACTACTGCCACGTTTAGTCGTGGTGTAGTCGGTAAATCCCAGGTCTCTGAGCGTCTGGTCGAGCCGGTCGAGCAGGTAGACGCCGTCGCTCATCTCGGAGCCCAGGCCGAGCTGCGGGATCGGGTTGCCCGTCAGGGAAATTGAGATGAAAATCGCCGGGATCGTGTAGGCAAGGATCAGGACGCAGTACTGTGCGATCTGCGTGTAGGTAATGCCTTTCATGCCACCGAGTACCGCATAAACGAACACGATTCCCATGCCGATCAGCAGGCCCGAGTTGTAATCCATCTCGAGGAAGCGCGAGAAGGCCACCCCGATGCCTTTCATCTGGCCGATAACGTAGGTTACCGAGGCGACGATCAGACAGATTACCGCGACGATCCGGGCAGCCTTGGAGTAATAACGGTCACCGATGAACTCCGGAACCGTGTACTTGCCGAACTTGCGCAAATACGGTGCCAGGAGCATGGCCAGCAGGACGTAACCGCCGGTCCAGCCCATCAGGAACACGGATCCGCCATAGCCCATGAAGGCAATCAGGCCGGCCATCGAAATGAACGATGCGGCCGACATCCAGTCGGCTGCCGTTGCCATGCCGTTGGCAACCGGATTGACGCCCGTGCCCGCCACGTAGAAATCCTTGGTGGTCGAAGCGCGCGACCAGATGGCGATGCCGATGTAGACCGCAAATGTCAGGCCAACGACGAGGTAGGTGGTTGCTTGAAGTGTCATGACAGTCCCTCCTACTTGTCTTCATGGACGTCGAACTTGCGATCGAGCTTGTCCATGTAATTGGCGTAGTAAAAAATCAACGCAACGAAAACGTAGATCGACCCCTGCTGAGCGAACCAGAACCCCAGCTTGTACCCGCCAATCTGAATGTTATTCAGCAGGTCGACCAGGATGATTCCGAACAGGTAGGAAACAACGAACCAGATGACGAGGCATATCGACACGATCCTGAGATTCGCGTTCCAGTAGCTGTTGTTCTGAGACATACGTCCCCCCTTAGTATGCGAATGCGTTATTAGGGTTTTCCGCGAGCCAATCTAGCAAAGGGCCCCGGTCGCGGGCATTCGACGATAGTAGTAGACTGCCCGGTAAAAATAAGAACCAGGGGGACGGGCATTGATCGACTGGTGGATATTGCTGGTACTGTCATTCGGCTACGTCATGGTGCTGTTCGCCATCGCGTCGTGGGGCGACAACGTACGTCAGCAGCGCTTCTCACCGGTCGTACGCTCCCTGATTTACAGCCTCACTCTCGCCGTCTACTGCACGTCGTGGACGTTTTACGGGGCCGTCGGGACGGCTGCGAAAAGCGGCTGGGGATACCTGCCGATCTATCTCGGACCGATGCTCGTATTCCTGTTCGGCTGGCCGTTGATCAGCCGTATCGTCGACATCAGCAAGCGCCAGAACCTGACGTCCATTGCCGACTTCATTGCCGCGCGCTATGGCAAGGCGCAGAGCCTCGCGGTGCTGGTCACCTCGATCGCAACGATCGGATCGGTGCCCTACATAGCTTTGCAGCTCAAGGCCATCGTCGGCGGCTTCAGCGTGGTCTCGAATTACGCCGTGAGCGGAGGCGCAGAATACGACACGGCGCTGGTCGTCGCGATGGCGCTGGCCATATTCGCGATCCTGTTCGGCACGCGCAAAATCGACGTCACCGAACACCACGAAGGCATGATGCTGGCGATCGCGTTCGAATCGGTCGTCAAGTTACTCGCATTCGTCGCCGTAGGCGTATTTGCCTGGTTCCTGCTGGGCGGACCACCGGCAACCACGGAAGTCACCGCGACCGCACTCAGGGCCGACACGCTGTTCCGGCTTGACCACGTTCCGGATACCTTCGTTACGCAATTCATCCTGGCAAGCGCCGCGATCATCTGCCTGCCCCGCCAGTTTCACGTCACGATCGTCGAAGCGCACCGGGACGTGGACCTCCGGACTACGCGCTGGGCATTCCCGGCCTACTTGCTTGTTTTTTCTGTATTCATCATCCCGATAACGCTGGCCGGGCTCAAGTTCCTGCCACCTGGCGTATTCGACGGCGACTCGTTCGTACTGGCCCTGCCCAAGGAAAACGGCCAGAACTGGCTGACGATCCTGGCTTTCCTGGGCGGTTTCTCCGCTGCCACCGGCATGGTCATCGTCGCCTGCGTCGCCCTGTCAACGATGATCAGCAACGAAATCGTCATGCCAGCCCTGCTGCGCATCAAGATGCTGGGCCTGTCGAACCGCAGCGATTACTCCCGCCTGCTGATCCTGGTTCGCCGCATCGCGATCGTCGGCATTGCAGTGCTGGCTTATTTCTACTATCTCGCAACCGACGAATCCGCGGCGCTCGCAACCATCGGTCTGTTGTCGTTTGCGGCCGCAGCCCAGTTCATGCCCCTGATAATCCTCGGCATGTACTGGCCGCGCTCGACCCGCTCCGGGGCGATGGCCGGCTTGTTGACCGGGTTCCTGATATGGGCCTATACGCTGTTTATTCCGACGCTCGCAAGGTCCGGCGCGTTCAGTGCGCATTTCATCGATGAAGGTCCTTTTTCAATCGCCTGGTTGCGGCCCGAAGGCCTGTTTTTCGGAGCAACGGCGAATCCGCTCACGCACGGTGTCGCCTGGTCACTGTCCGTCAACATCGGCGTCATGGTCATCGTCTCGCTCTTGACGCGCCAGTCGATGATCGAAAAGATCCAGGCACGCGCTTTCTCGAACCCGGTCCTGTATGGCCGGCGGGCGCGCAGTACCCATCCGACCGGCGACGTGACCAACGGCGATTTGCGCGCACTTGCCGATCGCTTCCTGGGCGAAGCGAACGCCGGTCGAGCGTTTGCAGACTTCGCAAAAGCCGAAGAGATCGACATTGCAGCCGCACTGCCTGCTGACCGGCACGTTCTGCAGTTCACAGAGCGCCTGCTTGCCGGCGCGATCGGCGCGGCGTCGGCGCGCGTGGTAATTACCACCGCACTGCGCAAGTCCGGCATGGAGATTGGCGATGTCGTCATGTTGCTGGACGAGACGTCCGAGGCCATCCGCTTCAACCGGCGCCTGCTGGAATCGACCCTGGAAAATATCACGCAGGGCGTCAGCGTCGTCGATTCGTCGCAGCAATTGATCGGCTGGAACAGCCGTTACGTTGAACTGATGGAATACCCGCTCGACCTGGTCCATGTCGGCACACCGGTTGCCGACCTGATTCGCTACAACGCCTCACTTGGCCGTTTCGGTGGCGGCGACATTGACGAGGAGGTCCGGAAGCGGCTGGACTTCATGCGCCGCGGATCGGCATACAGGTTCCAGAGCACCTTCATCGACGGCAGGGTCATAGAGATCCACGGTCAACCCATGCCCGGCGGCGGTTACGTAACGACCTACACCGACATTACCGAATTCAAGTCGGTCGAGAACGAGCTGGTCGAGGCCAAGGCTTCCCTGGAACAACACGTCGCTGACCGCACCGCGGAACTGGAACAGACGATGCTCGCATTGCAGGCCGCTAAAGCGGAGGCCGAGGAAGCCAACCAGTCGAAGACCCATTTCCTGGCGGCAGCAGCCCACGACCTCCTGCAGCCGTTGAATGCCGCGAAGCTGTTCGCAGCATTGCTCAACGAGCATCGCGGCGCCATGACCGAAGAGCAAAGTGCGCTGGTCGCCCGCGTTGAAAGTGGCTTGCTCGGTGTCGAGGATCTGCTCAATGCATTGCTCGACATCTCACGCCTCGATACTGCGGCACCAGTGCCGAAACCGGAGAATATCAGCGTTTCCCAAATATTCGATGCACTGCACAAGCAGTTTGCTCGCACCTTCGCCGAGCAAGGTCTCGAACTGCGCTTTGCCAGCACCCAGCTGTCCGTGTACACGGACCTGACGCTGTTGCGGCGCATACTGCAGAACTTCATCAGCAACGCGCGCCGGTATACACGCACCGGCGGTGTGTTGGTCGGCTGCCGCCGTCGCGGCGACAAAGTCGCAATCCAGGTCATAGATACCGGTGTGGGAATCGCGGAGAGTGACCAGAAAGCCGTGTTCCTGGAGTTCCACAGGCTGTCCGATGGCGCCAGGCACACGAAGCGAGGCCTCGGTCTCGGCCTCGCGATCGTCGACCGCATAGCAAGGCTGCTGGATCACCCTGTGGCGCTGAAGTCGGAGCTTGGCAGGGGCAGTTGTTTCGAGATTCTCGTGCCCCGTGGCGTGGCAGTCGACCTGCTGGCGCCTGAGCAGATACCGCAGCATCAGCCGGGCGCTTCCTCACTGAACCAGCAATATGTCCTGTGTGTCGACAATGAGCGCGACATCCTCGACGCCATGCATGGCTTGCTGGCCAAGTGGGGCGCCCGACCGCTGGTTGCGGCAAACCTGCAGGACGCGATCGATGAGGTCGAGCAGCTGCACGCCGCATCCGGGGAGTGCCCGGCCCTGCTGCTGGTGGACTACCACCTGGACGACCACGTAACGGGCATGGATGTCATCACGGCATTGCGCGAGACTGCCTGCGTCGACGTGCCGGCCGTGATACTTACGGCCGACCACAGTACCGCCGTTCTCGACGAGGTGCGCGAAGCCGGCTACCCGATTCTGCACAAACCGCTGAAACCGGCAGCGTTAAGGGCCCTGATTAACCGTATCCTCAGTCGCCGCGCCGTCGCCTGACGCTCGCTCCAGGACTGCAGGCGACCGCAACTGCAGCTGCTGTACGGCAAGCACCGCCTGCGTCCGGTTGTTGACGTGCATCTTGCGCAGGATGGCCGTGACATGCGCCTTGATCGTGGCTTCGGAGACGCCGAGCTGGAAAGCGATCTGCTTGTTCAGCAAACCTTCACCGAGCATCATCAGCACGCGGAACTGATGCGGCGTCAGCGAACTGAGCGCGGCAGCAATACTTGCCTCGCCGGTTTCGAGTTGCGCGTCGTGAAGATCAATTCCCTCCGGAACCCAGACCTCCCCGTCCAGCACCGCCTTGATGCCTTGCTCGAGTGTCGCTATCGCCGAAGATTTTGGAATAAAACCGCTCGCACCGTGCTGAATGGAACGCCGGATAACCGCTGGATCATCCAGCGCCGACACGATGACGGTCGGCAATGACTCGTGATTGCTGCGAATGTAGGCGAGTGCCGAAAAACCGCTGACGCCCGGCATGTTGAGATCAAGGAACAGGAGATCGGCATCGGGATTGGCCGCGACGACGCTTTGCAGTGTATCGAGACTATCCGCCTCGATGACGCGGGCATCGCCGACACAATTGCCGATCGCGTGCACCAGCGCCTCCCGGAACAGGGGGTGGTCGTCCGCGACAATGAACGTACTCTGATCTGTCGACGTCATGGCTTGCCCAAACTGACAGGTGAACCCGGCCTGCCCATACTCTAACAGGTCAACTCTTGCAGCATTAGACCTTCGTATAGCAACCCGTCGGATTCGACTATTGGCTAATAGCAAGGTCGCAACGCGTCACCGAATATCCCTGATGCCTATTTCCGCACTCTGTACGGGGGAAACATAATGATGACGTCTAAAGCAAGAGCGTTCACCACTGGTCTGGTACTGGCGCTGGCATGGCTCAGTGCGCCGGCATTCGCCGCCAGCGAAGAGGACGTTGCGGCACTCGAAGCACGAGTTGCCGAATTGGAAGCCACGCTGCAGCAACTGATCGCCGAGCAGAAGAAAGCGAATGCCACGGCGGCCGCTGCGGCGAAACCCGCGCCGGCACCCGCGCCTGCTCCAGCCCCGAAATCGGACAGTGGCAGCAGCTACTCTTTCGGTGGTTACATCAAGCTGGATGCAATGTGGAGCGACTACAGCGGTGGTGACCTGGCACCCGGCAGCGCCGGCACCCAGTTCTATATCCCGGGTACCGTCCCGGTCGGCGGGACACCCAGTGAAGGTCCCGATCTCGACATGCAGGCACGCGCATCGCGCATCAACTTCAAGAGCAATCACAATCTCAATAATGGCGCGAAAGTCACGACGTTCCTCGAAATGGACTTTTTCCTCAGCCCGGGCGGTGACGAACGTGTCAGCAACTCGTTCAACCCGCGCCTGCGCCAGGCGTTCTTCACTTACAACAAATGGCTGTTCGGCCAGACCTGGTCGACCTTCCAGGATGTCGGCGCCCTGCCCGAAAACCTCGACTTCGTCGGCCCGGCCGAGAGCACGGTCTTCATGCGCCAGCCGCTGATTCGCTATACCAGCGGTCCGTGGGAATTCTCGGCGGAAAACCCCGAAACGACGATTACGCCCTACCTTGGCGGCACCCGCATCGTGACCGACGACGGCGGCATGCCTGACCTCGTAGGACGCTACACGGCGAAGCTGGATAACGGCTATATCAAGGCTGCCGCCATGTTCCGCCAGCTCGCGTACAAGAACGCAACAGTTGACGATACTGAGACCGGCCTCGGGCTGTCATTGTCCGGCAAATTCATGCTCGGTGTTGACGACGTGCGCTGGATGGCAACTTATGGTGCCGGCACCGGGCGCTACCTCGGCCTGAATACGGCCAATGGCGCCAACCTCGATGCCAATAACCAGTTGCATGCGATCGACCAGTGGGGCGCCTACGTCGCCTATCGTCATTTCTGGAATGACGACTGGCGCTCCAACGTGACGTTCGGCTACCTGAGCAACGATCACGACGTTGCGATCAGCGGTACCGGAGTGACCAGTGAGGTATACAGCGTTCACCTGAACCTCCTGTATTCTCCGGTCGAGAAGATGACGGTTGGCGGCGAGATCATCTACGCCGACCGGACGCTGGAAAGCAATGCGTCCGGCGACATGACGCGCTTCCAGTTCTCGGCCAAGTACGATTTCTGACGTCGTAATCGTTTTCGCCTGGTAAGACAGGCGGCCCCGGCAACGGGGCCGCCTGTTTGCGCAAGGTACTAGGCGTGTCAGAATCGGCGTATGAAAGAAATCCCCGAAATTGCCGGGTTCCTGCATGAACTTCCCGGCTTTAGCAGCCTCACGCCGACGCAGATAGCGCGCTGCGCACGGCACATCGAAATCGCCTACTACCGAAACGGCGCGGACATACTGAAGTTCGGTGAGAAGAACCCGTTTCTTCACATCGTGCGCAGCGGCGCTGTCGAACTTCGCAATGCCAACGACGAAATGATGACCCGACTCGCCGAGGGCGACTGTTTCGGGTTCCCGTCACTGATGAATGATGCCCCTGCACGGCATCATTCGGTGGCGATCGAAGACACGCTGGTCTATCACCTGCAAGGCGATGCGTTTGGCGAGGCCCGTCGGGAAAACGATGCTTTCGACACGTTTTTCATCCGTGCGCTGTCGGATCGACTGACGTTGCAGCCGGCACAGCAGACTTTCCGCGGCGCCGGCGAACTGGTCCGGAGTTTGCTCGGGCGCAATCCTGTAACGGCCGACGCCGGCAATACGATACGGAATATTGCGCAACAAATGGTGCAACACCGCGTCTCCGCGATGCTACTGACGGACAACACCGGGTTCTGCGGCATCGTAACGGACAGGGACATCCGCGAACGTGTCGTTGCAGCAGGACTACCGACCGACCACCCCGTATCGGAGGTAATGACGCGCGCGCCGATCAGCCTGGAAGCAGATGCGCATGCCTACGAAGCTGCAATGGTGATGATGGAAAACAATATCCATCACCTGCCGATCATGGATAGCGGCAACCTGGTCGGCATGGTGTCGCGAAGCGATTTCATGCGCCTGGAGACCGAGCACCCTTTGTACCTCGTGAGCGATATCTCCAGGCAAACCACACCCGAAGGCATCGCCGAGGTCTGCCGCAGGATGCCGGCCCTGATTACCGGGCAAATCGAATCGGATGCCAGCGGCGAGCAGCTCGGCAAGTTCATTACGATGATTACCGATACGGTTACGCGCCAGCTGCTGCGTATCGGTGAAACCCGCCTCGGATCGCCCCCGTGCAACTATGCCTGGGTCGCCCTCGGCTCTCAGGGCCGCTCCGAGCAGTCGGCCAAGAGCGACCAGGACAACGCCCTCGTACTGGCGGATTCGGCGACAGCGGATACTGACGAATATTTCGCCGCGCTGGCAAAGATTGTCAACGACGGGCTGAACGCCGCCGGCTACGTGTACTGTCCCGGAGACGTCATGGCGTCTAATCCGAAATGGCGGCAGCCACTCAAACAGTGGATCAAATACTTCACCCGCTGGATCACGGTGCCGGAAGAAAAGGCGCTGATGCATGCCAACATCTTCTTCGACCTGCGTTGCGTTTCCGGCGACGCGAAACTGGTCGACACGTTGAAGTCCCGGATACGAAATGTGGCACGCAAGAACGAACTGTTCCTGGCCCTGATGGCGAAAAACGCGATGAACTTTCAGCCGCCACTCGGTTTTTTCCGGCAATTCGTGCTCGAGAGATCCGGCGAGCACAAGAATACGCTGGATCTCAAACACAATGGCATCATGCCCATCGTGGAAATCGCGCGAATCAGGTCACTTGCGGCCGGCGAGTTGCGCGTTTCTACGCGCAATCGGCTGCGGGCTGCCGCGGACGCAAAAGAGATCACTGCGACCGACGCCGCTAACCTCATCGATGCACTCGACTTTATCGAGAAACTCCGCATCGAGCACCAGAGCAGGCAACTGAAAGCGGGCAAGGAGCCCGACAATCATCTCGCACCCGAGGAACTGTCTTCGCTCATCCGACAGAACCTGAAAGCGGCGTTCTCGCAGGTCCGCGTCAGCCAGGCCGCCCTCCTCAATCGCTTCCACCTCGCATGAAACATCGCTGGCTTGCAGCGAAACGCTGGTATCTCCGCAAGGGCCAGTTCGATTCGCCCTTCCGGGATCTGCTCGATGCCACGGTACCCGGCGCGACTGCAAAATTCGCCGAGATAGAATTCGTCAGCCTCGACATAGAAACGACAGGACTGGATGCCACGTCGGCAGACATGTTGAGCGTCGGCTGGGTGCTGTTGCGAAACGGCAGGGTTGACCTCGCAACGGCGCAGAGCCACATCGTCCGGCCCAGCGGCGGGGTTGGCAAAAGCGCCTCTGTTCACGGACTGACCGACACCGTGGTCGGGACGGGCCTTGCATGGACCGAAGCCCTGGACATGGTCATAACCGTGCTGACGGGACGTGTCCTGCTGGTGCACCATGCGGGCCTCGACAAGGCGCTCCTCGATCGCATGTGCCTGCGGCGCTTCGGTGCGCCTTTGCCGGTCCCGGTGGTCGATACGCTGGCCCTGGAACACCGACGGCAGCGACGCAAGCATCACGTCGAGGCAAAGCAATCGCTACGGCTGTCCGATTTGCGTGATGCCTACAACCTGCCCCGCTACAATGCCCACGATAGTCTCGTCGATGCGATTGCGACTGCCGAATTGTTGATTGCGATGGTCGCGAGGAGTGGTGGCCGGGATGCGACGCGACTGAGGGATCTATAGGTATCCGTACGTACCCGGCTTTGATTGTCTTTGCAGCACGCAAGCAATAAGGTAACCCGATGAGCACGCTTGAAGAACCCGACAAGTTCATGCAACGGCAACGCAGCATACTCCTGCGGATGCTGCTCAAGATCACTTTGTACTACCTTCTTCTTGGCGGCGCAGTTGCGGTTGCGGTTACCCTGTCGCCACGTTTCGCCGCTGACCTGCCGTTGGGCGGTGTCGGCGAGATCGGAGATTTCGGCGCATCCAGCGTCTACGACCTCGAGGAAGCGCTGCTGAGTGCCGATGACGAGGAGATCGAGGACATCGTTACCGAGTCGACGCGCGCGCGCCTTGCCCGCGGCCCGGTCTGGCTTCAGGGAGCGCTGGCACTGGTCTACTCGATGACCGCGACGCTGCTCCTGATGCTGCCCGTATCGTGGGTCTACAAAGCCATTCATACGGACAGCGAATACGATCACTCGATCGACACAACCACGTTGGTGCTGCCCGCCGTTGTCGCCGGTATCGTTACCGTCGTCCAGCACAGCCTCGCGCTTGCCTTCAGTCTGGCCGGCATTGTCGCGGGTGTCCGCTTCCGCCGCGCGTTGAGTGACACTTTCGATACGTTATTCATCTTGTCGTCGATCGGCGTCGGCATTGCCGCCGGCGTGAAGTCGATCGAGATTGCCGTGGTTCTGACCGTTTTCTTCAATTACGCATCGATCATGGTCTGCGCATTTGGCGACGGCCTCGAGTCACAATACGCGGCACGCCGAGAGCGGGAGCGCGACAGCGCCAAGGCGGCCAAAAAGCGCGACAGCGAAGCCCGCTCGGAACCGGGCGGTCCTATGTCGAGTCTTTAACGTCGTTATCCCCGCGGCAGCGCTCGATGACTTCAGCCTCGAAGCGCTCCGGATCGTCCAGCAACTCGAAAAACTCAGCGACGTACTTGATGGCCCGTTTCCGGGAAGGGCTCCCCAGGTAGTCCGCGCTCTCGTAAAGCGCGAGGATCGCCTCGCGCTTTTCCCGGATCCGCGAGGCCGCAGCATCCACGACACCGCGCGGCCGGCACAAGCCACGGTAGTAGCGTGTCCGTACCAGGCGAATCGGCAAGTGCGACGGGGGTGCCGCGTACGGCGCATTGACCAGCCCGGACATGTCAAAGTCGAAGGGAATCGGTATGCGGACGTCGGGCGCGTCATCCCGAATGAACATCTCGACATTGTGGCAACAGTCAACTCCTTCTGGCGACTGCAGTAGCGAATAGTCGTTATTGGCTATCATCAACTGGAACAGGTCGACCAGCGCGGCACTGAATGGCTCCAGTTGGCTGATCCTGTTTCGTGCCACATGCAGCTTGATGAGATCCAGACGCTTCGCGACGTCGGCGTCGTCTTCGATGACGAACACAAGATCGGTCCAGGAGTTCCGCTTTTCGTCACTGTCTACGTAGCTAAGGCGCAAAAGGCGCGTGCCGAAGCTGTACTCGGTCATTATCTCGTATGTCCGGTACGCGAGATACTCCAGCAACACGAGTTGCTGGGATTCGATGCCGTGTTGACAGGGCGCAACGAGTTTCAACTTGTTCTGGCCCCTGAACAGCGTGCCCTTGACCTGCGACTTCTTAAAATTCAACTGTAGCGGCGGCAACTGGCAATTCAGGCGGCGGAAATTGCCGCGGGTCCGAATGGATACGTCCAGGCGAAGCATTTCGCCAGCCGCATCGACAAACGCGAACTGGCCCGGCAAGTAAATGCGCACATCCTGTTCACGCTGTGCGTATGCCTGCGTCAAAGGTGCCGTCAGGACCGCCTTGATAATCGCATGGTCCTGGAACAATGGATCGGGAGCCGCCGCTGCGGCGCTCATCGTGAGGACCAGGAGCAGGCCCGCCAGGCTTAAATGTTTCAGATGCACGGGCCGAATGTATACGTCAACGTTCCGGTCATGGCATCCGCGGATACCGAAACCCGGCTTCAAATGTCGCGATGCGCTTCGGCCGCGTCCAGCACCCGGGCGGGAATCAGCGCTGCGACCATGCACAGGATCAAAGCCACCGTCGCAACATTGATGATCAGGCCGTAGTTACTTTGCCCAATGAGGAATGCCGCGATTGCAGGGCCTGACGCAAGCCCCATCTTCGATGCGAAACCACCCATCGCCGCCATCTGGCCGGTCGCGTCGAATTCGGCATTCATGCCCAGCAGGTAGGAGATCGTGAACGCCCAGGTGATAGCGATGACGACGTTTGCCAGCCAGTAGACGGAGCTGAACCAACTGTCCGGGTTTACATCGCTGAAGTGCAGCGCCCAGGTCGCCAATGCAGTCACCAGCACGGCGACCAGGACCGGCGCAACCCGGCCGTAGCGTGTCGACAGCAGGATAACGAACACTGACCCGGCAATTGCAACCCAGGCCGACACGCCCAGTGAATTGCTGACAAATGAAGGCTCGAGTCCGGCAAATTTGCCGAGCCCGATCGCATACGCGTAAATACCCATGTTGGCTGCCTGGAACAGAAACGTTGCGAGCAGTGCAAGCGCCGCCGGACCATAGCGAATCGCGGCCGGCTTCACCAGGGGATCGACCTTTCGCGGGGGGTAGGCATCGAGAAACGGCACCATGCACAAAGTAACGACGCTGAATGTCGCCAGTGACATGAACAATGCCTTGGTGCCGAATGCCGGCACCAGTCCCGGCAGATACATGATGCCGAGCCCGCCGAGGCCGAACTGTATCGTCAGCAGGTAACCGAAAGACCTGCTTACCTCGGTGGTTCGCGACATAACGGCAAAACCGATCCCGACCAGCGCGCCACCACAGCAACCATGCATCGCGCGCACGACGATCATCGTACTGGCGTTACTCATGAACATGGATGCCAGGTCAATGCTGATCAACGCGAGCAGTAAGGCGTAAGCTGTCTTGCGCCAGTTCAGGCGCTTGATCAGGAATACGACGGCGAAAGCACCCACGGCTGCACCATACGTGTTGGCCGAACCCACCAATCCCGCCTCTCGGTTGCTGAAATTCAGACCCTCGATGAGACCGTCGACGATTGCAGGCATGATGTTCACGTAAAAGATGCCCGCCGTCGCGAGAAATGCGAGCAAGATACGCGCCACCTCGCCATCGGGTGCCGTGGTCGGTATGCGCCTGGTCTTGCCCGTCGTGTCACTCATGCAGTATTCCCTGTCAGTGTTGCCCGGAATCAATCACTCCGGCGGCGCGCAGGATATCTGCGACGGGCTGAAGTTGTTTCGCGTAGTTGCGCCAATTACCGATCGATGCTGTCGAGAAGCCGGACCGCACCTGCGCCGCGCTGGCTGTTGTCACGGCCGCCGCGTTCTCCTCGAACCGCACGCATGCGTCCTCGAACGACAGGTCACAATAGTCGAGCAGGTCTTCGATAACCGGCCGCGGCTTGGTCACCAGTTCCTCGTAGCGCACCGTATGCATTACGTTCGGCAAAACGGCCTGCCAATGGTCTGTCAACTCGCGGTAGGCGACGTAGTACTGCGCCAGTTCCTCGAGATCGTAGGAGTACGGGTAGATGCCGAGGAACAGCGTTTTGAACACCGCGTAGCAGGTGTCCATCGGATCGCGCTCGAGCACGATGATCTTCGCCTTGGGGAGCGCCAGGTGAATCAGCCCCGCGTACAGGAAGTTGAGCGGCAGCTTGTCGACAAAGTGCGCTGTGCGTCCCGTGGCCGGGCGCGTCGCAGCAATGTAATTTTCGCCGAGCGCCGCGAAATCGACGCCGGTAGCACGGTGCACCATGTCGAGTGTCGACACCTGTCGACCGTCGGCCCGATCATGGCAAAGTGCCGTCAATTCGACGGCGAATGCCTGCAGCTCCCCAGCCGAATGAACCACGCTGTGGCTGCTGAGGATCCTGTCGACCAGTGTCGTACCGGTCCTCGGCATGCCGATGACGAAAATCGGTTCAGCGCTGACATGCCCTTCCCGGTCTCGCCCGAAAAACTCCGCGGAGAACGTCGCGCGAATCTCGCGCATTGTCGCGATATCCGTTTCCAGGTTGTATTGCGTTGCACTGCGTCGCAGCGCTGACGCCTCTCTCAGGTATTCGAAAGACCGCTCGTACTCCCCAAGGTCCTCCAGTTCTTTCGCAAGCGCATAGCCGGTCTTCACGCGGTCCGATCTTTTGGCCGCGGCAGCATCGTATGCACGTTGCAGTTCATCGACATGGTTGCTGGCAGCGGTCTGGGTACGCAATCCGGCGCGCAGCAGGTGTGCGTTTGCATCGTCCGGACTTCGCTCCAGGCATAAGCCTGCCGCGGCGTCGGCCGCATCCAGGTTGCCGAGAAACCGCTCCACGGAAGCAAGGTTGTAGTAATGCGTCCCGTTACCCGGTTCGAGTTCACAGGCCCGCAGGTATTGTGTTCGTGCAAATTCATACAGCCCGAGGCGCGTCAGCACGAGCCCGTAGTTTGACGCGAGCGCCGGATGATCGAAGGCGTGGTCGCCGAGCTGGTGTGCCATCAGCAGCGCGGCGTCAGTATCGCCGAGCGCGCCGAGGCACTCGATCCGTTGCAGCAGCCACTCCGGCTTGCCCGGCGACAATTGCAGCGCACGATCGATCGCGCGCAACGCGATCAACGGCTCGTTAACGAGCATGCCCAGTCGGCAAGCCAGGATCCACCCCGGTTCGTAGTCGGGATAGGCCTGGTTGAGCTGATCGCAGGTCGCTGCTGCGTCGCGCATCTGCCCTTCCGTGATCAACCGTTTGACACGGGACTCGAGTCTTGTTGCCGTAGCCATCAACGAACTCTAGCAAACCGGCGACGACAAAAAACCGGGCTGTGCGCCCGGTTTCCTGTTGTCGCGGTCTGTCAGAAGTTGTATTTCAGTGCCAGGCCGACCGTACGCGGCGTCGCTATGTACTCGCGCTGGTTGTTGCCGTAGTAGTTCTCGAAGGTACCGGTATCGGTGCTCATGTAAGCGGCCGGGTAATTGCCGGTGACTGCCTGTTCGTTGGTGGCGTTCTTGACGAACAAGGCAGCGGACCACTGTTCCCCGGCAAGGGTCGCCTGCAAATTCCAGACCGTGAACGCTTCGAATGTGTCCTGGATCGTCGTGTCCTGCACCGAGTTGATCGAATCCGACTGGTAGTACGCGTTGATGCGTGTCGTCAGGTTCAACCCGCCGGAGAACTCGTAGAAATGCTGGAACGAAGCTGTTGCGGAATTCTCGGCGACACCCGGCAACCTGTGGCCATCCTCTGCCAGCAGCGACCCGTCCTGAGGCTGGTACAGATTCTCGGTCAGTTCACCGGTCGAGTGCCCGTAACCGAGGCTGACCTCGATGTTATCCGTTGCCAGCCACGTGACCTCACCCTCGATACCCTGGGTCGCCGCAGAACCGCCATTTTGAGCCATGAAAAAGCCCCACCACAGCGTCGCAGTGTTCAACTGCGGGTCCTGCCAGTCGACGTAGTAGATATCGGCAGAGTAGCGCACCCGGTCGGTCGAGCCCTTGATACCCAGTTCATAGTTGTTGACCGTGTCCGCCTTGTAGGCGTCCACGCTCGTCGGGTTCAACTCGGCGAAGAAGCCGCTGGCCGGAATAGCATTCGAGCCACCACGGCGGAAACCCTGCGAGAACAGGCCGTAGGCCATCATCGAATCGTTGATGTCGTAGGCCAGGTTGAGCTTGAACTGGAAGTCATCTTCTTTCTGGGTCGGGAAAGCATTGAACGGTACGACGACGCCTGCGAAAAGCGGGAAGTCCATCGCCGTGTTGTTGCTCAGCTCGTTATCGAACCAGCGGACGCCACCGGTCAGGTGCCAGTCTTCGGTAATGTGCCACGTGGCCTCGCCGTAGAGCGCGAGATCGGTAAACTCTTCCTGGCGTATGTAGTAGAAATCGATTTCGCTGAGCGGCGCGCCCATCCACCACTGACCGGACGTCGGGCACGCGGCGCCCAGTGCGGTGCAGGCATCGCCATACTCGTTGAGTCCCAGCAGGTAGCTGAAGTTGTTAACTTCGCGCTCCTGGTCCATGTAGTAAATACCGGCAGTCCAGTCGATCGTGCTGTCGGAGGCATTGGACACCAGGCGCAGTTCCTGGATGAAGGCTTTATCGTCGAAACCGGCAGAAACGTGCGCAACCGGTCGCGGATTGCCCGGATACAGCAAGTCGAACCAGTTGGCGAAACCGCCGCGATCGGTTACCCAGAGACTCGTGTTATCACGCCAGCCGTTGCCTTCATGCTTGTAGGAAGAGGTCGAAGACGTCAGCGTCGCGAAGCCGAGATTCCATTGGATGTCCAGGCTCAGCAGCTGCGCTTCCCGGTCCGAAGGTTCGAGCATCGTCGAGCCGTTTTCGTCTTGTCCGTCATAGACGTTGCCGTTGTAATCGGCGCCGTTCGTGATCGTACGCCGCGCGCCCACCTCGTCCTGCTGCCACTGGTAGTTCAGCTGAATGTCGAGCGTATCGGAGGGCAGGAACCGGACGGACGCACGGGCATACTGGATGTCCACGTCGTCAGCGTCTTCGATCGTCGTGTAGCAGGATCCGTTATAGGCCAGTTCTTCGTCGGTCAGGCTCGGGTCGTTGACGCTGACGCAGTCGCCGGCGTCATTCATCACGACCGGTTTGCCGTCCGCCAGCTGGTAGACGTTCTTGTAGTCGATGACACCGTCGTTCTGCACCGTGCCGAAGGACGCGCGGAACGCCGCCGTTTCGCCCATTGGGATATTGATGACGCCGTCGAAACCGAAATTGTTGCCCTCCGAATACTCGGTCTGGCCCACGAGCGCACCGACGCTGGCATCGAACCCGCTTGGGTCCGGGCGCTTCATGATGTAGCGGACAGTGCCGCCCAATGCGCTGGAACCATACAATGTGCCTTGCGGGCCGCGCAGTACCTCGACCCGCTCCAGGTCCTTCAGCAGGAAGTTGGCAAACAGCGGCGTATTGTCCACGTACGTCGCGACGGTCGGGGCAGACGACAATGCAATGTCGCCATTGACGCCGTTGTCGACGTTGACGCCGCGGATAATCAGGCTGTTGACGGTGCCCGCATTGCGGTAACCGCGATCGATGACCGAGACGCCGTAGAACCGGTGCATGAGCTCGGCCATGTCATAGATATTCTCGTCGTCGATTTCGTCGCCACTCATCGCCGAGATGTTGTACGAGACATCGAGAATGTTTTGCTCGCGACGGTTGGCTGTTACGACAATTTCCTCGAGCGTATCAGTGGCGCCGCCCGGCGCCTGCGCCTGCGCCAGCGCCAGCGGCGCGGTACTCGCAAGAACACCGCCGACGGCGACTGCGACGGGATTCCGGAGATAAGTCCTTGACGTGTTCATCGATATTCCCCCTGCTCTGAAGAGCATGCGTGACTACGTGAAAATTAACCTAACGGTCCATTTTTAGACAGGACCAGATCCCTCGGCGGGACTGGTCCAGAAATGCGAAAAAGCTCGTGTGTGAAATGGCTCACCGACCCTCACCCCGCGCCGGCATGCGCAGCTCACCGAGTGCCCTGAGTGCTTCGGAATCGTGCCCTTGCTCGTATTGCGGGAACCTCAGTTCGCTGTCGCGGAAGCTCTTCAGCGGCTGCCCGAGGTTGTGCCAGCCGTTACGCCGTACATCACGCAGATAGTCAAGATCGAGCTTTAACGGTATGATTTCTCTGCCTTTTCCAGCCTTGTAAATCACTTCCCCGCCCGGGCCCGCGATACAACTTTCGCCGACGCCGACCGGGTCTGCCAGGTTCACGTCAACGAAATAGCACTGGCTCTGGGCGGCGTGCGCGCGGATCATCGCGACTTCCACGTCACGATCGATCGAGCTCGTCAGCGTCGGGTGCAAAATGACCTCGGCGCCTTGCCACACCAGCGTCCGTATCGTCTCCGGAAACCACATGTCATAGCAGATGGAGACCCCGAAGCGACCCACATCCGGAATGTCAAAAACGACGAACTGGTCACCAGGAGTCACCCCTTTTTCGTAAGGAAACCACGGAAACTGCTTGCGATACCGGGCAATGACCTCGCCATCCGGCGAGATCACCGGTGCCGTGTTGTAGATACGCTCGCCATCAGCCTCGAACACACTGCCCGGCAGCAGCCAGATACCGTGCCGGCGGGCGACCTCCTGGAAACGGGCTTCCCTGGGACCGGGGAGCGGCTCTGCCAGCGCCTTGTCGACGCAGGGCGCGAGTTCCGGACACATCACCATGTCCAACCAGGGATAGCGCTGCACCACGGCATCAATCTCGGCGATGACGAGATCCGTGTTGTCGCCACGGGTGACTTCCAGCTGCAAGCCGGCGATCGCGAACGAGCTCATTGCGTATTCCTGCACATGGGAGCCGACGGTAGCGCCTGGCCCGTCGCTTGGATAGGTCCAGTTTACTTTCGTCGATTAGTCCAGATGATCAGGCGGGGTCGTGGGGAGGCAGGCTTTGCCCGCCTGTCTTGCGAATGAATGCCGAATCGACAATCTGCTTGTCCGCGTTGAACCACTTGATCTTGTCTTCGTCGATGACGATGTAATAACCATGTTCCTCGCCATAGACCCAGCGGTCCCAACGGCGAAAAAACCGATCGCCCTCGACCCGCCAGGTGCCCTGGTCCTGGTCCTCGTTGGCGAACCCCAGGCGACCGGTCATCAGGCCGTCGGGGTGGTACACGATTGTGCATGGCGCACCGTAGACTTCGCGATACAGGACGGTGGCGCCAGACATCGCGCTGCGCAGTGCATTCCCGGTCAGCCACGTTCCGGACGAGGTCGACAGGTGCTCGACCTGCCCTTTCACAAGGTTCCTTATGAGTCTTACCAGCCGCTCAACGCCAGGCCGGATCTTGTCGACGACGATGCTGGTCACGCCCATGCGAAAGCAGTTTTCCGCCGCATCCTTGTTCGCGTAATAGCGACTCACGGGTTCGATCAGTATCCCGTGCCGTTCCGCCTCGATGGCGAGATTTTCGACATCGAAGTCGTCGGGCGTACGCACCCAGTAGGTGGTTCCGCCAACTTCCGGCGAGATCTCCATCGGGATGCCGCGCATGTTGTTGAGCGCGTCGCGCAATGCGATGCGGCGCTCGCGCAGCACCCGGGCGAGGCGCAACATCAGTGAATCGTAATGGCCGAGCGACATGAAATAGGCGGCGGTACGCTGATTGTGCAGCGGCGGATGGTTGAGGATGGTGCGCCGCAGCCGCCGCGCGCCCTCGATGAACTCGGCATTGGCCACGATGAATCCCAGGCGGATCCCGGGTGCAAGTACGTAGGACAGGCTGCCGACGTACACGACCCGTTCATCGCGATCCATGCTCCGCAGCGCAGGCAACGGATGCTCCGTGTAGCTTGTCTCACACTCGTAGTCATCTTCGATAATCAGGATGTCGTGCTCGCGCGCGGCGTCCAACAGGGCCTGCCGGCGGTCGAACGGCATCGCAACCGCCGTCGGAATCTGGTGGCTCGGCGTGACGTAGACAACGTCGGCCGCCGACAATTTTTCGTCGACGACGATACCGTTTTCATCGACCGGCTGGGGACGAACCTCTGCCCCGTTCTGCAACAGCAACTCGCGCATCGCAGCGTTGCCGGGTTCTTCCATTGCGACGGTCGTGTGGCCATCCGCGAGCAACGCACTGATCAGGTACAGGCTGTTCTGTGTGCCCAGCGTAATCAGGATCTGGTCCGGGCGCGCATGGATGCCCCTGCGCGTCAGGATTTTCGTTCTTATTTCATCGATCAGCATCGGGTCGTCGGCATCGCCGCTGCCGGTCGACCAGTCGATCACATCGGCGACGCTCAATGACAGCCGGCTTGCCTCGCGCCACTCGGCCAGCGGAAACAGGGTGGAATCGAACTTGCCGTCAATGAATGGATACGGGTAATGACTCCAGTTGGGAAGATCATGGGCTGCGCGGGTCGCCTTGCGACGCTTGCGTTGCGTTCGCGACCACGGTGTGGCGCGCAGACTGGCACCGTCGTCGCGTCGCGTCCTGGCGCCGACCCGGGCCTCGAGCATTTCTTCATTGACAAAAATGCCGCTGCGCTGGCGGCTCACCAGGTAGCCGTCGGCAATCAGTTGCTGGTATGCGGCAACCACGGTGTTGCGGGCCACGGCGAGCTGTGCCGCGAGCTTGCGGCTGGACGGGAGCTTCATGCCTGGCGGGAATGCCCCGTTGATGATGCCGTCGACGAGCTTCTGCCGAATCTGGTGTTGCAGATTCATAGGCTTGTCAGGATCGATGTAAATAATCGCGTCGTGCATGCGCGAAAGATAGCGCAAAGCGGCGTGCCTTGGGAGTTGCGTTGCCGCGACCGGGGAATGGCAGGTGGTCGGCAGTCACTGCGACAGGGTAGACTGGGGCCGCAGACCAATACCGACAGGAGAATCAGCATGCTGGAAGCAGGATCCAAAGCACCCGAGTTCGTCTTGCCCGACGACCGGGGTGGAGAAACATCATTGTCGGACTTGCTGAAGGACGGCCCGCTGATCCTGTATTTCTACCCTGCCGATTTCACGCCGGGGTGCACGCGCGAGGCTTGCGAGATTCGCGACATCCACAACGACATCCAGGGCGTCGGCCTGCAAGTTGCGGGTGTCAGCCCGCAGGATGAAGAAAGTCACCAGCGCTTCCGCGACAAACACGACCTGCCGTTCGTGCTGCTGAGCGATCCCGACAAGATCGCGATCAAGATGTACGACGTGGACGGGCCCTTCGGTGTCGGCGTGCGCCGTGCCACCTTCCTGATCTCCCAGGACCGCATCATCAAGGATGCCGTCATGGCCGACGTCAGGATCGGCCGCCATAAGGAATTCATCGAAAAGGCCATCATCCTCAGGGAAACGGCCGGCAAGGGAAAAAAGAAGTCCGGC
>Ga0210093_1000013_pt1 | contig 29065 bp, 27 predicted proteins | sample White_ThreeSqB_D_2_FD_185590 | JGI IMG/M metagenome (GOLD analysis project Ga0210093, IMG submission 185590) | Wetland microbial communities from the San Francisco Bay, California, USA, that impact long-term carbon sequestration -... | ecosystem: Environmental > Aquatic > Marine > Wetlands ... | reverse complement strand
TGTCCGCCTGGCTCAAGTGCCACGAGCCCGCGGCTTTTTTCTGCGCCTTGCTCAACAGCCAGCCGATGGGGTTTTACGCGCCGGCGCAGCTGCTGCGCACGGCGCGCGCCCAGGGCCTGGGCACGCGCGCCATAATTCGCGTCCATGCGCTCAAGCCCGCGATGCTGCCTGTACTCTCGTACCTGGGACCAGCGATTGCTGCCATCCTGACCGGCTCGGTCGTCGTCGAGGAAATTTTCGGCATACCCGGACTCGGCCAGTTTTTCGTGCGCGGTGCACTGAATCGCGATTACACGCTGGTACTTGGCATAGTCGTTTTCTATGCGACGCTGATCGTGCTCCTGAACCTGGCCGTCGATATCCTGTACGGCGTGATCGACCCACGCGTGCGATACCGATGAGTATCATGGCCAACCGCACGATCACGATCAGCCTCGGCATACTACTCGGCATCGCCGCGATTGCGCTGATCGGCCCCTGGGTCAGCCCGAACGATTACACCAGCACCAATTTTGATCGCCTGCTGTCGTCGCCAAGCTTCAAGGGGCTGCACCTGTTCGGCACCGATGACCTCGGGCGCGACCAGTTTGTACGCACGATGCTTGGTGTTCGCGTGACATTGCTCGTCGCGATCGTGGCAAGTCTCGTCAGCCTCATAATCGGCGTCGCTTACGGCGCCATTGCGGGACTGGTCGGCGGCCGTGTCGATGCAGTCATGATGCGCATGGTCGATACGCTATACGCATTGCCGTTCATCTTTTTCGTCATCCTGTTGATGGTCGCGTTCGAGAGGAATTTCCTGCTGATCTTCGTCGCGATTGGCGCGGTCAACTGGCTGGACATGGCGCGCATCGTTCGCGGCCAGACGTTGAGCCTCAGGGAGCGCGAATTCGTCGAGGCGGCGCGCCTCGGCGGCGCCGGCATGCTGCGCATTGTCACGCGGCACATCGCGCCAAACCTTGTGGGCATCGTTGTCGTCTACGTGACGCTGACGATTCCGCAGGCGATCCTGGTCGAATCGTTCCTGAGTTTTCTCGGGCTCGGGGTACAGGAGCCGCAAACCTCGCTCGGCGCACTGGTCGATGCCGGCGTCAACCAGATGGAGCGTGCATCGTGGATGTTGCTGATTCCTGCAACGCTGCTCGCGGTGATCCTCTTGTGTTTCAATTTTCTCGGCGACGGCCTGCGTGATTATTTCGATGCGAGGCATACGTCGTGAGCCTGCTCGACGTGAGCGGCCTGACGGTCCGTTACGGCGATGACACCGTCGTCGACGGCGTGGACATATTCGTCGAGCGCGGCGAGTCGGTCGGCATCGTCGGCGAATCGGGCTCTGGCAAGTCGCAGTCGGTGCTGGCCATTCTCGGCCTGTTGCCGGGCAGCGCCCGGGTTGCCGGCAGCGTCGAATTTGACGGGCAACAGCTGCTCGGCGCAGACATCGACACGTTGAACCAGGTCAGGGCGCGCCGCATCGGCGTTGTATTCCAGGACCCGGCGCAGGCGCTGAACCCGTACGTCCGGATCGGCACGCAGCTTGCGCAGGTGCTCATCAGTCACGGACTCGCCGGCAAGGCCGACGCGCCTGCCCGCGTCATCGACATGCTCGACAAGGTAGGACTGCCGGATGCTGCAAGTCAGTATCGCGCGTACCCGCACCAGCTGTCGGGTGGCATGCGCCAGCGCGTCATGATCGCGTCGGCGCTGATCGCGGAACCGGACCTGTTGATCGCCGACGAGCCGACGACGGCACTCGACGTGACGGTGCAGGCGCAGATTCTCGAGTTGCTCGAGGACATCCGTGACAATACCGCGCTGCTGCTGATCACGCATGATCTCGGCATCGTGGCCGGATACTGCGAGCACATGATCGTGCTCGAGCAGGGGCGGGTCGTGGACGCCGGCCAGACGACGTCATTGTTCGCGGCGCCGCGGCATGCCCACACGCGTAGCTTGATAGCAGCCGCCCCGCGGGTCGACAGGGGTGAGGCGCCGATCGCCGTCGCGGGCAAAACGCGCCTCAGCGTCAGCGACGCGGTGATCGACTATGGCAACCTGCGCGCGGTAAACGAAGTCGGGCTGACGGTCCGGGAGAGTGAGACCGTGGCCGTGGTGGGCGAGTCCGGGTCCGGCAAGTCCAGCCTCGTCAGGGCGGTGCTCGGGCTCGTGCCGATGGTCAGCGGCCGTGTCGTCTATGCCGGGGAGCCCCTGACCGGACCGGTCGAACGCCGCAGCCTGGCTGTGCGACGTGACCTGCAACTCGTCTACCAGGACCCGGTCGGCGCGCTCGATCCGCAGATGCGCGTCAGGGATATCGTGGCCGAGCCCCTGCTGATCCATGCACCGAGACTGGGTGCGGCGGAGCGGCGGCGACGTGTTGCCGCGATGCTCGACCTGGTCGGTCTCGGCGAGGCCCTGTTGCACCGCTTTCCCCACGAGCTTTCGGGCGGGCAGGCGCAGCGCGTTGCGATCGGGCGCGCGCTGATTCTCGATCCGAGTGTCCTCATCTGTGACGAGGCAGTCGCCGCACTGGACGGCACCGTCAGGGACCAGGTGCTCGAGCTGCTGCGCGACGTGCAGCGCGAAACCGGCCTGTCTATCATTTTTATTTCGCACGACCTGGCCGTGGTGCGCAGCATCAGTCATCGCGTGCTTGTCATGTACATGGGGCGGCTCGTAGAACTGGCAGGCAATGCGTCGCTGTTTTCGTCGCCGCGCCACCCCTACACGCGCGCGCTGCTCGATGCCGTGCCGGTCCCCGATCCGGTCGCCGTGCGCAAACCGCCACCGTTACGCGGCGAGGTGCCTTCGCTGCTGCACCCGCCGGCGGGCTGCGTCTTTCATCCACGCTGCCGCTATGCCGAGGCGCGCTGCAGCGCGGAGCGGCCAAAGGTCCGGGACGTTGAGGGCACGCGGGTCGCGTGCCACCTGGCCGAACGGCTGGCGCTCTAGTACCCGTCCAGCGGAATCGGGATCGGCGCGCCGTTGACGGTAAGCAGCCCTTTCTTCAGTTGTGCTGCCATCTCGTAGACGTCGCCATTCTTCGTGAGGTAGCCCATGCCGACGACTGCGGCAGCCTCGGGGCTCATGACGAGCATCATGTCGACCAGCGGCTCGGCAATGCTCACGTCGAGATTGCCCTCGGTGTTCAGTAGCAGCGATGTCCACTCGAACGCTGCCGGATCCTCTTCTGCGACTGCCAGGTGCAGCGTCGAACGAACCGCGCCCATCGGCAGTGTCAGGTCGAGTTGATCGAACCTGATGTCGAGCCCGGCAGCCAGCAGCGACTTCAGGTCATTTTCGACGACCGGAAACAGCATCTCGGGCTCCGCAGCTCCATTGGCCGCCTGCAACGTGCGCTGGATGCCCAGCAGGGCCTCTGCATCCAGGCCCGAAAAGCTCCCCTGGTAAGCCAGTGACGTCTCGCCGAGTCCGGCGACCGACGCGAGTTCGAGGTTCATGCTCATCGTGGCCGCAACCCTGTCCTGGTCCAGCGAGGATGAAGCCTCGACGACCATGGAATTGATGCCGCCGCCGGTGACGCCGTTCGTACCGAACGTCATCGCGCCCATCTCGATCGCGAAATCGCCGACGTTGAGGCCGATGTCGGTCGGCTTCGAGTAGCCCAGAATCGTCAGCGATTCGAGCGACATCGAATTCTCGCCGTCATCGACACTGAGTGGCCCGATGGTGCCGTTATAGGTGGCTTCATGGGATCCGCCACTCATCTCGAAGCTCAACTCGCTGTCGCTCCAGGTGATGGCATTCTGGCCCTCCGCGTGCGATCCGGCCGCGAGTACATAGCGGGACGCAAGGCCACCGGACAAACCGATCGTCGTGAAGATTTTGCCAGGCAGGTCGATCGTTTCGCCGTCGGAAAATTCCAGGGCCATCGTGGATACGGCACTGCCGAGGCCTGGCTGCAGTGATCCCTCGTCACGCCCCAGCGACGACAACGGGATCAGGCCGTGGTCAAGCCGCGTGTTGATGAGGAGCATCGGGACGTCGTCACTGTCGACATCGCCACCCAGCGCCCGCAACGCTTCCAGCAGGTCGCCATCGTGCAGCTCAACGCGGTGCTGTCCTTCGGAGGAAAACCAGCCGCGATCGAAGTGCTGCGACGTTACGACCAGGTCGCCGCCCTGGTCCGCTGCCCAGTTAACCTGCTCATCCATGCTTTCCTCTGCGAGGCGGCCGACGAGGCCGGGGGAAACCAGGACCACCAGCGCCAGCACGACGAGCAGCGCAACGATGCTTTTCTTCACTACGATTCCTTTATCTTTCACGATCCGGGACGCGCCGATGCTAGCATGCCGGCAGGCTGTATCTCCTAAGTTAACGCTAGAAATTGGCCGCGAGTGTCACTAACATAGCGGCCTCTTTTGACGTCCGGGCCTGGGCCCGGACCCGGAAACCCCCGAAAAACCAAGTGACTACGAACATGAAGATTGTTGCCAGCGCGGCCCTTTTGATCATCGCGACCGCGTTTTTTGCGCCGCCGGCTCTTGCCGAGGGCGATGTGGAAGCCGGCAAGGAGCTCGGATATACGTGCCTCGGCTGCCACGGCATCGAGGGATATCGCAATGCTTATCCTTCCTACCGCGTGCCCAAACTCGGCGGGCAGAAAGCGGCTTACCTGGTAATCGCGTTGAAGGGCTATCGCGACGGCACACGCACGCATCCGACGATGCAGGCGCAGGCGAACAGCCTGAGCGACCAGGACATCGAGGATGTTGCGGCGTATCTGGCGAGCCTCGATGGCGAAACGGTCGCGGCCGGGGGCTCCGAAGTTCAGCCGATCGACGCGGCGATACCCTGTGTCGCGTGTCACGGGCAAAACGGCATCAGCGTCAACGCCGTCTGGCCGACCCTGGCCGGCCAGTGGGAGGATTACCTCGAGCATGCGCTTGGCCAGTATCGCAACGGTGAACGACAGGACCCGGTCATGGGCGCGCAGGCACAGATGATTGCCGAAGAAGACGTGGCGCGTCTCGCGAAGTACTTCTCACGCCTGGAAGGTCTCGAAACCACAGTTGTCGAGTAAACGCGCGCACATTACGACACTTGACGATGGCATAGTCGCCATCGATACCGAGTATGTGCGGCCGATGCAGGATGCGAGCCACCTGATCGTCGAAGGCGGCCGCGGCGCGTTCGTCGACACCGGTACCAACGACAGCGTGCCGTTGTTGCTCGATGGGCTGAGCCAGCAGGGGCTCGACGTCGGCGACATCGACTACGTCTTCCTGACCCACATACACCTCGACCACGCCGGCGGTGCCGGTCTCCTGATGCAGGCGCTGCCCAATGCGCGCTGCGTATTGCACCCGCGTGGCGCGCCGCACATGATCAGCCCTGAGCGGCTGATTGCCGGGACCATTGCCGTGTACGGCGAGGATGAGACGCGCGCGATGTACGGCGATATTCGCCCGATCGACGCCGCGCGCGTCGTGGTTGCCGAGGACGGCGACTGGTTCGAGCTGGCGGGCCGCAAGTTCCAGGCGCTGCACACCGAGGGGCATGCACGGCATCACTATGTTTTGCACGACACCGGATCCCGGGGCGTGTTCACCGGCGACAGTTTCGGTATTTCCTATCGCGAGCTCGACACGGCCAACGGCGAATTCATTTTCCCGTCATCGACACCGGCCAGTTTCGATCCGCCCGAGGCGCACAAGTCCATCGATCGCATCATGGCCTGTGAGCCGGAGGCGTTGTTCCTGACGCACTACAGCCGCGTTACCGACCTCGAGCGGCTGGCCGCAGACATGCATGCAGGCATCGATGCGTATGAGCAGATGGCGCGCGCACACCAGGATGCGGATGATCGATTCGGGGAGATCTCCGCCGCAATGGAGGATTACCTGACGACGCGGCTGATCGCACACGGCTACAAGGGAGGCCCGGATGCGGTAAGGTCTGTACTGGAGATCGACGTCACGCTGAACGCTCAGGGCCTCGTCTCCTATCTCGAGCGACTGGAGAAACGGCATGGATAGTTTTCGCGCATTTCGCATCGACGAACAGGACGGCAAGATTGTCGCCGGGTTTGCGAACCTGGCGGTCGACGACCTCACCGCGGGCAATGTCGTGGTCCGGGTCAGCCACTCCACGATCAATTACAAGGACGCGCTGGCGGCCACCGGCAAGGGCAGGATCCTGCGCCGCTATCCGCTGAACGGCGGCATCGACCTCGCCGGCGTTGTCGTCAGCTCCGAGGACCCGGCGTTCGAGCCGGGCACCGAGGTGCTGGTGAACGGTTGTGGTCTCAGCGAAACCGTCGACGGCGGCTATTCAGAGATCGCGCGCGTCGACAGCGGCGCACTGGTGCCGGTGCCGGACGGCATGACCTGCGCCGAGGCCATGCAGATCGGCACGGCCGGCTACACGGCGGCGCTTGCAATACACCGCATGGAACAGAACGGCCAGGCGCCCGAGGGCGGCCCGGTCGTGGTCACCGGCGCGACCGGCGGCGTCGGCAGTATCGCGATCGACATGCTCAGTCGCCGCGGCTACGAGGCGGTCGCGGTCACCGGCAAGGCAGGCGAAGAGGCTTATCTCAGGAAAATCGGGGCGCACAGCATCCTGCTGCGCGACGACATCGATTTCGGCAAGCGGCCGATGGAAAAGGCCCAGTGGGCCGGCGCGATCGACAACCTCGGTGGCGACTACCTCGCGTGGCTGACGAGGACGATGCTATACGGCGGCAACATCGCGAGCATTGGCCTGGCCGCGAGCCATGAACTGCACACGACGGTGATGCCGTTCATCCTGCGCGCCGTCTGCCTGCTCGGCATCAATTCGGTGGAAACGCCGGGTGACCTCAGGCGTGCGGTGTGGCGGCGCATCGGCACCGACCTGAAGCCACGGCACCTCGATGTCATCGGCTCGCAAACGATCAGCTTCGACGAGTTGCCGGCGGCATTCCAGGCCTACATCGATGGCACAGTAACCGGCAGGATCGTTGTCGAGATTTCCCGCTAGGCACTGACGTCGGCAAGCGCTGATGAACGGTTATGCGATCGGCATCGTTGTCAGCCTGCTGGTCTACGTAGTCGTCGGCAACTGGGCCGGCCGCAAGGTCAAAAAGCTTGACGACTACCTGGTTGCCGGGCGCCGCGCGCCGACGCTCCTGATTCTCGGTACGCTGGTCGCGAGCGCCGTAGGCACCAACTCGTTCCTCGGCGACGCCGGTTTTGTCTACAGCGGCTATGCGGTGGCGATGATCATGCAGATTCCGATCATCGCGCTGGGCTATGTATTCGGCAGCCTGTTCTTCGGCCGCTACATCAGGCGCGCCGGTACCCGCACCGTGGCGGAGTTCTTTGGCCGGCGCTTCCTCAGCCGGCGCATCCGCGCGTTCGCCGCGTTCACGGTCATCGTCGGCCTCGGCGGTTACCTGATGACCGTGACCCAGGGGTCCGCACTGATCGTCTCGGCCGTGACGCCCTTCTCGTACACGACGGCGTTGCTTGCGGTCTGGTTCGGCTACACCGCCTTCACGGTCTACGCCGGTTCGCGCGGGGTCGTGATCACCGACACGATCATGTTCCTGTTTTTCTCGGTCGTCGCGCTGCTTGCGCTGGCTTTCATCGTTGATGCCAGCGGCGGCTGGTTCGCCACCGTGCAACAACTGGCGACGACTACCGAGCGCGCCGGCATCATCGGCGCCGAAGGGTACATGGGGCCCGGCAGGACCTGGGACACGACTTTCGACATGTGGTCGTGGTCCGTCATCCTGGGGATAGCGTGGGGCGTGGTCTTCGCGATCAGCCCCTGGCAGTCGAGTCGTTACCTGATGGCACGCGACGAACATGTCGTCATACGTTCCGGCCTCGCAACGGCGATCGTGCTGTCGATATTCTGGCCGGTCATCCAGTTCGCCGGTGCCGCCATCGTGCTGGCTAACGCGGATATCCGGCCACTGGCGAATGCGATGATCTGGGCGGCACAGAACCTGATGCCATTGCTCGCCGGCGCGCTGTTGCTGGCGGGCATCGTCTCGGCGGGGCTGTCGTCGGCGTCGACCTTCCTGACGCTGGTCGGGTTCGCGATAACGAACGACCTGGTCGATGCCAGCCGGCGCAATGATCGCCAGAATCTCCTCGCCAGCCGCCTCGCCATTCTGGGTGTCGGCCTCGCGGCGCTTGGCGTCGCACTCGTGGCGCCGCCCAGCATTTTCTGGATCACCAATTTCGTTGGCCCGTCGTTCGCGGCGTCCTGGGGCCCGCTGGCCTTCATGAGCGTCTGGAGCAAGCGCATCACCGAGGCGGGCGCGTTCTGGGGCATGGTCACAGGCTTTTTTGCCTGCGTACTGCCCAAAGCGCTGGTAACGGCGAGCTTCATTACCTTGCCGGTCATTCTCGACCCGATCGTGATCGGCGCGCTTGCCAGCATCCTGACCATCGTATTCGTTTCGCGGGCCGGGGCGGTCAGCGAAGCGGAACAGGGGTTTCGCGAGCAATTGCACGTGGCGCCCGCCGAACTTGCCGACGCCGGGAAAAAGCGCGGCACACTGCTGTGGCCGAAGCTGTTGATCGCCTGGGGCATAGTGACCATGGTCGGCCTTGTCGTCGTCTACGTGCGTCCCTACCAGCTTGCGACCGGGCTCATCGATACGGGCGGTGCCTACGTCACCTGGAGCGGTGAGCTGCTTGTCGTGCTGGCGTTCGGACTGACGCTGGTGGCCGGTGGCCTGCTCGCGCACGCGACCGTCAAGCGCATCCTGGCCTGACCCCGGACGCCACCAAACTTTCCGTATTGCTCTATTTGGGAAACGCCTGTTGCGTGGAGTAGAATCCGGCTCCCGCCGGTTTTAATCACTATTAGAATTGCCGGCGGTGGACTACTTGGCCCACCAATCAGAGGACGCGCGATGAGTGCAGGAGCCCGATTCCGCGCCGCGCTCGAAGCGGACAAGCCGCTTCAGATCGTCGGCACCATCAACGCCTACGCGGCGATGCTCGCCGAGCGAGCCGGGCACAAGGCGATCTACCTGTCCGGCGCCGGCGTTGCCAATGCATCGTTTGGCCTGCCGGACCTCGCGATGACGACGCTGAACGACGTCAGCGAGGACGTGCGCCGGATCTGCTCGGCCACCGACCTGCCGTTGCTGGTCGACATCGATACCGGCTGGGGCAGCGCATTCATGATCGCCAGGACGATTCGCGAGATGACCTGGTCGGGCGCCGCCGCAGTGCACATCGAGGACCAGGTAGCCGTCAAGCGCTGCGGACATCGTCCCGGCAAGGCGCTGGTCGAAACGGGCGAAATGTGCGATCGGCTGAAGGCCTGTGTCGACGGCCGCATCGACGACGATTTCTTCATCATGGCCCGCACCGACGCGCATGCGGTCGAAGGGCAGCAGGCCGCAATCGACCGGGCCGCGGCCTATGTCGAGGCGGGCGCCGACGGCATCTTCGCCGAGGCGCTTACGACCATTGATGAATACCGGCAATTCACCGATGTCATTAAAGTACCGGTACTGGCCAACCTCACCGAGTTCGGCAGGACGCCGCTGTTCACGGCGGACGAGCTCGCCGCAGTGGGCGTGGCAATGACGCTGTATCCGCTGAGCGCGTTTCGCGCGATGTCGGCGGCGGCATTGAATGTCTATAGAGCGATCAGGAACGAGGGCACGCAGCAGGGCGTGATCGACAGCATGCAGACGCGCATGGAGTTGTACGACGTGCTGGGTTACCAGGCTTACGAGGACAAGCTCGACGCCCTGTTCGCGGAGCAGGGCCTGAAGACGGGAGAGAAAGATGGCAACAAGTAAAACAGGCGGTCTCGCCGGCGTCACGGCCGGCAAAACAGAGCTCTGCACGGTTGGCAAGGAAGGCGCGGGCCTGACCTATCGCGGCTACGACATTCACGATCTCGCGGCGAACGCGAGCTTCGAGGAAGTCGCTTTCCTGTTGTTGCACGGTCACCTGCCGACGCAGGCGGAACTCGATGCCTACATCGAAAAGATCAAGGCCAACCGAGGGCTGCCGGAGGAGCTGAAGGTCGTGCTGGAAATGATCCCGGCCGACGCCCACCCGATGGACGTACTGCGCACCGGCGTCTCGTTCCTCGGTAACATCGAACCGGAAGGCGATTTTTCCCACCAGCTGGACACCGCCGACCGCCTGCTCGCCTGCCTGCCATCGATGCTGCTGTACTGGCATCGCTTTCACACCGACGGCGTGCGTATCGACACCGAAACCGACGACAACAGCATCGCCGGCCATTTCCTGCACATGCTGCACGACAAGCCGCCGAAGGAACTGCATCGCAAGTGTCTCGATACGACGCTGATCCTGTACGCAGAGCATGAATTCAATGCATCGACGTTCGCCGGTCGCGTCATCACCGGCACGCTGTCCGACATGCACTCGGCCGTCACCGGCGCCATCGGCGCACTGCGTGGCCCGCTGCATGGCGGTGCCAACGAAGCGGCAATGGCGCTGATCTCGCAGTATTCGACGCCGGAAGAAGCGATTGCCGGCATCCATGAAAAGCTTGCCAGCAAAGCGCTGATCATGGGCTTTGGCCATCGCGTCTACACAGAATCCGACCCGCGCAACGCGATCAACAAGAAGATGTCGAAAGAGCTTGCCGCCGACGTCGGCAACACGACGCTGTACCCGGTCTCCGAGGCGATCGAGAAAGTCATGTGGGACGAGAAGCGCCTGTTTGCCAACGCCGACTTTTTCGCGGCCAGCGTGTACCACTTCATGGGCATCCCGACGTACCTGTTCACGCCGATCTTCGTTTGTTCGCGAATCACCGGTTGGGCGGCGCACATCATGGAGCAGCGCGCGGACAACAAGCTGATCCGGCCGGCCGCCGATTACGTTGGCCCGAGCCTGCAGCAGTGGGTTGCGATCGAAGACCGCGGCTGACAACACAGAACACTTTTGCCCGGAGACACCATGTCCAACGTTGATATTCGCTCGGCCAAGCGGGCCGACTGGGATCAGGCGCTCGTCGATATCGCCGACTACGTCTGTGATTACGAGGTCGATAGCGACCTGGCATATGAGACGGCGCACTACTGCCTGATGGATACGCTTGCGTGCGGCTTCCAGGCGCTCGACTACCCCGCCTGCACCAAGCTGATGGGTCCGGTCGTGCCCGGCGCGACGCTGGCCGGTGGCGCGCGCGTGCCCGGTACGTCGTACGAGCTCGACCCGGTGCTGGCCGCATTCAATATCGGTTGCATGAACCGCTGGCTCGATTTCAACGACACCTGGCTCGCCGCCGAGTGGGGGCACCCGTCCGATAACCTTGGCGGCATCCTGGCGGTCGCGGACTACCTGAGCCGGCAGGCGCGTGCCGCCGGCAAGGGCCCGCTGACGATGCGCGACGTGTTGCGCGCGGCCATCATGGCGCACGAAATCCAGGGCGTACTGGCGCTCGAGAACAGCTTCAATCGCGTCGGCCTGGACCACGTCCTGCTGGTACGCGTCGCGACCACGGCGGTAGTCACACGCATGCTGGGCGGCGATCGCGAGAAAGTGCTCAACGCCGTGTCGAACGCGTGGATCGACGGATGTTCGCTGCGCACCTACAGGCACGCGCCGAACACCGGCTCGCGCAAGAGCTGGGCGGCAGGTGATGCGACCTCGCGCGCAGTGCGCCTGGCGCTGATCGCGATGACCGGCGAGATGGGCTACCCGTCGGCGCTGTCCGCGAAGACCTGGGGCTACTACGACGTCCTGTTCAAAGGCAACGAGTTCAAGTTCCAGCGCCCTTACGGCAGCTACGTCATGGAAAATATCCTGTTCAAAATCTCCTACCCGGCTGAATTTCATTCGCAAACGGCGGTCGAAGCAGGCATGACCCTGCACAGCGAAGTCAAAGATCGCATCGCCGACATCGAGAAAGTCGTCATAGAGACCCAGGAGGCCGGCGTGCGCATCATCGACAAGACCGGCCCTCTGGACAACCCGGCCGACCGCGATCACTGCATCCAGTACATGGTTGCCGTGCCGCTGATCTTCGGGCGCCTGACGGCAGCCGACTACGAGGACGACGTCGCCGGCGATCCGCGCATCGATGCGTTGCGCGACAAGATGGAAGTGAAGGAAAACGAACAGTTTACGAAAGACTACTTCGATCCGGAGCGACGCTATATCGGCAATGCCGTGCAGGTGTTCTTCAAGGATGGCACCAGCACGGATCGCATCGCGGTCGATTTTCCGATCGGTCACCGCGAGCGCCGTGCCGAAGGCATCCCGGTACTCAAGAAGAAGTTCGTCGACAGCGTGTCGCCGAAACTTTCCGGCAGCCAGTGGGCGAAGCTCGATGCGTTGTGCCAGGATCGTGACACGCTGGCGCAGACGCCGGTCGACGACTTCATGGCGTTACTCGTTGTGTAGTACGGAAATCAACCGTTGGCGGCGCGGCTGGCAGGTCTTGCTGGTCGCCTCACTGCTCTCACCCTCGCTCGCCGCTGCCGACGTCGAGCGCCGGGTCATGAACAACGGCAACCTGGTGCTGGAGGGAATCCCGGAGATTCCGACGCCGGTCGTCGCCGACCTGTTGCGCTTCCAGAACGTGCGCTCGGCGACATTCCGGGACTGGGCCGAGAATGGCCAGGGCATTTTCGTCTCGACCGGTTTCGGCGCCGTCGACTCGATTCACCAGGTCGCGATGCCGCTCGGCAGCCGCCGCCAGTTAACGTTCTATGCCGAGCCGGTCAGCGAAATTACTTCGCAGCCGGGCGACAATCACCTGGTCTTTGCCCGCGACGCAGGCGGCGACGAATTTTCGCAACTGTTCCTGTTCGACCCCGAAACCAGCGGCGAGATGCTGTTGACCGACGGCGATTCGAAGAACGACACGCCGGTATGGGACCGGCGTGGCACGCGCCTCGCGTTTCGCAGCACGCGTCGCAACGGAGTCGCGAACGATATCTGGATGCTCGATCCAATGGCGCCGGGCGACGCCGAGCTGATCCTCGCATCGCCGGACGGCACCTACTGGGAGCCGAGCGAATTCTCGGCGAACGGCAGCCGTCTCCTGCTCAGAAATTACGTCAGCATCGCTGACTCCACCGTGCAATTGCTGAACCTGGATTCGGGTGAACTCGAGATTCTCGCCGGCGGCCCGGACAATATGAGCAGCAACAAGCCGATCGCGTTCGACGACGCGGGTAACGGCTTCTGGTTCATCACCGACCAGGGTGGCGAGTTCAACCAGCTTGCGTGGCAGTCGCTGGAGGCGGGAGCAGAGGCGGAAATAGTGACGGCGAACATCCGCTGGGACGTAGAGAGCGCCGGCATCAGCCACGACCGCAAGCGCCTGTACTTCGTCGTCAACGAAGAAGGCTATTCCCGCCTCTACCTGCTCGATGCCGCGACCCGCCGGTATCGCCCGGTCGACAACCTGCCGATCGGTCGCGTCTACGGCCTGAAGTTCAGCCCCGGCGACCGCATGCTCGGCATGTCACTGACCACTCCCCAGGCACCGAGCGACGCTTTCACGCTCGCGCTCGGCGACGAACCGCTGGACTATGGTGCGCTGACGCGCTGGACCGTCAGTGAAATCGGCGGGCTCGACAGCAGTCGTTTTCGCGCGCCCGAGCTGGTGCATTACCCGACCTTCGATGTGGTCGACGGCGAGCGCCGGCCGGTGCCGGCGTGGGTGTACAAGCCCGCCGGCCGCGGACCGTTTCCGGTCATTGTCGTGATTCATGGGGGACCCGAGGGACAATCGCGCCCGACTTTCAGCACGACGATTCAGATGTGGCTCGACAAGCTTGGTGTCGCCGTCGTGCTGCCGAACGTGCGCGGCTCGAACGGCTATGGCAAGACCTACCTCGGCCTCGACAACGGCTACAACAGGGAAGATGCGGTAATGGACGTCGGTGCGCTGCTCGACTGGATAGCGACGCGCCCGGACCTCGATGCCGATCGCGTTGCCGTGTACGGCGGCAGCTACGGGGGTTACATGGCGCTTGCGAGCGCCGTGCATTTCAGCGACCGGCTGCGGGCGGCCGTTGACAGCGTCGGCATCAGCAACTTCGTCACCTTTCTCGAGAACACCCAGGACTATCGGCGTGACCTGCGCCGCCAGGAGTACGGCGACGAGCGTGACCCCGGCATGCGGGCGTTTCTCAACAGCATCAGTCCACTGAACAACGTCGACCGTATCCGCATACCGGTGTTCATATCGCAGGGGCAGAACGACCCGCGTGTCCCGGTCAGCGAAGCCGAGCAGATGGTGAACGCGCTGCGCGTCCAGGGCGAGGACGTCTGGTACATGAACGCGCTCGATGAGGGTCACGGCTATCGCAAGCGAAACAATCGTGATGTGCAGCAGCAGGTCATGATGATGTTCTTCAGCGAGTATCTTCTGAACGACCAGCCATTGCCGTGACCAAAGACGTCAATACGCACACGATCGAGGCAGCCCTTCTGCGTCTGCCGCAGGAATTTCCCGCGGGCGCGGCCGGGCAGCTCGCGGCGCTGCTGTCCGAGCTCGGCAAATGGAACCGCAAGTTCAACCTGACCGCGGTGCGCGATCCGGAGGCCATGATCACGGCGCACGTGCTCGACAGCCTCGTTGCCTGGCCATTGCTCGAGGGCGACACCGTGCTCGACGTCGGTACCGGCGCCGGCTTCCCGGGGCTACCGCTCGCAATCGTCGACCCGGCACGGCAATTTACGCTGCTCGACAGCAACAACAAGAAGATCATGTTCGTACAGCACGTGGCGGGAATGCTGGGTCTCGACAACGTTACCGCCGTCAAAGCTCGCGGCGAGGACTATGCACCCGGCCACCGCTTTGATACCGTGATCGCGCGGGCACTGGCAGCACTGCCGAAGCTCGTGGCAATCGCCGGGCATCACGTAGGAGAGGACGGGGTGTTCGTGGCGCTCAAGGGGCGCTACCCGGCAGAAGAACTAGAACAACTGGCGGCTCCGTGGAGCCATGCGGTGACACCACTTGCAGTGCCGGGCCTCGCGGAAGGCTCGCGGCACGCCGTGCTGTTGCGACGGGCATGAACAGATGACGCGAATCATAGCGGTAGCAAACCAGAAGGGCGGGGTCGGCAAGACCACGACCTGCGTCAATCTTGCGGCATCGCTGGCGGCAACGCAGCGCCGTGTGCTGCTGGTCGACATGGATCCGCAGGGCAATGCGACGATGGGCTGCGGCATCAACAAGATGGAAATCGAGAATTCGGCCTGCGATGTGTTGCTCGGCGATGCGACGGCGGCCGACACGATCGTATCGGCGCCGGAGGGCGGCTTCGCCGTGTTGCCAGGCAACGAGGACCTGACGCTTGCCGAGGTCAACCTGCTGCAGGAAATCGGCCGCGAGATGAAGCTGAAGCAGGCGCTGGCGCCGGTCGCCGGCCTTTACGACTTCATCCTGATCGACTGCCCGCCGTCGATCAACATGCTGACAATCAATGCGTTGACTGCTGCCGACGGCGTGTTGATCCCGATGCAGTGCGAGTACTACGCGCTGGAAGGCCTGAGTTCGCTGCTGAACACGGTCGAACAGGTGCGTAACTCGGTCAACCCGCAACTCGAGCTGTTCGGCATCCTGCGCACGATGTTCGATCCCCGGATCAACCTGTCCAACGAGGTGTCGCTGCAGCTCCTGGAACATTTCGATCGCAAGGTGTTTCGCACGGTAGTGCCGCGCAATGTGCGACTGGCCGAGGCGCCGAGTTTTGGCCGGCCGGTATTGCTGCATGACAGGTCGTCGCGTGGTGCGATAGCCTATCTCGCGCTCGCCGGCGAGATCCTGCGCCGCGAAGATGCGCGCATGGCCGAAGCAGTGTAGGAGCGGCCCCGGCCGCGACAGGAAACCAGATGTCACCAAAGAAACGATTAGGCCGCGGCCTCGACGCTCTGCTCAGCAAGCCGGCGGCGCGTGCCGTCGATAAAGACGACTCCTCTGCCAGCGCACCTGGCGACAGGTTGCAGCAGGTGCCGGTGGAACACCTGCAACGTGGCCAGTACCAGCCACGCGTCGACATGCGGCAGGACTCGCTTGAAGACCTTGCCAACTCGATCCGGGCGCAGGGTGTCGTGCAGCCGATCGTGGCACGGAAAATAACGAGTCCGGGTAACACCCAGCGCTACGAGATCGTGGCCGGCGAGCGCCGCTGGCGCGCGGCGCAACTCGCGGGGCTGGCCGAAATACCGACGATCATTCGTGACGTACCGGACGAGTCAGCCATCGCGATGGCGCTGATCGAAAACATCCAGCGCGAGAACCTCAACCCGCTCGAAGAAGCACGCGCGCTCGACAGGCTCATTCGCGAATTCGACCTGACTCACGCGGAAGCTGCCGAAGCAGTCGGCCGTTCGCGGGCGTCCGTGACCAACCTGCTGCGGCTGCAGGAGTTATCCGACAAGGTGAAGCCGCTGCTCGAGGATCGCAAGATCGAAATGGGGCATGCGCGGGCGCTCCTGGGGATCAGCAACCCGACGCAGCAGTTCGATGCGGCCCGCCAGGTCGTCAAGAACAGCCTGTCGGTGCGCGAAACGGAGCGGCTCGTCAAGCGCATGCTGGACGGCGGCAAGGGACAGCTACCGAAGAAACCTGCGAGCAAGGATGCCGACATCCGGCGCCTCGAAATCGAGGTCTCGGAAAAGCTGGGCGCGAAGGTCAGCGTGGATCATACGAGCAAGGGCGCCGGCAAGATCGTGATCAGTTACAACAGCCTCGACGAACTCGACGGCATCCTGAAACACATCCGCTAGAAAGAGCGCGTCCCTGCAGGAGTGGCGCCCCATTCGGGGACAATGCATATTCCATGGCGGACTGTCTCGCTGCGCTCGCTTTATGTCTCGCCATGGAATATGCATTGTCCCCGAATGGGGGCATCGCCCCGGATGGGGGTCGTCCACTCGCAGGCAGCCTGGGCGTTGAGTGTGGTGGGTGGTCGCGGCGCCTCGCCGCTTCAGTATCAGGCGACTTCGTCGGTCTTGGCTTTCGTCGAGTAGACGTGGCGGATGATGTTCGGCAGCACGGCCTCGGAGATCAGGAAGCCCTGCATCTTGTCGCACTGGATCGTCTTCAGGAATTCGAAGGTCGCCTGGTCCTCGACGCCCTCGGCACAAACCGCGATCTTGAGGCTGTGGGCGAGGCCCGTCACGGCAGCAAGGACGGTTTGTGCGACGCGGTCTTTCTGGGCGCGCTTCAGCGCCGATGCGTGGATCTTGATCTCATCGAACGGCAAGCTTTCGAAGGCGCTCAGCGAGGCCGCCGCGACCCGAAAGTCATCGAGGCAAATACGGAAACCGTAGTGGCGTAATGCGCTGAGGGTCGTCAGGTGCGGCGCCTCGGGATCCGCCAGGTCCTGCTCCACGACTTCGAACGTAAAATTCGCGCACTCGAGACCGGCGTTCGCGACGATGTCTGCGTAGCGATGTGCCAGCATCGGGTTGACTAACTGGCTCGATGCCAGGTTCACGCAGGCATCCAGGTGGATCCCCTGCTGGTGCCAGATCGTCAGCTGCTTCGCCGCTTTCTGCAGAACGTAGTCGCCGAGCTTGCCCATCAGGTCGAACGCCTCGAGTTCCGGCAGGAACTCCAGTGGTCCGATGAGCCCGTGCTCCGGGTGCCGCCAGCGCACCAGCGCCTCGGCCTCCCGGGTGACCCAGTCGGACCCGGTGCTGCGTTCCACCTTGGGCTGGTAACGCAGCACGAATTCTTCGTTTGCGAGCGCCCGCTCCAGGTCCTGGCGCGACATCTTGAGCATGCGCCGCCGGCAGCGGCGGGCAGAAGCGCTCAGCCGGTCAAAGTCGAAAGTCGCGCCGACCCACTCGATATTGTCGAAGTTCGCGAGGTTGTCGACGAGTTCCGCCTGGCTGCTGCCGCGCAGTGACGCGCGATCGGCGGCGACGATGATGCCGAACGGGGCCCGGTCGCGGGCACCCTTCAGCGTCCTGACCGTTTCGCGGCTGATATCGGCCTCGCTGAGCAGGACGATGCGGCGGGAGGTGCCGAGCATCAGCTCGGCGAAGGTCGCAGGAGTGGCGAAAAAGCCCAGTGTGAAGCTCATTTCCCTGGCGACGTCGGTCAGGTGGCGATTGGCGCGAATTGACTCACTGGCAATAAATAGCATGGCGGCCCAAAAATCTTCCCCGATACCGGCCCTTTATACGCGGCCGGCGAGGTGTTCGATGTGCGCCGTGTCGCAATGCCGGAAATCGGCCGAAACCCCGTATTTTCGCGGAAAAAACGCGAAAAATGCCGATTCGACTATCGCCCGGTTTGTGTTGCCATGCCCGGGGTCTGCCACTATAATGCGCACGCAATTCACAGGCCCGCCTGGATAAGTCACACCACTCGCGCCACCAGCCGCCGGTAATTCCCGATGGACGTGGCGTTTTTAGTGCCGGAGGCATTGAGATTGATGGACGAGAGCGCCGGCTCGCGCGACTCATTCATTATCGCCCGGGTACTCAAGTGGCAGTTCTTGGCCGGGGCGGCCCTGGCCGCAGTCATCTGGGGTGTTTTTGGTCACATAGCCGGCTATTCGGTGCTGCTCGGCAGCCTGATTGCGGTGATCCCGAACGCCTTTCTCGGGCTGCGACTGGTCTTGCCGCGCAGGGACCCCGGGGCGGGGGCTCTGCTCAGGGCGGCCTGGCTGGGCGAATTGGGAAAGCTGGCATTGACCGTGCTGTTTTTCAGCCTTGTGTTCATGCTGGTCAGGCCGCTGTCGGGAGCGGCGCTTTTTGCAGGATTTATTGTCACGCAGCTGATGACCTTCGCAGGCTTCTGGGTGCGGGGCGAACAGGAAACGGAAACGAGTAACAGCAATGGCAGCTGAAGGCGGACACGGCCCACAAACCTCGAGCGAGTACATCGCCCACCACCTGCAGAACCTGCAGGTCTGCAAGTCCGAGACGGGCGAGTGGGTATGGAATCACTGCGCCGGCAACCCGATGACCATCAATGTCGATTCGATGTTCTGGTCGTTCCTGCTGGGCCTCGTCTTCGTCGTGCTGTTCCATGGCGTCGCGAGAAAGATTTCTGTCGGCAAGCCGTCGAAGACCCAGGCGGCCGTCGAGATGATCGTCGAATTTGTCGACTCCAGCGTCCGCGACACCTTCAGCGGCACCAGCCGCCTGATCGCACCACTCGGCCTGACGATTTTCGTCTGGGTCTTCCTGATGAACCTGATGGACCTGGTCCCGGTCGACTGGATTCCGCACTTCAGCGCCGAGGTTCTCGGTATTCCTTATATGAAGGTCGTACCGTCCACGGACGTCAACGTCACCTTCGGCATGTCGATCGCCGTCTTTTTCCTGATCATTTTCTACACGATCAAGTACAAGGGCGTGACCGGCTTCATCGGTGAGCTGACACTGCACCCGATCGCGCCGCCGACGAAAGGCCTCGGCCTGATCGCGGCGCCGTTCATCATCGCCTTCAACTTCATCCTGGAAAGTGTTGCTCTGCTGGCCAAGCCCGTTTCGCTCAGCCTGCGACTCTTTGGCAACATGTTCGCCGGCGAACTCATCTTCATCCTGATTGCGTTGCTCGGCATCTACCAGTTGCCGCTGCACTTCGGCTGGGCCGTGTTCCACGTGCTCATCGTGACGCTGCAGGCCTTCATTTTCATGATGCTGACCATAGTTTATTTGAGCCTCGCATCGGAAAAGCATTAGTTAACTTTGTATTCAACACGTTGTACTTGACCCTCCTTAGGAGAAATTGATGGAAACTGTTATTGGCTTCACGGCGATTGCTGTCGCACTTCTGATTGGCCTCGGCGCCCTTGGCGTTGGTATCGGTATGGGCCTTCTGGGTGGCCGCTTCCTCGAAGGTGCCGCACGTCAGCCGGAACTCGCGCCGATGCTGCAGACCAAGATGTTCATCGTCGTCGCGCTGCTTGACGCTGTAGCGATGATCGGTGTTGGTATCGCCCTGTTCTTCGCCTTTGCAAACCCGTTCATCGGCCAGCTGCAGGCTGCCACCGGCGGTTAAGAAGGTCGTAGGAGCGGCGACTCGCCGCGACCCTGAACAGGTAGGAGGGCTTGTGCCCGATTCGCGGCCAGGGGCCGCTCCTACAGCAAGGAGCATTACGTGGACATTAATCTAACGCTCATCGGCCAGACGATCGCGATGATCGTGTTTGTCTGGTTCTGCATGAAGTTCATCTGGCCGCCGATCCTGAAGGCGCTCGAAGAACGCCAGCAGCAGATCGAGGAAGGTCTCGCCGCCGCGGACAAGAGCCAGGAGAAACTGGTCAGGGCCGAAGCCGAGGCCGAAGAGATCGTTGCCGAGGCACGCAAGCAGGCTACCGGCATCCTCGACCAGGCGCATGCGCGGGCGAACGAGATCGTCGCTGACGGCAAGTCAGCGGGTGAGAAAGAGCGCGAGCGGCAGCTCGCCGCGGCCAAGGCCGAGATCGAGCAGGAAGCCAACCGTGCACGCGAAGAACTGCGCGGCCAGGTATCGGCGATCGCTATTGCCAGCGCCGAGAAGATCCTGAAACGCGAGATCGACGACAAGGCGCACCAGGACATTCTGGGCAAGCTCGCACAGGAGCTCTAAATCGTGGCCGACAACAACACAGTGGCAAGGCCTTACGCCCAGGCAGTCTTCGAGGTGGCGCAGGAGCACAATGCGCTGGCCGAGCTGTCCGCGTCGCTGGATGCGGCGGCGGAGCTGATGCGCGATGGCCAGGTTGCCGAGTTCCTCGCCGTGCCGACGCTAGGCAACGAGCAGCGGCTGTCGTTTGTGCAGGGCCTGCTGGCCACGGTGGTGGGCAAGGACTCTGTGTTTGCCGGCGGCAGCCAGCACGGCACCAACTTCCTGAAGTTGCTGCTGGAAAATCGACGGATCGGCGTATTGCCGGAGATCGCCGAGCACTTCGAGGCGCTGAAGGCGGAGACCGAGAACACCGTCGACGCAGTAGTAACCTCGGCAACGGCGCTGAGCAAGGAACAGGAGCAGGCGATTGCCAGCTCGCTGAAGAAACGACTCGGGCGCGACGTCCGGATCACGACGCAAATAGACGAGAACCTCATCGGGGGCGCAGTAGTTCGCGCCGGTGATGTCGTAATTGATGGATCACTGCGCGCACGGCTGACCGGCCTTGCTACCGCACTGGCCAAGTAAAAAGGAAAAGGAAATGGCACTCAAAGCTTCTGAAATCAGCACGCTGATTAAAGAGCGCATCGAGAACTTCGAGGCATCCGCGGAAGCGCGTGACGTCGGCACCGTAATCGCGGTAACCGACGGTATCGTCCGCATCCACGGCCTTGCAGACGCCCGTTACGGCGAAATGCTCGAGTTCCCGCAGAACACTTTCGGGATGGCGCTGAACCTCGAGCAGGATTCGGTCGGTTCCGTTGTTCTCGGCGACTACAAGCACATTTCAGAAGGCGATACGGTGAAGACGACCGGCCGCATTCTCGAGGTGCCGATTGGTGAGGCATTGCTTGGCCGCGTCGTTGACGCACTGGGTAACCCGATCGATGGAAAGGGCCCGATCGACGCCGCAAGCCGTGCGCCTATCGAAAAGGTGGCACCAGGCGTTATCGAGCGCCAGTCCGTCGACCAGCCGGTGCAAACCGGCCTGAAGTCGATCGACGCGATGGTGCCGATCGGCCGCGGCCAGCGTGAGCTGATCATCGGCGACCGGCAGACGGGTAAGACCGCAGTTGCGATCGACACGATCATCAACCAGCGTGGCACCGGCATTAAGTGTATCTACGTTGCCATTGGCCAGAAGGCGTCGTCGATCGCCGGCATCGTCCGCAAACTCGAAGAAGAAGGCGCGCTCGAGCACACGATCATTGTTGCCGCTGCCGCCGCCGACAGTCCGGCCATGCAGTACATCGCACCGTATTCCGGCGCGACGATGGGCGAGTATTTCCTCGACAAGGGCGAAGATGCACTGATCATCTTCGACGACCTGACCAAGCAGGCATGGGCGTACCGCCAGGTATCGCTGTTGCTGCGTCGTCCGCCGGGCCGCGAAGCCTATCCGGGTGACGTGTTCTACCTGCACTCCCGCCTGCTGGAGCGCGCATCGCGCGTCAACGCCGACTACGTCGAGAAAAAGACCAACGGCAAGGTCAAGGGCAAGACCGGCTCGCTGACGGCACTGCCGATTATCGAGACGCAGGCTGGTGACGTATCGGCATTCGTACCGACGAACGTGATCTCGATCACCGACGGCCAGATCTTCCTCGAGACCGACCTCTTCAACGCAGGTATTCGCCCGGCCATCAACGCCGGTCTCTCGGTATCGCGTGTGGGCGGTGCGGCGCAGACCAAGATCATCAAGAAGCTCGGCGGTGGCGTGCGACTCGCACTGGCGCAGTATCGCGAGCTGGCGGCTTTCGCACAGTTTGCATCGGACCTCGACGCGGCAACGCGGGCACAGCTGGAACGCGGCGAACGCGTTACCGAGCTGATGAAGCAGAAACAGTACTCGCCGTTGTCGGTCGCCGAGATGGCCCTGTCGCTGTTCGCAGCGAACGAAGGTTTTCTCGACAAGGTGCCGGCAAACAAGGTGGTCGATTACGAGGAAGCGCTGCATGACTTCGCGCGCGCCAATAATCAGGCGGACCTCGATGCGATCAACAAATCGGGTGATTACAACGACGACGTCGCCGCGACGCTGAAAGGCATTTGCGAAGACTTCGCCGAGAAAGGCGCCTACTAGGAGCAGTTATGGCCGGCGAAAAGGAAATCCGCTCGAAGATCGCTTCTGTAAAGAACATGCAGAAGATCACGAGTGCGATGGAAAAAGTCGCAGCGAGCAAGATCCGCAAGGCGCAGAAGCAGATGGAGGCATCACGCCCCTATGCCGAGCGCATTCGGCGCGTGGTCGGGCACCTGGCGCATGCCAACCCGGACTACAAGCATCCGTTCCTGACGGAGCGCGACGTGAAGCGGGTCGGCTACATCGTCATCTCGACGGACCGCGGCCTGTGTGGCGGTCTCAACGCGAACCTGTTCAAGACCATGATCGGCGAGATCGCGAACTGGCAGGGCGAAAGTGTCGAGGTGGACCTGGCCCTGGTCGGTGCGAAGGCGGTCGCGTTCTTCCGGCGCATGGGTGGCAGGGTCGTCGGCACAGCCACGCACCTCGGGGACAAGCCGAGCGTCAACGACCTGATCGGCTCGATCAAGATCATGCTCGACGCTTACAGCGACGGCAACATCGATCGCCTGTTCCTGGTACACAATGAATTCGTCAACTCGATGACGCAGCGGCCCGAGGTAACACAGTTGCTGCCGGCGAGCGGCATCGGCGGCGACGAGGATGACCTGCAGGAGCACTGGGACTACCTGTACGAACCGGATGCCGGCGAACTGCTCGATGACGTCTTGATGCGTTACATCGAATCGCAGGTTTATCGCGGCGCAGTCGAGAACTTCGCCTGTGAAATGGCGGCAAAAATGGTGGCGATGAAGTCGGCAACCGACAACGCAGGCGAAATCATCGACGGGTTGCAGCTCGAGTACAACAAGGCACGGCAGGCTGCTATTACACAAGAAATTTCAGAAATTGTCGGCGGCGCTGCTGCCGTATCAGGGTAAGGAACGAGTATGAGCACTGGAACTACTGTGCAGGTCATTGGCGCTGTTGTGGACGTAAAGTTTCCGGCTGGCGCAATTCCGAAGGTATATGACGCACTGGTCATCGACGACGCGAACATTACGCTCGAAGTTCAGCAGCAGCTGGGCGACGGCGTCGTGCGCACGATCGCAATGGGTTCGTCGGAAGGCCTGAAGCGCGGCATGAGTGTCTCGGATACCGGCGCGCCGATCTCGGTGCCGGTTGGCGAGAAAACGCTGGGCCGCATCATGGACGTGCTCGGGCAACCGATCGACAACAAGGGTGATATCGGTGCGGAAATGACGCTGCCGATTCACCGTCCCGCACCGTCCTACGAGGACCAGGCTGCGGCGACCGAGCTGCTGGAAACGGGCATCAAGGTTATCGACCTGATCATGCCGATCGCCAAGGGCGGTAAAGTCGGCCTGTTCGGCGGCGCCGGCGTGGGCAAAACCGTAACGCTGATGGAGCTGATTCGTAACATCGCCCATGAGCACTCGGGTTACTCGGTGTTTGCCGGTGTCGGTGAGCGTACCCGCGAAGGTAACGACTTCTATCACGAAATGACCGAATCGGGCGTTATCGACAAGGTATCGCTGGTTTACGGCCAGATGAACGAGCCGCCGGGCAACCGCCTGCGCGTGGCACTGACCGGCCTGACGATGGCAGAGGCGTTCCGCGACGAGGGTCGTGACGTCCTGATGTTCATCGACAACATCTACCGTTATACGCTGGCCGGTACCGAAGTGTCCGCGCTGCTCGGCCGTATGCCGTCGGCCGTGGGCTACCAGCCGACGCTCGCCGAGGAAATGGGCGTGCTGCAGGAACGCATTGCGTCGACGAAGACCGGTTCGATCACGTCCTTCCAGGCCGTTTACGTTCCTGCCGACGACCTGACCGACCCGTCCCCGGCAACGACCTTTGCTCACCTTGACGCAACGCTCGTACTGTCGCGTAACATCGCCGAGCTGGGCATCTACCCGGCCGTCGACCCGCTGGACTCGACCTCGCGAATTCTCGATCCGCTGGTTATCGGCCAGGAACACTACGACTGCGCGCGCGGCGTGCAGGCCGTGTTGCAGCGTTACAAGGAGCTGCAGGACATCATCGCGATTCTCGGTATGGATGAGCTGTCCGAAGAAGACAAGCAAATCGTCAACCGCGCCCGCAAGATCCAGAAGTTCCTGTCGCAGCCGTTCTTCGTCGCCGAGGTCTTCACGAACTCGCCCGGCAAGTACGTATCGCTGGCGGAAACGATCCGCGGATTCAACGGTATCGTCAACGGCGACTACGACCACGTTCCGGAGCAGGCGTTCTACATGGTCGGCACGATCGACGAAGCTGTCGAGAACGCGGCGAAGTACCAGTAAGAGGCGCGGTCTCCGGGCCGCGATCAGAGGCGAACCATGGCAACAATTCAGGTCGACATCGTATCCGCAGAGGGTGAGATTCACTCCGGTGATGCAGCAATGGTGTTCGCACCGGCATCACTCGGTGAGGTAGGCATCGCCCCGCGACATGCACCGATGCTGACGACGCTGAAGCCCGGCGAAGTGCGCGTGCAGGACGCCGACGGCAAGGAACAAAGCTTCTACATCACCGGCGGCATGCTGGAAGTGCAGCCCACGCGGGTTACCGTGCTCGCCGATACGGCGTTGCGTGGCGACCAGCTCGACGAAGCTGCTGCCCTGGCAGCACAGCAGGAAGCGGAGAAAGCGCTCGAGGGCGCATCGGCCGAGACCGACGTGGCTCGCGCCCAGGCCGAACTCGAAGAAGCGCGCGCACGCTACCGCGCAGCCCAGAAGCTCAAGGGCAAACGCTAGGAAAAGGCACGCGGACCGTTACCTTTCCCGACGGGTCAGGTGAGTGTCCCCAACCTGTTATCAAGGTCCACCGGGTTGCCGTCGATGTCGGTCAGCGGCTTTGGCGGCGACACGGTCTGTGTCGCCAGCGTGACGATAATCATCGCGACCAGGGACACGCCGAACCCGACCAGGTCCGGCGGGACCTCGCTGCCCAGGGCACTGGCGACCGCCCAGCCAGCGACGCCACCGCCGATACCGGCGAGCGCCCCGTAGTTGTTGGCTTTCTCCCACCAGAAGCACAGCACGAATGGCACGATGACGCCGGCCAGCAGTGGCGCGGCAGCATCGATCAGTACCTGCACGGCTCGATTCGCGTTGAAGGCAATATAGGTCGCAATCAACCCGCCGACCGGCACCATGATGCGAGCCACCAGCAGTCGCAGCTTGTCATCGGGTTCCTTGTGCACGAGCGGCAGGAGGTTGGTGCTGACGACAGCGGCACAGCCGAGCAAGACGCTGTCCGACGTGCTCATGATCGCGGAGACGATGGCGCCGACGAAAACGACGATGAGAATCGGCGGCAGGTGCAGTGATGCCAGGTCCATCAACACGGCGTTCGGGTTGTCATGGTCGGGCATCGTGACGCTGGCGATGAGGCCGAGCACGATCGGGATTGAGCCGATGACCACGTAGACGACCGATGCAAGATAGAAGGAATTCTGCGCGACCGCCTCGCTTTTCGCCGACAGGGCACGCTGGATGATTGGTGTCGAAGCGATGGCCGCGACGCCGAGCGTCATCCAGACGTGAACCCAGTCCAGCCAGTTGGTCCATGTGTGTTCGAACGGAATCGGGCGCAACGTGTGCTCGGGCAGTTGCGCGGCAATACCAGACCAGCCACCGACGTCGTCGAGTACGACGAACAACAGGATAACAAGGCCGATGACCAGTACGATCGTCTGTACGAAGTCGGTCAGCGCCACCGCCCACATGCCGCCGGCCATCGTATAAATCACGACGACAAGGAGCCCGCCGAAGACGCCGACGGCGAACGGCAGCCCGGTCAACGACTCGAGCAGGACGCCGAAAGTAAACAGCACGCCGCCAAGCCAGACCAGGGATGCGGCGATATCGGAGATCGCGCCGAAAACACCGGCAACCTTGCCGTAGCGTGCTTCGAAAAACTCTATCCAGGTCAGGCGGCGGCTGCGGCGATAAAGGCGCGCGAAAAAGATACCCGACAGCAACAGCGCCAGCCCGGACGCGAATGGCTCGCCGAGCATCAGCAGCATGTCGCGATCGTAGCCCGAGGTCGCGGCGCCCATCATGATGCCGGACCCGAACCAGGTGGCAAAGACGGATGCCGCGCAGATCCAGAGCGGCATGCGGCGCCCGGCGACGATGAAGTCGGTTGCCGTGTGTGCGCCGCGCGAGGCATAGAAGCCGATGACGAGCATCAGCACGACATAGATACCGACGCCAACCAGAATTAATGTGCCCATAGACGTTCTTGTTCTTTTTATCCCGCGCCGGGGCAAAGATAGCACCAATCCGGCAAAAATCAGCAAAACATCAGTGCGCCGTCAGTTGCTTGCGGCCCGCGCGGCCGATGATTGCCGTGGGATCAAGCAGCCCGGGAGGGCCCGCAATGAACACGAAGACGATGGGATGTCTCGCGCTATGGGTAATGCTCGCGGCCGCGGCGGCGCAGGCCCGGGAAGATGTCATGCCGCAACGCCTTATGCGCTGGGACATCATGCTCGACGTGCCGATGTGGCCGGCGCTTGCCGACTTGCAGCCGGTCGCGAGCGGCTCGTTCGACGGCGCGGGCCTGGCTATCAGTGGCAGCCTGCATTTTCCGTTCAGGACTTACGAGAACAGCGAGCTGCTGGTTGGTGCCGACCTGTCGATCGGTGCAACAGACAGCGGCATCCAGGGCCTGCTTGCCGACGTATCGGCGCGCCAGTTTTACATTGGTGCATCGCTAAAGTGGCTGTTCGGCAAGCAGCGGAACCTGTCGCTGGATGGCGGGCTCGGTTACCACGAAGCTGATATCGCGCAGGTGGGCACGACGTGGGTGGACTCGGTCGACTTCGAGCACTGGGGCTCGTCGGCGCTCGGCGGCTTCGTCGGGGCAACCTGGGATGTGGGTGCTGGCCGGCCGCAAAAGTCGGGTGGTCTGTCACTGGGGTTACGCGTGTTCTACACCGATTTCGGCACCGTCTACGACCAGGACCTCGTCGGTTTTACGCCCGTGCTTGGGCGTGACGCGGGGGATCTCAACGGCCCCATGTACGTGTTACGGCTCGGTTACAGCGGCTGGTAGTTCCACGAGCCGACGATGCGCGTCTGGGGTCGGTGATTGGCCAGATGCGCGCGTTGCCAGCGGCGGAAATCGTCTACCTGCACCTCGGCGGGCACCTGCCAGTCGTCGCGCCCGAAATAACACACGGTGTACTCGTCGAGGTAGCCGGCTTCGCGCACGCTGAGCAGTTCGTCGAGGTACGGGTTAGCGGCATCCGCATGCGTTGCGCGCTGCTCCGCCCAGGCTTCGACGAGATGTTGCCGGGCCGTAAACTCGCAGCCGTAGTCGCTGTTCCGCGCCGGGTTCGTACCGCCGATTTCGAGCTGGCAGGTGCTTTTCATCAGGCTGTAGGTGACCCAGCTTTGCAGTACCGGGTCATCGTCCACCAGGGCCTGCGGCGCGAGGTAAAAGGTATCGCCGTCGGTGACGCCGTCCCGCGTGTAAATCGACGAATTGCAGGCAGCAAGCGTCAAGAGCGAAAAAATGGCCAGAAATCGCATTATCAGAGCATACGTCACATCAATTAACGGCAGCTGAAGCAAGTTCAAGATTCTGCAGTTCATGTATTATTCGCAGGCCGAGAATCAAGGAGTTATGCGGCTTGGGCCTGAGCACCATCATACTCGCAGCCGGCCAGGGGACGCGCATGCGCTCGAACCTGCCGAAAGTCCTGCAAACGCTGGCCGGACGGCCGTTGCTGGCGCACGTACTCGACTGCGCCGAGACGCTGGGCGCCGACGACATCTGCGTCGTGTACGGCCACGGCGGAAACCGGGTACCGGAGACGATAAAAAACGCCGGAAACAGGGTGTCCGGCAGCCTGTTGAAGGTGCGCTGGGCGCTGCAGGCGGAGCAGCTGGGCACCGGCCATGCGGTGCAGCAGGCCATGGCGGAGACGCCGGACGCCAATCGCGTTCTGGTGTTGTTCGGCGATGTGCCACTGTTACGGCCGCAAACGCTCAAGCGGCTGATCGATGAAACACCGGCCGGCGACATCGCGGTACTGAGCGTCGACATGGACGACCCGACCGGTTACGGTCGTGTCATTCGCGCGGGCGCCCACGTTAGCCGTATCGTCGAGGAAAAGGACGCGAGCCCGGAAGAGAAAGCGGTACGGGAAATCAACACCGGCGTGTTGATCTGCCCGGCAGACAAGTTGCGCATATGGCTCGACAACCTAGGCAATGACAACGCGCAGTGCGAATACTATCTGACCGATGTCATCGCAATGGCGGTCGACGAAGGCGTTGTGGTACATGGCATCAAAGCTGACACCTGGGTGGAAGTAATGGGTATCAACGACAAGAAACAACTGGCCGAAGCCGAGCGCGCGCTGCAGGCCCGGCTCGTCGACGAGCTGATGGCCGACGGTGTCGGCTTCGCGGATCCGGCACGTGTCGATATCCGCGGCACACTGAA
>Ga0210093_1000010_pt1 | contig 32406 bp, 31 predicted proteins | sample White_ThreeSqB_D_2_FD_185590 | JGI IMG/M metagenome (GOLD analysis project Ga0210093, IMG submission 185590) | Wetland microbial communities from the San Francisco Bay, California, USA, that impact long-term carbon sequestration -... | ecosystem: Environmental > Aquatic > Marine > Wetlands ... | reverse complement strand
GCCCGCAACGGTGTACGGAATCGAGACGAAGAAACGCTCCCGGTATACCTGCTGCACCCCGAAGTACTCGTCTTCATGGTGCTCACCCTCCGGGAGTTCCGGCACCCCCAGGACGATGGCGGGATCATTGCTCTCGAAGCCGAGCTTGGCGCGGTAGAGATAGCAGCAATCGGCAATGGCCCAGTCGATCTCGAATGCATTGCCGGTGTCCGAGACGACATATTGGAAAGCCTCGTCGACACGCAGCGGAGCATCCTCGGCGAATGCGGCGAGACTCAATGGGAACGCCAGCAGCAGCGCAAAAATTTGTTTTCGAATCATAGCTTTCCGGCTTTACGGGCGGTTCAGGTTGCGGTGCGGTACAGAGAGGACCATATCCGGGTGCCGATTGTTACCCCAAAGCGCGCGCCTGTCACCGATACATGTCCAGTTTTTCACAGAAAGTCTGCCGGCAACGGTTGAAATTTCACGGATCAGGCCTATTATTGGCACTCCTTGCGGCCGAGTGCTAACAGCGCAAGGTCGGAAAACCGCGTAAAGTCGGTTTAAAATCAACATCTTATAGGAGAAGTACAACATGAAGATGCGTCCGCTTCATGACCGGGTCATTGTCAAGCGCGTGGAAGAAGAGCGCACATCGCCCGGCGGAATCGTCATTCCTGACGCCGCGGCCGAAAAGCCGATCAAGGGAAAAGTCATTGCAGCCGGCAACGGCAAGATCCTCGAGAGCGGTGAAATTCGTGCGCTCGACGTCAAGGTCGGCGACCAGGTTCTGTTCGGCAAGTATGCCGGCACCGAGGTCAAGGTCGATGGCGAAGAACTGCTCGTGATGAAGGAAGACGACATCATGGCAGTGATCGAGGCTTAAGGTTCTTACTTATCCGGAATTGAAAATCAGCAAGGCGGCAACGCCGCCCCAGTCAACAGAGGAATTTAAAAATGGCTGCTAAAGAAGTACGTTTTAGCGACGACGCGCGACAGAAGATGTTTGCTGGCGTGAACGTCCTCGCGAACGCGGTTAAAGTGACCCTGGGTCCCAAAGGCCGCAACGTCGTGCTCGACAAGAGCTTTGGCGCACCGACCGTCACCAAAGACGGTGTCTCGGTCGCCAAGGAAATCGAGCTCGAAGACAAGTTTGAAAACATGGGCGCGCAGATGGTCAAGGAAGTCGCTTCCCAGACGTCTGACGTTGCCGGTGACGGCACCACGACCGCTACGGTCCTCGCGCAGGCGATCCTGCGGGAAGGCCTGAAATCGGTTGCTGCCGGCATGAACCCGATGGATCTGAAGCGCGGTATCGACAAGGCTTCTGCGGCCATCGTTGCCGAATTGCAGAAGCTGTCCAAGCCCTGCGAAGACCACAAGGCCATCGCCCAGGTTGGCAGCATCTCCGCCAACTCGGATGTCGAAATCGGCGAGATCATCTCCGATGCGATGCAGAAGGTCGGCAAGGAAGGCGTCATCACGGTTGAAGAAGGCTCTGGCCTCGAGAATGAACTCGATGTCGTTGAGGGCATGCAGTTCGATCGCGGTTACCTGTCGCCTTACTTCATCAACGATGCCAACAGCCAGCAGGTCGAACACGAAAACCCGCTGATCCTGCTGTATGACAAGAAGATCTCGAACATTCGCGATCTGCTGCCGGTCCTCGAAGGCGTAGCCAAGGCCGGTCGTCCGCTGCTGATCATCGCAGAAGACGTCGAAGGCGAAGCGCTCGCCACGCTGGTCGTCAACAACATCCGTGGCATCGTCAAGGTTGCGGCTGTCAAGGCGCCTGGTTTCGGCGACCGTCGCAAGGCCATGCTGCAGGACATCGCTATCCTGACCGGCGGCCAGGTGATCTCGGAAGAGGTTGGCCTGTCCCTCGAGAAGGCGACGCTCGATGATCTCGGTGAAGCCAAGAAGATCCAGATCACGAAGGAAGCGACGACGATCATTGACGGCGCAGGTCGTGCCGAAGACATCAAGGGTCGTGTCGACCAGATCAATGCCGAAATCGCAGACTCTTCGTCGGACTACGACAAAGAGAAGCTGCAGGAGCGCGTTGCCAAGCTGTCCGGCGGTGTTGCCGTGATCAAGGTTGGTGCTGCGACCGAAGTCGAAATGAAGGAAAAGAAAGCTCGCGTCGAAGACGCGCTGCACGCTACCCGCGCTGCCGTAGAAGAAGGCGTCGTTCCGGGTGGTGGTGTTGCCCTCATTCGTGCGGTCAATGCGATCACCAAGCTGAAAGGCGACAACGACGACCAGAACGTCGGTATTGCCATCCTGAAGCGTGCAGTTGAAGAACCGCTGCGCCAGATCGTGCGCAATGCCGGCGGTGACGCCAGCGTGGTCCTGAATGCCGTTGCCGAAGGCAAGGGTAACTTCGGCTATAACGCTGCGACCGGCGAGTACGGCGACATGATCGAGGCCGGTATCCTGGATCCGACCAAGGTTACCCGTTATGCATTGCAGAACGCTGCCAGCGTATCGGGCCTGCTGCTCACGACCGAAGCGATGGTCGCCGATGCACCGCAGGACGAGGCCGGTGGACACGGCATGCCTGACATGGGTGGCATGGGTGGCATGGGCGGCATGATGTAACAGCCCTGATGTCGCCAAGCGCTTGACAAGAAAGCCCGGCTCAAAGCCGGGCTTTTTTTTGGCATGGTGTCCTCTGTCTAGCCGCGTTGCAGCGCTTCAATACGCTCCGCGATCGGCGGGTGGCTCATGAACAGCCGCTGGAAGCCTTGCGCTCGCTTGCCGGAGATGCCGAAGGCCTCGAGCGATTCCGGCAGCACCGCCGGCGCGCCCCGATCCAGGCGAGCCAGCGCCCTGATCATCGGCTGGGTACCGTTGATGGTCGCCGAGCCCGCATCGGCCCTGAATTCGCGTTGCCGCGATACCCACATGACGATGATGCTCGCGAGAATGCCCAGCAGGAGCTGAGCGGCAATGACCGATACGAAGTACCCGAGGCCGTGTCCGGATTCGTTGCGCAGGACAACGCGATCGACGATGTGGCCGACAACGCGGGACAGAAAGATCACGAATGTATTGACCACACCCTGCACCAGTGCCAGCGTCACCATGTCGCCGTTGGCGACGTGCGTGATTTCGTGCGCCAGGACGGCCTCGACTTCGTCTCGCGGCATGGATTGCAGCAGGCCGCTGCTGACGGCAACGAGCGCCGCATCGCGCCGCGCTCCGGTCGCAAATGCGTTCATGTCGGGAGCCGGGTAGATGGCCACTTCGGGCATCTTGATACCGGCCTGCTGCGCCTGTCGGGCGACGACGTTCAGCAGCCAGGACTCAATCTCGTTACGTGGTTGCGTGATGACCTGTGCACGGGTCGAGCGTTTGGCCAGCCACTTCGACATGGCCAGTGAAATAAACGACCCGCCAAAGCCGATAACCAGCGACAGGACCAGCAGCGCCTGGTAGTTCAGGCCGGCGCCGGACTCGTCCAGTATGCGATCGACGCCAAGCAGCCGCAGGACGACGCTGAGCACCAGGATGACCGCGAGGTTGGTGGCCAGGAACAGCACGATACGTTTGAGCATTAAGGTTCTCCGATGGGTTATCTGGGATCAGACCATCGATGTGCGTCCGGGTTGCAGGGATTCAAGAAATCGCGTTTGGCGCCGTAGCCTGTCAATGCGCATATCCCCGCATGGTTTCCTGTGCTGCCGGGCGTATAAGTGATCTGCTGGCGGAGGTTCGCCAGTGAAGGAATGGGAAGGAGGTTAGCCATGTCAATCCTGCGCAAAATCGAACCCCGGAAACGGGAGATTGATGTAAGACGGACTACGCCTCTCACCCACAGCATGGAGGAGTTCTTTGAGGACTTCCCACCACGCCGCTGGATGGAGACTTTTGGGCCATTTGCATGGAAGCGGCCGATGGACATCGATATGGAGCGGAATTTCCGCCTCGATGTCATTGATCGCGACAAAGAGCTCATTGTCCGTGGTGAACTGCCCGGCGTTAAGAAAGACGACGTCGAGGTCACGATACAGGGCGATCGCCTGATGATCGAGGCCGAGAGGGAGTTCGAGGAAGAAGTGAAAGAGGACGATTTTTACCGTCACGAGATGGGCTACGGCAAGCTCGTACGATCGATTGCCCTGCCTGTCGAGGTGGATCCCGAAAAGATTCACGCGGAGTTAAAGGACGGTCTCCTCGAGATCACGCTTCCGAAAATCCGGGTGGCGGAAAAACGCACAGTGAAAGTTGCCTGACGAAGTAGCTGTGTGAGACTGCCGGGACGGTTTCGGCCGCCCCGGCTTTTCATTTCAGAGCTGGGGGACGTTTACCCGTCCCCGGGCTCTTGCGCGCCACCAGACGCGCGCACCGAGCAGGATTGCCAGAATGACCGCATACACCAGCGGCTCGGCGATGTCCTGCTTGACCTGCCACCAGTAGTGCCAGACCCCGAGAATACCGACCAGGTAGACACTGTTGTGCAGTTTCTGCCAGCGCCGCCCCAGCCGCCGGCGCATGCCGTTCGTCGACGTCAGTGCCATCGCCGTCAGCAGGACGAGCGCGATGAAGCCGATCGTGATAAACGGCCGTTCCACGATGTCCTCGAGGATCGCCGACATCAGAAGGCCCTGGTCGAGGATCAACCACGTCAGGAAGTGCAGCAGCACATAGAAAAACGCGAACAGGCCCAGCATGCGGCGGAAACGAACCAGCCAGTTCCAGCCGGTCATCCGCCGCAGCGGTGTGACCGCGAGCGTGATCATGATGAAGCGCAGAGCCCAGTTGCCGAAACGGTCCTGGATGGCCTCGACGGGGTTGGCCCCCAGGTGCCCGGTAATCCCGAAAGCGTCGGTTACGACCAGCACCGCCGGCAGCAGGCAGGCGATGAAGACGACCGGCTTCCAGATCCGGCTGATTTGCCACAGTGTGTTCAATTCAGCTCAGAAATTGCGCCGCAGGTTGAGGTCTTTGTACAGGTAGGCCACCTCTTCCCCGTAACCGTTGAACATCAGTGTGGGCTGTTTTGAAGCAAACAGGTCGGCGCCGATGCGCCGCTCCCTGGCCTGGCTCCAGCGCGGGTGATCGACCTCCGGGTTGACGTTGGCGTAGAACCCGTACTCACGCGGATTGGCCATGTTCCAGCTGGTTTTCGGCTGCCTCTCGGTAAAGCGAATCGTGACGATGGACTTGATGCCCTTGAAGCCGTATTTCCATGGCACCACCAGTCGTATTGGCGCGCCATTCTGGTTTGGGATCACCTCGCCGTACAGCCCGACAGCCAGGATAGCCAGCGGGTTGGTAGCCTCTGCAATCGTCAGCCCCTCGCGGTATGGCCAGTCGAGCACGCGCCGGTTTTGCCCAGGCATCTGTTCGGGATCATAAAGTGTCTCGAATGCCACGTACTTCGCCCTGGACGTTGGCTGCAGGTACTTCACCACCTCGGCAAGCGAAATCCCGACCCAGGGAATGACCATCGACCAGGCCTCCACGCAACGCATCCGATAGATGCGCTCCTCCAGATCGAACGGCTTGATGAAGTCATCGAAATCGAACGCACCGGTCTTTTCCGCCTCGCCCTCAACGGTAATCGTCCACGGTCGAATCTTGAAGTCCCGGGCGTTTGCGTATGGATCGGACTTGCCCGTGCCGAACTCGTAGAAATTGTTGTAGGTTGCGATGTCCTGGTAACTGTTCATCTCCTCGTCCGTGCTGTACGGACTGGGGGCGATATCGCGGATGACGGCACGACGTCGGGCTGGCACCACTGCCGCCATGGCCGGTGGCACCAGCAGTGAGCTTCCGGCAATGGCCCCGGCACGCATGAACTGGCGCCGATTGAGATAGTTCTCTTTGCTGGTGATTTCGGATGGGCGAATATCGGCTGGTTTCTTTATGAGCACAGTGTCGTTTCCATTCAGGGTTCACCCCAGTAGACCGGGGCAATACGCAAAATATTGCACAAATTTTGCTGTCGAGTGATGCTGAACGCCGCAGTAGATGGAGCGAGCGCATGAAGTCACCTCCCCAACCCACCATGGTCGTGCGCGCCTACTACGCGGCGACGGCTGTCTTCGTGCTGCTGGACTACGGTGCCCACGTCAATGTCAGGGTGGCGTTCCTCGAGCCATATCCGCTGGCGCGACTCTTCTATTATGGCTTCTGTTTCGCCTGCCTCGTACTGATGCTGTGGCGTCCTGCCTGGACGACGCTGGTCGGTACCATCGAATCCCTGATCACGATCATCGCGCTGATATTCAGCATGGCGCTGGGCTCGATGATCGTTACCGACCAGATGATCGAAACCGGCACCGGCTTCGTGACCGGCGAGGAGATCGTCAACTTCGTAATCGCCGGTGGCGCCGCCTGGTACTCGTGGGTTACAGGTCTCCGCAAACTGGGTAGCGGATACAGGGAATGAATTTGCTGTAACGGTGTCCAATAACCATTGATGGCGGAAAAGTGCCGTTCAGGCCCTGTTCAACGGTACGTTGGTACCGTTGATATCAACGGAAAAGGACCTATTTATTGTCCTCCCGAGGAGGAAATACTGAATGAGCCAGACATTGACCAATTCGGCTGGTACGGGCGTTCCGGTTGCGCGCTTGGCGGCATTACATGTCGATGTGATCGCGGACCTTGCCTGCCCGTTCTGCTTCATCGGCAAACGACGCCTGGACAGGGCGATGACGGCCGTGCAGGGTCCGTCGGCGGTAAGCTGGTACCCGTTCCAGGTAAACCCGGAGATCGATCCTCACGGCCAGCCGTTCGACGTTTACCTGACGCGCCGTTTCGGCAGTCCTGACAACGTCGAGCCGGTGCTGCAGCACCTGGTCGAGGAGGGCACCACGGTGGGCATCGATTTTCGTTTCGACAAGCTGCGCCAGGTACCGAACACACTCGCCGCACACCAGGTCATGCAGTTCGCGGAAACGATCGGCGCGAACCAGTCCTCCCTGGCCGAGGATTTCCTGTCTGCGTTCTTCGAACAAGGACGCAATATCGGGGAACGCGGCGAACTTATCGATATCGCGGGCGCGCATGGCATCTCGGCAACCGACACGGCACGGGCGATCGACAGCAAGGAACTCAGGCAGATCGTCACGACGCGGGAACGGCAGGTGCGTGAAGGCGGGCTTGCGGGCGTGCCGGGCTTCCTGATCAACCGTCGTCTGCTCGTGGTCGGTGCGCAGTCGAGCGATAACATCGTCGGCGCGTTCGATCGTGCGATGTTCGGGGCCGGCAACGACGAGCTCGTCTCGCCAGCGCTCCACTAGCGTGCTACTCAGTACGTCCTAACCAGTCGAGCATGATCCGGTTTACATCGTCGGCACGCTCCTGCTGACTCCAGTGACTGCAGCCTTCGAGCATGTGCAGCTCGAGATGGTTGACGAGGGGTTTCATGCCTTCGATGTGCTCCGGCCGAATCACGATGTCGTTCGTTGCGCCGATGAACAGCGTCGGGATATCAATCTGCTGGTCGACACCTTCCAGCTGCTCCCAGTTGTGAGTCCAGTTCCGGTACCAGTTGATTCCACCGGTAAAACCGCTGTGTTCGAAGGCTGCCGCAAAATAATCGAGTTCAGCGTCCGTCAGGACCGGGTCGCCCGTGGCTTCTTGCGCCGCAATCCGCAGCAGGCTGACAACCTGGCGTTCGGGTGGCAGCCGTTCGAACTTTTCGCGCGAGACCTGGTTCTTGCGCATGATCCTGTCGATGAATTGTCGGGGGTTTTCGCCGAACACCCGGTCAGCTTCGTCCGAATCCTGGAAGTTGACGATGTAGAAGTCGTTGCCCAGCCGCTGGCGGGCATAGGCAATCGGGTCAACCGGCGAGCGCGGGAAGAGCGGAATATTGAGCGCGACAAGTCTTTCCATTCTCTGCGGCGCAAGCATCGCCATGTGCCACAGTACGAGGGCGCCCCAGTCGTGGCCGACGAAGGTGGCTGACTCGAGCTCGAGTGCGTCCAGCAATCCGTGCACGTCGGCGATGAGTTCGGTGACGCGGTAGTCGGACACGTCTGGTGGAACAGACGTGCGGCCGTAACCCCGCTGGTCGGGAGCGATGGCTCTGAATCCTGCGTCCGCCAGCGCGGGCAGCTGGTGGCGCCACGAGAAAGCCAGTTCCGGGAAACCATGCAACAGGATGACGGCCGGCCCCTGGCCCTGCTCATACACAGCCATCCGGATACCGTTGGTGTCGACAAAATGCGGTTCAGGAAACATGGTCATGATTTGACAGCAGTCGACGGCAAACTGCAAAGTGGTGACGCGTCATGTCGAAATTCAATGAATCTATGCGCGAGAAGCTGTGCGCAATGCGCAGCGAAATCACGAGCCTTGCCGAGTCAGCCAACGAATCTGCAGCAGTAGTCGAGCTGGACCAGTCGAAGGTTGGCCGTCTGTCACGCATGGACGCGATGCAGGCACAAGCCATGGCCCAGGCGTCAGCGGAGCGCCGCAAGCAGGTGCTGCGCGACATCGCGGTCGCACTGCAACGTATCGAAGACGATGAATACGGCGACTGCATCAACTGCGACGAGCCAATCAACCCCAAGCGGCTCGAGTTCGATCCAACGGCGACGCTGTGCATCGATTGTGCCAGCAAGTCGGAACAGGCCTGATCGCCGAGTGATTCCCCGCTAGTCGGGCTTTCGTGCCACGGCGGCCGTGAAGACGACATCGGTCGAACTGTTCAGCGCCGTTTCCGCCGAGTCCTGCAGGATGCTGATGACGAAGCCGACGGCGACGACCTGCATCGCGACATCGTCGGAAATGCCGAACAGGCTGCAACTCAGTGGGATGAGCAGCAGGGATCCGCCGGCTACGCCCGAGGCCCCGCAAGCCGACAGCGCGGCGACGATGCTCAACAGCAATGCTGTCAGCAGATCGACGTCGATGCCGAGCGTGTGGGTCGCGGCCAGTGTCAGGACCGTAATCGTGATCGCGGCGCCGCCCATGTTGATCGTGGCACCGAGTGGTATCGAGACCGCGTAGGTGTCTTTTTCCAGGTTCAGCCTTTCGCAGAGCGCGAGGTTGACCGGGATGTTGGCGGCCGAGCTGCGCGTGAAAAACGCGGTCACGCCGCTTTCACGCAACGCGGTTAGCACCAGCGGGTACGGGTTGTCGCGCGTCCGCAGCCAGACGATCAACGGATTGATGATGAGCGCCATGATCAGCATGCTGCTGAGCAGCACGGCGAGAATACGCGCGTAGTCGCCCAGCACGGACAGGCCGCTGGCGGCCAGGTTGCTGGCAACGAGCCCGAAGATGCCGAGTGGCGCGAGGCGAATCACGATACGCACAATATGCGTAACTGCATCTGCTGTATCGGCGAGCAGGCGTCGCGTGCTGTCGGCGGCGTGGTGCAGGAAGATGCCGAGCAGGACGCCCCAGACGAGGATGCCGATGAAGTTGCCGGTCAGGATCGCGTTGACCGGGTTGTCGACCAGTTTTTGCAACAGACCGCCCAGTACCTCGGTGATTCCCTGCGGCGGGCTCGCGCTGACGTCGGTTAGCTGCAGTACCAGCGTGGTCGGAAACAGCGTGCTCATTACGACGGCGAGCAGCGCGGCAGCTGTTGTGCCGATGAGATACATCAGTACGATCGGTCGCATCTGCGCGCTGTGGCTTGCCTTGCGATTGGCAATTGCCGAGGCCACGAGCACCAGTACCAGCACCGGCGCCACCGCCTTCAGGGCCTGTACGAACAGGTTGCCGAGAATGCCGGCGGCTCCCGCCGCCGCTGGTGCGAGCAGGGCCAGCGCGACACCGAGAAGGATGCCGACGAATATTTGCAGCACGAGGCTGCCCGACATGATGCGGTCAATCAGTGACTTGGTATTCATGGTTGGCGATAGTAGCGTGCCTGACGCCTCCGTTCACCCGGGTATCGAGGTACTTTCTATGCGACGCTGCCCAGCGCCACGCGGATTGCTTCGCCGCTGACACCGCTGGACTCTGCGGAGGCGAGAAACGCGATGACTTCCGCGACTTCCTGCGGCGTCGCGACGCGGCCGGGTGGATAGAGCGCCGCACGTTCGCTCCAGACCTGGTCGGTGCTGATACCCCTGTCTTTGGCTTCCTGTTTCGCCGAGCGCTCGGCCATTTCGGTGCGCACCCAGCCCGGCAGAACCGCATTCGACGTTACGCCGTGCGCGCCTGCGTCCGCCGCGACCGAGCGCGCGAGGCCTATGAGCCCGTGCTTGGCGCTCGTGTAGGCGCTGCCCTTGTACTCGGCGACCAGGCCGGCGGTCGAACTGGTAAAGACGAGTCTTCCGTAGCCGCGTCCGGTCATGCCCGGAAGCACGCTTTTCGCGAGATAGAACGGGCCGTCCAGGTTGATGCGCATGGTTTCATCCCAGACATCCGCCGATTGTTCCCACACCAGGCGCTCGTGCGCGGAGCCAATGCCGTGATTGCACACCAGTATATCGACCGGGCCGAGCCGCTTTTCAGTCTCGGCGACGGCATGCAGGCAACCGTCTTCGCTACCGAGGTCCGCGACTGTGTAGTCGAGCCCGACTTCGGCAAGTTCTGCTTCACTGCGGGCGACACACATGACCCGCGCACCGCGTGCCGCAAGCAGTTCCGCCGTGGCCCTGCCGATGCCGCGCCCGGCGCCGGTGACCAGTGCAATGCGTTGTTCGACTCCGGCCATGGCCGATCTCCTCGTGGTGGCGGTGGCCGGCAGTATATCGAATCGACAATGCGCATTGCGCGCTGACGCAGGCCGAGCGTCCAAATCATCAGGAGACCGTCACGTTTCCGTCAGGCCGGCCCGCTGCGGGGTCCCTAGTGTTGAAGACGGTCAAACAGAAGGAGAAAACCATGAAAGCCAACCGAAGAAAAAGCGCTTGCTGTATTGCCGCACTGTCCGCCGTGTTCGCGGCCGGCATCGTTCATGCGGAGCCGACGACGTTCGAATGGGAGACACAAAGCGGTCTGCTGTTCAGCGACAACCAGGCGGCCATCGAAGAAATCACCGGGCAGAGTTCTATGCCGATCATGACGCCGGTCGGGTTACGCTTCTTTGTCGAAGGGTCGATGAATGGCACGTTCACCTACGACCCCGAGGTCGCAAGCCCCCTGGGGCCGCGCGGATCGTCGGAGGCATATGTCGGGCCGAGCCAGGACTGGACCGCGCACCTCATCAGTGGTGGCGCGACTATCGGCACGTTCACCGGTGATGTCGGCGAGACGATCGTCCGCGACGGGGACGCGATCCCCGGGGGACTGTCGGACCTGGTCAACGTCAACATGTGTGGTGCTCCGTGGTGCCTGGGTGTCACGCCATTCACGGTGGGTGACTGGCAAGCGACGAACAGCTCGCTTGTCTGGATCGGCGACGGGTTCCAGGATGGTTTCCTGCCGCCGCCAATCCTGCCGCCACTGGGTGCGGCCCCGCCGCTGGCACTCTTCACGGTGTTTAACGCTCAGACCGGGGAAAACACGTCGATCCTGTCGCGAGAGGTTGTGATTCGCGAGATGGCGCTGGCAATAGACGTTGACGTGAAGCCGGGTTCGGATCCGAACTGCTTCAACGTCAATGGTCAGGGCGTCGTGCCGGTCGCGATTCTCGGCAGTATGGAACTCGATGTCGCGAATATCGATGCGTCCAGCCTGTCGTTCGGCGGCCTGAGCGTACGCGTGCGCGGCAACAGGTCCCCGCAATGTAACCTCGAAGATACCAACGGTGACGGGTACCCGGACCTCGTGTGCCAGTTCGAGGACGACAGCGCCGCCTGGGTCGAAGGGAGTGACATGGCTACTGTCGAAGGCAGGTTGTTCGACGGAACGCGAATTGCGGGCAGCGATTCCATTTGCCTCGTGCCCTGAGTAGCACCCCTCGGTGGCCGGTGCCTGCGAGTCGGGCACTGGCCACCTTCACGGTGCCGGTATTTGCCGGGCGGACCCGGAGCCGAGTCCGGCCGAAAGCGGCAACGCTGGCACATTTCCCTTGTTTTTTAGGTCCCGGACCGCTACTTTGCCCCGCAAGACGTTGAAGGGGACGAGTAAGCAGTCCGCTCGAGCAACAGCGACCGGGGGACGGTGTAAGCCCCGGGTTCGAATCTGCCGAATATCACCCTGGAGTCGCTACCTGAAAGGCGTTGCCAAGTAGGGCCGGCCGGCTGGCCCACGAGACGGGTGACGGGCCTTGTGCCCAGCGAGGCGGCAAGCGATGACGGTGTCATCATGCGCCGTGAAACCGGGTGGTACCGCGACGAATGTTTCGCCCCGGGTAACCAGGTACCGGACACCACATTTCAAGCAGGGTGTCCGGTACCTGGTTACCCGGGGCGTTGTTGTATTGGAGACTTGAGAATTGGCATCGTTCAAGGAAATAGAAGGCCGCTACGACGGGCCCGCCATCGAGAGCGAAGTGCTCGACTTCTGGAGAGAGCACGACATCTTTGCGAAGACGCTCGAGCAGACCAGGAATGGCCCGCAATTCAGCTTCAATGAAGGTCCGCCGACTGCCAACGGCAAGCCTGGCATTCATCATGTGCTGGCGCGCAGCTTCAAGGACGTGTTTCCGCGCTACAAGACGATGCGCGGCTACTACGTGCCGCGCAAGGCCGGCTGGGACACGCACGGGCTCCCGGTCGAACACGAAGTCGAAAAAGAGCTGGGCATCTTCGACAAGAAGGAAATAGAAGCAAAGGTCGGGATCGCCGAGTTCACGAAACGCTGTCGCGATTCGGTCATGCGTTATATCGGTGACTGGGAAAAGATGACAGAGCGCATGGGCTTCTGGGTGAACCTCGACGAAGCCTATTACACGCTCAACAACTCGTACATCGAATCCGTCTGGAACCTGCTGCAGAAGATCTGGGACAAGGACCTGATCTATCGCGGCTACAAAGTCGTGCCCTACGACCCGCGTATCGGCGCGACATTGTCGTCACACGAACTCGCGCTCGGTTACAAGGAAGTCGAGGACCCGTCGATCACGGTGCGCTTCAAGGTCGTGGGCGAGGACGATACCTACTTCCTGGTCTGGACGACGACACCGTGGACCTTGCCCTCGAACCTGGCGCTCGCCGTCGGCGAGGACATTGACTACAGCTATTGCTCGTCCGACGGGCAAACGCTGATCGTCGCCGAGGCATTGCGCGAGGCGGTATTCCGCGACCAGGAACATGAAGTCGTCAAGACCGTGAAGGGCAGCGACCTGGTCGGTATCCGCTACGAACAGCTGTTCGATTACATCAAGGTGGATGCCGAGAAAGCATTTACCGTGCTGGCGGCGGATTTTGTCAGCACCGAGGACGGCACCGGCATCGTGCACACCGCGCCCGCTTACGGCGTCGACGACCTCGCGCTCGGGCAGGCCAACGACCTGCCGGTCGTGCACGGCGTAGGCCTCGACGGCCATTTCGTCGCCGAAGTCGAACCGGTCGCCGACCTGTTCTTCAAGGATGCCGACAAGATCCTGATTCGCATGCTGAAAGACCGCGGCCTGATGTTTCGCTCCGAGCGTTACAAGCACAACTACCCGTTCGGCTGGCGCACCGGCGACCCCATTCTCTATTACGCCAAGAATGCCTGGTACATCCGCACGTCGGACTTCCGCCAGCGCATGGCCGAGTTGAACCAGACCATCAACTGGGTGCCCGAGCATATCAGGGACGGTCGCTTCGGCAACTGGCTGGAGAACAACGTCGACTGGGCGCTGTCGCGCGAACGCTTCTGGGGCACGCCGCTGCCGGTCTGGACCGACGGCGAGGAGGGCTACAGGTGCGTCGGTTCGGTCGCAGAACTCGAGAAACTCACAGGCCGGGAACTCAGCGAACTCGACCTGCACCGGCCGGCCGTCGACGACATCACTTTCGAACTGGACGGCAAGACCTGGACACGTGTGCCCGAAGTCATCGATTGCTGGTTCGATTCCGGCGCAATGTCCTACGCGCAATGGCATTACCCGTTCGAGAACCAGGACAAGTTCGAGAAGCACTTCCCGGCGGACTATATCTGCGAGGCGATCGACCAGACGCGCGGCTGGTTCTACACGCTGCACGCGATCTCGACGCTGGTTTCCGACAGCGTCGCATTCCGGAACTGTATCTGCCTCAACCTGATCGTCGACAAGGACGGCAAGAAGATGTCCAAGTCGGTCGGCAATATCATCAACCCTTACGATGTGTTCGACACGGTCGGTGCGGACGCCTTGCGCTGGTATTTTCTCGCGCGCCTGTCGCCCGATGCGCCGAAGCGGGTCTCGGTAGACATCGTCGCCGATGTTGCCAGTTCCTTTATCAACACGTTCTGGAACACGTATGGCTTCTTCGTACTGTACGCGAGACTCGACAAGATCGACCTCAAGCGCGACGTACCGGTCGCCGAGCGTCCCGAGATCGATCGCTGGGCACTGGCGTTGCTGTACCAGACCATCACGACGGTCACCGATGCGCTCGATCACTTCGATGCCAAGACCGCTGGCGAGGCGATCGAATCATTCGTCGACCAGCTGAGCAACTGGTACGTGCGTCGCAATCGCCGTCGCTTCTGGAAGTCGACGGATCCGGAAGACAAGCAGGCAGCGTACCTGACGCTCTACGAATGCCTGAAAGGTGTACATGAGCTGATGGCGCCATTCGTACCGTTCCTTGCCGAGAACGTTTACCAGAACCTGGTGCGCGCGGTTGACGAGGATGCGCCGCTGTCGGTTCACCTCGCGGCCTGGCCGGAAGCCGATCCTGCATGGCGCAACGACGATCTGCTGTTCGACATCGGCGTCGTGCAGAAGGTCGTCGGGCTGGCGCGCGCCGCCCGCGGCCAGTCCGGCGTGCGTACCCGGCAGCCGCTGTCCCGACTGCTGCTGCGTGCGCCGGACGACGCTGCAGCGGGCGCGCTCGAAAGTCACAGCGACCAGATTCTCGAGGAACTCAACGTCAAGTCGATCGAGTTCATCGCAAGGGATGCCGGCCTGGTCAGCTACAACATCAAGCCCAACCTGCCGAAACTCGGCAAGCAGTATGGCAAGCTGGTGCCGGCGATTCGCAAAGCGCTGGCCGAAACCGACGGCGCAGCCCTTGCCGGTGCCGTGGCACGCGGGGAGACGTTCGAGATCGAAGTGGCCGGGCAGACGATTCCGCTTGAGGGCGACGACGTCCTGATCGAAACGCATTCGGCAAAGGGGTATTCCTGCGAGGCCGACGCAGGCTTCCTGACGGCCCTCGACACGACGGTGACCGACGAACTGGTCAGCGAAGGACTGGCTCGAGAAGTCGTCCGTTCGGTGCAGGATGCGCGCAAGCAGGCGGGGCTCGAGGTGTCGGACCGCATTGTGCTGGGTGTATCCGGTTCCGCCGCAGTGGAGCAAGCGCTGGCCGCACATCGCGACTACGTCATGAATGAGACGCTGGCCACGCGCTGGGAGACCGGCCAGGCCGACGCCAGGTACACCGGCGAGCGGGAACTCGGCGACGAGAACTGGACAATCGAGATCTCGCTCGCGTCTGGCTAGAAGCTGTGCCGGGATTCCAGCAGTATCTGGAAATCGTCAATGGTCGGGTCGCCGTCCAGCGGGAACGCAAAGTCGAGGTGAATGACCTTGCGCGACGCGCTGCGCGTCAACGCAAATCGCAGCCCGAAGCCGACGTCCTTGAGCCAGCCCAGCGGTGCGCCCCCCAGCGGGTTGTCTCCCCAGACGCGGCCGGCGTCGGCAAAGATCGCGCCGCCGACGCGCACCAGCCGGAACGGGTACCAGTCGGTGAAATAACGTTGTTCGACAGTGAAGACGAGACGGGAATCGCCGCTCTGGTAGCGCAGCGGGTAACCGCGCAACCCGCTGTCCCCGCCGATCTCGATCGGGTGATCGAGGTCCGGTTTGTGACCGACGGCTCCGTGCATGGCGGCATAGAACAGCCGCTTCTCCGACTGGTTGTGGTAGAAGCGCGCGTCGAGCGCGACGATCGAATTGACCGCATCGCCGGACTCGATACGACCGGACAGGCGTCCCAGTACCTGCAGTGACGTCTTCTGGATGGAGCCGAAACCCTGGCTGATCTCGCCAAAGTAGATCAGCGCGTCGCGGTCGGCGCCGAAGGCTTCGTCCGACCAGCCGAGCGATGCGTGGAGTTGTGTTCCCATCAGGAAGTCCTCGGTCAGGTCGATCTGGTTTCGGTTTGTCGCCGTCACAAAGTCGTCCTGTACCATCTCGAAACCGATAAACGGGTAGACGAGCCTGCGATTTTCCGGAATCGCGGGCGGTAACGTAGCGTCCGGTACCTCGGAAAACACGTTGTTGTCGTAGACGACGCCGGCGGTCCAGCGGTGGGTCCTGCCTTTGCGCAGCCCCCTGGACCAGCCGCCCCACGCCGTGTAGTACTCCTGCTCCTTGTTGAATTCCGCGGCTTCGTTGCCGAGTTCGTACAGGGCTTCGACGCGATCGTCGTCCAGCACTCGCATACCGGTAGCCCAACGCGTATCCAGCGCGTAAAAAGGGCGCGCGAGTGAGACGAGGTAGGAATGCCCGTCGGAGTTGTCGGCGACGTGCAGGGTCGCCGAAACCCAGTCAGTACCGAGATGCCGATCGGAGAATGTGAAAATCGTTGCGCGCCTGTCGACGTCTTCCTCGCGCACGAGCCGCACCGTCTGTCCACGCCCTAGCAGGTTGGCCTCCTCCAGGCCGATGCGACTGGTGTTCTCACCGCCGCTGCGCGTCAACGACACCTCGGGATCCAGGGACCAGAGGTCGTGGGTTGCGACCTCGAGATCGACTACGCCGTTTTCGTAGCGCACCGGCCGGATGTTGGCTTCGTCCAGGTAAACGTTGCGCCTGAGGATGCGTTCCGTCTCTTCGACGAGTTGCTGCGAGTAAGTGTCGCCGCTCTCGAACAGCAGCTGTTTGTGAATGACCCCGTCGCGCGTCATGATGTGCAGGCGGTTCGCCCACCGATACAGCCAGTTGTTTTCCTCGGGGTTCGACAGGTCGAAGACGTCTGCCTTGTGCAGCACGATGGTGCCAATGACGGCTCCCTGGGCGTCGAGTTCGGCGTTGTCCGGGAAATCGTCGTCGGCGACACCGGAAACGGCCGCAAACGCCAGTAGCAGGGCGACAGCGCGTCGGATTTCGATAATGATTCCAGCGTCCAATATTTGATTTTATCCCGCGGTTCGCTCGAATAGCGAAGGCAAAGATTTTCTGCCCGCTAGGTAGAACACCCTACTTGCGAATACTTTGGCATGTCTGTTATAAGAACCAAGCGCAAGATTCTGATACATCAGGAGTACTTAAGGACTTGCAGGGCCTTGCAGGGGCCCGGGCTACAGGACGTAATCAACTCCGGACAAGACAAGCGTAGACAAGCCGCGACGAGAATTCGCGGTATTAAAATAACGACACGCTGGAGTGGCAATGACAGACCACCTCGATCGCTTTCACGCGGCACTTTCCGTGCTCGTTGGTCATGGTCATATAAAACAAAGACTTATCAAGGCCTTCGACGAGCATCTCGCTGAAATCGACGAGGATGAGCTGCCGGTCGCAATGCGCCAGGATTTCGTCGACCTGCGGCGCGACATGCACCGCGTTTCGCCGCTCAATGGCGAGGGACCGGTTTGCGCCTCGGTGCGCAAGATGTCTTTCGATGAAGCGAGCGACTGCGCAAGCCGCATCGTTTCGCTGTTCGGCGAGATCGCCCGTTCACGTGATGACGTTCAGACCAGCCTGCCGCTGCCGGACGACGATGCCGTGCGGGTGCCGCCTTTTCTCGTCAAGTCGGTTTGACCGGATAATATACGTAGGTTAGCAACTCCGCCTCGGGCACCTTGCCCGGGTCGCTGACGTACGATTCCCACGCTGCACCGTTGCGTTCGATTCCGAGCGCGGCCAGATATGCCGAAATCTTCCTGTGGGTAGTCGCAAGGCTGCGGTATGAGCCGACGTGCCTGACGCGAATGACCGGCCCGCCATAGGTGAAGCCGAGACGCACGCCGGGCCCGTCACGCGGCGTTTCTTCGCGTACGCCGCGCACCGGAATTGCCGCATCGAATACCAGCTCGGAGCCGCTGAAGCGGCGTGTGATCGACAGTGGCGCGCCGGCGCTTTGCAGTCCCTGGTTGTCGATAAACGCCAGAATCTGGAAGTAGGCCGCGCCCAGCGCCTCGGCAATGGCGGCCGCTTCCGGGCGCGAAGTCGTCGGCAGGTACGCGATTTCGGTGGCTTCGACGACGAGGTGTTCCACTTCGATGTCGCTGAAATCGGCGCGTGGCAGGCTCTCGGCCAGTTCCTTCAGGCTGGCGAGACCAAGGCGGTAATCGCGTGCGATGACGTTGCCGAGCAGTGGCGCCAGGTAACGACCCACAATATTCATGCCGTAGTCTGCTTCGAATCCCCAGGTGACCGTAGTCGAGCCGGTACCCGCCTCGAAATCGAACCAGGCCCTGGCTTCGCCGGGTTCGCCGGGACTCATGACGATTTCAATGTGCTTGAAGGGACGGCTTTCGGTGATTGTCTGGGTTCCGCTGCCGATGACCGTGCTGTCCCAGGTAAGAGTGGCACCTTCGCCACGACTGCTGCCGGAATAGATGAAGCGCGCGTTCGGGTCGGTCTCCGCCCACGGGGACCAGAGCGTAAAGCGCCGAAAGTCATTGGCGAGCGCGAATACCGTTGCCGGCGGTGCGTCGATCTCGATACTGGCCTCAACGCTGTGGGTACGCGGCAGCGCGAAGCCGATCACGACCAGCAGGGTAATGGCCGCGGCCACTCCGTAGAGCACTTTTTGCACGATTTCGAACCCGGGGTTGCTGTTGTCCGCGCAGGATTATTCCACAGTTGGCTGCCGTTAGGCACAATGCCGACATGCACACAGCCAACACAAGCGAATTGCCGATCGGCGTATTCGATTCCGGAGTCGGTGGCCTGACGGTACTGCACGCGATTCGCGAGGCGCTGCCGGACGAGCATCTCGTGTATCTCGGCGATACGGCGCGACTGCCCTACGGCACCAAGAGCCCTGCCTCGATCGCGCGCTACGCGTTGCAGGCCGCGAGGAAACTCCAGGAGCAGGATATCAAGATGCTCGTCGTCGCCTGCAATACCGCGTCGGCGGTCGCGCTCGACGAACTCGGCAGGCAAATGGGGGAACTGCCCGTGATAGGTGTCGTCGAGCCGGGCGCAACTGCGGCAATTGCCGCGCATCCGGCCGGCAGTCACCTGGTACTGGCGACCGAGGCGACAGTCCGGCTCGGTGCCTACCGCAAGGCCATCGATGCCCGCGACCCGGCAGCGACGGTTCGCGAACTGGCTTGCGAGATGCTCGTTTCGCTGGCCGAAGAGGGCTGGAACGATGGCGATATTGCCGAAGCAATCGTGCGGCGATACCTCGAGGAAGCGGGTGGTGACACACCCGACTGCATCATCCTCGGATGCACGCACTTTCCGCTGCTGAGAAATACGATCCAGGCCGTGGTCAGCGATCGGGTGACACTGGTCGATTCGGCCAGTACCACGGCAACCGTCGTCCGCGAAACGCTCGCCGCGACCGGGCGCGCCCGCGCACCCGGCACGCCAGGAACGCTGCGTCTGCTGGCGACAGACGGGGCGACCCGCTTCGCGCGGGTCGGCGGGCGCTTCCTCGGACGGGAATTGTCCTACAGCGACATCGAACTCGTTGACCTGTAGCCGCTGCGGGGCGGTCTCAGGCGGGCTCCGCTGTGCAATAATGCACCATTGAAATCTTCCTGGGGAAACCTGTGAGCTTACGAATCCTGACGCGCCCGATGGGCGTCATCATGCTGTGTGTCCTGTTTGCGGCCTGCGCCAAAGAGGCGCCGCCCGAGACCACGGTCTCGCAGCTCGAGATGACCGAGCCGCGGCCCGACATCTATGCCGAATTTACGCTGACGGCGGATCTCAGCGATCTCAGCGAGGCGCAGCACGAGATGATCCGGCTCCTGATCGATGCGTCGCAGATCATGGACGACCTGTTCTGGAAACAGGCGTTTGGCGATGATCACGAGGCCTGGCTTGACTCGATTGCGGACGAGGAGACGCGTCGCTTCGCCGAGATCAACTACGGGCCGTGGGATCGGCTCGATGACGACAAGCCGTTCATCGAGGGCTTTGGGCCGAAACCGCTGGGCGCGAATTTCTATCCGCCCGACATGAGCAAGGAAGAGTTCGAGGCGGCGTATTTGCCGGGCAAAAACGGCCTGTATTCGCTGATACGGCGCGATGCGGCTGGCGAACTGATCCTCATTCCGTACCATGTAGCGTACGCCGAAGAACTGGCTCAGGCCGCCGCACTGTTACGCGAAGCGGCGGCACTCGCCGAAAGTGACGACTTTGCGAATTACCTCAAGTTGCGTGCGGCGGCGCTGATCAGCGACGAATTCCAGGTGAGCGACATGTACTGGATGGACGTCAAGGATAACCAGGTCGATGTCGTGATTGGCCCGATCGAGTCCTATGAAGACAGGCTTTTCGGCTATCGCACTGCCTATGAGGCGTACGTGCTGATCAAGGACCTCGAATGGAGCGAGCGGTTGAGCCGATTCGCATCATTCCTTCCCGCGTTGCAGGAGGGGTTGCCGGTACCGGAGAAATACAAGTGGGAAATGCCGGGTACCGACGCCGACCTGAACGCTTATGACGTTGTCTATTACGCCGGCCACAGCAATGCCGGGGGCAAGACGATCGCGATCAATTTGCCGAACGACGAGGAAGTCCAGCTGGAGAAGGGCTCGAGACGCCTGCAGTTGAAAAATGCAATGCAGGCAAAATACGCAAAGATCCTGGAGCCCATTGCCGACGTCCTGATCGACGATTCGCAGCGCCAGCACATCACGTTCGATGCTTTCTTTGCCAACACGATGTTCCATGAAGTGGCACATGGCCTCGGCATCAAGAACACGATCGACGGGCGTGGCACCGTGACCGAAGCGATGCTCGACCTGGGGTCCAGCATGGAGGAAGGCAAGGCGGATATTCTCGGTTTGTACATGATTACCGAGCTGCACAAGGCCGGCGAGCTCGGCGATGTCGACCTGCGTGATTACTACACGACGTTCATGACGAGCGTGTTCCGGTCGATCCGTTTCGGCGCCAGCAGTGCCCACGGGACCGCGAACATGGTGCGCTTCAATTTCTTTCTCGACGAAGGCGCTTTCGTGCGCGATGCCGAGACTGGCAAGTACCGGGTCGACTACGGCCGCATGGAAGAGGCCATGACCAACCTGTCACGCCTGCTGCTGACGCTGCAGGGTGACGGCGATTACGAAGGTGCCGCCGAATTGACGGCGACCCGGGGAATCATCTCGCCGCAGCTGCAGGCGGATCTCGACAGGCTGACCCAGGCCGATATTCCTGTCGATATTACGTTCCAGCAGGGCGTCGCGGAGCTCGGCCTCGAGTAGGGCGGGAAAGCCTCAGAGGTCCTGCTTGGCGATGACGGGCAACTGGTTGCCGAACAACGTCGTCAGGTAGAGGAAACGCGGAGTCTCGAGCACCCCGGTCAGCGTCGGAAAGCGCGCGGCCGGGTCGTGCATGTTCATCAGCACCTCGCCGTCGGCATTGAACGCGATGACGTGCGAAGCCGGAACGGCCGCGGGCCGCACAAACGCCGGCAGCCGCTGCACGACCTTGCGCAGGAACGGCCAGCCGGACAGGGCATCCAGCAGGCGGTTGCGGGGCGCGGCGAAGCCCAGCCAGAACCTGCCGTTCATGCCGGCCTTGAGGTTGTCCGGGAAGCCGGGGAGGTTGTCCAGCAGCACGTCGGTCGTTCCGGCGCGCGGGCCGGTCAACCAGTGTTTCAGCACACGGTAGCTGGACGTTTCGTTGACCAGCAGGAAGCTGCCGTCATCGCTGACGGCGACGCCATTGGCATAGTTGAGGCCTGTCAGCAACGTGTGCACCGAGCCGGTCGCCGGGTCGAATACGAACACGTTGCCGTGGCCGCCATGCTCCATGATGTCGAGCAGGCTCGCCTCGAACGTACCCTGGTAGCGTTCGGCACCGAACTTGCTGCTCGACTGGCTGAAATAGATCCTGCCGTCGGGCCCTATCGCGAGATTGTTTGCATACACGAGCGGCTCGCCGTCGACTTCATCGAGCAACGTCGTGACATGACCGGCCTGATCGATGCGCTGCAGACCGATATAGGAGTTGGCGATCACGAGTGAGCCGTCGCTGTCCGTCTCGATGCCGAGCGGCCTGCCGGCTACTGTTGCAAATTCACTGACGCCGCCATTGTCGACCCGCAGGATGTGACCGCCGTCGGTCGTCACGTAAATGCGACCGTCGCTGCCCACCGTGGCATCCTCCGGCCCATTGAACTCACCGAGATCGATTCCGCGAGCGGGTTCCAGCAGCTCGTTGCTGGCATAAGGGTCAACGAAGCCCCGGTCTTCCGGCGCATCCCAGGCAACAGGATCGATGGGCACGGGCCAGAACAGCAGGTACAGGAGGATTGCGGCGATTAACCAGCCGCCAAGCTTCAGGAGCTTACGCATGGCCGGGCCGGATCAGCGCTTGGCGTCAATCATTTGCAGGAACTCGACTCGCGTGCGCGCATCCTTGCGAAACGTGCCAACCATCTGGCTCGTTACCATCGACACGTCGGACTTGTGCACGCCGCGCGTCGTCATGCACTGGTGCACCGCTTCGATGACGACCCCGACGCCCTTTGGCTGGAGGACGTCCTGGATACAATTTGCGATTTGCGCCGTCATCTTTTCCTGCACCTGGAAACGGCGCGCAAACGCCTCGACGACGCGCGCCAGTTTGCTGATGCCCACGACCTTGTTGTTCGGCAGGTAGCCGACGTGCGCCTTGCCGATGATGGGCGCCATGTGGTGTTCGCAATGCGACTCGAACTCGATGTCACGCAGCACGATCATCTCGTCGTAGCCTTCGACTTCCTCGAAAGTCCGTTTGAGGTACTCGACAGGGTTTTCGCGGTAACCGCTGAACCAGTCCTCGTAGGCGCGTGCCACGCGTTGCGGGGTGTCGAGTAGCCCTTCGCGGCGCGTATCTTCGCCGGCCCACAACAACAACGTGCGCACGGCTTCTTCGGCCTGCTTGCGACTGGGTTTGCGCGGCTTGCTTGGTGTCTTCTTGTTGGCGGCCACTATCGGTTCCTGTCTGGTGGGACCACCATCCTACGCAGACTTATCGGTGATATCGAGGCCTGTGGGGCAGCTCACGCCGGTGCCGCCGATGCCGCAATAACCGCCCGGGTTCTTTGCCAGGTATTGCTGGTGGTAATCCTCGGCGTAGTAAAACGTCTCGAGGGGCAGGATCTCGCTCGTAATCGCGCCCAGGCCCGCGCGTGTCAGCTCGGACTGGTAGGCGGCCTGGGAGCGACGCGCCTCGGCCAGCTGGACATCGTTGATCGTGTAGATTGCGGAGCGGTACTGAGTGCCGACATCGTTGCCCTGGCGCATCCCTTGCGTCGGGTCATGGCTTTCCCAGAATACGCTGAGCAATTCCGGGTAACTCACGATGCCGGGGTCGAAGACCACCAGTACGACCTCGGCATGCCCGGTATTGCCGGTACAGACCTCTTCGTAGGTGGGATTCGGCGTGACACCGCCAGCGTAGCCCACGGCGGTGGAGAAGACGCCAGCGGTTTCCCAGAAACGGCGTTCCGCCCCCCAGAAACAGCCGAGCGCAAACACGGCTTGTTGATACCGCTCGTCAAAAGGACCCACGAGCGGATTGCCATTGACGAAATGCCGGTCTGGAACGGGTAACGGCGTGCTGCGTCCGGGCAGCACCTCGTGATTGTCTGGAAATGTCGTTTTTCTCATTACTGGCCTTGTGCCCGTCAGGCGTCCGGATCGTCTTCTGCACGGTCGCCGTCGTCTTCGTCCTGCGGTGCCGGCGGCGGGTTTTCCTGCAACAGTTTATCGAGGTCGGACTGACGGTAGTAGAAAGCATGTACGAAAGTCTGCGGGCCCGAGTCCACCGGCTGACCATTGACTATCTGCGGCCGGAACCGGCGGTCACGAATTTCGCGGTGCACGGTATTCAGCATGTCGGTAAAGACTCGCGGCGAGGCTTCGCTGCGAATCTTGCTGACGCGGCCACGCATCGACACTTCGTATTCGACGCGAATCGTTCCGGTCAGGAAATTCTCGGCAGACCCGCCGATGCTTTCAGCACTGTTGGCGTACGGTGGCAGCGGCGATTCAACGACGGCAACCGGCTGGGAGAACGCTTCTTCCCTCGCGAACAGGCGGTCGGCATCGCCGGACAACAATTGCCATACCTCCTCGTATACCGAGGTCGCGCGATGAATCGAATCCTTGTACATGTAGAGATCGCCGAGCGCGAGCTTGGTATTGGCGAGGTCCAGCCACGGATAGTCGGGCGTACCTTCGGCAATTCGTACGGCGCGTTTCAGGTAGTTCTCACCGGTAGAGACGTTGGTATACGTGTACGTGACCCCACCCTCGACCGTCATGTCGGTGAAATAGAAAGACTTGCCGAGCAGAACCAGCGGCGTGATCAGCTGTGGACTGTCCTTGCCCTCTACTTCCTCGATGATGCGGATCGCCCTGCGGTAGGTCGCGCGCTCGTCGATATAGTAGCCGGCACGATGTTGCCACTGCGCACGCCGCATCAACGCCGGTAGCAAGCCCATCGGGTCGTTCTCGAAGTGTCGAACGTTGAGGATGTAAATGCGCTCCAGGATGTCCTTGGCGGCATCCATATCGCCCATGCGTACATCGGCCTCGGCCAGCGACTCCAGGATTTCTATCTGCTCCAGGTTGTGCGGCCCCTCGTTGACCTCGGTGATATGGGCCGCGCGTGTATAGGTTTGAGCCGCAAGATCCGGGCGGCCATTGCCCAGCTGCGCTGCGCCCAGGCCTTTCAGCGGGTTGACGATATCGATGCTCAGCCGGTCGCCGAGATCCTCGAGGATTTCCACCGCGGACATGAAGTTCTGGATTGCCGGCTCGAACTGGCCGTTCCTGAACTGCACCAGAGCCAGGTTGTTGAGGGCTTTCGACGTCTCCCTGGACTGCGGGCCATAAAGGCGTATCGCCATTTCGACGATCCGCTTGGCAGAGGCGTCCGCTTCATCCATCGCCCCTTCGTCCATCAGGCGCCGGAATCGTGTGAACTCCTCGAGGAACGTGGCCTCGTCCAGCACCACTTCCTGCTCGACTTCGGCTGGCGGAGCTTCGTCCTCGTCAATGACGACGATTTCTTCTTCCGCAACCGGGACCACCTGGTCCAGCGGGCTCGCCTGTTCCTCATCGGTGGCTTGTGCGATGGCGGTCGTGCTCGCTGCGAGTGCCGCCAGTATTGCGACACAAAAGATGGGCGTAAACCTGGACATGCGGTGGATGGGTTCCTCCTGGAATTTACCCGGCGGGTTGCTGGAGTGTATTTGAGACTCTAATCGGGTTGATTAGTTCGCGTGCCGGGTCCTCCATGGCAGTCAACTATACCGGCAGTGCGGTCGGCAAGGTAGCGGCTAGATATCAAGCAGGAGCTGTTGCCGGCCCGGTTTCTGAAACTGGCTGCAGTCCAGTGTTTGCTGGTAAGACCGGGGCTCGAGGCCGGTCCGACGGGCGGCGTTCCTGAAGCGCGCCGCGAGCATGTCTGCATAGGGCCCGCGGCCGGTTTGCCGCACGCCGAAACGATGGTCGTACTGGCGTCCGCCGCTGGCCTGCCGGACCAGGCTCATGACGTGTTCGGCCCGCTCCGGGAAATGCGTCGCCAGCCAGTCGGTGAACAGGTCGCGCAACTCGTGTGGGAGCCGCAGAAAGATGTAATGCGCCTGCGTGGCGCCGGCGGCCGCCGCGGCCGCCAGGATACTTTCAATTTCACAGTCATTGAGCGCCGGAATGACCGGCGCAACCAGGACGCTGACCGGAACGCCTTTGGCCGACAGCGCCTCTATCGTGTCGAGACGTGCGCTCGCCGACGGTACACGGGGCTCGAGGATGCGTTTGAGGCCGTCGTTCATCGTGGGCAGGCTGATCGCCACGGAACAGAGATTCGCACGCGCCAGTTCGGCCAACAGCTCGATATCTCGCCGAATCAGCGAGCCTTTCGTAATGATGTTGACCGGGTGCCGGTGAGTGACAAACAGCTCGAGCAGGCGCCTGGTGACCTCGTGCTTGCGCTCGGCCGGCTGGTACGGGTCGGTGTTGGCGCCGATCGTGATCGGCCTGCATTCGTAGCCGGGTTTTTCCCAGGCTTCCTGCAGGCGGGTGACGGCGTTCGACTTGTAGAAGATCCTGGTCTCGAAATCGAGTCCCGGCGACAGGTCGAGGTAGCTGTGAGCGGGTCGTGCGTAGCAGTAGATGCAGCCGTGCTCGCAGCCGAGGTATGGGTTGATCGAGCGATCGAACGGCACGTCGGGTGAGTTGTTGCGGCTGATGATGCTGGCAGCCGCCATCGGCGTGATCGTGGTCTCCGGCGCACGGCCAGCCTGCTCGTGCGCCTCTTCGGCGCTTGCTATTACGGGTCGGGACTCGAAACGGCCGGGTGGCGCCGAGACGGCGCCCCGGCCCTTGTGTGCGCGGCGGTTCATGACAGGGCTCGGTACAGTGCAAAGGGCTGTATAAAAACACAGTAATCGCTTGCGCCGGGCCGGTCAAGCCATCAGTTCAGGACGCGGTAGCCCCGGCCCTGCAGGCATCGCTTGAAGACACGACTCTGTTCGCGATCGGCATCGAGACCCGACACGGTGCCACCGTAAAGAGCCCCGTTGGCGGCAGCCTGCCCGACGTTGCCGTTGATCGCTCCGCCGATTGCGCCGACAGCGGCGCCGGTGGCGCTGCCCTTCGCTATACCTTCGGCGATGACCACCTGCTCGGTATAGGCCTCGCACTCGCTCCAGTCGCGCGCGAGTGCATTTGGATCAACCCCCCGGGTATCAACGATCGGGTCAGGGTTCGCCGCACAGCCCGCCACCCACAAGGTGGCGAGCACAATGACCGTCGAAGCTTGTCGTCGCATCTGTCTGCCCCCGCAATAGACTCATTCCCTTAATGAGAACGCACGGCAGGAGATTCGGTTGACAAGTCGCTGCTGCGATCAGTCCTCGTAAGCCTTGTACAGGTGCACGTCCCGCTGCGGGAACGGGAACGAGATGCCGTCATGGTCGAAGCGCTTCTTGATGGCTTCTGTCATATCGAACATGACCGGCCAGTAATCGGCCGTCTTGACCCATGGCCTCACGACGAAATTCACGCTGCTGTCCGCCAGTTCCGAGACCGCGATGGTGCACGCGGGATCATCGAGGATGCGCTCGTCGGCTGCGACCAGTTCCTCGAGCGTCTTGCGCACCTTGTCCAGGTCGTCGCTGTAGCTGACGCCGACGACCATGTCGACGCGGCGCGTATCCTTCGCCGAGTAATTGGTGATGATGCTGTCCATGATCTGGCTGTTCGGGACGATCACCTGCTTGTTGTCGCCGGTACGCAGGATGGTTGTCAGGATCTGGACCTGCTCGACGACGCCGTTGATGCCGGCCGCTTCGATAAAATCGCCGACGCGGTAGGGCCGGAACAGGACGATCAGAACGCCGGCCGCGAAGTTGGACAACGAGCCCTGCAGGGCGAGGCCGACGGCGAGGCCCGCGGCGCCGAATATCGCGATGAACGACGTGGTCTCGATGCCTACCTGGCTGATGGCCGCGATGACGACGACGATCATCAGTACAGTGCGTACGAGATTGCAGACGAACGTCTCCAGCGTCTTGTCGACTTCCTGTCGTTGCAGGACATTGTGCAGACCGCGCGTAATGAAGCCGACCACCATACGACCGACGTAGAAAATCAGCAGTGCGAGAACGATATTGATGCCGAGCGAGACGCCCTTTGTCTGCGCCATCAGCATCAGTTCATTCCAGTCAAAGCCGAGATCGGGGAGTACTGTTTCGTCCATTCGTGCTATTCCTTTTTTATTGACCCGGGACGCCTTCAAAGCCCGGCTTGAACCGGAAAATCCGGTATGGGCCTTCAGCGTCGATGTGTTTGCGAGATTGCAGAATCAGGTCCTGCAGCGCACTGTCGGCAACGTAGAGGTAACCATCAGGACCGAAAGACAGCGCATCCGGCCAGCGGATCCTGTCCGCCTGGATGAGCGTTACCGGCTCCCGATCGATGCCGACACGAAAGATAGCATGGTGTTCGACGTCGGTAACATAGACATTGCCCATGACGTCGATGCTGAAGCCGTCGCTCAGTGGCTTATCGCTGTAGCGCTCGACGCGCGTGCGCAATTGCGACTGCGGTAGTGTCCTGTCGCGCAGGTCGGACAGCCTGATGCGGTACAGTCCGGACCCGCTGAGGGCGCCGAAATAAAGCCACTCCGGCCCGAGTGCAATACCGTCGATGCCGCCACGCAGCGTGAAGATGCCGCCAAGGTAGCTCATCTCCCGGTCCCGGTTGCGGATGATGAACTTTTCCGCCGCAACTGACGCATGTCCCTCGAGCACGCGCCGTGCGTCTCCGGTTTCAACGTCGTAGACGATGAGTGCCGGCGATTTTCTCCAGAAACTGGCATCGGCGATGATGATCGTGTTGCCGTCGGCACTGACCTGCAGGTCCTGCAGGAACGAACCTGCGGGCGCAATCTCGGAGCTCAGCACCTGGTCGCGCAGCACTTCGCCGGTGCCGAGGTCGATCGCGACAATGCGTGCCGAGCGCAGGCCATGGTTGCCATGATCGATCGTCCACAGGCGATTGAACGGATCGACGACCACGCCGAGAACCGTGTCGAACAGTTCGGACTGCGCCTTGCCGGACGGGTAGGGTACTGCGGCCCCGGCGACGAACTCGAGCAACTTGTTGCCGACAGGCCGTGACTCCGGATGCACCGTGAAGAAGATGCGACCGTCCCTGCTGACGGCGACGTTGCCGATCGGCTCGGGATAATTCAATACTTCCTCGAGCGACGATGAGGCCAGTTGCGGGGTTGTCGTCAGGTCGGGATACGGTGTGCCACCGCCATAGCGTATCCACGATACCGTGGTCGCTACCAAAATGACTACCAACAGGAACAGCAGAATATTCTTCATTGTTTGCCGCTGTTAAACGCGCCTTGAATCCCCGGCGGGAATTCTACATGAATGTGTCGCGCCTCAGGGCACAAAGGCCACAACCCAGCTGGTGGCGACCAGTGCCAGTGCAATCGCGCCAGCGACCATCTGCGAGCGTCGGTCGACCGGTATCGGGCCGAGAATCGTCAACAACATGCCGGTGGCAAAGCCGCAGACAAAGCCGAGCAGGTGTGCACCGATGTCTGTATTTTCGCCACCGGTACCGGTGTACATCAACAACGCGAGCCCGCCGACGATCGGTCCGTAGCGGCTGGTCCAGCGGTCCCCGCCCAGCAGCTGGCCGCGCCAGACATAGCCTGCGACGAGTCCCAGCGCCGCGAATACCGCGGTCGATGCGCCAATCGAACGATGCGTGGACTCAAGCAGCAATGTGTTGGCGGCGTTGCCGCAGGCGGCAGCGACGACGATCGCGAGCCATGCTACGCCGGAGCCCAGCAGGCGTCCCGCAAACAGGCCGAAAAATACACCGAAGACGAGGTTGCCGAGGAGGTGCCTGGCATCGGCGTGCAGCGTCAACGCCGTGATCGTACGCCACAGCTCACCCTGGCGGATCAGCTCGCCGTCGATACGGCCGGCCGCAAACCAGTTCCGATCAAAAAAGCCGTAGCCGGCCATCCCGGCCACGATGCAGATGACGAGCACATAACCGATCAGTCCGGGCAGGGCGTCCTGGTATTTCACTTTCCTGACGGGTGGCGGCCGGACGGGTGGATTTTCATCCTCGTACAAGCGCAATTCCTTGACTGCCCTCGCCGAGTGCTCGGCCGGCACGACGATCGCGCAGGAAACGCCGTCGAAGACGACCTCGTGCGGAATCTGCCTCGACGACAGGACCAGGGCGCGATCGGAACAGCTTTGCCGGTTGACGCTTTCGAAAACGACGCGCATGTCTTCCTGCATTCGATGACCGACCTTTGGTTGGAAAGCAATAAATACAACGGGTTATCTGCTGGGTGTCGCGGTTCAGCAGCGATTCATGCACGCGTCGCAACAATACAGTGAACCTTATCTATGCGCTTTACCCGGACGATTCAATGTCAATGTGGAAAAAACTCTACTTCGCGACTGCGCTGCTTGCGGCCGTGTTCCTTGCCGTATCGCTGCTCTGAGGAAGAGCCTGTTTACGGTAAGCTTGGGAACTCTGCTTTCGGGAGCTCTCATGAACAGACGGTTTTTCTCGATACTGGCAGCGACCTGCTGCCTCGCCCCGGCGGCCTTCGCCGAGGTCCAGGATGCGGCGGCAAACGGGTTCACCACGGTGCACCAGGTCGAGATCGCAGCAACGCGGCTCGACGTCTGGAACGCGGCAATCGGCGAAGTCGGGCAGTGGTGGAGTTCGGATCACACAATATCAGGCGATGCCGCGAACCTGCGCATCGACCCGCAACTGCTCGGGTGCTTTTGCGAACGCTTCGGCCAAAAGGCCGGGGTCGTGCACCTGACCGTGACAATGATCAACCCGACGATATTATTGCGGCTTACCGGCGGCCTCGGACCGCTCGGGCTGATGGGCGTCGACGGCAACATGACCTGGGAATTTGCCGATAGCGGCGAAGGAACGTTGGTGACGTTCACCTACGCGGTCGGCGGCTACCGGGCGGGCGGTCTCGAAGAACTGGCGGGACCCGTCGATTACGTCATCGGTGAGGCGCTGATGCGCATGAAGACATTCATCGAAACCGGCGACCCGGACACGGCTGATTCCGTTGACTGATATTCCTCCTGCAAGACCGTCTTCCACCGTCGTGCTGGTCAGGCCGGCTGCCGGTCCCCCCGAGGTGTTCATGGTGCGGCGACACGAGGATTCGAGCTTCGGTGCGGCTTACGCATTTCCGGGTGGTGTCATCGACTACGAAGACACAATTGTTCACGACTATTGCCGTGGCCTGGACGAGCACACGGCAAACGCCCGGCTCGGTATCCGCACTGGCGGCCTCGATTACTACAGCGCGGCCATCCGCGAGCTGTTCGAGGAATCGGGCGTACTCCTCGCGAGCTCCGACTCGTTCGACGAGGACGTCTGCATCGTGCGCGATGCACTGAACGCCGGCGACGACAACTGGGCGGACTTCGTAAAGCGCAACAAATTGCAGCTCGATTGCGACCAGCTGCATTACATCAGTCACTGGATAACGCCGACCAATCAGCCGCGTCGCTATTCGACCCGTTTTTTTGTCGCCGAATTGCCGCCCGGCCAGGTTGCCAGCCATTGCGGCGGCGAGCTGACGGACTCGCGATGGATTTCAGCGCACGACATGCTGGAAGCAGGCCGTGCCGGCGAAGCAGTCCTGCATTTTCCGACCATCAAGACGCTGGAAAGCGTCGCGCGCCACAAGACGATGGAAGCGCTGCTGGAGTGGGCGAGGGCCTGCGTCGAATGGGGCGTGACCAGCATGCTGCCCGCGATTGTCACGCGCGATGGCAAGCTGGAGATCGTCATGCCCGGCGAAAAGGATTACCCGGGGACCGTGGTGTGAGCGGGTTTGGCCCGCGCATGGAGCCCTACACCGAATTGCGTCCCGGCATTCGCCGCCTGGTCGCGCCAAATCCATCGATGATGACCGGTCCGGGTACCAATACCTACCTGTTCGGTTGTGAGGCGGTGGCCGTGCTGGACCCGGGTCCCTGGATCGACAGCCATATCGACAGGATCCAGGAGGTCGCGGACGCACCGATTCGCTGGATCCTCGCGACACATACGCACCCGGACCACTCGCCGGGTGTCGTCAGACTGGCCGAAGCGACCGGAGCCGAAGTGCTCGGCATGCCCGCACCCGACGCCGAGCACCAGGACAGGACGTTCAGACCGAGCCGTGTTCTCGGCCATGGCGATGAACTCGCCACGCCCGAATTTGTTCTCGAAGCCGTGCATACGCCCGGTCACGCGTCCAATCACCTCTGTTATCGGCACGCGGGCGCGAACTGGCTGTTTACCGGTGATCACGTCATCGACGGCTCGACCGTCGTCATCAACCCGCCCGACGGCAACATGTCGCAGTACATCGCGTCATTGCGACGCGTCAAAAGCCTGCAATGTGAAGCGCTGGTGCCGGGTCACGGCGAGGTGATAAACGACCCGGATCGGGTGATCGACTGGATCATCGACCATCGTCTCGAGCGCGAAACGAAAGTGGCCGCAGCGCTCGCGGCTCACCCGAACCTCACGTCGCTAGAACTCGTACCGCACGTGTACATCGATGTCGATGAGAAACTCTACGGCTGGGCCGAGCGCTCGCTCGTGGCGCACCTCGAAAAGCTCGAAGAAGACGGGGTCGCACAGTGCAGGGACGGGCGCTGGATCGAGGCTTAGGTGCGGTAACCGGTCCTGGCAACGGCGCTGTCTGGTTTGAACTGGCGCTACTTGAGAACGATGAAACCGTGTTCAGGCGTTACGTCGACAATTTCGCGACATACG
>Ga0210093_1000009_pt1 | contig 34664 bp, 33 predicted proteins | sample White_ThreeSqB_D_2_FD_185590 | JGI IMG/M metagenome (GOLD analysis project Ga0210093, IMG submission 185590) | Wetland microbial communities from the San Francisco Bay, California, USA, that impact long-term carbon sequestration -... | ecosystem: Environmental > Aquatic > Marine > Wetlands ... | reverse complement strand
GGCGAGGATCTTCGGGGCGATTTCCCTCCGCTGCGGGTAGAGAGTGTGGTTCGAGGTAATTTACCCATCGAACGTACTAGTTTCATCGGTAGAGAACGGGAGTTGGCTAGGGCGAAGGATCTGCTGTCACGGGGGCGGCTGGTGACACTCATCGGTCCCGGCGGCACCGGCAATGCCGTCGATCTGCGCGGCTACGAAGTCTGGACGCTGGACGATAACGGCCTGATTCTCGAGTCGCTTGGTTACTACGACGAAGCCGACTATTCACGACAGGTAAACGCGAGACCAGTTGATGCCGCTGAGCGCGACGCAATCCTGGCGGTCATGGACAAGGCTTTCGCGGCGGTGCGATCGAGCGAACCTGAGGATTGGCGGGCTATTCAACTGGCGGAAGGCACGACGCTGTCGTTCAGGCCGCTCACCGGCGGAGGCCCGGACGAACTCGAGATGCGAATCTCGAACAACGCGGAGTTCATCGCCAATGAAAAGCCCGACGGCCACGAGTACATCGAGCGCTGGACGGAAGAACCGACGGTACTGATCCGGGGGCCGATAGCGGTGGTCTGGGGCGAGTACGAATTCTGGATCGACGGTGAATTTTCCCACTGCGGCGTGGACTCGGCCGATCTCGTCAAGGTCGACGGCGAGTGGAAAATTGCCAACTTCATGTGGACAGTCGAGAAGGATAACTGCCCGACCGCTTGAGCGTAGTCACTGCCGACACACCTGCCGTGGGCACGTTTCGCAGCGGGTGGTCCGCTGCTTTGTCAATCGTCGCGATCAGCGTGACCGGCTTCGTCGTCCCGAGAATTCTCAGGCAGCCGGCGGCATCAACGGTGGCAGCAGCTCTTTAGCGGCAATATCTTCGCGCCTGGGTCGTACCTCTATCGAACGCAGTAACTTCGCGAGCTGCTCCGCATCCCACTCGGCACTGCCCGGGCCGTAGCTCGCCGCCGACAGCTTGTTGAGCTCATCAGCCAATGGTGATGACACCCGAGTCGCCACGTCGCCCACACTGCGCGGTGGCGCATCGGGCCATTGCAGGCGCCCCCATTCGATCAACGCACTGCGCACACCGGCTGCATCGCCATCGCGGGCGGCTTTGCGCGCGGCCTTCAGGAGCTTGTCCTGTTGCTTGTAAATTGGCGGCGGTTCCGGTTGACGAACTTCGCGCTTCGTATCGCGCGAGAACCACCACCATGCGAATACGGTGACAAGCCAGAGTGCTGCCAGTAGCTGGCTGATGCGCTTCCACGCACTGTCCGGCAACAGGGACGGCAACGACTGCTCTGCCGGTGTGGCCTGCTCCGAACTTTCCGCCACTACCGCTTCGGTCGCCGGTGTCTCGGGTGGCACGACGCGCGGCGACGCGCCGGCTGCAATCTCGAGCGTCGTGGCAGGCAGGCGGGCAATACGCCATTCGCCCGCTTCGATATCCCACCATGGCAACTCGACGGCGGGCAATTCGATCTCGCCGCCGTTCACGCCGATGATCGCGTACTGGTCGCTGCGAATACCGCGGATGCCGCCGGCTTCCATGACGCGACCCAGCTCCGGCTTGTCGGTGTACACGTTGAGCCCGTCGACTTCCGGGAGTTCGAGTGCCGGGATCTGCGTTTCGATCTGTCCGAGCGCACTGATCGTTATGTTCCGGGTGATCGGTTCGCCGGCTTTCAGGTCGGCAGGATCGCGGGACCACTCCTCACTGAGTTGCACGTCGCGTGCCGGCAGCCAGGACGCGTTCGGGTGGTCGGCCGGTGGCGCCGGGATCGGCAGCACCTTGACGGTCTGCGCCTCGGACTGGAAAACCTTGCGCCCGGTGATGCGACCGTCGCGCAATACCCTTGCCTCGAACATCGCCGGCGAGATCGATATCTCGCCGCTCTCCTGCGGATAGAGCGCAATGACACGCTCGACGACGTTATAGGCCTTGCCGTTCAGCACGGCCTCGTAGCTGCGCTCCTCACCGGCCGGCTCGACGAGCACCTCGGCGCCGCTGATGGTCGGTTCCCTGAGCGCCGGTTGCCGCGTCGCAACCGCGCGATAAACCTTGATGCTGTACAGGATCTGCGCCTGGACGTAAGTCTCATCGACATCCACTTCACTGGTGACGAATACGTCCGCCTCGCCGGGAGGCGCGTTCTCGGGTTCGTTGACCTTGATCATCACCGGGTTGGTCAGGTCCGTACCGAGCGGGATCGGGGGTATTTCCTGTGTCCCGGTAAACTTCGGCATCAGCGTGACCGTCCAGGACGTGCTGCGATTGATCTGGCCGTTGTAAATCGACGAGTTCTGCAACCGGCTCACCTGGCCGCGGTAAAACCTGTCATCCAGCACCGTCAGGTCCGGGTCCGTGTCAACGCTCGCGTCGACGATGATTTCCAGCGTGAACGATTCGTTCAGGTCGACTTCCGGGCGATCCACGCGCGCCGTGACCGCCGCCGCCGCCGTCGCGGCGAACACGAGGCACAGCAGTGCCACGAGGCCCTGGTGAATGACGGTTTTCTGCGTTACCACGGTTGTACCTCGTCGTCGGGCCATACGTCGTTGCCATCCTGGTCTTTTCCGGAGCGCTGATACTGGTAGCGGAACTTGCGCCGCAATAGCCCGCCCGGATCGTCCGGAATGCGGCGCAGCCACTGCTCCATCGCCTGTTGCTGTTCCTGCTGTTCGCGCATTTCAGCGAGCTCGGCCTCCGACAACTGCTCCGGCTGCTCCCCGTTTTGTGCCTGCTCGGCCGCGCGCTGCAGTTCTTCCTGCAAGGCCTGCATGTCTTCTTCGCTCATTTCCTGCTCGCCGCGCTGCGACGCGTTGCTGTCGTCGCTTTGCTGCTCTGAATCCGACGAACTCTCGGAGCCCTCTTCGCCCGGCTCACTTTCGCTGTCGGATTGCTCGCCGTCGCCGCCGGAATTTTCGGATGACTGCTGGTCGTCGCCCTGTTGTTCCTGCTGCTGTTGTTCCTGCTGTTCCTTCAGGTTCTTCACGAGATCGAGGTTGTACTGCGCATCCTCATTGTCGGGCTCTCTCTCCAGGACTTCCTGGTACGCATCGATAGCGCCGTCGAACTGCCGTTGCATCGCCAGCGCGTTGCCGAGGTTATAAAGGCTGCGCGTATCATCGTACTCGGCGAACTCTGCCGCGCTGGCCACATAGTCCTCTGCACGATAGCGCGCGACCGCGCGCCACTCGGGATCATCGAACAGCGCCACTGCGTCCGCCGGCGAACCTTCCTTCAGGAGTTTCTCTGCCTGCTGGTCGTTGTTGAGCCACAGGTCGTCCCACAGGGAAGCCTCGGCCTGCCGCGGCAGCGGCAACACGAACACCAGCAACACCATCACCCAGCCGCGACGAAACGCCGCCGCCGCGAGCGGCAGCAGCAGCAACAGCAACCACGGCCCTTCTTCACGCCAGTGGTCCGTGGCCACGGCGTCGTCGACCTCGGCCGCCGAAACGACCTCGCCGGACAACAGGTAGTCGATGTCGCTGTCGTCTGCGGTGAGGATGGCGAAGCGCCCGCCGCCGGCGGCCGCGAGTTTCCTGAGCTCGGTCTCCTCGAGACGCGGCACGGCGATCTGGCCGCGGTTGTCCGTCACGAAACCGCCCCCTTGCCGTGGTATCGGTGCACCCTGCTTCGTCGCCGCACCCAGTACCGATAGCGTATACCCGGCTGCCTTCAGGTCCCGCGCGACCTTTTCGGCGGCGGGCGATGCCCCGCCGTCGGTCACGAGCAACACCTCACCGATCACGACACCGGCCTGCTCCAGCAATTGCTGGCTCTTGCGGATGGCCGAAATCGGGTAGCTGCCGCGACTCGGCATGATATCGGTACTCAGGCTGTTGACGAGCGCCGCGATCGTGTCGGTGTCATCCGTCAACGGCGTCACGGTGAACGCATTCGCCGAATACACGACGAGCGCGGTCTGGCCACTCTTGCGGCGTTGCAGAATCTCGAGAATCTTCAGGCGTGCGCGCGCAAGCCGACTCGGCGCAATGTCCTCTGCGTCCATCGAACGCGACAGGTCGAGCGCAATGACCAGCGCCTGCTGGGCGCGAAACACGGGCTGGTCGATGCGCTGCCATGCCGGTCCGGCGAGCGCCGTGGCGGCGATGACGCCGCCAATGCCGAACAGCCACCAGCGATGGTCGACACCGCGTCCCGGTGTGCGCGACAGCACGAATGGCATCAGCGCCGGGTCCACGATGCGCTGCCAGCTGCCGGTGCCGAGCCGGCCGCGCGCGAGCAGCACCGCTGCCAGCACCACGACGGGAATCATTAGCAGCCACTCGGGCCTGAGCCAGTGGAAGTCAGCCGGCATGTGCATGCACCTCGGCCGCGCGCCGTACGACTACGCGCTGTAACAGGCTGATCAGTGCCGACAACAGGATCAGCACGAACGCCGCGCCGAGCGGGTAGAAGTAATAGGACTTCACCGGCCGGAACCCCGACTCCGGCTCCTCGACCGGCTCGAGTTCATCCACGAGCCTGTAGATATCCTGCAGGCTTGCCGTATCGGTCGCGCGAAAATACCTGCCGCCGGTCTGCTGCGCGATCCTGGTCAGCGTTTCTTCGTCGAGATCCGCCGATGGGTTGATGCGCCGCCGTCCGCCGAGCAGCGACGACACTTCCATCTGGTCCGCACCGATGCCGATCGTATAGATGCGCAAGCCGACCTGCTGCGCAAGTTCCGCAGCCTTCAGCGGCTGTACTTCGCCGGCCGTATTCGCGCCGTCGGTGAGCAGCACCAGTACCTGGTCGCCAGCCTCACTCGGGGCCTCGTGAACACGCCGCACGGCCAGCGTGATCGCATCGCCGATCGCCGTTTTCTCGCCGGCGAGCCCGATCTCGGCCTCAAGCAACAGCGTCTTGACCGTGTCGCGGTCGAGCGTCAGCGGTACCTGCAGGTAGGCGCGTTCGCCGAACAGGATCAGGCCGATGCGATCGCCCTCGCGCCGCGAGATGAAATCACTGGCGACTGCCTTGGTCGCTGTCAGCCGGTCGACGCGGCGGTTGCCGAGCTCGAAGTCCTTCTGGTCCATGCTGCCGGACAGGTCCACGGCCAGCATCAGGTTGCGGCCGGCAACCGGCACCTCGAGTTCGTCGCCGATGCGCTCCGGGCGCGCGGCGGCAAGCACCAGCAGCAGCCACGCGAGGATCGCAACCAGTACCCGCCAGTTCAGCAAGTGTTCGGCATCGGAGCGATCCTTCAGCGTCTCGAAGCTGTCCAGGTTCGGTACTTTCAGGCCGGCCTCGTCCAGTCCGCGCGCCTGCGGCAACATCGCGCGCAACAGCAGAGGCAACGGCAGCGCCAGCAACGCCCAGGGCCAGGCCAGCGACCACATCAGGCTGCCCTCCTCTGCGGTACGCCAAGTCGCATGCGCACGGCCGAGAGCAGCGCATTGACATCGAGATTGGAAAAATCGTCAGCCGGGTTGCGATACGGGAGCGCCAGCAGGCTCTTGCCGCCCTCGGTATGAAAGTACGGCAGCGGCATGTCCTTATCGAGCCATGCGAGCCAGGCCTCGCCGGTCAGCCCGGCAACCTCGTCGCGTGGCGCATACGCAAGCATCGCACGGCGCAACAACTCGGACACCTGCTTGCCGAGCTTGACAGCGTCCTGGTGCTGCCGGAACTCTGCCTCGTAGCGCGCCAGCTCGCGCAGCGCATAGCGTCGTGGCGCGTTGAAACGCCAGCTGCGCCAGGCGCGCCACAGGCCGTAGCCGCACAGCGCCGCCAGCAGCGCGAGTAACAGCCACCAGCCCGGTGCCAGCGGCCACCAGCCAACCGGGTCCGGGAGGTGCAGGTCGCGTAGCGGAATCTGGGCGTCTTCCATGCCTAGTGCGTCCTCCGCCCCAGCGCCGCCTGCAGCGCGCTGACCGGGTCGTCGTTGGTGGACAACGGCATCAGGTGCACGCCGTAGCGCTGGCAGAATTTCTCCACATCGTCGAGGCGCTTCGCGAAAGCGGCTTCGTAGTCCCGGCGGGCCGCCGCAGCAAACGTGTCGATCGCCAGCTCGTCGTGGCTCGAGACGAGGCGATAGCGCCCCGGGGGCGGGAGCTTTCGCTCCAGCGGGTCCGTCATGAAGATCGCGAGTACCTCGTTGTGCCGCGCAACGCTAGATAAATAGGACTGCGCCGCGCGCGAGAACCCGGTGAAATCGCTGATGACGGCGACCAGGCTGCCGGGCCGGGCAACGCGCCGCAGCGCCGACATCGCATGCGTCAGCGGATCGATCGCAGGCGTCTCAACCGGTTTCTCGCGCTGCCAGTCCGGGTGCGTGACGAGTTCGTGCACGTAACGCAGCGCGGCGCGGCGCCCGAGGCGCGGCTTGAGTTCGCGATGCGTCGAGTCACCGAAGATCAGGCCGCCCAGCCGGTCGCCGCGATGGTGCGCGGCCCAAGCGATCAGGGCCGCCGCGCGGCTGGCGTTGACCGACTTGAAACAACCCTGCGTTGCAAAATGCATGTTCGCGCGCAGGTCCAGCGCAACCAGCACCGGCCGTTCGCGCTCCTCGCGGAACAACTTGGTATAGGCGGTGGTGCTGCGAGCCGTCACGCGCCAGTCGATGCTACGTGGGTCGTCGCCCGGCTGGTACGGGCGCGACTCATCGAACTCCATGCCACGACCCCGAAAATGGGACACGTAGGCACCGGTCTGCAGCGAATTCACACGCAGCACGTCGAGCGCGATCGCACGCGCCGGACCGTTCAGTCGTATCAGGCCGGCCTGGCTGACGCTGACCGGGGAGGCGTCTTCGTGAATGTGCGTGGGTCGCGGCACTATGGCACCCCGACACCATCCAGGATGCCGGTAATCACGTCGGTCGCACTGACGCCGTCAGCTTCGGCCTCGAAACTCAGTACCAGGCGATGCCGCAATACGTCCGGGGCGACGGCCTGGATATCCTCGGGCCCGACGAAATCGCGGCCGGCCAGCCAGGCGTGCGCTCGGGCGGCACGGTCGATGCCCATGCTGGCGCGCGGGCTGGCACCGTACAGGACCTGCCCGTCGAGCGCCGTGTCGACGGCGCCCGGGTTACGGGTCGCGACGACGACATTGACGATGTATTCCTCGAGCTCCGGCGCGAGGTGCAGGTTCAGGATGTCCTGGCGCGCCTGCATGATCGACGCGCGCGACAGTAATTCGGGTGGCTGGAACGCATCGCGCTCGCCGGACTTCGCCTCGTCGCGGTTCAGTACCAGGATGCGCCGTTCGTCCTCGATGCTCGGGTAACCGACTTCGACATGCAGCAGGAAGCGATCGAGCTGCGCTTCGGGCAACGGGTAGGTGCCCTCCTGCTCGATCGGGTTCTGCGTCGCCATGACCATGAACAGGTCTTCCAGCGGGTAACTCTTGTCGCCGACCGAAATCTGTCGTTCTTCCATGGCTTCGAGCAGCGCCGATTGTACTTTCGCCGGCGCACGGTTGATCTCGTCCGCCAGGATCAGGTTGTGAAACAGCGGTCCCTTGCGAAACTCGAATGTGCCTTCCTGCGGCCGATAGATGTCGGTGCCGGTCAGGTCCGCCGGCAGCAGGTCCGGCGTGAACTGCAGGCGATGAAAATCGCCTTCGATGCTCTCCGCCAGCACCTTGATGGCGCGCGTCTTGGCGAGACCCGGGGCCCCCTCGACGAGCAGGTGACCGTCGCACAGCAACGTGATCAACATGCGGTTGATCAGGTGGGCCTGGCCGATAATCAGCCCACTCGCGTGTGCCTCGAGTTTCTGAAACTGTTCTGCGACGCTCATTGATAACTCCGAAGGGTGAAGCGGCGTGCCATTTTAGAGAGGATGCCTGTACAGGCCAACCGGTCGCGCGCCTTTTTATTCATAAATGCGGTTGTTTGAGTACTATTGACACGATTCCGACCACGCCAGGGCAAAAACATTGCATCGAATCAGAAAATTAGCCGGCCGATGCGCCCCGATCGCCGGGTTGCTGACGGCCACAATGATTCTCATTCCGGGCTGTGACGCGACACCGCCGCCGGCTGCTACCGACGCCCTGTCACCGCCGGTGGTGACTGCTGCGCCCGATTGCGGGCCGCGCGGCAGTCTCGCCGCGGAACTCTTCGGTGGCATAGAGACCACGCTGGAGTGGGGCCCCGGATCGCTTGCCTGCGAAAGCATGCTGCGCCCGCAAGGTGAAGGCATCCGGCTGCGCTTCGAGGGCGAGGCCGGATCCGAGCGACTGGTATTCATCATCGCGGTACCGGCGCTGGTCCGGGATGCGACGGCGTCCGAATTGCCGGCCAACGTCACGCTGACGGTGGAAGGCAGCGGCCGCTTCTTCAGCACGCCCACGCTCGATTCGTGCTGGGTCGACATCACGGCCCAGGACCCGATACCGGGAGAAGCCAACCACTACTGGGTCACGGGCGAGCTTTTCTGCGTCGGTCCGCTGGGCGAAATCAACGGCGATGCAACAATCACGCTACAGCACTTTCGCTTTACCGGCGCCGCCGACTGGGGTGACACATGAGCGCGCGCCGCACCGTGGTCCTGCTGTGCGCGTTGCTTTGTGTCGCCTGCAGCCCGCCCGCTACGCCGAAGGCTGAGAAAGATGCAAGTCTCGATGCGTTTTTCGGGCGCGGGCAACTGGTCGTTATCAATAACGAGGGCGACCGGCACGAATTCGACGTGTACCTGGCCACGGACTTCGACCAGCGACGCCGTGGCCTGATGTTCGTCCGCCGCCTGCCGGAGACGACCGGCATGCTATTCATCTACGACACGGACGGCATTTACTCGATGTGGATGAAGAATACCTATATCCCGCTCGACATGGTGTTTGTCAGGGCGGACGGCGCGGTGTCTTCGGTCATCCACGATGCGACACCGCTGACCCTGACGAAGCGTGTGGCGACCGAACCGGTCCGCTACGTGCTCGAACTCAATGCCGGCGTGGCACGCCATTTGAACATTGGCAGCGGCAGCCGCTTGTTGTTCGCAGAAAGCAATATTGACTGACCAGCGACAAACCGTGAACGCTGGCTACAGGACCGCGGCAATCGCATCCGCGAGGTAATTGACGTTGTCCGCCGTGATGCCGGCCGTGTTGATGCGACTCGAACTGACCATGTAGACACCAAAGTCCTTTTTCAACCGCAACACCTGCTCCGGCGTGACGCCCAGGAAACAGAACATGCCGCGGGCGCGCGTCAGGTGCGAAAAATCATGGCCGGGCGCCTTCTCGGCCAGCGCATCCGCGAGCAACACTCGCATTTCGCGCAGCCGCCCGCGCATCTCCGCCAGCTCGACGCGCCACGCCGCCCTGAGATCCGGATCGTTCAGGATCGTGCTGACGACCACGGCCCCGTGATCCGGTGGCACCGAGTAGATCGTTCGCACAACATTGTTGACCTGGCTGTTGACGATATCCCGCGAGGCGGTGTCCGCCGCCAGGAACGACAGTGAGCCGACGCGATCCCGATACAGGCCGAAATTCTTGGAACAGGAATTCGCCACGATCATTTCCGGGACGCGGCCGGCCAGGTGGCGCACCGCGTACGCATCGTCGCTCAGGCTGGTCGCGAATCCCTGGTAGGCCATGTCGACGAATGGCACCAGTTCACGTTCGACGATGACATCCGAGATCGCATGCCACTCCTCGACCGAGGGATCGAGACCGGACGGATTGTGACAGCAGGCGTGCAGCAGCACGATGTCACCGACAGGCACTTCGCCGAGGGCGTCGAGCATCTCATCGATCTTCAGGACATGTTGCATCGTGTCGTAGTAGGGATAGGTCTCCAGCTTGAGGCCGGCGCCACCCAGCAGGGGAATGTGATTCGCCCAGGTCGGGTCGCTGACCCAGACCCTGGCAGCAGGCCGCGCGCGCAGGATGAGCCCCGCGGCGACTCGCAGCGACCCGGAGCCGCCCGGGGCCTGGATTGTCACCAGGCGCCCGGCGTCGGCGGCATCCCCGAAGGTCAGGTCCTGCATCGCCGCATTGAACTCGGGGTCCCCGGCCGTGCCGATGTACGCCTTGCTGTCCTGGGTATCGACGAGGCGCTGTTCGGCCTTCTTGACCACGTCGAGCACCGGCGTCTCACCGGCGGCAGTCCTGAATACGCCGACGCCAAGATCGACCTTGTCGGGTCGCGGGTCGTTCTTGTGCTCGGTAATCAGGCCGAGAATGGCATCTGCGGGCGCGGCTTCGAGTGTTTCAAACAACAGGGCTCTCCCTTGAGGTCACGTGCAGACGGCATGCCTGCAAGCGGCGCATTGTACAAACGAAATCGCGCAAACAAAAACGCCGGCTCGAAAGCCGGCGTTGTCGTTGATTGACATTGTCGATCAGGACTTGGGGGCCCAGACCGAGCACCAGCCATTGGCATTGACGAGCTTGCCCGGGAAAATCTGGCACGGACGCCACTCATCACCTTCATTGCCCTGAATCAGCGCACAATTCGAACAGTGCTGCTCGGGGGCAGGATTGTTGCGGGCGGAAGGATCGACGGTTGCCCAGTCATTGGTGTACTTCATCGCTTTTGCCATCGGGTCGTCCATTGACAAATGCGGCAGATCTTCGGCCCTGGCTTCACGACCTGCGTGTACCAGGCAGCCGGCGGCTGCAACGGCGGATAACTGAATAAACTTGCGGCGTGCAATCTTGCTCAACGGAATCTCCTTAACGTTCGTTTTCTGACATCCCGGTCGGACCGGAAGACGCATTCTAACGAAACTTCCTGAACGCCGGCACAACGACACAGGTCGATGATTTGCCTGAGTTTTTGAGAACGATTCGCAACAAGGCCTGCATCCCGCATCGCTGCGATATACTGGTCGGCCAGTTGTTCGGAACAGACGCTTATGTCAGGCGCAAGTCAGGCACTATCGATTGCACGAATCGGCGACGATCTGCGCACGACCCTCGATGACCGGGTCGCCGTAGAGGAGCCGCTGGAAATTCGCCTCGGTTTTGAAACCGCTGGTGGCCGGGTCACTGAAAGCGTGTCGATCACGATGCGAACGCCGGGAAACGATGCCGAACTCGCGACCGGCTTCCTGTTTACCGAAGGTATCATCCGGCGGCGCGAGGACGTGGCCATCGTCAAACCTTGCGGCCCGGTTGCGCCGGACAGCGGCAACCACAACGCGGTGCGCGTCGAACTCGAGAGTGGCGTGGGCGTCGATCTCGATCGGCTGCAACGACACTTTTATACAACTTCGAGCTGCGGCGTGTGTGGCAAGGCGTCTCTCGATGCGCTGCGCGTACAGGGCCTGGCGCCATTGCCGAGCGGCACATTGCGGTTCCCGCGCGCGATGTTGCTCGCGTTACCCGATACGCTGCGCGCGGCCCAGCAGACCTTTGCCGAAACCGGCGGGCTGCATGCGGCCGCAGCCTTCGACAACACCGGCGGGCTGGTCGTCTGCCGCGAAGACGTCGGCCGGCATAACGCGGTCGACAAAGTCATCGGCGCGCTGTTTGATCAGCGGCTGTTGCCCGCCAGCCAATACGGTCTGATCGTTTCGGGGCGCGCCAGTTTCGAACTGATGCAAAAAGCCCTGGTCGCCGGCATGCCGTTGTTGGCCGCGGTCGGTGCGCCTTCGAGCCTTGCAGTGGAACTCGCACGCGAGTTCAATGTGACGTTGGCGGGTTTCCTGCGCGGCGACTCTTTCAACATATACGCAGCCGAGGAACGCATATCGTGACGCACACGACCATCGACAAGGCAAGTGTCAGCGCAATCGTCAGCAAGCGCGGCGCCCGGCCCGAATTGCTGGTGCAGATTCTGCAGGACATCGTCATGCAGCACGGATGGGTTTCCGAAGACGTCATTCGGCAGCTTGCCACTGAACTCAACCTGTCCCGCGCGGACGTCCACGGCGTCGTCAATTACTATCACGACTTCCGCACGTCCCCGCCCGGCCGCCACATCGTCAAGATCTGCCAGGCCGAAGCCTGCCAGTCGATGGGCAGTCGTGAACTTACCGCACACGCGCGTGCCCGGCTTGGCACGGACCTGCATGGCACCGCCGGCGACACGACGCTCGAACCCGCTTACTGCCTCGGCAACTGCGCCTGCGCGCCGGCGGTCATGATCGACGGCAAGACGCTCGGACGGGTCGACAACGAGCGCTTCGACGCACTGGTCAGCGCGATGCGGGGGGCAGGCTGATGACCACGCTGGTGTACGTACCGCGCGAGACATCGGCCGTATCCGTCGGCGCCGACGAAGTCGCCGTCGCCATTGCGCGGCACGCCAAAGAGGCCGGCGAGAGCATCGAGCTGGTGCGCAATGGCTCCTGGGGCGCCAGCTGGCTCGAGCCGCTGGTCGAGGTCGTCGTCGACGACCAGCGCATCGCGTACGGCAATATTGCGCCGGAAGACGTGGGCAGCCTGTTCGCCGCCGGCTTCCTCTCGGGCGGCAAGCACGCTCGCCGCCTCGGACCGATCGACGAAATCCCCTACCTGATCGGGCAGGATCGCTGGACATTCTGGCGCTGCGGCCTCATCGACCCGTTGTCGCTCGACGACTTTCGTACTCACAAGGGCTTCGCGGCGCTCGAGAAAGCTTTTGCCGACGGCCACGAAGCGGTACTTGAAGCCGTGGCTGCATCGGGCTTGCGCGGGCGTGGCGGCGCCGGCTTCCCGACCGGTATCAAGTGGCGCACCGTCGCGGACGCCAGGGGCACGCAGAAGTACATCGCGTGCAACGCCGACGAAGGCGATAGCGGCACGTTTTCAGACCGTATGCTGATCGAAGGCGATCCTTTCGGCCTGATCGAGAGCATGGCGCTGGCTGGTTTCGCCGTCGGCGCAAACAAGGGCTATATCTATTTGCGTTCCGAGTACCCGCTTGCTCACGCGATATTGTCCCGGGCCCTCGAGACGGCCCGGCACAATGGCTGGCTCGGCGAGGACATCCAGGGCAGCGGCTTCAATTTCGACATCGACCTGCATCTCGGCGCCGGCTCCTACGTCTGCGGCGAGGAAACGGCAATGCTGGAAAGCCTCGAAGGCAAAAAGGGCATCGTGCGCTACAAGCCACCGCTCCCGGCGTTCGAGGGCCTGTTCGGCAAGCCCACCGTCGTGAATAACGTCGTCACGCTGGCGTCGGTACCGAACATCGTCAGGCTCGGCGCCGAACGTTACGCTGCGCTGGGCGTCGGACGCTCCAAAGGGACGCTGGCGTTCCAGCTCGCCGGCAACATCAAGCGCGGCGGGCTCGTGGAGAAACCCTTCGGCATTACGCTCAGGGAACTCATCGAGGACTGGGGCGGTGGCACCGCCAGCGGCCGGCCCGTCAAGGCGGTGCAAGTTGGCGGTCCGCTCGGCGCCTACCTGCCCGCGTCGCAGCTCGATACGCCGATGGATTACGAGGCTTTCATCGAAATCGGCGCAATGATCGGGCATGGTGGTATCGTGGTATTCGACGACACCGCCGATATGGCGCAGCAAGCGCGCTTCGCGATGGAATTCTGCGCGCTGGAATCCTGCGGCAAGTGCACGCCCTGCCGCATCGGCTCGACGCGCGGCGTCGAGGTCATCGACAAAATGATCGCGAACGAAGATCGCGAAGCCAATTACGACCTGTTAATCGAACTCTGTGACACGATGGAAGACGCTTCCCTGTGCGCGATGGGCGGCATGACGCCCTACCCGGTACGCAGCGTTCTCAAACACTTCGCCGGCGACTTCAGAGACCCGGCAGGAGGCTCGAAATGAACAAGACCCGACAGGCTGACCTCGGCACACCAGGGGTTGGCACCGCCGCAACAGTCGTCGTCGAAATCGACGGCCGCAAGGCTGAGGTCACAAAAGGCACCAGTATCCTGCGCGCCGCTCGTGAAACCGGCGTCGACGTTCCCAAACTGTGCGCGACCGACAGCCTGAAGCCGTTCGGCTCCTGCCGTCTGTGCCTGGTCGAGATCGAAGGGCGTAAAGGTTATCCCGCCTCCTGCACGACGCCGGTCGAGGACGGCATGAAGATCCGCACGCAGACCGACGCGCTGGCCAGGTTGCGGCGCAACGTCATGGAGCTCTATATCTCGGATCATCCGCTGGACTGCCTGACCTGTTCGGCGAACGGCGATTGCGAATTGCAGGACATGGCCGGCGCCGTCGGCCTGCGCGAGGTGCGCTACGGTTTCGATGGCGCAAACCACCTGGATGCCGAGGTCGATACCAGCAACCCGTATTTCCAGTTCGATGCGAGCAAGTGCATCGTCTGCTCCCGCTGCGTGCGTGCCTGCGACGAGGTCCAGGGCACGTTCGCGCTGACCATCGAGGGTCGCGGCTTCGAGTCCAAGGTGTCCGCCGGCATCGGCGAAAGTTTCCTCGACTCCGAGTGCGTCTCGTGCGGCGCCTGCGTGCAGGCCTGCCCGACTGCAACGCTGATGGAGAAGAGCATCGTCGAGAACGGCATGCCCGATCGTAAAGTCGTGACGACCTGCGCGTACTGCGGTGTCGGCTGCTCGTTCCAGGCCGAGATGAAGGGCGACCAGGTCGTGCGCATGACACCTTACAAGGACGGCCAGGCCAATCATGGTCACAGCTGCGTCAAGGGCCGCTTCGCCTGGGGCTACGCATCACACCGCGACCGCGTCATGGCGCCGATGATTCGCGAGAAGACCAGCGATCCGTGGCGCGAAGTCAGCTGGGAAGAGGCGATCGCCCATACCGCGAAGCGCTTCAAAGCGATCCAGGAAAAGTATGGCCGCAAGTCGATCGGCGGCATCACGTCGTCCCGCTGCACCAACGAAGAAGTCTATGTCGTGCAAAAACTCGTGCGCGCCGGCTTCGGCAACAACAACGTCGACACCTGCGCCCGCGTCTGTCACTCGCCAACCGGTTACGGCCTGAAAACGACGCTCGGCACATCAGCCGGCACGCAGCCCTTCGACAGCGTCATGGATGCCGACGTCATCATGGTCATCGGCGCAAACCCGACCGAGGGGCACCCGGTATTCGCATCGCAGATGAAACGGCGCCTGCGCCAGGGTGCGAAGCTGATCGTCGTCGATCCGCGCGAGATCGGGCTGGTGCGCTCGCCGCACGTCGAAGCCTCGTATCACCTGGACCTGCTGCCCGGCACCAACGTACCGATTATCAACGCCCTCGCCCACGTCATCGTCAGCGAAGGACTTGCCGACGAAGACTACGTTCGCGAGCGCTGCGACCTGGACTCGTGGGAGTCGTGGAAAGCGATGATCCTGAAACCGGAGAATTCACCCGAGGCAGTGGCCAAGGTCTCCGGCGTCGATGCCGACAGGATTCGGGCAGCTGCACGCCTCTTTGGCAATGCGCCGAACGGCGCCATTTACTACGGGCTCGGCGTCACTGAGCACAGCCAGGGCTCGACGATGGTCATGGGCATGGCAAACCTCGCAATGGCCACCGGCAACCTCGGCCGCTCAGGCGTCGGCGTCAACCCGCTGCGCGGACAGAATAACGTGCAGGGCTCCTGCGACATGGGTTCGTTCCCGCACGAACTGCCGGGTTACCGGCACATCTCTGGTGATGACGTCCGCAGCCAGTTCGAAAAGCATTGGGGCGTGACGATCGACCCTGAACCCGGCTTCCGCATTCCGAACATGTTCGACGCAGCCTGCGCCGGCGAATTCAAGGGCATGTACATCCAGGGCGAGGACCTCGCGCAATCCGATCCGAACACGCATCATGTCGAGGCGGCGCTTTCCAGCATGGAATGCATTGTCGTGCAGGACCTGTTCCTGAACGAGACTGCAAAATTCGCCCATGTTTTCCTGCCGGGCACGTCCTTCCTCGAGAAAGACGGGACGTTCATCAACGCCGAACGCCGCATCAACCGGGTGCGCCCGGTGATGCCCGCGCAACAGGGCAAACAGGAGTGGCAGATCACCCAGGAACTGGCGCAGGCGATGGGCTACCCGATGAACTATGCGAGTTCGGCCGAGATCATGGACGAGATCGCCGAGCTGACCCCGACCTTCAACAACGTCAGCTTCGCCTTTCTCGACGAAGTCGGCAGCGTGCAATGGCCATGCAACGAAGCGGCGCCGATGGGGACGCCGATCATGCACATCGACCATTTCGTGCGCGGCAAGGGCCTGTTTGTCGAGACGGACTATGTACCGACCGATGAGCGCACCAATCGCAAGTTCCCGTTACTGCTGACCACGGGACGCATCCTGTCGCAGTACAACGTCGGCGCGCAGACCCGCCGCACGGCGAACACTGTCTGGCATGACGAAGACCTGCTGGAAGTGCACCCGAGCGACGCCGAGGTGCGCGGCATAAAAGACGGCCAGCTCGTTTCCCTTGCCAGCCGCAAGGGTGACATCACGCTCCGGGCAAAGATAACGACGCGCGTGAAACCGGGCGTCGTCTACACGACGTTCCACAACCCGGAGACCGGCGCGAATGTCGTGACGACCGAGTACAGCGACTGGGCGACGAATTGCCCCGAGTACAAGGTCACGGCCGTGCAGGTTGCGCCCGCGTCACGGCGCTCCAACTGGCAGGAAGAATTCGCGGCGCGCGCGAAGGAACAGGGCAAGATTGCTATCGATGCTGGTCGATGAGTATCTGGTTGCCGTCCGGATCGCTGAGCATCAGGCTCGCCGGTCCGGATGTTGACGGGTCGGCCTCGCTCGCGAGCGCAGCACCTTGTCTTTTGAGTTCCGCCTGCAGATCCCGGATATCGGTAAATGACTCGAGCTCGTTACATTGCTGATCCCATCCCGGGTTGAACGTCAGGATATTCGCCTCGAACATGCCCTGGAACAGGCCAATCGTGTGGTCGCGGTTGCGCATGATCAACCAGTTCTGCGCCTCGTCGCCGCCAACCGGCTCGAAGCCGAGTTTTTCGTAGAAGGCTTTGGATGCACCGAGATCCTTGACCGCGAGACTGACCGAAAACGCGCCTAACTCCATGATGAACTCCTGCTCGGGGTGATTGCCTGACTTGCCTGTCAGGTGCGTTTCGTGTCCAGCCAGAACGCGATCGCGGCGAACACGAAATACGCGGTTAGCGCCGAGATCGCGAGCGCGACCTGGCCATCCTGCGGCGCGGGCCCGAACAGGTTGAACACGTTGACCAACAGCAGCAACGCGACGAAAGCGACCATGCCGTACTTGCCGACTGCCGATGTCGCCCTGGTCGCGCGAAGGTAAAGCCACAGGCCGCCAAGCAGCAGCAGTGCTTCAACAACGTAGGTTGCGACGGCGCTGTTCCAGAGCCCGAAGCCTAGCTTGGTCGACGTGTCGCTCCAGATCGGCAGGTCCGGTGTATGCGTCAGCAAGTCGAGCACCCAGTGCGAAAATACGGCCAGCGCAACGACGAGTGCCACTGAATTTTGCCTGACAATGACCCAGCGAAATAATGCGTAGGCCAGCGCCGCCCAGATGAGGGACCCGACCAGGCTGTGCGTGTACGGCATGTACACCAGTTCGAAATGTGTCGAGTCGGTGAAGTTTTCGACGACATTCATGCGTTCGACGCCGAGCAGGACCAATGGAAAGAACAGGATGTCCACGAACTGTACGGCGAGGAACAGAACGCCGAGCGAGGCGCGTTTCTCGAAGCTCTTCAGGGCCAGGCTGGCGGCATAGTGTCCAACAAACATCAAGACTCCTTTTTTTCTTCTTCGCTGTTTTCGTCCAGCGGCATATCCGCAAACATCCAGCGCTCGAGCGGCCCTTTGATGTGCGTCGCAAACACGAAGAACACGACGCCCAGACCGATGGCGCCCCATGGCGGCGCAAAACGCACGACGTACAGCGGCCACAGCAGTGCCAGCCAGGTGTTTACAAAGGAATCGACGATGACCTGCACGATGAACTCGATAGCCTGTCCGTTGAACAGGCTACCGATACCCATCACGTCATCGGCGAACGACTGCACCTCGAAGATGATGAAGGTGACCGCAAAGCCGAGCGCATACAATCCGCCGCCGCGGACTTTCCAGACCTTGCGAAACCAGCGGCGGAACCAGCCATGCGACTTGTCCAGCACGGCCGGCATGTCTTATTCGGACATGTCCAGCTTCGAGAACTTGGTGCCTTCGAGCGTCAGGTTATACATCAGGCCCTTCGAGCCGAAGATAAACCCTACGACGGGGTCCTTGATATTGTTGCTGTCAATCGACTTGCCCGCGCCGACGTCGACCAGCGCGACGGAACCGTCAATGCCGACCTGCCACCCTTCCGACTTGCGGAACTTCTCGAGTGACTCGGGCGTCATGAACGCGATGACGATGGACTTGGCCTGCGCGCCCAGCTGGAAACCGATCGAACCGCTGCTGGTACGGTAATAATCGACGGTCGTGCCGCCCACGCGCAGTACGCCCTTGCCGGATTCGCCACCGATGCCGATGCCTACCTTGATGACCCGCGGGAACACGAGATAGCCGGCCGCCTGCTTCAGGAACACATCGGCGCCGTTGACGTCCTTCTGGAACGCCTGCAACGCCTCGTCGGCTTCGCTGTTGAGCTTTTCGGTAGACGACGCCGCGAGCACTGATGTCGCGAACATGATCGTGGCGAGAATTGCCAGAGGACGGGAGATTGCTTTCAACTTGGTCATGGAACAGGTTCCTGTGGTTCAGTCGAGGGGATGGGGCTGCAATGATAGCCCAAAATACCGGGCGAACCATACGGCGGCCTGCCTGAACGGACCCTGAAACGACTACTTTGCGGCCGCGTCGAGGTACGCTCCGAACATCACACGCAAGGTTTCACGCAGTTTGCCGGCCTGCTCGGCATCGTAAGCGCCGCTGATCTCGTCCATGTAGGTCCGCTGCGCGATCTCCAGCTGTAACGCGTGGATGCCGTTGCCCGGTTCTCCGTAGTGGCGGGTGATGTAGCCGCCTTTGAAGCGCCCGTTGACGACGCTGCTGTATTGGCTGTCCGCGGCAGCATCCGCAACGGCTTCGGCGATGTCGGCGGCACAGCTGCCGCCGTCATTGGTGCCGATGTTCAGGGCCGGCAGTTCACCGTCGAACAGCCGCGGCACGACGCTGGCGATCGAATGCGCATCCCAGAGCAGTGCGTAACCGAACCGCGCGTGCAAATCCGCCAGCACCGTCTCGATCTGATCATGGTAGGGCTGCCAGTACCTGGTTATCCGGCGTTGTTCTTCTTCGGGGCTGACACCTCCGTCCACGTAGATGTCGTCGCCGGCAAATGTCTGTGCCGCGCATAACCCTGTCGTCACCTGGCCCGGATACAGGCTCTCGCCCGTGCTCGGGCGGTTGAGATCGACCACGTAACGCGAGTAGCCGGATACCAGGACCGACGCGCCGAGTTCGCGAGCGAATTCGTAGAGTTTTGCGACATGCCAGTCGGTATCAGGTATCGCGAGTCCCGCCGGCGTCATCGTCGCGGCGATATCGTCCGGAATCATGCGGCCGTCGTGCGGCACACTGATTAACAGCGGTGTCGTGCCTTCGTGAAAGTCGTAGATGGCCGTCAAGTACCAATACTCGGCAGCACAGAGTTCGCATAACGGCAGTAGTCGCCGGCATCGATACTCGCCGCGACCCGCCTGATGTCGGGCGACAACGACCGGTCGCTGGTGTAACGCGGCGACAGCCCGCGGATTGCCTTGATCGCCTTTTCGATCGCCTCCGAACTCTGCTTGGGATGATGGAATTCGATTCCCTGCGCGGCCGCCAGCAGTTCAATGGCAACGATATTGGCAACGTTGTCCAGCATTGTGTGCAGTCGCCGTCCCGCGTAAGTCGCCATGCTGACATGGTCTTCCTGGTTGGCCGAGGTCGGTAGACTGTCCACGCTCGCCGGGTGTGCGTGGCTCTTGTTCTCTGACGCCAGTGCGGCGGCCGTCACCTGCGCCATCATAAAGCCACTGTTGAGACCGCCCTCCTCGACCAGGAATGCCGGCAGTCCACTGAGGTGCGAATCGATCAGCAACGCGATGCGCCGCTCGGACAGTGCGCCGATCTCGGAGATGGCAAGCGCCAGGTAATCTGCGGCCAGTGCTACGGGTTCCGCATGGAAGTTGCCGCCAGACAACACGACCCGGGAGTCGACGAAAACCAGCGGATTGTCAGTTACCGCATTGGCCTCGGTTTCCAGCACCGAGCAGACATGCCGGACCACGTCGAGGCATGCGCCGACGACCTGCGGCTGGCAACGAATCGAGTACGGATCCTGCACGCGGTTACATTCGATGTGCGAGGCGCGGATTTCACTACCCTGCATCAGTTCGCGGAGCACGCCGGCGACAGCGATCTGGCCGCCGTGGCCACGCACATTCTGAATACGCTTGTCGAATGGCGTGTCACTGCCCTGGATTGCGTCCGCCGACATCGCGCCCGCCATCAACGCGGCGGCCAGCACATTCTCGGTGCGGTACACGGCCGCCAGCGCCAGCGCCGTCGAAACCTGGGTGCCGTTCAGCAGTGCGAGTCCTTCTTTCGGCGCGAGGCGAATCGCATCGATCCCGGCCTCCTTCAGCGCAATGGCCGCCGGCACGACGTTGCCGTCAACGCGTACTTCCCCGATACCGATCAACGCGCCGGCCATGTGCGCCAGCGGCGCGAGGTCGCCGGAGGCGCCGACCGAGCCGCGCGACGGGATGCACGGGTAGATTTCCGCATTGATCAATGCGCACAGGGTCTCGACGAGTTCGAGACGCACGCCGGAACAACCTTCGGCCAGCGCGATGACTTTCATCAGCATGATGAGCCGGACGATGTCGTCGTCGAGATCTTCGCCAACGCCAACCGCATGCGATCGTACGAGGTTCTCCTGCAGCTGCGCGAGTTCGTCGTTGCCTATGCGCACCTGCGCGAGCTGGCCGAACCCGGTATTGACGCCATACACCGTGTCGCCATGGGCAACGACGTCGTCGATCAGTTCGTTCGACTCGGCGATCCGGCGCCGCGCATCGTTGCCGAGTGACACGGTCACCGGCTCCCGCCAGACGGCACGCAACTCCGCCAGCGTCACGAGTTCATTGTCGAGACACAGCTTCATGACGTGCTCCCGGTGTCGATCATTGGCAGGTTCAGCCCGTGCTCGCGAGCGCACTCGATGGCGATCTCGTACCCGGCATCGGCGTGCCGCATAACGCCGCTCGCCGGGTCGTTCCAGAGCACCCGCGCGATCCGCTTGTCGGCCGCCTCGGTGCCATCGCAGACGATTACCAGGCCCGCATGCTGCGAATAGCCCATGCCGACGCCGCCGCCATGATGCAACGACACCCACGTGGCGCCGCCGGCCGTGCTGAGCAGCGCATTCAGCAGCGCCCAGTCGGAAACCGCGTCGCTGCCGTCCCGCATTGCTTCGGTTTCGCGATTCGGACTCGCGACCGAACCGCTGTCGAGATGATCCCGGCCGATCACGACCGGGGCCTTCAGTTCGCCGTTGCGCACCATCTCGTTGAAGGCAAGCCCGAGCTTGTCACGCTGCCCGAGACCAACCCAGCAGATGCGCGCCGGCAGCCCCTGGAAGTGAATGCGCTCGCGGGCGGCATCGAGCCAGCGGTGCAGGTGCGGATCGTCCGGAATCAGTTCCTTTACCTTGGCGTCGGTCTTGTAGATGTCTTCCGGGTCCCCGGACAGCGCGGCCCAGCGGAATGGCCCGACACCGCGGCAAAACAGCGGCCGCACATAAGCCGGAACGAATCCCGGGAAGTCGAAGGCGTTTTCCAGGCCTTCGTCTTTCGCAACCTGGCGGATGTTGTTGCCGTAATCGAACGTCGGGATACCCAGCTGCTGGAACGCGAGCATCGCACGCACGTGCACGACCATGGATTTCGCGGCCGCCGCAGCGACACCATCCGGGTTCCGCTCGCGCTCTTCGTACCACTTCGCGACGCTCCAGCCGATCGGCAGGTAGCCGTTGGCGGGATCGTGCGCCGAGGTCTGGTCCGTGACGGCATCCGGACGGATGCCGCGCTTGACCATCTCGGGCAGGATCTCCGCCGCGTTGCCGAGCAAGCCGACGGAAACCGGCTGCTTGTCGCGCACGGATTTTTCGATGATGGCCATCGCGTCATCCAGCGTGTCGGCGCGCGTATCGAGGTAACCGGTATCGAGCCGCATCTCGATGCGATCGGGCTGGCACTCGATTGCGAGCATCGACGCCCCGGCCATCGTCGCGGCCAGTGGCTGCGCACCACCCATGCCGCCGAGCCCGGCCGTCAGGATCCAGCGACCCGACAGGTCGCCGCCATAGTGCTGGCGTCCCATCTCGACGAAGGTCTCGTAGGTGCCCTGCACGATGCCCTGGCTGCCGATGTAGATCCACGAGCCGGCGGTCATCTGCCCGTACATCATCAGGCCTTTCCGGTCGAGCTCGCGAAAGTGCTCCCAGTTCGCCCAGGCGGGCACAAGATTGGAGTTCGCAATCAGCACGCGCGGCGCGTCGGCATGGGTCCGGAACACGCCGACCGGCTTGCCCGACTGCACCAGCAGGGTTTCGTCGTCCCCGAGTTCCTTCAGCGTTGCCACGATCGCGTCGAAGCATTCCCAGTTACGCGCGGCCTTGCCGATTCCGCCGTACACGACGAGGTCCTGGGGACGTTCGGCCACCTGCGGATCGAGGTTGTTCATCAACATCCTGAGCGGCGCCTCGGTCAGCCAGCTCTTTGCCTGTAATTTGGTGCCTGTCGGCGCCTTGATGATCCTGTTCATTGTCTCAAGCTCTCCAGCTGCACGACGTTCTCCGCCGTCGAGCGCGGTGTTCCGGGTGGGGTGTAATGTCCGGTCAGTTCATAACGACTGCCGGGATGATGCAGGCGCGCAAAGGTCACGGGCCGTCCCGCCGACCAGGTGCGACGAATGACGACCAGCGTCGGCTCGCCGGCATCGATTTGCAGGTGCTTCTGCACCGCGGCGTTCGGCATGCTGGCGCGCACGACTTGCTCCGCCTCCTGCAGCGGCGCTATCGCGGTCAGGTATGCGCTCGGCGTTATCGCCGTGAAATCCTGTGCGGCACAGTCCGGCGCGAAACTCGCCAGTACGTGCCGGTCCTCGACCTGGATCGGTATGCCGTTCTCGGCGTGCACCAGCAACAGGTGCACGACCTCGGTGCCCTCCTTGACGTGCAGTGCCCGCGCGACTTCGCCGTGCGCTCTTTGCGCCGACTGGCGCACGACGCTGCACGAGTGGCTGTGCCCGCGCGCGGCGATTTCGTCGGCGATGTTCTGCACCTCCAGGAGGTGCGACTGGGACCGAAAGTCCGCGACGAACGTGCCACGGCCCGCGATGCGGTCCACGTAGCCTTCATCGTTCAGCTCGCGCAGCGCCCGGTTGGCGGTCATGCGCGACACGCTCATCGTGTTGACGAGTTCGTTCTCCGACGGCACGCGATCGGCAGGTTGCAGCGCGCCGGACGAGATCTGGTCGATGATGTAGTCCTTCAGCTGCTGGTAACGAGGCTTGGCGTTGCTCATGCGCGCGACCCCACGGCCTCGAGGCTTGCTGCAAATTCTCGGCGCGCGCGCTTTTGCTCGACGTGTACCGCATCGACGACGTGCCATTCACCGCCCACCATGACCCGTTCGACCGGCAACGGGTAACCGGAAAATACCAGCGCGTCGAGCCGCGAAGCATCGGTGTGTCCGACCAGCATCGGGTCGTCGTCGCACAACACGACGAGATCGGCCGGCGCACGCTCGGCCAACCCGCTGATCGCCTGGCCACTCGCCCTGGCCCCGCCATGCAGGGCCCGCGCAAACAGTTCGCTGCCGACATGACTCTCGCGCAACGAGACGATGTTCCTGGTCCGGGTCGCAAGCCGTTGGCCGTACTCGAGCCAGCGGAGTTCCTCGAACGGGTTGATCGAGATGTGACTGTCCGAACCGATGGCGATTTCGCCGCCGTGACTCAGGTAATCATGTAATGGAAACAGGCCGTCGCCGAGATTCGCCTCGGTGCTCGGGCACAGCACGGCCACAGCGCCGGAACCGGCGAGTTGTTCGGTCTCTTCGTAGTCCATGTGGGTCGCATGGACCAGGCTCCAGCGCTCGTCGACGTCAAAATTCTCCAGCAACCAGCGGACCGGGCGGCGGCCGTAGGCGCTCATGCACTGGTCGACTTCGCGCTGCTGCTCGGCAATGTGCAGGTGCATCGGGCTGCCGCTCGAGGCCGCTGCCCCGGCAATGCGCACCAGCGAGTCGTGACTGACGGCACGCAGGCTGTGCGCACCGATACCGATGCCGACCTTGTCGCGGCGCAACCCGGTTACCCGGGCATGGTGTTGCAGGAATGCGTCGACCGACATCGCGAAGTTGCGCTGGTGAAGCGCCGGCTCCGGGTCGTCGAAGCCCGCACGCTCGTACAGCACGGGGACGTAGGTCAGGCGAATTCCGCTGTCCTCTGCCGCTGTTGCGATGGCATCGAACATCGCGTCTTCCCTGCCGGGGTCCAACGGATCGCGATGCAGGTAATGAAACTCTGCAACCGACGTGTAGCCGCTTGCCAGCATCTCGCAATAGGCTTGCCGGGCAATTCCGGTCAGCGCCCCGGCGTCGATACGCCCGGCCAGCTCGTACATGCGCTCCCGCCAGGTCCAGAAGTTGTCGTGCCCGGCCGGCGACCGCTGCTCGGTGTGTCCCGCCAGCGCTCGCTGGAACGCATGGCTGTGCGCATTGCACAGGCCCGGTATCACGCAGCTCGCCTCGAAGTCGTCAGGCGCGACATCCACCGCCTTCTCGATGCGATGGATCAGGCCGTCGGCGAGCGTCAGCCGGACGTTGTCAGCCCAGCCGTCGGGCAGCAGGATTTTGCGGGCAAACAGTGTGTGCATAAGGGTTTCGCCAAGTTGTATATACAGGCTAGACCATGGTAACGTCGAATGCAATTGGCACGGAGAAAAATCATGCCCGTATGGGAGACGCTGCTGACCAACGCGCGCATCGCGACGATGCGTCGCGACGCGCCCGGGTACGGCGAGATCAGCGAAGGCGCCCTGGCCATCCGCGACGGCCGCATTGCCTGGATCGGTCCGCAGAACGAATTGCCCGACGGCGATGCCGCGGAAACCCGCTCGCTCGACGGCCGGTGGATCACACCGGCACTGATCGACTGCCACACCCACCTGGTATTCGGCGGCGACCGCGCGGCCGAATTCGAACAACGACTCCAGGGCGTAAGTTACGAAGACATCGCCCGCGCCGGCGGCGGCATCATGTCCACGGTGCGAGCAACACGCGCAGCACCTGCAGACAAACTGTTCGAAGACGCGCTCAGTCGGGTACAGGCATTGATGGCAGAAGGCGTAGCGACGATCGAGGTCAAATCCGGCTACGGTCTCGACGTAAAGACCGAAATCCGGATGCTCGAGGTCGCACGGCGGCTGGGTGAAGCATCCGGTGCCGACATCCGCACCACGCTGCTCGCAGCACACGCGATTCCGCCGGAGTTCAGGGAGGCGCCCGACGCTTACATCGACCTCGTCTGCAACGTGTTATTGCCCGAGGTCGCCGCGCGCGGGCTGGCCGACGCCGTGGATGCCTACTGCGAGAGCATCGCATTTAATGCGGCACAGGTCGGTCGCGTGTTCGACAAGGCACGGACGCTCGGCCTGCCGGTGAAACTGCACGCCGACCAGTTGAGCGACGGTAGCGGGGCTGCACTCGCGGCCCGTTTTGGCGCACTGTCGGCAGACCACCTCGAGTACACGTCGCCGGAGGGTGTCGAGGCGATGGCGGCATCCGGTACCGTCGCCGTGTTGTTGCCGGGCGCATTCCTGACGCTCGGCGAAACCCGGTTACCACCGATCGCCGCAATGCGCGCACATGACGTACCGATTGCGATAGCAACGGACTGCAACCCTGGCACATCACCGGTCTGCTCGCTGCGCGTTGCGATGATGCTGGCCAGCCGCCAGTTCAGGCTGACGCCGGAAGAATGCCTCGCCGGCGCGACCCGCGAGGCGGCACGAGCGCTCGGCATCGGCGACGAATGCGGCACGCTCGAGGCCGGCAAGCACGCTGACATCGCGATCTGGAACATCAGCCATCCGCGCGAGCTCGCGTACTGGTTCGGTACGCCGCAACTGGCGGGATTGCTCAAGGGCGGGCACACTACTCGCCCTTGAATACCCACCTGCTGCAATCCCGTCGTTTCATCGTCACGCTCGGTCTCCTGATGACCATGGCGGCGTTGACTGTGGATCTCAGCCTGCCAGCGATACCGGCCATGGTCGAAGCGCTGGATACGACGCTCTCGCATGGCCAGCAGATCGTCGGTGTCTTCATGATCGGCATGGCTTGCGGCCAGATCCCGGCGGGCCTCTTTTCCGATCGCCTGGGTCGCCTGCCGACGCTGTACGTCGGCATGACGCTGTTCTGCGTGTCGGCGATTGTCGCGGCCATGGCAAACGACATCGAGGTCATGCTGATCGCGCGGTATGCCCAGGGTGTCGGCGCCGCATCGGCTGTGGTCCTGGCACGCGCCATCGTACGAGACGTGTCATCCGGCAAGGATGCAGCTCGCCTGATGTCGTTGATGACGATGATTTTCACGGCCGCCCCGGTAATCGCGCCCAGCATCGGCTCACTGCTCGTCGCACGCTGGGGCTGGCGCGCGCCGTTCGAACTGATCGCCGTCGCTGGCGTCGCGATGATGGGCGTAACCAGGATCAATCTCGTCGAAACCCACGTCCCGCGCGTCAACGAGAACCCGTTGCGCCAGCTGGCGTCGAGTTTTCGCGAGTTCTTCTCGCACCGCCAGAGTATTTTCGGCTTGTTGCTGATGGTGCTGCCGCCTGCCGGGTTCATGTCGATCATTGCCGTGTCCGCGGCACTGGCAGTCGACATCTATGGCTTCTCGATCGAGGCCTATGGCCTGATCTTCGCCTGTGCAGGTATTTCGATCCTGCTCGGCTCCGTCATCAATCGCATCCTGGTATTGCACTTCGACCAGCTGCAACTGATCAGGCTCGGTATCGTGCTGATCTTCGCATCGAGCGCGCAACTCGCGGTCATCGCCGTGCTCGACGCCGCGCCGTTCTGGTGGGTGTGGTCCAGCGTCTGCCTGTTCATGTTCACCGTGGCAATCCTGGTGTCCAACTCGATGGTGGTTGCACTCGATCCTTTGCCCCGCATCGCCGGTGTCGCGTCGTCGATCATCGGCACGCTGCAGAACCTGATGGGCGCAAGCGGCGCTTTGCTTGCAGCGTCGATCTACAACGGCAGCGTGCGCAACGCGGTGGTCATCATGGCCTCGATCGGTTTCATTGCGACGATCGTCTTCCTGCTGCGGCCGTGGATTGCACCGGGCCCGCTGATCCATCACCCGGACGAACTGGCTCGCGACTGACGCACGTCAGGGCAGCGGTTCCGCCAGTTCGTCCATCGAGACCCTGACGAGCAGGCGCTGCCGCGCAAAGTCGATGATGAAGTCACGCTGGCCGAACAGGCCGGCGCCGAGCACCAGGAACGGGCTGTCGCCACGCATGATGGCGGCAAAGATATCGAGATCGGCAATCACGAATGTTTCGTCCTGCCAGCGAACCCGCGCCGTCGTGACCTCGCCGGCACGAAACCAGGCCAGTATCGGTGCGCTGTCAAGCACCCCGGACAAGCGTTCTTCGGCGGCTGCTTTGCTCACGTTGCTGTTGAGCGCCGATGCGGCCTGCCAGTTCATGATATTGCGGCCCGCACCGAGATCGAAGAGCGCCCGTACGCTCTGCCCATCGATCGAGGCGGACAGGAAATACAGGGACGCGCCGCTGTCGCCGACGGGCGCCGGCTCGATCGGTATCGGTGTCCATCCCTTGTAGGAGCGTTTGGCGACTGCATCAGGCGAATAGAGACGCAGCACCTGATCGGTTACCGAGAACCCGACGGCGTAACGTTGCAGGTAGTCGATACCCAGAATGCCGTCGAAGTGATCGCGAGAATCAGCTCTTCCGGGCACCACGGCGAACCGGGCGTTGATCCAGTCTTCGTCACCGAGCCCGACCTGTGCAATCTCGAGCAGAGGATAGATGCCCGATGCGACCAGGCCGTGGATCACCACCGTTTCTCCGGGCACGTCGGTCAGCCCGAGTTCATCGCCGACGACGTCGAGAAGAACCGATATACTCGCGCCGGTATCCAGCGCGAACCGGTACGGACCACGGCCATCGATATGGGCCTGCACAACGATCAGACCATTGTCGGCGACCCGGTAGGGCGTCGCTACCAGTGCATCTTTTTCCTGCAGCGTGCTGGCGCAGCCGTGCAGCAGCAGCGACAATGCCAGCAGTGTCCACGTCAGCCACCGGTTCATGATCGTAATCGTACTCCTTCGGAGATTCGATCATCACCGCGAGCAATAGTTGCAGCGCTCCCGGGATGACCAAAAGCTGGGGCATATCGACAAGATAGATGGCGTTCGTCCTGCCAGTCTTGGGTTTCCGTCCTTTCCGGTGATGCGATGTGAGAGTAGTAGCTGTCCTTTTCGTGCTGAGTTCAGCCAGTGCGTGCGTCGTCCACAGCGAGGCGATCGGCCTGCAGAGCGCAGCTGTCCCCTACCCGGCGATGTCGCAATCCTGCAGCGCGCGCCTTGCCGAGGGCCGGTCCAATTCGCGCGACGAGTTGAACTCCGACGACATCCGCCTGGTCAACTGGAATATCCAGAAGGCAAAGGATCCGGACTGGAGTGCGGACCTCGTGATGCAGGTCAGCAATCCGGACCTGTTGATCCTGCAGGAGGTACCCCTGAACATGGACGTGTGGAAGACAGTCGCGGCCGACCATTACCGCTCGTTCGCACCCGGTCATCGCAGCTTACGCGCGATGACCGGCGTGATGACGCTTAGCCGGGCCGAACCGCTGGTGCAATGCAACCTGACCAGCACCGAACCCTGGCTGCGTTCACCCAAAGCGACGGTCATCACGACCTACGGCCTGACCGGTACGCATGAGAGCCTGCTTGTCATCAACATGCACGGGCTGAACTTCACGTTCGGGACCAGCGATTTCGAGGAACAGGTCGAACAGGCGCTGGCACAGGCGCGCGCGCACACCGGCCCGATGCTCTTGTCCGGCGACTTCAACACCTGGCATCCCGGTCAGTCCGACCTGTTGCACATGATGGCGGCAGAACTGGGTCTCGATGCGTTGCGCTACGATGAGGATCATCGCAAGCGTGCGTTCGGACAACCACTCGACCACATCTACGCGCGCGGCCTCGATGTGGTCAGCGCAACATCGAGCCCGGTGACCTCGTCCGACCACAACCCGATAGCCGTGCGCCTGAAACTGAACAAGTCTTCGCGTCTGCAGGTAGCCGACATGGCTGCAGGGAACTGAATATGAAAGTACTCGCGAAAACCTACGCCCTGATCCTTCTGCTGCCCGTCATCGCGTTTGCCGACGCGGACCAGACGTCCGCCGAAGTCGAATACCTGCTGACGACGATGAGCGCGAGCGACTGCACGTTCATTCGCAATGGCAAGGAATATGACGCCGCGGATGCCGAGTCACACCTCCGCATGAAGTACCAACGCGGCAAACGTTACGCGCCGACGACGGAATTATTCATCGAGCGGCTCGCGAGCAAGAGCTCGATGAGCGGCAAACCCTATTACATCGAGTGCGAAGGCGAAGAGAGAACAACCTCGGCCGAGTGGCTGACCGCGTTGCTCGAGGACTATCGCGCAATGTCGGCGAGTGACGACGCCGATGTCCTGGTTGAAGAGTATCAGTCTTTCACCAAGTGAAAATCAGCAGGGCCCGCTCGACGTACCAGGATGACAGCGTCTTCTTCGCCGAGGTTGATCGCAAGCGGCTGAATGTTGGAGGAAATCGCCGCAGCCCGATCATGGGGCATCGAGAGTGCAGGTACTGGTTGGCATTCGTTTCCGGATTTTCCGGGCCATGGCGGAATACGTAGTTTTCATCGTTGCGCCCGCCCGGTTGACGGCAGATTATCACGGTACAGACGCAGCTTGCCGGCACAACTCCCGGTGAACCCGGCCCGCTGTGCCGCCGATGGCCCGCCCTTGCATGGGAAGTATCGTCGAACGTATTGCCCTGGCCCGCCTTGCCTGCTCCACCAAGCCGGCGAAGCGATTCCCGGTGTTCGGTCTCGTTGCACAAGATTCAACTCTCCCGGCCCGGATAATGGGGCTCAATTGCCTTTTGGCCGTTCTGCTGCCGCTGTCGAGCTGTGTCATGCCCGTACAGACGGGGGAGACGATACTTCAGGGAAGGTATGTTCAAGAGGCCGAACTGCAGAGCATGACGCACAGCGGCGCCACCCGGCTGCAAGTCGAACAGCGGCTGGGACCGCCGACCGCCTGGTTCGAGCGCCAGCGGATTCTTGTGTATGGACTCGTGAAGTCCGACTCGGCCGCGGTCTGGTTTATCCCGGGGTTTCCGACTTCCGCCGGCGGCTACGTGGAGTTTGTCGAGCGGGAAGCGATATTCCTTGCAATCGATGCGGAGGATGACGTGGTCCACGCGGGACGCCGATCCGTGCCGCGCGGAACGACATGGCTCGAGGCCGCCCTGGAATGGTCACGCGAAACGGGATGGGACGCTCCCGCAACCCGCAGCAAGTTTTTTGCGGAGAGCGTGGATCTCGATGAAAGCCTGATAGTGATTTATCGCCCGCGGGATAATCAGTACGTCCTCCCTTTCTTGCCGCCGGGCGAACGGCTGCTCACCAATTTCGATGTCTTCGCCGAGGTCTACCTCGATTCCGTGCTGATTACGCAGCTGCGCAGCAGGACCTATTTTTCCATTCGCGTGCCGGCGGGTTCGCATGCCCTGTTCGTCGCGCCGTACGCGGATCAAAACCCGATGCTTGAATATCGTTCCGAGTCCATGGACATAGACGCCCGTCCGGGGGCAACACGATTCATCGAGTTAAGGATAGAGGCCGGCAAGGGATACATCGGACCATTGATCCAGGAAATGCCCGAGGCCGCCGCTACGCCGGCTTTGGCGGGGCTACCCGAAACCTGGTGAGCACTCAGTGACGAGTGGGCGGTTTCTGGTTCCTGGCACATGAGGCACAACTATGAAGAAGCATTACATATTTGGCGCACTGTTATTTTTGATTCTTGCGTCTTGCCAGGGAGACACGCAGTGCGAACTGCGCCTGAAAAGCTTGCAGGAAATTCGGGACAATGGGCTCGTTGTCATAGATCCAGGCTACCTGAAAGGCAGTGAGTTCGTTCAGCTGGATTGGCAGGTGCAGCAGCATTACGTGGACGGGATTGTCGACGGCATGCGGCTGGCACCGTTTTTCGGTGCGTATGACCAGACCTATCCCGATTCCAAATTACGCACCTTGCTGTATTGCATCGCTATATGGGGCAACGACCGCAAGGCCGTGGTGGACGATCACATCCTCGCTCATCCGGAAGAACTTAAGGGCAGCGCCCATATACTTGTATACGTAGCACTCCTGGAATCCTGCAACGCCATCATCGAGAAATGCGACGACACAACCTGCCAGGGCTATTCCACGATTTGAAAACTGGCATGACGACAGTCATGCGTTCGTAGGGATTTTGTTTCGGCCCCTCTGATAGCGTAAACGGGAAAAGCGTGGCAAAACAGCCCATGACTTGACTTCACCCAGGGGATTTGCGGCCGCGACAGCTTGCGTCCACGATGCGTATCGGTCGACAAACTTTTCACCATCGCTATGCGACATAAGCTGGAGCGCTGCTGCGATGCACTAGCGAGCATTTGTGAAGTCGTACCGTTTTGTGTGCATAGCCCGCTGCTACGATGTCGGCACACGTGCGGCAAGGAACACCGATGACACGCGATCAAAGCGCAAACCACCAGCGCGCCCTCGACGCCCGCCAGCCCGACCTTACAGTGTTGATGGACGCGGTGACCAAACCCCATAATGTCTCTGCGATCGTCCGCACGGCCGACGCCGTTGGAATTCAGCAGGTGCACACAACCTCTACAGGCGAATTGGCACGTCGCAATTACATGAGCCTGGGTGGCGCCAAGCACTGGGTCGCCGTGACGACGCATCGCTCGACCCGCGCCGCGCTCACGGCGTTACGGGCCGATGGCTGGCGGCTCGTGGCCGCGCACAGTGGCGAAAAATCGCGCGATTATCGCGATGTCGATTACACGCAGAAGGTGGCGATCATAGTCGGGGGCGAGCGCGTTGGCCTGAGCGACGCTGCGCGCGCCGAGGCCGACGAGCACATAGCCATTCCAATGCATGGTCACGGATCGTCGCTGACCGTGTCGGTCGTCGTCGGCATCATTCTGTCCGAGGCCGAGCGACAGCGGCGCGCGGCAGGGCTTTACGACCAGTCGCGTCTGACGCCCGACGAGCGTGCTCGTACGCTGTTCGAGTGGTCGTATCCCGACATCGCCGAACGTTGCCGTGCCCTGGGAAAACCCTATCCCGAACTCACGGCTGACGGCATGATCGCGGCGAACCCGCTGATCGACATATCGACCGTCAGCGCGCTGGAGTGACGCTGCACGCCTGCCTAGGAACGCTCGTCGGTCCCTGACGAATCGTCGAGGTCGAGGCCCGGCAGGCCGTCGAGGCTTCGGGCATTCTTCTCAACCCGGTAGGCGCGCAACTCTTCATCTGACTTGCTGTCGATCCAGTTCGCAAGCGAGTCGCGCTCCGACTTGAACTCATACAACGGCACGCCGTAGCCGCACGAGTCGCGGATGCAGTCAACGTCGATGACAATGAAATTGCGTACGGTCGGCATGCCCGGGAACTTCGGCAGCAGCTCGGCAAACTCCGGGTGATGCGGCTCCACCGACCTGCCGCGCCCATAGAAGCGGAAGATCTTCGGCGGCCCTTCAAAAGCGCAGAGCATGATGACGATGCGACCGTTCTCTTTCAGGTGAGCGACCGTCTCGATGCCGCTGCCGCCGGTATCGGCGTAAGCCATCTGCCGCGGGCCGAGGACGCGCAGCGCATCGAGACCCTTGGGCGAACAATTGATACGGCCATCCCCTGAAAGGGGGGCTGTCGATACAAAGAACATGCGTTGGCGCTCGATCCAGCGCTGCATGCGGTCATCGATATTCTCGAACTCCTTGCCCATGACTTCTCCCTTTCAGGGCAAACGTCGCAGCACTTCGTCAACGCCCTTGCGCGACTGTGTCGGCGTGATCTTCGGATAGCCGAACCACAGCATGCCGACGACGAAGACCTCCGCCTCATCGACGCCAATGATGTCGAAGAAGCGCGCGTCGCGCGTGATCGGGCCGGTCGTCCACTTGGAGCCGACGCCAGCCTTCCACAGGTACAGCATGAAATTCTGCACGGCGGCGCAACACGCTGCGTAGTCTTCCCGCTCGCGCAGCGCGTCATCGTTGTGCGGGCAGGTCACGATGAGCCAGCCAGGCTTTTCAGCCCAGAGTGCGCGCTTGTGCGCCGCCAGCTCGGGGCCCTTCGTCGCCAGCACGATCTGCTCGCACAGGTCGAGTATCTGTTCGATCGCCTGCGGCCCGGCCAAGATGAATTGCCAGGGTTCCGTGACGTAATGATTCGGCGCCCAGGTTGCCGCTTCGATGGCCTCGAGCACGAGTTGCTCGGGCACTTGCGTGTGCAGGTACTGGTCGATCGTGCGCCTGCCGTGCAGGGTCTCTGCAAATTCACGCAGCTCCTGGGTTTCGTAACTGGGCGCCTTCTTTTTCATCAGGCACGTTCGATGATCATCGCAATGCCCTGGCCCACACCGATGCACATCGCACACAGTGCATAACGTCCACCCGAGCGGCGCAACTGGTACGCGGCCGTCGTCACGAGCCGCGCGCCGGACATGCCGAGCGGGTGGCCGAGCGCGATGGCACCGCCGTTCGGATTCACGTGTTCTGCGTCATCGGGCACGCCGAGTTGTCGCAGGGTCGCGAGCCCCTGGGCCGCGAATGCCTCATTGAGTTCGAAGACATCCATTTGCCCGATCTCGAGCCCGCACTGCTCCAGTACCTTCTGCGATGCCGGTGCCGGGCCGATGCCCATGATGCGGGGTTCGACGCCGGCGACGGCCCAGCCGACTACGCGGGCCAGCGGTGTGAGTCCCTGGGCAGCGGCTGCCTGCTCGGTTGCCAGCAGCAACGCACAAGCGCCGTCGTTGATGCCCGAAGCGTTACCCGCCGTGATCGTTCCGTCCTTGCGCACGATCGGCGCAAGCCTTGCCAGACCCTCGAGCGAAGAGCCCGCCCGCGGGTGCTCGTCCCGATCGACGGTGAGATCGTCGCCACGCCGCTGGCGTACGGTAACCGGAACGATTTCCTCGGCAAGGATGCCGGACTCTATCGCCCGCTCCGCACGTTGCTGGCTGCGCAGTGCAAAGGCGTCCTGGTCTGCGCGGGAAATCAGGAACCCGTCAGCAACGTTCTCGGCCGTCTCGGCCATCGAATCGATGCCGTACTGCTCTTCGAGCTTCCTGTTGACGAAGCGCCAGCCGAGCGTCGTATCGTACATTTCCGCATTGCGATCGAACGCCGATGCCGCCTTGGCCAGCACGAAGGGCGCGCGCGACATGGACTCGACTCCGCCCGCGATCACCAGGTCGGCTTCGCCGGCGCGTATCGCATGCGCCGCGTTGCCGACCGCGTTCATGCCCGAACCACACAGTCGATTGACCGTTACAGCCGGAACGGTGACGGGAAGTCCCGCCAGCAACACGGCCATGCGAGCGACGTTGCGGTTGTCTTCCCCGGCCTGGTTGGCGCAGCCGTATGCCAGGTCCTCGACCTGCACGGGGTCGAGGTTCTCGTTGCGCTCGAACAGAGCCGCGATCGGCACTGCGGCAAGGTCGTCCG
>Ga0210093_1000008_pt1 | contig 36336 bp, 29 predicted proteins | sample White_ThreeSqB_D_2_FD_185590 | JGI IMG/M metagenome (GOLD analysis project Ga0210093, IMG submission 185590) | Wetland microbial communities from the San Francisco Bay, California, USA, that impact long-term carbon sequestration -... | ecosystem: Environmental > Aquatic > Marine > Wetlands ... | reverse complement strand
TCATCATCGCGCTGCTGCTGCTCCTGGCGGCGGCCATCCTGTTCACGGCGCTCAACCAGCAGCGCTTCGAGATCGAGGTCATCCAGCATCGCGCGCGCGCGCGCCACCAGTTCGTCGTCGGAATGGCAACGGCCAGCAACGGCTTCGAATTCCGCCTGGTTCGGGGTAATGACCGTCGCACCACGATACTTTTCGAAATTGGTGCCCTTAGGATCGACCAGCACGGGAACGCCGGCATCGCGACACACAGCGATCATCTGCGTGACGTCGGCGAGTGCCCCCTTGCCGTAGTCCGATAACACCACCGCTCCCGCACCATCGAGCGCTTTTCTGAGCGTCGCCAGCATCGCGTCGCCGGGCATCGGCGTCGCGTTCTCTTCGTCGAGGCGAATGAGCTGCTGGCCGCGACTCTGGACCCGCGTCTTGGTGATCGTCGGGCGATCCGAGGTCCTCGCGAAATCACAGGTGATGCCGCGTGAGGCGAGAATTCGCTCCAGCGCATCCGCAGCCGCGTCTGCACCTACGACACCAAGCAGCCGGGTAACGACGCCGAGGCTCGCCAGGTTGACCGCGACGTTGGCCGCACCGCCCGGCCGATCGTCAGTTTCATGCACGTGCACTACCGGCACCGGCGCCTCGGGAGAAATCCGGCCGGTCGAGCCGAACAGGTAGCGATCGAGCATCACGTCACCGGCAACGACGACGCGGGTCGCGGAAAGGTCAGGAATCGAAATAGTCATCCGGCGGAATCTACCATGGCCGGGCAGCGTGCGTCTTGCGACCAGGCCACGGGATTTGCCGTGCCGATCCGCCCAAAGATGAGCCGGCGGTCCACTTTTCGGGGGGAGGGATTCGTGGCCGCCGGCTTACCTGGTTAGCGCGGACCTTTTCTGCGCTCCGCGCGATCGCGCCTTTGCGTCCGGAATTCCGCAAGCTTCGCACGTTGCTCCGCGGTCAGGACCGCGTCGATCTCGCCACGTACTCTGACGAACAGCAGCGTGCCCGCGGTCGCGAGTTCACCGTTCGAGATGGCGATGTTCTGGACTTCGGGATCATCCGCGGCCAACGATTCGAGTGCCTCGTGATTCGCCCGCATCTGCTCGCGCAGCGCCTGCATCTCCGGCTCCGCGGCGCTCATGATGTTCTGCACGCTTTCGATCTGCGTATCGTCGAGATCGAGGTACTCCGCCATGTGCTCCACCATCATGCCGGCGTTCGGCAAGCCGAATCCGGGTCCACCAAATGGCGGGCCGCCGCGCTGCGGTCCGTCGAGGTCGGCTTGCGCCGCGCTTACCAGCAGGACGCTCCCAAGGAGCGCCAGCACTGTTGCGTCGATTCGTTTCATGATCGTTCTCCTCTGCTGTTTGTCCGCCGGTGCTCATCCACCTGGCCGGGTGTGATGCAAAGACTACGTCGTCGAATCTGGAGATGCGTCAACCGCATGCAAAGGATTGTCAAGAACTGTCATGATCGCGCGCCCGTCGTTGCTTCGAACTTGTGTTTGTTTCACGATGACACTTCACTCCAGCTCCCCGGGTGGCAAACTGACAATGCCAGGCTCGAAAATTCTCATTGTCGATGACGACCAGGAACTCGGCGCAATGCTGACAGAATTCCTGGCTCCCGATCATCTCGACGTCAGCGCGCGGCTGAGTGGTGAGGATGGGCTGCTGGCACTGCGCGAGGCCGACTATGACCTCCTCATCCTGGACATCATGTTGCCCGGCATGAGTGGGCTCGACGTGCTCAAGGCGGTGCGCCGCGACAACGACATCCCGGTTATCATGCTGACGGCGCGCGGTGACGACATTGACCGCATCCTCGGCCTCGAGTTCGGCGCCGACGACTACCTGTCGAAACCGTTCAACCCGCGCGAACTCCTGGCACGAATCAAGGCAATCCTGCGGCGCGCCGGGCTCGATGAACGCCGTGGCGCCGGGATATCTGTTGGCATGCTGGAGCTCGATATAGGCAACCGGCGTGTGAGCGCGCACGGCAAGTCGCTACGACTGACCGGCACCGAGTTCGAGTTACTGCGATCCCTCGCCGAATCACCTGGCACGGTCGTGTCGAAAGACCAGTTGTCACAGCAGGTGCTGGGCCGCCGGCACATGCCCTACGATCGCAGCATCGACACGCATGTCAGCAACGTACGCGGCAAACTGGCAGCGGCGGGCGTGGACCACCCAGTTATCCAGAGTCGACGTGGCGTCGGCTACGTCCTGTTGCTCGAGACCTAGGCCGCCCGCTCATGCGCAGCCTGCTGGTACGCATCTTTGTCTCCTTCTGGTCGATCATCCTGATCACGATCATCGTTGCCGCTGCGATCGGCTATTCCTATGCCGAACGCACACGCATCTCGATGCAGAACTTCGAGGTGAGCGACGCCATGCTCGAGGCCAGCGCGTCGCTGCGCGATAACGGTCGCCAGGGTTTGATCGAATGGCTGCGAGCGCTGCCCAAGGTTCCCGAATCCCTCATCTACGTTATTGACGACGAGGGCCGGGACCTGCTGGACAGGCCTTTGCCGAGGGTGATCCGGATGTCGATGTCACGTTTCGGCGAGCCGGGCATGCGGCCACCGCGAGAGCGACGCGAGCCGCCAAACATGAGACCGGCACGGCCTTTCACCCAGCTGATCGGCCCCGACAGACGCGTCTACACGATCTTCGTCATGCCGCCGCAGAGTGTCACGTCGCAATGGATCGCCGACCGAGGAAGGCCTGGCCTGATTATCCTCGCGTTGCTGATCAGCGCGGCGGTGTCGTTCGTGCTCGCGCGAACCATCTCGCGGCCGATAATGCGATTACGCGAATCCGCCAACGCGCTTGCCGAAGGTAAACTGGACACCCGGGCTGCCGATGGCGCCAACCCACGGCGTGACGAACTCGGGCTTCTGACAAGGGACTTCGACCGCATGGCCGAGCAGTTGCAGCGCGCGTGGCAGAAACAATCTGAGCTTACCGGCAATGTATCGCATGAGTTGCGCTCGCCGCTCGCGCGATTGCGCGTTGCGCTGGAACTCGTGCGGCGCAGGACCGGTGAACTGGCAGAACTCGACAGGATAGAACTGGAATCCGAACGCCTGGACGAGCTGATCGGCAGGCTGCTCGAGTTCTCTCGTCTCGACCAGGAACCCGAGCAGGCCCGGTCCCGCGTCGACCTCGATGCGCTGCTGCAATCGGTTGTCGAAGACGTGTGCTACGAGTACGGCGCACCCGGCGACGATGAAACCGTTCGGCTGCAAATCGAGGCGCCATGCGCTGTTGATGGCTACCCCAATGCGCTGCGTAGCGCTATCGAAAACGTCCTGCGTAACGCCATGCAGCACAACGGTGGCGACGGGGACGTATTGCTGCGGCTGGCTACGTCACACGGACACGCGATCATCACGATCGCAGACTACGGCGGCGGCGTGGCGGATGATGAACTCGAGCGGATTTTCGATCCGTTCTATCGTTCCGCAGCGACACGTGCGGATCATCCCGGTCGCAGCGGCGGCCTGGGACTGGCAATCGCGGCGCGTGCTATCGCCCTGCACAGCGGCTCGATCAAAGCCCGAAACGTGGATGGCGGGCTCAGCATTGAGATCAGGCTGCCGCTGGCCCGGTCACGCGCAAAGCCTTGAGGCACCACGCAACAGCAATCCCAACCCGGCTCGCGCAAACTGCCCGGATGGCAACGTCACTTGATCCGGGTCGGCCTGCCAATCGTTCAGGTCACTCGACCAGTTCGGGTTCCCCCGGCCGCCAGGTCTTGTCAAACCATGGTTCCAACGGTCCATACAGCCGCAGAACCATGAACCATCCTTTGCCCGCTACCGTTTGCGTCCAGTTGTTTTCCATTCCTTGCGGCGCTTTCGGGCCATAATACAAATCCACGGATCCATCGTCATTGTAAACCAGCGGGTTGGTCGTATTGTTCTTGCTTGGGAATGGCTGCTCCGTTTGCAACTCGGATCGGGTTTGCGGATCGTAAACGACGACGGACCAGAAGTTCTTCGCCGGCACATCAGCGGGAATGTGCAGTTTGTAGTTCTTGCTGCCATCCAGGTAATCGCCGGAGCTATCAACGGCGCAGTACGCATATTGAGAGCCTGCCCCGATCATCTTCAACGCCATGGCCGGCGTATTGACCGTCGCCGAATAGAAGAACAACGTGCGCGCGTCTATGTTGCGGGCACCCTTGTCGCCATCGACAAACCACCGGTAGTCGCCGCCAACGAAGGCGGTGTACCAGCAGGCATTTTCATAGAAATACGCACTCTCATCGCGCGGCTTCAGCCAGATCGCCCGGGCAGTTGCATTGCCAACCGCTACGGCTTCCGTGAGGATTTTCTTCATGCGCGTATCCGGATTGAACGGTTTGCCCTTTTCGATGCCTATGGCAGCCGCGATACCCAGCAACTGCGGCTCGATGAAGTCGACCGGTTCACGCTCGATTACCGCATGCAATTCCTCGTAGAACTCGAAGTTATTGGCGTGGATGGTGTTGTACGGCCTGGTCGACCCGTCGATAAACTCCATTTTCGGCGGATTGGCGGCCTCTGCAAGTGGATAAGCCTTGAGCTTCGTGCGCCACAGCCTGGAGGCAGCATCCGGCTTGCCATCAACGAGAAAGCCCCGGAGTATTACCCAGTTGATGTAGCTTCTTGACCTGGCCACAAAATAGCCATCGGGAACGTCACCGGTATAGTCCGGCGGCAGAATCAGGTACTTGCCACCCTTGCCGCGGTCCGGGCCTGGCGCACCCATGTCAACTACGAAACGAAAGTACGCATCGTTGACCGTTCCGGGTCCGGCGCCCGGCGGAACTTCAACGACAGTCGGACCATCGGTGGCGAGGTCCAGAATAATCGAAGCGTAAACGGTCTCGGTATTTCCCGTCAGGAACAATGGACTGGAATGCAACAGCGTATCCATCACAACAACCTGGTTGGGTTTGCTCGCGCCGATGCTCTCCATGCCACGCCGCATGCCTTCCATGGACGACGCCGGTACAAAGTTCAGGAACACCTCGACCCCGCGCATAAAATCCAGGTTGTCATACGCTTTTTCGACCGTAGCGGCATTCGGCATGCCGTCGAAAAATTCGAGTTTCCCGATTCTCGAATCGACGGTATCCGGCGTCATGATCTCCGCCGGGATCGGGTGGTTGTAACCGGGCGTCGGTTCTTCCGCAAAGGTCACGGATACAAGAAGCGCGATCACGACAAAAGAGCAAACCTCGACGATCCTGTAATTCTTCAATCTTATTTCCTCTGGGGAATGTTGTGGTCGGCAAATTCCGGCGCACTTTTTGACCATCGAGATCGGCGCTCAGCCGGACTCAACAGGCAGGTTTGCTCCCGACCGGTTGCGCCTCTGCGAAGCGGTGCCAGGCGACCCCTCAGATTACATCATGGCGAGCGTCGTCATACGGGCACGCGCAGCGTCACCCGGTTAACCGCACTTCGAATCGCCGCAGGACAGGCAGGTCATGCAGCCGTCCATCATGATGACGGCGGTCGTGTGGCACTTGGCACAGAGCTGTGCCCCTTCCGGGTACTCGCTCTTGGAAAACGCGTCCTGCTGCTTTTTCGACTCTTCGTAGGCCGCCCGCTTTTCGGCGATAAGTTGCTTCTGGCCCTCGTCGAGCTCCGGCTTGCCCAGCAGCCCGATCATGATCAGGTGCTTTTCGACGATATGCCCGAGCTCCGCAATGATCGACGGCATGAAACGGCCGCCTGACTGCCAGTAACCGCCACGTGGGTCGAATACGGCCTTCAATTCCTCTACCAGGAACGTGACGTCGCCGCCCTTGCGAAACACCGCCGAAATGATGCGCGTCAGCGCAACGATCCACTGGTAGTGATCGAGGTTCTTGGAATTGATGAAAATCTCGAACGGCCGCCGTTTTTCGTGCTCGGTTCCCTCGTTCAGGATGATGTCGTTGATCGTCACGTACATCGCGTGGTCGGACACAGGTGTTTTCACCTTGTAGGTCGAACCGACCAGGACTTCCGGGCGCTCGAGCTTCTCGTGCATGCGAATGACTTCGGCACGATCGCCCCCGCCTTCACGCTTGTACTCAGGTTTCGCGTCTTTTGCTTCGGTCGGCTGCTTCACTGCATAACCGACGATCTTCTTGTCTATTTTGATCATCTAGAACTTTCCGTAATAGCCTTCTTTCAGCGCGTCGAACAGGTTCGCGGCGGTATGCACCTCACCGTCGTACTCGATTTCCTCGTCGCCCTTGAGTTCTACCGTCGAACCATCGTCGAGCTTGAAAGAATAAGTTGTGTTTTTCAGGTCTTTCTCTTTGACCAGCACGCCCTGGAATGCTTCCGGGTTGAAACGGAAGGTCGTGCAACCCTTGAGCCCCTGCTTGTAGGCATAGAGGTAAATATCCTTGAAGTCGTCGTACGGATATTGCGTCGGCACATTGGCTGTCTTGGAGATTGAAGAATCAATCCACTTCTGCGCAGCAGCCTGGATGTCGACGTGCTGCTTCGGTGTGACTTCGTCAGCGGTGATGAAGTAATCCGGCAGATTGCTCTCGGCGTTTTCATTGCCAAAACCGGCCGGCATCGCCGCCTCGTCGACCAGCGCGCGGTACGCCAGCAACTCGAACGAGAACACATCGACCTTTTCCTTGCTCTTCTTGCCCTGGCGAATCACGTTGCGAAAATAATGGTGGGCGAAACTCGGCTCGATCCCGTTACTCGCATTGTTGGCCAGCGACAGAGAGATGGTTCCGGTCGGCGCGATCGAGCTGTGGTGCGTAAAACGAGCACCCGACTCCGCCAGTTGCTCAACGAGTTCCGGCGCTTCGGCGGCTACCCGCTGCATGTAGCGGCTGTAGCGCGCATGCAGGATGCGGCCCGGGACCTTGTCACCGACTTCATAGCCATCGGCCCGCATTTCCGGCCGCTTGCGCAATATCTCTTCGGTGATCTCGAAGGTCTCGTTCATGATTGGCGCGGGCCCCTTCTCTTTCGCCAGTGCAAGGCCCTCTTCCCAGCCTGCGATCGCCAGTTCCTTCGCCACACGCTCGGTGAATTCGACAGCCGCCGGCTCACCGTATTTCATGCGCATCATCGTCAGCGTCGAACCGAGCCCCAGAAAGCCCATGCCGTGGCGGCGCTTTCTCTGGATCTCGTTGCGCTGTTGCGGCAACGGGAGACCATTGATCTCGACGACGTTGTCGAGCATGCGCGTGAACACCTTGACGACCTTGCGGAAGTTGTCCCAGTCGAACCGCGCTTCTTCGCTGAACGGCTTCATGACGAAGCGCGTGAGATTGATGGAACCGAGCAGGCACGACCCGTAGGGAGGCAGCGGTTGCTCGCCGCAGGGATTGGTTGCGCGCACCGTCTCGCAGAACCAGTTGTTGTTCATTTCGTTGACCTTGTCGATCAACACGAAGCCCGGCTCCGCGAAATCGTAGGTCGATGCCATGATGATGTCCCAGACGCGCCGCGCAGGCAGCGTCTTGTAGATCTTGCAGGCCACCAGGCCTTCCGGGTTACACACGTAATTACCGGCTTCGGGCCATTCACGCCAGACGAACTGACTGTCATCGTCGAGGTCGAGGCCGTCGTCTTCGACTTCCTTCGGCGTCACCGGAAACGCGAGCTTCCAGTCGTCTTCATTGATGACCGCCTGCATGAATTCGTCGGTGATGAGCAATGACAGATTGAACTGCCGCAGGCGACCGTCTTCACGCTTGGCGCGAATGAAGTCGATGACATCGGGATGACCGACATCGAACGTGCCCATCTGCGCGCCGCGGCGACCACCTGCCGAGGACACCGTAAAGCACATCTTGTCGTAGATATCCATAAACGACAGCGGGCCGGACGTATAGGCACCGGCACCTGTGACGTACGCGCCCTTCGGCCGCAGCGTCGAGAACTCGTAGCCGATGCCACAACCGGCCTTCAGCGTCAGGCCGGCCTCGTGCACCTTGTTCAGGATGTTGTCCATCGAGTCGCCGACGGTACCGGACACCGTGCAGTTGATCGTCGACGTCGCGGGCTTGTGCTCGCGGGCACCGGCGTTCGACATGATACGGCCCGCCGGAATTGCGCCGCTGCGCAGCGCCCAGACGAATTCCTGGAAATAGTGTTCGCGTTTCGACTCGAGCTCAACGTCGGCGAGCGCTGCTGCTACGCGCTTGTAGGTCTCATCGATCGTCGCATCGATCTTCGCGCCGTCTTTGGCCGTCAACCGGTACTTGGCGTCCCAGATGTCAAGCGATGCGGGTTGAAATTCTATGTCGGTAACCGTGTGCGTATCCAGATTGACGGCAGACTTCATCGGTCCTCTTACTCCCCTGAACTCCGTTGCGGAGACCCCAATATCATTGTTGTGTCCAGCATTCCACGAGGGAAAAGTCTCCCGCTCGCCCGCGGCCAGAAAAACGCTCGGCGAGGGCCGTTTCCGGCCGCTTTTCTCTCTTTGATTAGACACAAGATGTTGTGCCTGAGTGGGCACAAGATTATGCCCGTTCGGGGCCACTGTCAAGGGTTAACTGCATTTTCCTGCGTGTGACTTTAATTCTAACAATCAACAACTTACGAAATCTTTCCGAGTAAGTGCTTTAAAAATAGCGAAAAAAAAATGACACTTTCGTTAAATATAAAAATCACTACATCTAGTGGCATTAAGTGAAACATAACATGTCGTGCCCAAGCCCCGAAAATCGGTCGGAAAACCCCTGTCGGCGCGACCTTGAATTCACCCGCAGAGCCCACATTCTAGCCCGCACACTGGAGTTTTTATGGAGAAAACCATGCACATCGCTCGCTTCGAACCCTGGTCCTTCGTAGATCTTTTGCAGCGCGATCTCGATCGTCGCGGCATCCGCCGTGATCCGGGCAGCAATGACTACAGCGCTGTCGCTGACTGGACCCCCGCCGTCGACGTCGTCGAGGAGAAGGACCGCTATGTACTGCGGGCCGACGTTCCGGGCGTGGACCCTGAAACCATCAACGTCTCGATGGACAACGGCATCCTGAGTATTGCCGGTGAACGCCTGCCGGTTGCGCCTGCGGACGATGCCGGCGTGCAGCGTATCGAACGACCGACGGGCCGCTTCTCACGACGCTTTACGCTGCCCGACACCGTCGATGCCGACAACATCACGGCGAAATGCAGCAACGGCATCCTGGAAGTCGTCGCTCCCAAGGCACCGGAAGTGCAGCCACGCCGCATCACGATCGAAGCAGCCTGAACCATTCGCAGCCTGCATTGTCGCAACGCTTCAGAGCGTTCGGGCATCTTTGTCCAGCAGGGAATGAATCCGGCATACTGGGCACGGGCCTGCCGTTCACAGACGATTCAGCACGGTGAACCTACCTTGTGCAACGGACTTTGAGTTTCAACTGAGGAATCCATGCAAATGATTACGAGCATTTCCCGGGCCACCGTACTGCTGGTGCTGTTGGCGCTGGCATCGGCCCAGGCGGCACTGCCTGTCAGTATCGGCGGCCAGGCCGTCACCAGCCTGGCCCCGCTGGTTGAGGCCGCTGCTCCGGCAGTGGTCAACATCCGTGTCAGCCAGACGGTCGTACCGCGCAGTCCGTTCAGTCGCGGTGGTGAAGTCGCCGGCGCAGGCTCCGGCGTCATCGTTGACGCGGAAAACGGCTATATCCTCACCAATCACCATGTCGTGGGAGAGGCCGACGAGATCCAGGTTTCGCTGATCGACGGGCAGGTACTTGACGCCGAGGTCGTCGGCTCCGACGCCGCGACGGATATCGCCGTGATCAAGGTCGACGCTGAAGGGCTCGTCGAAATGCCGATCGGCGACTCCAACAAGGTACGTGTCGGCGATTTCGTCATCGCCATCGGCAATCCGTATGGGCTCTCGCACACGGTCACGTCGGGCATCGTCAGTGCTCTCGGCCGCACCGGCTTCAGCAGCGACGGCTACGAGGACTTCATCCAGACCGACGCGTCTATCAATCCCGGCAACTCGGGCGGCGCCCTGGTCAACATGCAGGGCGAACTGATCGGCATCAACTCGATCATCATCAGCCGCTCCGGTGGCAACGTCGGCATCGGATTTGCCGTACCAACTGAAATCGCCAGTTCGGTCATGCAGCAAATCCTCGACTATGGCGAGGTGCGCCGCGGCCTGCTGGGTGTCAATATCCAGTCGGTGGACGCAGAAGCGGCCAAGACGCTTGGTATTGATGTAGATGGCGGTGCGCTGGTTACCCGGGTATTCCCGGATTCCGGAGCCGAGAAGGCCGGGCTCGAAGTCGGCGATATCATCATCGCGGTCAACGGCAAGAAAGTTTCCAATGCCGGCGAACTGCGCAACACGATCGGCCTGTTGCGGTCGGGCGACGTTGCCACGCTGAAGTACTTGCGCGACAACAAGGAGCGCAGTGCCAAGGCGACGCTGGGTCGCGCCGAGGACCAGATCCTGTCAGGGGCCGACATCCATCCCGGTCTCGCCGGTGCGAGCTTCTCACCTGCCGGCGAGAGCGACGACAGCGGCGTCCAGGTCGACGTTGTCGAAGAAGGCAGTCCGGCTGCGCAGCGCGGACTGCGTGCCGGTGACATCATCACGGCGGTCAATCGGGTTCGCGTGCAGAACCTGAGCGAGCTTGCCGAGGTGGCCGGCAACAGCCGGATTCTGTTCCTGATGGTGCAGCGCGGCGACCGCTCACTGATGTTGCAGATCAGATAACCCGACAACACGAGTACGAGGGCCCGGCACGCTTGTGCCGGGCCCTTTTTTTTTGCGCCCGCTCGACAGTTGCCAAAGCACATGCGCCACAGTAATGTCATTGCACGAGTTCACGTCGATTCTTCAAGAGGACAATACCCGCACGATGATCCGCCGCCTCACCATGCGCACCACTGCCTATGCGGCAACCGGCATTATGTTGCTTGGCCTGCAGGTTTCAGGTGCGGCTGAAATCGAAGCGCAGCGGCAGCTGTTTATCGAGGTGTACCCGGCTGTCGAGCTGGGCAACTGGGACGTTGTCGAGCGGTTACCGGCAAGCGACCAGGAACTCCTGCAACAATACGTTCTGTGGCCGGACCTTCGCGCCACCTGGTTTCGCGCCAACCTGGCGACGGCATCGCCCACGGATGTCGACGATTTCCTCGATCGGTTCGGCACGCTGCGGCCGGCCCGTGAACTACGCTACAAGTACGCATTGCATCTTGCCCGGAGTGGCGCATTTGACAAATACCTCGAGATTTACCAGCAGTTCTACCAGGGACTCGACAATGCGACGCTCGATTGCTTCGCACTGCAGGCGGAACTCGACGCCGGCCGCTTCAAACGGGTCAACGGCAGGGCGCTGAGCCTGTGGATGGTCGGCACCAGCCAGGTCAGCGAATGTGACCCGGTCTTCGACTACCTGGGCGCCGAGAACCTGCTCGGCCCGGAGCAATATCGCGAACGATTTGCGCTGGCCATCGCGGCACAGGAGTCCACGCTGGCGAAGTGGCTGGGGAAGTCCATCGATCAGCAGCACGTCGATACGGCGTCGCGCTGGATTCGCGCGCAGTCGAATCCGGAAGATTTCCTCGAGGGTGCGGCGGGGCTCGATGACGACGAAACCACCCGTGCGCAACTCGTCTACGCAACCGAGCGCCTTACGTATCGCGATCCACTAATCGCGGCGGCGCTCTGGAGCGACGTCGCGCCCGACTTCGCGTTTAGCACAGAACAGGTCGAGGATACGCTGCGCCATATTGCGTTGTGGATGGCGCGCGATGACCTGCCGGGCGCTTACGAACGCCTGGCCGCCCTGCCCCAGGGCGCCCAGGATGACGAAGTCATGCGCTGGCGAGCGCGCATCAGCCTGAGAGACCACCAGTGGCTGCAACTGCTCGGCGACATCGGCGCGATGTCCGCGGCCGAGCGCGATGCAGAGGAATGGCAATACTGGCGCGCCGTCGCGCTGGCCCGCTCCGGACAAATCCTGGTGGCCAAAGCGGCCTACGAAAAACTCAGCCTCGAGCGCAGCTACTACGGTTTCCTGGCCGCCGACGAGCTGGACAGGGCGTATGCGTTGTCGGAGTCCCGCCTGTTGCCGAACGAAGCGGTCATCGCGGACATCGAAACGAAACCCGGCATCATCAGGGCACGGGAACTCTTTTTCGTCGGCCAGGACAGTCGCGGCCGGTCCGAGTGGGATGCCGTTGTGCAAAACCTCGAAGACGATGAAAAACTGCAGGCAGCGATCATCGCCGACCGCTGGGGCTGGCATTCGCGCGCCATTGCGACCGCGGCGAGCATCGATGAATACGATGACCTCGATATGCGCTACCCGTTGCCGTATCTGCAGCAGTTCGAGCAATTCTCCCTGGCCGCGAGCATTTCACCGACATGGGCCTATGGCATTGCACGAAGTGAAAGCCTGTTCATGCCCGACGTACGCTCGCGTGCCGGAGCCGTTGGCCTGATGCAGTTGATGCCGGCCACCGGCCGCGAGGTGGCGCAGGAGATCAAGCTGCCCTATGCGGGCCTCGCAACGCTGACTGACGCCGACTCCAATATCCGGCTCGGCACCACTTATCTTGGCAAGATGGCGATGCGCTACAGCGGCAACCGCGTGCTGGCAACCGCGGCGTACAATGCCGGCCCGCATCGCGTTGACCAGTGGCTTCCCGAGCAGGGCTCGATCGATGCACGGGTCTGGATCGAGAACATCCCGTTCAACGAGACTCGCAGTTACGTCAAACGCGTGCTGGCCGCTGAGACCATTTTCCAATGGCGCCTGACGGGTATCGCCGAGCGGCTCTCGGACACGTTGCCCGAAGTCCTGGCACCGACCGATCTACAGCGCCTCGCCGCTCGCTAGCGCTTCGAGCTCGCGATCGCGTTCCGGCTTGTCGAGCTTCGCAACGCGGCGTGCTTCCCGGTAGAAACAGGCCAGTTCCCCGTTGCATTGCCCCAGCAGGTTCCGAAACGCCGGCAGGTAAGTTTCGTACAGCGACATCGAGACCAGCCTCGCGTTATTCAGGTCGCCTGTCAGCCAGACGGCAGGCTCCCTGCCTGCGTCCTGGATCGCGGCACGCATGTCTGCCGCAAGCTGCTGCAGCCGCTCGGCCTTCTGTTGCCGCATCGATGTCTCGCTCGAACCTGATGCATAAACAGCCTCGAGGTCGGCGCGTGCGCCGGCGACCAGGGCCATTAACTGCTCTCCGAGTGCCTCGGACTGGCGATAACGAGCGACACCCTCGACATTGTCCTGAGCGAGAAGCCAGCGCTCCACGCCCGTTTCCTGCACCGCCGACGCGAACGATTCATTGAATGCGGTATCGCCCTTTACGTAGAGCTCCTGGTGCGCGAGTTCGTGGAACATGACGCCGACCAGCCGGGTGTCATCCCATTGCAGCATCGTATTGAGAACGGGATCATCGAACTTGCCGAGGGTCGAGTACGCCGTGACGCCGCCGATGGCGACGTCGTAGCCCTTGCCCGACAGTCGCAGCGCCTCGCGCTCTGCATCGTCTTCGGCGAAGTAGCCGCGGTAGCCGACGCAACCCGCGACCGGGAAGCACCAGGTCTTGGCCTGCAGAGAAAACTCCGGTGCTGCGAACACGTTCCAGACAACGTACTCCCGTTCGATATCCGCATAGCTCCGATAACTGTCGTTGTCCGGCAGATCGAGTTCACTGACCGAGAACGCGCGCGCCTGCTGCACGAGACGCAAGCGCGCAGCAAGTTGTTCCGGGGTATCGTCTGCCGCCAGGACTTCGTCGATTGGTTGCCGCTTTCGCATCAGCTCCCATTGCCCGGCAGCTGCCTGCAAGTAGTAGCAGCCGTGCAGGCAAAGGAGGATGGGCAACAAGGCGAGAAAGCGAGGCATCGGGCAACTGTGCTGCCTGCCCCGGTCGGCCGTCAACCCGCGCCGGCTGGCGCCACGAATCACTTCCTGTGTGATGCGATTCTGTCTTCGCGCCTGAGCTCACGCGGGTGCCGCGCTTTCCTGAAGCCGTCCAGCTGGTGCGTGATCGCGAGCCATGGATGACGCAATAACATTCGTGGCCCGGCATAGCGCATGATCTGGCGCGCCCGCTCTCGCTGCGCCGGCTTGTAACAATGCACCGGACAGTTCGAACAGGTCGGCTTGTCGTCGCCGTACGGGCACTTGTCCAGGCGCCGCGCAGCATAGTCGAGGAATTCCCGGCACCCGGCACAAAGGGTGCGGCCAACCTGACGGTGATGGTCGGCACAGTAAATACCGACCATCTTTTCGATGGTCAGGCGTTCCCTGCCGAGGTGCCTCGTGTTGCTGGTCATGATGTCGATTCAACACGAGGCAAACCAGAACGTCCATACGTAGTGGTCCTGTTCCATTGCGCCGCGTCGGCTGCAATGAGAACCTCTCGCCATGCAGGTATATCTCGTAGGTGGCGCAGTTCGCGACGAACAGCTCGGCATCCCGCACCGGGAGCGAGACTGGTGTGTCGTGGGCGCAACGCCGGCCGAACTGGAGGCCGCCGGCTATCGGCGCGTGGGCAAGGACTTTCCGGTGTTCCTGCACCCGGACACGCGTGAGGAGTACGCGCTCGCCCGCACCGAACGCAAGACGGCCCCTGGCTATCACGGTTTCGCATTTGATACGTCGCCCGATGTCACCATCGAGGATGACCTGTTGCGCCGCGACCTGACGATCAACGCCATCGCCAAGGACGCCGATGGACAGCTGATCGACCCGCATGGCGGCCTCGCCGATATCGAGAGCCGCACGTTAAGGCACGTTTCTGATGCCTTCACCGAGGACCCGGTAAGAATCCTGCGTGTCGCGAGGTTTGCGGCGCGCTTTCACGAACTCGGCTTCAGCATCGCGCCGGAGACGATGGCACTGATGCGGCGGATGGTCGCCGACGGCGAAGTAGACGCACTCGTGCCGGACCGCGTCTGGCAGGAGACCGAGAGTGCATTGCTCGGGGCGCACATGCGTATTTATTTCGAAGTGCTGCGCGAGTGCGGCGCCCTGGCCGTCCTGTTCCCGGAAGTCGATGCATTATTCGGCGTGCCGCAACCCAAAGAGTGGCACCCGGAAATCGATACGGGTCTGCACCTGATGATGGTGCTCGACCAGGCAGAGGCGATGAGCACCGAGCTCGAGGTCCGATTCGCCGCGCTGGTTCACGACCTGGGCAAGGGAACGACCCCGCGCGCGCAATTACCGGGTCATCGGGGTCACGAAACACGCGGCTGCAAGCTGATCCGGCAATTCTGCGAGCGACTCCCGGTACCGAAGGGGTGTCGTGACCTGGGGCTGCTGGTTGCCGAATTCCACACACATTGCCACAGGGCTCTTGAACTGCGACCGAAGACGCTGCTCAAGGTGTTGGAGAAAGGCGACGCCTTCCGCCGGCCTGAGCGTTTCGAACAATTCCTCGTCACCTGCGAGGCCGACGCGCGTGGTCGTGGCGGGCTCGCGGATCGCGAGTACCCGCAAGCGGATTATTTTCGCGGCGCGCTCAAAGCGGCTGTTGCGGTCGATGCCGGCCGCATCGCCGCTGAGACTGACGCTAAACACATTGCACAGGCTGTTCACCGCGCTCGCGAAGCGGCGATCGCCGCTTTTACAGAGGCGACTCAGGTTCCGCCATAGAAGTACAGAAGCACCGAGAAAAACGTCACATTGCCGTACAGGTCCGAGTCATCCACACCCAGCCCGAACTCAATGTCGGTCGTTGCTCCGATCGGTGTCAGGAAGCGAAGCGTCGCCGTGCGCGTCGTGCCATTGTCGACTTCACCTTTCCAGGTTCCGAGGTCCAGCTCCCAGTGATGGCGCCCGGCATCGACGCCGAGCGTTGCGATCACGCGATAGTCAACGAGACTGTTGATCAGGCTGAAGCGCGAAAATGACAGGAGATCGAGAAGCCCGGCATTGCGATCGAGCCTGAGATTCACGCTGTAATCGTAATCCATGCCACTGAACCCGAGGCTCGTGCTGTCCGTCAGCGCGACACGGCCAGATAGCCCCACCCCGTTGGCATCGAAACGGAAAGTACGACCCTGGAAGAAGTCGGTCTGCGGCAATTCGAAGCGAAAATCGCGGTAGATATAATTCAGAGCAAGCGTCGCCTTGTCGTTCCGCCAGTACAGCGCAACCGGCACGTCTTGCGATTCCAGGATATCGCTGTCACCCCAGTAAGCCGCACCGATACGAATGCCGAGCGGTTCGAACCAGTGATCGATACCAGCGTCCGCGTACCAGGTATCGACAGAGTTGCCAAAAGGCAGGTCGACGGTGTTTCGTGCGAGCGTGCCGGACAGCCACGTCTTTTCCGTGAGACCGACGTCCCCCGCCAGTGCGCCCGCCAGGCCATCAGCCGTGTCCGCTTCGACGCCGAGCGCAATGATGTAGCCTTCAGTCGCGAACGCATTGCCCGCGAGTAACAGCCAGGGAATTGCCTTATGCCAGCACATAGACAATGACGCCTGCGAGCAACAGACGGTAGATGGCGAATGGCGCCAGGCCAATGCGGCTTACGAAACGCATGAAGAACTCAATACTCAGGTACGCAACAATCGCCGAAACGGCCGCGCCCAGCGCCAGTTCGCCCCACGGCACCGGCGCGTCCCCGACGATGAGCTGTCCCCCTTTGTAGACCGTCGCAAGCAGAATGACCGGGGCGGACAGCAGGAACGAGAAGCGCGCAGCGTCCTGGCGTTCGAAACCCAGCAGTCGTCCGGCAGTGATCGTGACGCCTGAGCGCGACGTGCCGGGCACCAGCGCCAGTGCCTGCGCACAACCGATGACCAGCGCATCCCTGATACGCATGTCCGTCATTGCCCGGTCGCGACGGCAGAAGCGATCGGCAAGCGCCATCAATATGCCGTAGCCCGATAGCGTGTACACGATGATGGCCGGGTCACGCAGGTTGTCTTCGATCCATGATGCGAACAGCAGGCCGGCGACAGCGGCCGGAATCGTGCCGAGGCCGATGGCAAGCGTCATGTTGGACTGTGGCGAACGAATATCACCGCCGAGTATCTGTACGCCGCCACGCAGCAGACCGAGTATGTCTTCGCGAAAAAAGAGGCAGACTGCGACCAGCGAGCCGAAGTGCACGGCAACGTCGAACGCCAGGCCCTGGTCCGCCCAGTCAGCGAAATACGGTACCAGCACAAGGTGACCAGAGCTCGACACCGGCAGAAATTCGGTGAGCCCCTGCACGATCGCGAGTACGATTATCTGCAATCCTGTCACCGTGTACCTCGTCCGGCTATCCGGTCGTTCATAATGTATGTGTCCTGTCGGCGATGCTGAATGCGGACGGCGTCACAATGTCCCCGCGCTTCAAGGCGATGCACTTCATGTGCTCCCCCATTTCACCGGGGAGAGTAAGCGTTTTGATCTGTTGCGACAATTCAAGCTGTTGCAGAGGCGAACGAGCTTCGAAATTGTGCAGTTCGGCCGCCAGTCCGCCGCCGATCAGGAACTGCGCCTGTGCCGCGAAACCCGCGATGTCGAGCCCCGCATCGCGGGCAGCCTCGGCCACCGCCGTGAAATCGACCCAGGCCGTCAGGTCCTGGATACCGGTCAGGATGAGCGGGTCACTGTGGGCGCGGTGCCGGAAGTGGCAACGCAACCAGCCCGCGACGCGATCGATCGCGTAATAGTCACGGCGGGCAACGCCGTAGTCGAACAACAGGGCCAGCCCGCGATCCAGCGAGTCCGCCAGTTGACCGATCCAGCCGGGCAACCCCAGCGATACTTCCGACGTGTAACCATTGGCAAGTGCTGCGCCCAGGTCCGCCTCGATCGCCGCGACCGCCGCGGCCAGCGGCTGCGGCGCAGGCGCCTCGACAAAATGGAACAGGTCGCCGTCGGTAGCGACGCGCAGTTGGAAGACCGCGCTCTTCTTGCGCACGAAGCGCTCGACCGGCAGCGCGTCCAGCACCTCGTTGGCGACGATGACGCCGTTGAGCCCCTTGGGCGGCTTGTCGATCCACCGAACCCTCGACACCAGGTGCGGCAGCAAGGCGCGCAAACAGGCTTGCTGGCGCTCCTGAAGATCGGCTGAGACTTCGAGAATCTGGTACTCGTCCGGCAATGCATCGAGTTGCTCGAGTGCCTGCAGCAGGTCGGCTGCGAGCTTGCCGCTGCCGGCACCGTATTCGAGCACGGTGCCGCCGCCGAGCTGCTCGAGAACCGGCGCCACCTGGCGCGCAATGACGCGCCCGAACAGCGGTGACACTTCCGGGGCCGTGACGAAATCACCCGCTTCCCCGAACTTGGTGCTGCCCGCGGCGTAGTAGCCGAGGCGCGGTGCGTACAACGCATGCTGCATGTATTCGGCGAAGCTGATGCTGCCGTCACTGGCGGCGATGCGCGCGCGAATGAAAGCGGCTACTTTTTCGCGATGTGCTGCGCTGGCTGCGTCGGGGACCGGCAGTGCTGCCGCTTGGTCGTATTGCATGTCTACCGCAAGTCTTGAAGAATGATGCCTCGAGGGACAGCCCGGAAACCCGATGACGGATAACAAGCTGAACGACAAGGTCGTGCTCGTGACAGGCGCGGCCCGTCGCATTGGCGCTGCTATTGTGACATGCCTGCAGCAGCACGGGGCGCGCGTCGCCATTCATTATCGCGGCTCCGCTGACGCGGCCATACAGCTGCGTGACGCCGTGAACCAGGCCAGGCCCGACTCGGCCGCGGTATTCCAGGCCGATCTGCTGGTCCCCGGCGCAACCACTGAACTCATCGACGCGGTCGTGGCCTGGGCCGGCCGGCTCGACGGACTCGTCAACAATGCATCGACGTTCTACCCGACTCCGGTAGGCAGCATTTCCGAGCAGGACTGGGATGACCTTGTCGGCAGCAACCTGAAAGCGCCGCTGTTCCTGTCGCAGGCGGCGGCGCCGCACCTCTGCAAGAGCCGGGGCGGGATCGTCAACATTGTCGATGTCCACGCACAGCGCCCGTTGCGCAATCACACTGTTTACGGCGCCGCCAAAGCCGGCCTTGCGATGCTGACCCGCGCCCTCGCCAAGGACCTCGCCCCCGAGGTCCGCGTCAACGGCGTCTCTCCTGGCGCAATATTGTGGCCGGAAGCTGGCATGAGCGACGACGTGCAGCAGACGATATTGCGACAAGTACCGTTGCAACGACCGGGCGACCCGGACGATATCGCCGGTTGCGTGCTATACCTGCTTGCCGATGCGACCTACGTTACGGGGCAGATCATCGCCGTCGATGGCGGCCGCTCGATCGGCTGGTGAAGGCGCCATACCGGCGTCTCAGAGTACCAGAGGTACTTCGTTCAGCGGGTGACCCGAGTGGTCGAATTCCCGCCAGTGCTCGGCGAGGCGCTTGCCGGTCACCGGGTGCTTGAAATCCGGGGCGAGCTCCGCAAGCGGTCGCAAGACGAAGCTGTATTCGAGGATGTCCTCGCGCGGCACATGGACCGGGCGCTCATCACAGACGAGGCTATCGTACAGCAACAGGTCGACATCCAGCGGGCGCGATGCCCACTGGTCATGGCCGCGCTGGCGACCGGCAATATCATGAATGCGATCGATTTGCCGGCAGATCGCCTGCGGTGACTCATCGGTATCGAAACCGACGACGAGGTTGAGGAAGTCGTCTCCGTCAAACCCGATCGGCGCATTGCGATACACGGCCGAGAGCTCCAGCTCGCCGTAGCTTGCGCGGAGTTCCTGCACCGCCATGGCGAGATTCTTCTCTGGTGCTATGTTGCTGCCCAGCCCGAGGTACACACGTGTCATGGTTGCATTCCGGAGGACCTAGTCGGGCCGCTCGCCGCGCTCTATCAGGACGCCGACGTCGCGTGAACCGCGTATCGCGCCGGGCTTGTTGACGCGCACACGCACCCATGCGACACCGAATTCGTCCCGCACGATGCCCGCGATACGCTCTGCCATCGTCTCCACCAACTGGAAGCCCGAGTCGCCTACGAAAGCCTCGATGCGCTTCGCGACCTGCTTGTAATTGAGCGTATCGTCGACACTGTCGGTCGCCGCGGCCTTCGCGATGTCGGCACTCATATCGAGGTCGATTACCACGGTTTGCCGAATCTTCCTTTCCCAGTCCCAGATGCCGATGATCGTGTCGACCTTCAGTCCGTGGAGAAAAATAATGTCCATATGCTTTGCTTCCTTGTCACGCGCCCGGCGGCACGGAAAGATTTTCGAGTGACCAGCGCGCCTGCGCCCTGATCTCGTCGGCCGGCGATGCCTCGGCCAGGCGCAGCGCGCCGGCTACCGCGATCATCGCGCCGTTATCGGTGCAGAATTCGAGCCGCGGATAGTAAACGGTGCCATCGAACCGCGCGGCCATCTCCGTGCGCAAGAGCCTGTTCGCCCCGACGCCGCCGGCGACAACAATACGTTCGAGGCCCTCCTGCCTCGCGGCACGCAGGGCTTTCCCGACCAGCGTGTCCACCGCGGCGCGCTGGAACGAGGCGGCGAGATCGGCGCGCCGGGTTTCGAGAGTGCCTGCGCTCTCGGCCTTCTGCACCTCGAGCATCACGGCGGTCTTCAGCCCACTGAAGCTGAAATCGAGACCGGGCTTGTTCAACATGGGCCGTGGCAGGTCAAAGGCCGCCTCATCGCCAGACTCGGCGAGCGCGGCCAGCGCCGGTCCGCCGGGATAGCCGAGGCCCAGTAACTTGGCCGTCTTGTCGAAGGCCTCGCCGACGGCGTCGTCCAGGGTCGTGCCCAGCACCCGGTAATCGCCGAGTGCACGCACCGCGATCAGCATCGAGTGGCCGCCGGACACGAGCAGCGCCAGGAACGGGAACTCAGGGGGGGCATCTTCCAGCATCGGCGCCACGAGGTGCCCTTCCATGTGGTGTACCGGGATCACCGGGCAATTCCAGGCGAGACCGAGACCGTTGGCCATGCCGCCCCCGACCATCAGGGCGCCGACCAGGCCCGGACCGGCCGTATAGGCGATCGCATCAGGCTTCTCGACGCCCGCCTCAGTCATAACCTGTTGAATTAAAGGCAAAAGCATCCTGATATGATCGCGCGACGCAATTTCCGGCACGACGCCTCCATACACGGCGTGCAGATCGACCTGGCTGTGCAGCGCATGCGCCAGCAGCCCGCGTGTCGTGCTGTAAAGCGCGACACCGGTCTCGTCACAACTGGTTTCTATGCCGAGGACGTTCATCTCAGGAAACAGGTTACCGGACACCCTATTTGCGCGATAGGTCGGAAATTGGGTGCCCGGTAGGCTGTTTGTGGCTGCGGGGCTTTGCAAACTGGGAAATCGGCGGTTATCATACGCGGCTCAGTCCCGGCCATGCGCCGGGTTTCTTTATGTCTGGACGGAATACCTGAACAATGCCAAGTGTTCGCGTAAAAGAGAACGAATATTTTGACGCTGCCCTGCGGCGCTTCAAGCGTGCCTGTGAAAAGGCCGGCATCCTGACCGAGCTTCGTCGTCGCGAGTTTTACGAGAAGCCGACCCAGGAGCGGAAGCGCAAGAAAGCGGCGGCCGTCAAGCGCCACATGAAGCGGTTGTCGCGCGAAGAATCCAAGCGCAAGCGCCTCTACTAGCAAGACCGGGCCCCGCTCTCGCGGGCCCTACGCCATGTCGCTGAAAGAGCAGATTACCGAGGACATGAAGTCCGCCATGAAGGCCGGTGACAAGGACCGGTTGAAAGTGGTGCGGCTGATACGCGCCGCGATCAAGCAGGTTGAGGTCGACAAGCGTGTCGAGCTCGATGACGCGGCGGTACTCGGTGTGCTGGACAAGATGGTCAAGCAGCGCCGCGACTCGGTAGAACAGTTTGAGAAAGGCAACCGCGAAGACCTCGCCGCCATCGAGCGGGCCGAGATCGCGGTCCTTGAAGCCTACCTGCCCACGCAGCTATCCGCTGACGAGCTCGACGCCCTGATCGACGAGGTCATCAAGGCCACCGGGGCTGACAGTATTCGCGACATGGGCAAGGTCATGGGCCAGATCAAGTCCAGGGCAGCCGGCCGCGCCGACATGGGCGCCGTGGGTGCCGCCGTCAAGGCACGCCTGAACGCGCTATAGGCCGGCCTTTGGGCTATGCTTGTTGCATCCGGATCGCAGCATCCGGGGTTTCAATATCCTAGACCCGGCAGAGACCGGTCAGCGTTTATCTAATCTATGGCCGGACTGATTCCCCAGGACTTTATCGACGATCTGATAGCCCGCGCGGATATCGTCGAAGTGATCGGCCGTCGCGTGCAGCTCAAGAAGGCCGGTCGCGAATTCAAGGCCTGCTGCCCGTTTCACGATGAGAAAACGCCGTCGTTCACGGTCAGTCCGGGCAAGGGTTTCTACCACTGCTTCGGCTGCGGCGCGCACGGCACGGCGATCGGTTTCCTGATGGAGTTCGACCACATGAGTTTCGTCGAGGCCATCGAAAGCCTTGCCGCCTCGATGGGCGTCGACGTGCCGCGCGACGAAAGCGACAAGCCCGCACGCCGTTACGACGAACTGTTCTCGTTGCTGGACAGCGTCGCACGCCATTGGCAGGACTGCCTCAAGGACTCCCCGGCGGCGGTCGATTACCTGAAGGAGCGCGGTATCGACGGTTCGACTGCGAGGCGCTTCGGCATCGGCTATGCGCCGGATGGCTGGAGCAATGTGCTCGACAAGTTCGGCCAGTCGGACGAGGCGACGGAGCGCCTGCTGGCGACTGGCTTGATCATTCGCAATGACAAAGGCCAGCACTACGACCGGTTTCGCGACCGCATCATGTTCCCGATCCGCGACGCGCGCGGCAGGACCATTGGTTTCGGCGGACGCGTCATGGGTGACGGCGAACCGAAATACCTGAACTCGCCGGAAACCGTCCTGTTTCACAAAGGCCGGGAGCTCTACGGCCTGTACGAAGCGCGCCAGGCTTTGCGCCAGATCGACCGGCTGGTCGTTGTCGAAGGCTACATGGACACCGTCGCGCTCGCGCGCCACGGCATCGACTTTGCCGTGGCGACGCTCGGCACGGCAACGACCAGCGAGCACCTGAACCGCCTGTTCCGCCTGACCGAGAACGTCTATTTCTGTTTCGACGGCGATAGTGCCGGCCGCAAGGCCGCCTGGCGCGCGCTGGAAAACGCCTTGCCGCAGGTTCGCGAGGGGCGCCAGATTCGCTTCGTTTTCCTGCCCGAAGGACAGGATCCGGATTCGTTCGTCAATGCCCGGGGCACCGACGCATTCCTCGAAATACTGGATGACGGCTTGGCCCTGTCCGAGTTTCTCATCGACGAACTCGCCAGCCAGGTCGACATGGACACCGTTGATGGCCGCGCCCGCCTCGCCGAGATGGCCCGGCCGCTGGTCAATGCCATTCCGCCTGGTGTCTACCGCGAATTGCTGATCGAGAGCCTCGCCGATGCCGTCGGACTGACGGCGGCAAAACTCGAGAAGATGCTGGCCGGGGGAAATCGGCCCGAAGCACGCGGGACAGCCCGCGATGGAGCCCCGGCAACCCGGCGGCGTCGGCCCACCGGGGCCGGTACCCCGTCGGTCGTGCGACATGCAATCACGATCCTCCTGAACCATCCGGACGCCGGTGGCAAGCTCGATCCGGACATGCTGGAAGCCGTCAACCGGCCCGGGGCCGACCTGTTGCGCTCGCTCATTGAAACCGTGCACGCCGAACCCAATATAACGACGGCAGGGTTACTGGAACGCTGGCGGCACGACGAGCAAGGCAGGCATCTCGGTAAGCTGGCCGCCGCCGCGGTGCCGTTCGAGGACGAGTTCGATGCCGCCGCCGAACTGGCCGACTGTCTGCACCAGCTGGCGCTCGCGGGGCGCCGGGAGCGGATCGAATATCTGATTCAAAAACAGAGACTTAGTGGACTGACCGACGACGAGAGAGCGGAGCTTCGCCAGTTGGGCGAGCGCAGCGTGTCGGTAAATTAATGGTAGATGGCACTCTTTCAAAAGAGTAGAATTAATCGTTTGTATTTTTTACCCGCAGGGGTTTTCGACTTGACCAAGAAACGCAAGAAAATCGGAGTCAGCAAGCCGGCTCAACAGCTCAAGGAACTGATTGCCCGCGGCAAGGAACAGGGCTTCCTGACCTATGCGGAAGTCAATGATCATTTGCCGAACGACATCGTCGATCCCGAACAGATCGAAGACATCGTGAACATGATCAATGACATGGGCATCACGGTTCACGAGAAGGCGCCCGATGCCGAATCGCTGATTCTGTCAGATGCCGCGGCGACCGACGACGAAGCCGCTGAAGAGGCGGAAGCTGCGCTCGCCAGTGTCGATGCCGAGTTCGGCCGCACGACCGACCCTGTCCGCATGTACATGCGCGAAATGGGTACCGTCGAATTGCTGACTCGCCAGGGCGAAATCGAAATCGCGAAGCGCATCGAGGACGGCCTGAACCAGGTGAAGTACCACATGGTGCACTTTCCGCCGACCATTGAAGCACTGCTCGAGGTTGCGGACCGTGTGGTTTCAGGCGAAACCCGGATGCAGGACTTTGTCGTCGGGTTCATCGACCCTAACGAACCGGACGAGATCAAGCCGCCTGCTCCGAAATCCGACGACGACGAGGATGACGTCATTGACACCGGCCCGGATCCGGACGAGGTCAAAGCTCGCGTCAAGGTTGTTCGCCGGCACTTCAACCGCGCGATGAAATACCTCGACAACCACGGCCAGAAAGACAAGCGGACAGTAAAGGCGCTTGACGACCTTGCCCAGGAAATCATGCAATTGAAGCTCGCGCCGAAGCTGTTCGACGCGCTGGTACGCAACCTGCGTGACGTTGTATCGATCGTCCGCAGCCAGGAGCGCCTGGTCATGCAGATCTGCGTTCGCGACGCCGGCATGCCGCGCAAGGACTTCCTGGCGAGCTTCCCGAAGAGCGAAACCGACCTGACCTGGATCGACAAGCATATTCGCGCCAAGCGCAAGCACTCGTCGATTCTCGCGAAGTTGCAGGATGACGTCATGCGTGCACAGCGCAAGCTGATCGCCGTAGAAGAAGCGACGCGCCTGCAAATCAGCGAGATCAAGGAAATCAATCGGCAGATGTCGATTGGTGAAGCCCGTGCGCGCCGCGCCAAGAAGGAAATGGTCGAGGCCAACCTGCGCCTGGTCATCTCGATTGCCAAGAAGTATACGAATCGCGGCCTGCAGTTCCTGGACCTGATCCAGGAAGGCAACATCGGCTTGATGAAGGCTGTCGACAAGTTCGAGTACCGCCGCGGCTACAAGTTCTCGACCTACGCCACCTGGTGGATTCGCCAGGCCATTACACGTTCGATCGCGGACCAGGCACGCACCATCCGTATCCCGGTTCACATGATCGAGACGATCAACAAGCTGAACCGTATATCGCGGCAAATGCTGCAGGAGATGGGTCGCGAACCATTGCCGGATGAACTGGCAGAGCGCATGGAAATGCCGGAGGACAAGGTTCGCAAGGTGCTGAAAATTGCGAAGGAACCGATTTCGATGGAAACGCCGATCGGCGACGACGAGGATTCTCACCTCGGCGATTTCATCGAGGACCAGACGGTTCACTCGCCAGTCGACTCCGCCACCACGTCAGGACTGAAGGAGACCACTCATTCAGTGCTCGCCGGGCTGACACCTCGCGAAGCCAAGGTCCTGCGCATGCGTTTTGGTATCGACATGAATACGGACCACACTCTCGAAGAAGTCGGCAAGCAGTTCGATGTCACGCGCGAGCGGATTCGCCAGATCGAGGCCAAGGCACTCAGGAAGCTGCGCCACCCGACGCGCTCGGATCAGCTGCGGAGCTTTCTGCTCGAGGACTAGATTTTCGTGTGGGCCTGTAGCTCAGTTGGTTAGAGCAGGGGACTCATAATCCCTTGGTCCCAGGTTCGAGTCCTGGCGGGCCCACCAATTCTTCGTGCACCGGAGTAGCTACTCGCCCTTGACGCTGTACACGACATCGACCGTGCGCACCGCGCCCGAGCGCGACTCGACGATCAGCCGGTTACTCAGCTGGTAGCGCAGTAGCAGGGACCCGAGATTGTCGAACAAGCCGTAGGCATACTCGACGAATAATCGACTGCCAAGTCGCACGCCGGCGTAGACACGCTGGTTCTCGCCGCTTCCTTGCACACCAAGCGTTTCCAGGCCGAGCTCGTTGCGAATCTGCGCCGCGACCCCGCCAGCCGCCGACAGGCCGAGCGCGAATGCCGCCTGGTTCAGCATGTCGCCCTCCGCCGTACTTGCGCTTCCGAGCGGGCGGCCGGTCAACAGGTAGGATAATGCCTCGGCATCGGTTGACGGCGGTTCGCTGTAGACGTCCGACTTCAGCTGCGCCGGCGTGCCCGTCAAGTGGATGCCAGCCACGGTGTTGTCGCCTGCGGTGCGCGTCGCCCGCACGTTGAACGATGGATTCGTCAGCGGTCCGTTGAAGACCAGTTCACCGCTCTCGATCTCGAGACTCTGGCCATATGCCGTGTAGCGCCCGTCTCTCAACACCAGCCGACCGCTACTCGTGTACGGTGAACGGGTGCCGCCGGAGATGCGCACGCTGCCGGTCAGGCCCGTCGACAGGCCGAACCCGGAAAAGTAGACCTCGTCCCCGAGGCTGGTCGTCACATCGACGATGATTTCCCGCTGCCGCTTCGGTTCGGCGACCTCGCCGCGATGGACGACGACATCACCGGACGGCTTGACCGTCGCTTCCGGGACAGTATGTACCTTGATATCTGCCGCCGGGATGCCGAGATCGCCCGTGACACGTGTCATGCGCTCATCGAACACGATGTCGATCGCGGGTGACGTCGTGATCTGCCAGTCCGGCAATTGGATAAGGCGGAAGTCCTCGCCAACAATACGAATGCCGGTACGCACACCCCCGGCCATGCTGAACGTCGTGTTGCCGGAGATATCCAGCCGCCCTTCCCCGGATGTGGCAGCGCCTTTCAAGGTCAGGTTGCCGGCTTCCTGCTGGCGTAACACGAGCTCGGCATCGGTAATCGATATCCCGGCACGGCGAATGTCGAAAGAGCCGCCGGCAAGGCTGACCTCGCCGCTGATATCGGGATCGAGCAGGCTGCCGTTGGCTTCGAGATTACCGACGATCGTTCCCCGCGGATTGGCGACGTCCGGGAAAAAGAAGGAAAACAGCGAGAAGTCATTCAGCTCCAGCCGGCCCCTCCCGTTCATCGCTGACCCGGGGTCGAACACGTTGTCGATTTCGATGGCGCCTGTGATGTGGTCGCTCGAATCCTCCAGCCTGAAGTCGCTGGTGGCGGTCAGCCGGTTGTTGACAACCACCGCCTCCACCAATGCCCGGTCGAAGCGCACCGAGACCTCTTCGCCTTCGTAGGTTGCATCGAGACCAATTCCTACCGCCAGCGCGCGACCCACGGCATTCAGGCCGTCCTCTGTCAATGCACCGTTCGCGGATGCCACCAGCATGCCGGTGACCTGCGAGCCGACCGGCGGATCGATCGGCAATGCCGCCAGCGGAAACTGGCTGACAGAAACGTCGAAGTCCATCACGCCCGCGTAGTCATAATCGAGTTTGACGCACGCAATACCGGTCGCGCCGGCCGGTAGCAGGCAGGCGTTCGCAATATCAACGCGCGAGCGGGACACCGTGAAAGAAACCGGGTCCCGCAGCAACCATTCGTCGAGCACCGGGGACCGGATCGCGAGATCCCTGATGTTGCCCACCCAGGCCTCGTCGACGAACTGGCCATCGATTTCGAGCTGGAACTTGCCGCGGTCGCCGGCATCAATGCTCAGCGCCGCGTCCCCGGGACCGGCTGCAGGCAGGTCGAACCTCAGGGCCAGTTCATCCGCCGCGAAAGCGCCACGCTGCAGGCGCTCACCCGAGAGCCTGCCGTGGCCGGCATACTTGCCCTGTGTGATGACGAGGTGCACGTCCCCGGCCAGCGAGCCCGTCACATCCTGGCCGAACTGGCCGAGGTCCGGAAAAGCAAGGACCGCATCGATGATCTGCTGCTGCCCGAATGACGCATCGACGTCGGCCCTGTTCGCACCGACAGTGACAACGCCGTCGGACACTCGCAACACGTCGTTTTCGTAGGCGACGGTGGCAGAACCGGCAACGGGCAGATCCATGAACTGCCCTTCCAGCGACTCGGCCAGCACGTTGACTACTGGGTTGCCGGCCGCGACCCGACCGGTCACAGTGCCGGCAGATTGCATTGTGCCGCGCAAGGACTCGTTGAAGCGCGAGACGTCAACTTCCCGCAGGTCATAGCGGAAATCCCAGCTCAACAGAGCGATGTCGAATCTGCCCCGCGCACTCAGCAAACCCCAGTCGCTTGCTGCGTCCAGCTGCTCCACGTCCAGGATGTCGTCGGTACGACGGCCGTGCAGCCGCACGGCAAGCTCCGGAATCTCCGGCACGATGACTACCGCGCCGCCGTCGAAATCGAACTCGTCGAGCGTCCCGACGATCCGCAACACGCCATCATTGAACGCGACGTCTCCGCTATCCCCCGACCCTGCGGCGATGCTCTGCCAGCTGTTGACCAGGTCCAGGAGCGGCGTGCCCTCGGCAAACGAGATCGTGCCCTCGGTATCGACTTCGTAGGGCAGGACCAGCTGGCTGGACAGCATGTAGGTAGTGGTATCGCCCTCGATCTTCAGGCTACCGCGGGCTGCCGGCTGGTCGGGCAGGTTCACTGCCCAGCTTGCCTCGACGGATGCCGGGAACTTGCCAGCGAGCCGCCCGCGGCCTTTGAGACTGACATCGGCCAGGTCGTTGCGTACGTCCAGCCGGTCGACCTCGAGTGCCGTGCCGGCAAGCCGTGCCACGAGGTACAGTTGCTCGATTAGCCACTCATCACCGTGCACGACAACCTGTGCATCGGCAACGCTGGCATCTTCGAAAACGAGCGCAATCGGCAAGTCGAGAGAGAATGGCGTGGACGGTTCGTCCGTCGGCGGGGCCTTGTCGACGACGACAACCGGTCGGCGGATCACGACCCGACTCAGGCGCACTTCGCGGCGCAACAACGGCAGTAACTCCACGTGTGCCGCGATGTGGTCTGCCGTAATGTGCAACAGGTCTTCTTCCCAGGCAGGAGCCGAAAACTCGAGCCCACCGACCAGCGTGCCCTGTACGGTACCGAGCTGCAGCGGCTCCGGAAGCCACGGCTGCGCGCGAACGGCGAGCCAGCGGGCACCGCTTTCGGTCCCGACCAGCCAGAAGGCGGCAAGCGTCAGCGCCACGGCCGCCGTCAAGACGATACCGGCAATCCAGTAGCCGATGCGGCGGATCACAGGTCGGACCCCAGCACAACGTGCACCCGAATCGTTCGATCGGACTGGTTCATCGGATGTGCGAGGTAGATCCGCAGCGGACCCACCGGCGACTGCCAGCGCACGCCGAAGCCGACACCGACTGCCGCGTTAACGTTCAATGCGTCAAATGCGTTGCCCGCATCGACGAACACCGCGCCGTACCAGTTTCCCCTGACGTGGCGCTCGTACTCAATGCTCGCTACCAGCAGGTTGCTGCCGCCGACGACATTGCCCTGATCGTCCTTTGGACCGAGAGTCTGGTATCCGTAGCCGCGAATCGACTGGTCGCCACCGGCGAAGAAGCGCACCGACGGCGGCAGGTCATCGAACTCCGACTTCGCCGTCACACCGAACACCGCGCGCATGATCAGCCGCCCTTTCGGCGGCAACGTCCGCACCAGGCGGCCTGTGACAATTCCCTGCAGGAACGACGTCCCGGAACCCAGGATCTTTGACGTGCCGCGCATTTCCAGCGTCAGGCGACGTCCTCGTGTCGGCAGGATCTCCCGGTCCGCACGCTTGTGGTCGAAAACGATACCCGGCAGGGTCAGGTAGATGCGCTCCGAGCCCTCCTCACCGACATCGTAGCGATCGTAACTGGCGTCAAGCGATAACGTCCGTATCCACTGTGGATGAATTCGCTTTGAACGACGCAATCCTATCCTCGCCGTTTCCTCGCTGAATGTATCGGTGTCCTCCACTGTCAATGCGCCTGTATAGCTCTGCCACTCGGTACGGGGATCGGTGAGTGGCTTGCGATACTCCGAGGTCAGCCCCTGGAAAACCGGCGACAGCGTCAGGTCGCTGCTGAAACGATGGCCCGCCTCATTGACGCGGCGATTGTGATACCCGGCCCGAAAGCGCGGTCCGGTATCGGTGGAGTAGCCCGCGCCCACCGTGTACTCGATACGCGCGGCGGGCTCGAGCAACACGTGCACCGGAATCTTGCCGTCCGCCGCGGCCGAGTAAAGGGGCGATAGCTCTATCCGCGAGAAGTAACCGCTGAGCGACAGGTCGCTGTAGGCGTCACTGAGCTCGCGACTGTCGAAGGGTGTGCCGGTCTCGAAGTCGAGGTAGGCACGCGCAAGCGCCGGGTCCAGAAAGTCCTGTTCGATACTGATGTCGCCGAAGTCGTAGCGCGGGCCAGTGAAGAATTGCAGGTTGATATCCGCCGCCCGCTCGTCCGGCCAGACGTCAATGACACTTTCTGTGAATTCGGCCTCGACGTAGCCCCGCTCTGCCGCGCGTATCTGCAGCGACTCCTTGAGCGTTTCGTACTGCCCATGCAGCAAGGGTTTGCCGGTGACGAGATAGGTGCGCTTGGTGAACTCGGAGAAATCAGCACCATCCTCGGGCGGCGCAGATACCGAGATATTTACGTCCCGCAGGATGACCGGCGGGCCGGTGTCGATATCCAGCGTGGCCTGCCAGCACTTGTCTGTGAATTCGAGCGATTTTTGAATGACCGGCTCGTAGTAGCCGAAAGGCTCCAGGGCTTTCCGAGTATCGGCCTCTATCGCACGATAACGTCGCCGCACCAGCCAGTCCTCTGCATCGCAGGGCTCGCTGGCAAGAGATACATAGTTGCGTACGTTGCGTTCGACGTCGCCATCGACGCCCTTGATCGTCAGATCGGCACGAGATGCATTGGCGAAAGCCAACAAAAGTAACAATGCGATTCGTATGGAAGGGCGCATGCCGTCATGCTTCTGCATCGTATCCGGTGAGGGTCAGAGCCACTTCCTGAAACGAAAATACAGGAGCAGCGCCCCTGCAGCGACGACCATCACGGCAACCGACCATGCGAACCCGCGTGGACTTTCCAGCCCGGGCAGACCGCCGACATTCATGCCCAGCAACCCGGTGACGAACGTCAGCGGCAGGAATACTGCCGCGACAATCGATAACACGTACATTCGCGCATTCTGCTCGTGGGCCAGCTGGCTGAGCAGTTCCTCCTGCAGCACGACAGCGCGCTCCCGGCCGAGATCGAGATCTTCGATAAAGCGGGTTATGCGATCCGCTTCCTGGCGGACATAGTGCGCATCGGTTTCGTCGAGCCAGGCAACCGTCTGGCGTGTCAATCGATCAAGAGCGTCACGCTGTGGTGCGAGAAACCTGCGAACCTCGGCGATCTGGCGGCGCAGCGCACCGAGGCGTTTGCGGAAATCGGTCTCCTTGATCTTGCCAATCTCATCCTCCGCCTCGTCCAGCCGGACCTCGATCGTCCCGACAAAACCGCCGATCCGATCGGCAAGTCGTTCCACCAGCGCGGTCAGGAACTCGCCGGGCGATTCGGGGCCTTTCCCCGCGTCGAGCGAACTGGCAACGTCCTCGATGGACAGCAGCCGCCGCCGTTGCGACGTGATGATGCGATTGCTGTCGATCCAGACCCGCACCGCCACCATGTCTTCAGGATCCGCGCCCGGATTCGTGTTCACGCCCCGCAGCACGACGAGCATGCCGTCACCGGTGACGAAGGAGCGCGGCCGCGTCTCGGCAGCGAGCAGCGTTTCGTACGCAAGCGCTGGCAAGTCGTCCAGCGAGTCCAGCCAGTTCGCCGACTCGGCATCGGCAATGTTTATATGCACCCACAAGAGTCCCTGATCCGGTTTCCACGCCTGCACTTGGGCCGCGGTCAATGGGTGGCCGTGCCCGGCACCATCGAGCAGGTAGCTGTACAGGAATTCGGGACCGGGTTCGTTCATTCAGCGCCCGCCTTATCGGTTGTGGAAAGCATGCGTATGTCGAGCGGCCTGCTGGTATCAAGGTGCACGTCCCGCTGCGGGAACGCCACGACTATCTGGTTTTCCTCGAATAACTCGCTGATCCGAAACCGGATGTCACTGCGGACTATCCTGAGGAGCCTTTCACCGCGCGCGCTGCACCAGAATAGCAGGTCGAAAACCAGCGCGTTGTCACCGAAATCCTCGAACACCGTTACCGGGGCCGGGTCTTCGTTGACGTCATCGTGTTCGACCGCCGCCTGCTGCATCAGTTCGGCGACGCGGCGTACTGGCGACCCGTAAGCGACACCGACACGCACCGAGGTCCGGATGTTGTCGTCTACCAGCGTCCAGTTGATTACGGAGCGTTCGAGCAACGCACTGTTGGGGACGAGCATATGGACGCCATCAGTCCGGCGAATGCGCGTCGATCGGTTGCCGATCTGCTCGACGACGCCGAAGACATTGTCGATCTCGATGAAGTCTTCGATACGGATCGGGCGCTCCGCCATCAGGATCCAGCCGCTGATGAAGTTATTGATGATGTTCTGGGCGCCGAAGCCGACACCGATAGCCAGCGCGCCGGTTGCGAACGCGAATGCGGTCAACGGGATGCCCAGCAACGCCAGCGCGGAAATGACTACCAGCACCAGGATCGCGAAGAACGCAACGCGTTTCAGGATGAAAATGACGTCGGGTCGCATTGCCGTCGTCGCAAGGCGTCGGCCGAGCAGGTAGCCGACAAATCGACTGCCGATGTACCCGAGAATCAGCAGCAAGACGACCGCGCTCAACTGCCCGAGGGATACGACATAGCCGCCCGGGGTCGAGATCAGCACGATGCCCATCAAGTCATTGATTTGCTCAAGCACAGGCATTTACCACTTGCCGAACTTCCTACCCTTTACCACGTGTGCGCGTACTGCTTTTCTGGGCGTTCTTTTCGATGAACTCGATGATCATCCCCGCAACATCTCTCTTGGTCGCCGTTTCGATGCCTTCGAGCCCGGGGCTGGAATTGACTTCCATGACGACCGGTCCGTGATTGGAGCGCAGCAGGTCGACACCGGCCACGTTGAGCCCCATGACCTTGGCCGAGCGGACCGCTGTCGATCTTTCCTCCGGCGTAATCTTGATAAGCGACGCGTTGCCGCCGCGATGCAGGTTGGAACGAAACTCGCCTTCCTTACCCTGGCGCTTCATCGCCGCGACCACCTTGTCGCCAACGACGAGGCAACGAATGTCAGCGCCGCCGGCTTCCTTGATGAATTCCTGGACGATGAAGTTCGCTTTCAGCCCGCGAAAAGCTTCGATAACGCTTTCCGCTGCCTTTTCGGTCTCCGCCAGCACCACGCCCACGCCCTGCGTGCCTTCGAGCAACTTGATCACGACCGGTGCTCCGCCGACGAACTTCAGCAGGTCGTCGGTGTCGTCCGGCGAATTCGCGAATCCGGTTACCGGCAGCCCGATACCTTTGCGCGACAACAATTGCGCGGCCCGCAATTTATCCCGTGAGCGCGTGATGGCGACGGACTCGTTGACCGAGTAGACGCCCATCATTTCAAACTGGCGCACGACCGACGTCCCGTAAAAGGATACCGACGCGCCGATGCGCGGAATAATTGCATCCACGCCCTCGATAGCCTGCCCGTTGAGGTGCACGCTCGGGCTATGGCTCGTGATGTTCATGTAGCAGCGCTTGTGATTAATAACGAGCATCTCGTGCCCGCGCTCGACACCCGCTTCGACAAGCCGCTTGGTCGAATAAAGGTTCTTGTTCGTCGATAAAATGCCTATCTTCATCCGTAATTCCTATTCTTCATTTCCCTTGCTCCTGCACACGATCAGGTCTGCGTGGGCTCAGTGTCATATGACGCAGCAAAATTCTCGACCAGGCTTTCGACCCCTTGCGCGCTGTGAAACGCGCCAAGGTGAAATAGTGCATCGCCCTCATGGGCCAGTGGCAAATTCGTCTTGCCGATAACGATGCCGTCGAAAGGCGCGAGAACCTGGTCTTCTGCATCGCCCAACGGGTCGCTGATGACGGCGATGCTCTGGTCCTTGCGCACGCTGTTACCGAGGGCGACCTGCGCCGACACTATGCCACTTCGAGGAGCGCGCACCCAGCTCGTGGATCGCGCAACGACGGGCTGTTGCAGCTTCGCCTGGGCCGAACGCGGCAACATGCCGATGCTTCGCATCACGTTCAGTATGCCACGAAGCCCGGCCCGAATGCTGATCTCGTCGAATCGCAGCGCTTCGCCCGCTTCATAGATTAACACGGGCATGCCGCGGTCGTAGGCGCAGGCCCGCAGGGACCCGTCGCGGATATCCGAATTGATGATTACCGGCACGCCAAATGCCCGTGCGATCTCGAGCGTAGCCGGATCGTCGAGGTTTGCCCGAATTTGCGGCAGGTTCGACCGATTGATCGCACCGGTATGGAGATCGATTCCGTAGTCGGCTTTCGACACGATCTGCGTGATGAAGATATTGGCAAGCCGTGCTGCGATGGAGCCCTTCGCGCTGCCGGGAAAAGAGCGATTCAGGTCGCGCCGGTCCGGCAGGTAACGCGACTGTTCGAGGAATCCATGGACGTTGACGATCGGCGTCGCCAGCAGCGTGCCACGCATTGAACGCAGCACCTTGCGCTTGAGCAGGCGGCGGATGATCTCCACGCCATTCAGCTCGTCACCGTGGATGGCCGCCGACACGAACAGTACCGGCCCGGATTTCTTGCCGGAGATGACCTTCACGGGCATTTTCATCGAGGTACCGGTATACAGGTCTGCAACCGGCAGGTCGACGCGCACGCGCGCGCCCGGCATAACCGTGGTGCCGCCGATTTCTATCGAGTTGTTCCGACTCATTCTAGCTTTTCACCTTGCGAACTTTCTTCTTGCCGACTACGTAGGAACGTTGCGGATCGACAACGGCGCGGCCGTGCAGCGCCGTCCGCCCGATCAACATACGAAACATCATGTCGTCGCGCGCGGTCAATGTCACCTCGATTGGCCAGCGGCGTTTGCCGATGACAAGGTCCGTCTGAATGACGAAACGCTCCTCGGTATGACCGCCGGAATCCGTAACCCGGCGCTTGTCGAGGACGTCGGCAACGCAGGTCACCACGGTGTCATTGTCTTTCTGTACCGGGTGCATGCGAAATTCGACGCGCTCCGTCCCGCCCTCATGGAACGCGCGCACTTCGAACGCATGCAATGCCGAAGTCCGGGCGCCGGTGTCGATCTTCGCCTTGATGTTCCTGATGCCGAACTCAGGCAATCCCACCCATTCCCGCCAGCCGAGAGTGATCAGTCCGTTGGTTTCCTGCATACGCGTTCCCGGGCATCCTTCGGCGCCACCAGCGACTATTGAAACTGGTATCCGGCCGATTAGCCAGCGCAATTCAGCAGAGAATCGAATCGATGTCCGGCAACCACGGGCGCCAGTAGTCCAGCTTGGCGTGTAAGGCCTCAACCGCCGCGTGTGGCTCGCGACGCAGAAAACGCAGGTGATCGCCTGGCCTGACCTGTCCCAGCAGGTGTCGATCGACCCGGGCCAGTTGGGCGATGCGCGGATAGCCACCGGTAGTCCCGGCATCGACTGCCAGGACGAAAGGCGCGCCGCCCTCCGGGCACTGCACGGTACCCGGAAAAACCGCAGCGCTGGGCATGCGACCGCCCGACGTTACCGTGAGCGCCGGGCCCTCAAGCAACATGCCCATGCGATCGGCACGCCTCGAAACCGTCCAGTTCGTCTCGAACAGCCGCGCGATGTCGGCGCCTGACAATTTCTGCGTCTCGAATGATGCACAGGCACGTAGTGCCCAGGCCGACAGCATCGTCGGCCGGAACTCCACCGGGGTCGTGAGATCCTGGACCTCGCGTGGTGTGAATGACAGCTGGTCACCTTTGGCCAGTGCCCTGCCACGGTAGCCGCCCAGCCCGGCCGGAAGATATGTCGATGCCGATCCCAGCACTTCCTCGACAACAATGCCGCCGGCGACAGCGAGATAGGCCCGTGCGCCTTTCAGTGCGGCGCCGGTCACGAGTAGATCGCCGGGGATGGCGCGCTGCACTTCGTGGCACGCGATCGCCGCACCATTCAGCGTCGCCGCGAACGGTGCGCCGGCCAATGCAAAACAGCAAGCCGTGTCAAATTGCAGGTCGGGTCCGAGCAGCGTCAGCTCGAGTGCCGGTGCGTCCCAGTCGTTGCCGAGCAGGCGATTCGCCAGCGCGAGCGACAGCGGGTCTGCTGCACCGCATGCCGGTACGCCCAGGTGGCGCATGCCGCCCCGTGACCGCGACTGCACGGTCGTCTGTAGTCCCGGTTTCAGGACCATGATACTCAAGCAGGCCACTCTTCGGCCGAGAGCGCGCGGAAGCGAATACG
>Ga0210093_1000006_pt1 | contig 41171 bp, 37 predicted proteins | sample White_ThreeSqB_D_2_FD_185590 | JGI IMG/M metagenome (GOLD analysis project Ga0210093, IMG submission 185590) | Wetland microbial communities from the San Francisco Bay, California, USA, that impact long-term carbon sequestration -... | ecosystem: Environmental > Aquatic > Marine > Wetlands ... | reverse complement strand
CCTCCACGACCGGTGTGAACCGGCGAAAGATCTCGAATACCTGTTGTGACACGGATTGATACAGCGACATTCTCGAGCGCACGCGGCAGAGTTCCGGGCAGCGCCGCAACGCTTCTGCCATCGGCATCGCGGAGCGAATGCCAAATTTGCGTGCCTCGTAGCTCGCCGCGGCCACGACGCCGCGGTTGGTGCCACCGCCCACGACGACCGGTCGACCGCGCAGTTCCGGATTGTCACGCTGTTCGACCGACGCGTAAAAAGCGTCCATATCGACGTGCAGGATGCTGCGCATGGCCGGACTCATTGGCTATGCGCCACGCTCAACGATGAAACGCGCCAGCCACTCCAGCGGCGCCGCCTGTTTGCCGAAGCACGCCAGGCTTTGCATTGCCTGGCCCGACAGCTCGTTGCATCGTTGCCTCGACGCATCGAGGCCGAACAGCCCCGGGTAGGTCGCCTTGCCCAGCCGCTCGTCGGCGCCGGCTTCCTTGCCGATGACGTCCGTGTCGCCTTCCACGTCCAGGATGTCGTCCTTGATCTGGAAAGCGATCCCGATGGTCCTGCCGAAAGCATCCAGCGCCTGTGCCTGCACGTCGGTGACGTCGTTGCAGAGCAGCGACGCGGAAACCACGGCTGCATGGATCAGTGCACCGGTCTTGAGCGCATACATGTGCTCGAGTTCGGCGGCGGTAAGCGTCACCCCCTCTGCTGCCAGGTCAATTGACTGGCCGCCGGTCATGCCGGTCGAACCGCAGGCTTCGGCGATCAGGCGGACCAGCGCGACCCGGGTCGCCGCCGATGCGCCGTCGAGCGCGGCGAGTACCGAAAAAGCCAGTGGTTGCAGCGCGTCGGCCGCCAGGATAGCGGTGGCCTCGTCGAACTGTATGTGCACCGTCGGCTTGCCGCGGCGCAGCGCATCGTTGTCCATCGCCGGCAAGTCATCGTGAACCAGCGAGAAAGCGTGGATCAGTTCCAGCGCGACGGCGGGGGCATCGAGCAGGTCGGCGTCGACGCCGAGGCATTCTCCGGTGGCGTAAACGAGCAGCGGCCGCACCCGCTTGCCACCATTGAAAATGGCGTACCGCATCGCCTCATGCAGATGTGCCGGAACAGTGCGTGGTTGTGGCAGCACCCGGTCGAGCCGCTCGTCGACTCGTTGCGTGTACGCCGCAATGCGATCTTTGAAACTGTGCCCCAACATGCTTATTCCGGGTTTGCAGGACCACGTAGCGTACACCGAAATCCGGCGCCGTGCGCGCGGCCGGGTGGGCTATAATTCGCGGCCTTCACAGGCTCAATAGAGCAAGGATCTGCAAGCATGCGGGCGACGGCAGTTGCACAGCCGAACATTGCGCTGATCAAGTACTGGGGCAAGCGCGACGTCGCGCGTAACCTGCCGGCGGTAGGCTCCCTGTCGATCACCTTGCGTGATCTCACCACCAGCATGCAGGTCGAACTCGACCGAGATGCGACGTGCGACGGTTTGACCGTCAACGGGGTTGAAGACTCCGCGATGCTGCCGCGCCTGTCTCAGTGCCTGGACCGCGTCATCGGCCCGGAACGCGCGCATGCCCGCATCGAAAGCCAGTGCAATTTCCCGGTTGCCGCGGGTCTCGCATCTTCTGCATCGGCTTTCGCGGCGGCTACTGTTGCAGCGGCGGCCGCGGCCGGTAAAGAGTATGACCAAAGCATGCTCGCGAGCCTTGCGGGGCACGCCTCGGGATCCGCTGCGCGCTCGCTCTACGGAGGCTTCGTCGAACTGGCCAATACCGACGCGGGCATCGAAGTGAGAACGCTCAGGCCCGCTGCCGACTGGCCGCTGGTTGTGGTTATCGCCATTACCGAGACCGGCCCGAAAGCCGTCGGCTCTACCGAGGCGATGGAGATCAGTCGCAAGACCTCGCCGTTCTACTCGAGCTGGGTGGCCCAGCAGGATGCAGATCTCGATATCGCACGAGCCGCGGTGGAGCTGCGGGATTTCGACAAGCTGGCCGACGTCGCAGAGCACAATTGCCTGAAAATGCATTCGATCATGTGGGCGTCGCGTCCGCCGCTCGTCTACTGGAATGCGGCAACGATGCGCTGTATGGAGACCGTGCGCGAGTTGCGCCACGCCGGCTGCGGCGTGTTCTTCACGATCGATGCGGGGCCCCAGGTTAAAGCGGTATGCCAGCCGGAAGATGCCGCCCGGGTCGAGGCCGCACTAACCGCAACAACGGGCGTCAAGGATGTGATGACCAGCGGTCTTGGCGACGGCGCCCGGCTGGTGGCAGAACGGTGAACGCGAGCGTAACGGCGACGGCGCCGGGCAAAGTCGTCCTGTCGGGCGAGTATGCCGTGCTGGACGGGGCGGCAGCTGTCTGCATGGCCGTGGGCCGTCGTGCCGTCGTTACGATAGCCGACTCGAGTGATGACTGCTCACATGTTTCTGCGCCAGGACACTCGGCGACAGAGGGTCGCTTTACAACCGGCATTGACGGCCTGCACTGGACTCGTGGCGCGTCGGAGTATGCCATCGTTGACGCGGTTTTCGATGTCGTGAAGCCGGTTGCGGATCGCCACCTGCTGCTCACACTCGATTCACGCCAGTTCGTCGACCGCGTATCCGGGCGCAAGACAGGTATTGGCTCGAGCGCTGCGATGACGGTAGCGCTGGTCGCAGCGTTGGGCGGCAGCGACGGATTGCCGGACCGGGCACTGCGGGCGCACCGTGCGTTGCAGGCGGGCGCGGGCAGCGGCGTCGATGTTGCGACGGCAATTTGCGGTGGGCTGATCGAATACCGTATGCGTGAGTTCCGCGCGCGCAGGCTGGACTGGCCGGCCGGGCTCGAATTTCGGGTCATCTGGACCGGCGCCAGTGCGAGCACGCGCGCCAAGCTCGACAAGCTTGCGCACGCCGCTGTGCACGCTTCGCGGGACCATCTATGTGCTGCTGCCGAGGCAATGGCAACGGCCTGGTCCACGGCCAGCGCTGGTGCGGTCCTTGCCGCATATCCGGCCTATGTCGACGCCCTGCGGCGGTTCAGTGTTGACCACGATCTCGGCATCTTCGATGCTGGACACGAGCAACTGGTGGACGAAGCCGCTGCCGCGGGCCTTGTTTACAAGCCGGCGGGCGCCGGCGGCGGCGACATCGGCATACTGCTGGGCAGGAACGGCGGAGAACTGGACGAATTCGCAGCGGGCATGGAACTCCCCGGTGCCGCAGTACTGCCATGTGTGCTCGACCCCGACGGCGTCATTCTGGAGGAACATTGAGCGACTCCCGGCTTCCAGGATTCTACAGGCTCAGCGTCGACGAACGCATCGACGTGCTGGTGCAGCGCGGGTGGCTGTCGCCGGGGGATGCAGAGCGCCTCTGTGGTCCCCGGCAACTGCTGACCGGTGCGGCCGCGGACAGGATCGTGGAGAACGTCGTTGGCGTTTTCGGCCTGCCGCTTGCCGTTGCGCCGAATTTTCTCGTCAACGACAGGAATCACGTCGTGCCACTGGTGGTAGAGGAACCGTCGATTGTCGCGGCATTGAGTGCAGCTGCTGCGCTGGCGCGTGCCACCGGCGGATTCCGGGTCGAGCAGCCCGAATCGCTGCTGGCCGGGCAGGTTCACGTCACCGGATTCGCGTCGGCGGAGAAGGCGCTGGCTGCGTTGGCCGACGCAAAGCCGTCCCTGTTGCAGGCGGCCAACGAAGTGCACCCGCGGCTCGCCGGCCGGGGTGGCGGCGTGCGCGACATCGAGTTCCGTGAGCTGACGCTGCCATCGGGCGAACCCCTGATCGCGGTACACCTGCTGGTCGATACCTGTGACGCGATGGGCGCCAATCTGGTCAACACGATTTGCGAGGCCCTCGCGCCGGCCATTGCTGCCCGTTGCGAAGGTGAGGTCGCGCTGCGCATCCTGTCGAATCTTGCGGATCGCGCCGTCGTCACGGCGCGCGTGCGCTACAGCACCGACGACCTTGCAAGCGACGACTATTCGGGCGAGTCACTGCGTGACGCGATAGTCCGGGCCAACGAAATCGCATCCGTGGACCCACACCGGGCCGCGACGCACAACAAAGGCATCATGAACGGCATCGATGCGGTTGCCGTTGCAACCGGCAACGACTGGCGGGCCATCGAGGCCGGCGCACATGCGTTTGCCGCCGCGAGCGGCAGGTACCTGCCATTGACGCGCTGGTGGGCCGACGACAACGGTTATCTTTGCGGCGCGCTGTCGCTGCCGCTCAAAGTCGGTACTGTCGGTGGCACTGTCGCCGCCAACCCTGCCGCGGCGGTCGGTCTCGCTCTCAGCGGTGTCGAAAGCGCGATCGAACTGGCAGAGCTCATGGCGGCGGTCGGCCTTGCACAAAACTTCGGGGCGTTGCGCGCGCTGGTGACGAGCGGCATACAGTCCGGTCACATGAAGCTGCATGCCCGCAGCGTCGCTGCCTCAATCGGGACGCCGGAAGAACACTTCGACGCCGTTGTAGAGCGACTCGTCGACAGCGGCGACGTGAAGAGCTGGCGAGCCGAGCAGCTACTGGCCGAGGTGCGAAGCGAAGCGGTTGGGGTCGTGCCGACCGAAACGGCCGCCGGCAAGGTCATTCTGTTCGGCGAGCATGCCGTTGTGTACGGCCGACACGCGCTGGCCTTGCCGGTACCGGGCGCAGTTGGTGCGGGGGTCGAACGGGCAGGCACACTCGAGGTGCGCGTTCCGGCATGGGGCATCTCGCGGCAAATTGCCCGCGATGCACCGGGCGGCATCGACGCGGCTATCATGTTGATCCTGCGAGAGCTCGGTATTGGCGAGGCCGAGACATTCTGCATCTCGGTCGATTCCAGGCTGCCACCCGGCATGGGCCTCGGTTCGTCGGCGGCAGTTGCCGTTGCAGTTACCCGTGCGCTGGCACACTTCATGGATCTGCCGCTGGACGACGCCCGCACCAATGCCATTGCTTTCGCATGTGAGAAAATTGCGCACGGTACGCCGTCGGGGATCGATAACACGGTCTCGACCTACGCGGAGCCGATGCTCTTCCGCAACACCGGGTCGCTCGATATCACTCGTGTCGAAGCACCGCCGGATGTGCCGCTCGTTATCGCATGTAGTAGTGCACCGGGTTTGACCAGCGAGATGGTCGCCGGCGTCCGGGAGAGATACCGGCAGGTTCCGGCCAGGTACGAAGCATTATTCGACGAAATGGACGACCTGGCCGTTCAGGGTGCCGCGCTGCTCGCAGAAGGGGCGTACACGGATCTCGGGCGACTGATGAACATCTGCCATGGCCTCCTGAACGCGATTGGCATCTCGAACCCGGAACTCGAGCACATGGTGGCAGTCGCACGCCGGTACGGTGCAGCCGGCGCGAAACTGACCGGGGCAGGTGGCGGCGGCTCCATCGTTGCAATTTGCCCGGATGGTGTGGAAAAAGCCGCGACAGCACTGCAACATGCGGGCTACCGTACCTTGCAGCTGCCGGTTTAGGAATCGCCCTTGAATCACCAGCACCGTATTGTTTCTTCCGAAGAGGAAAAGTTGATCCTTGTCGACAGTGACGACAACGAGATCGGCTACGCGTCCAAGGCTCGCTGCCACAATGGAGAAGGCGTACTGCACCGTGCGTTTTCGCTATTCCTGTTCAATGAAGCCGGCGAACTGCTGTTGCAGCAACGGGGGGAAGACAAGCGGCTGTGGCCGGGATTCTGGTCGAACAGCTGTTGCAGCCACCCGCGCCGCGGCGAGACGCTGGAAGTGGCGACAGCACGGCGGCTGAGCGACGAACTGAATATCGAGGCGGAGCTGGAGCATATCTATCGATTCAGTTACCAGGCCGGTTTCGGTGGGGAAGGCTCGGAACACGAACTGTGCCACGTTTACCTTGGCAGGACGCCGACGAACGTGCGGCCGAACGACAGCGAGATCGCCGCGATCCGGTTCCTGTCTCCCGGCGAGCTGGACAGGGAGATGAGCGGGCAAGCGCACAAATTCACGCCGTGGTTCCAGCAGGAATGGCAGGAGCTCAAGGGGAATTACCGCCAGCAGCTAACGCAGTACTGCGAGCTGTCCTGAGCCGGAATTCAGGCGATGTACTTGTAGTACTCGATACCGAGATCGGCGAAGTGACGCTCGTTACTGCAACCGACGCGATCGATGACGAACTCGTTGGTCGGCACATAGTCGAGGCCGGTGACCCGGCGACCGTCATGCAGCGACTTGTATTGCTCGAACGAGAGATCGACGGCGAACCGCATGCATTCCCCGAAGTTGATTTTCGCAGTCGCTTCGCGCCAGCCGTCCGCCATGAAGAACGGAATCACTTCGGCGGCGTCGCCGCTGCCGTAGCCCAGCGTCAGGACTTCTTCGCCGACGGCCAGTGAGTCTTCCTCGAGCGCCTGCTCGAATCCGGCAGCCAACCAGGCCGGCAATGCTGCCGTGTACAGATTGCCAAGATCGAGCATCGTGTCGCTGCCGAGCTTCATCTTGTCCAGTATTTCCCGGCGGAAGTGTCGCGAAGCCCGGAAGGCGCGCAACGCTGCCATCGTCAACGGGTAGGCTTCGTATTGCAATTGCTCGGGATTCGCGAGTTCCGCAACTTCGGGCCTGGAAACCATTTCGGCGCGCATCGCGTCTACGTCGATGCCCGCCTCGTAGCAATAGGACGCCAGCTCTGCCCGGTCCTCGCTGTTGCCGGAGCCAAGTGCGAACAGGTAGGAGACGGCCCACCCGGTTTCCGGCATACGGCGATAAGGGCGGTGCATGAAAACCGTGCGCAATGACCGCAAATAGGGCACCGGGTCGAGACCGCGTTTCCGGTACATGTCCCGTAACGCGTGCAAGGTCTGGTCGATATAGCAGGTCGTGGAGTACTTGCCATTGAAAACCGGGAAATCCTGGACCTGGTGGGATTCCGAGCGATCCTGGCCGCAGAAGCGAGCCATGGGTTTGCGAAAATCCATGATCCGGTAATCGGAGGCGGATCCCGAACCGATCAGGTCGACGACGGCAAGTTTCGGGTCTTCTTCGAGGAGCATGGCAACTGCGCCGGCACCCTGCGTGGGTTCGCCGGAACTGCCACGGGCGTACTCCGCGATATCCGCGCAGACCACGATTGCCTGGCTGCCGGCACCGTCGAGTGCCAGGTGGCGGATCGCACCTTTCATGCCGTACACGCCGCCGAGGCAGGCATGCTTGAACTCGGGAACCTCGCAGCTGCGCGAAATTGGCGCCTTGCCGCGAGCGACGAGCGCCTTGTCGACCATACCCTTGACGATGATGGCACCGGCCGAATTATCTGTGCTGGACTCGGTGCCCAGCCCGAGGAACTTGACGCGCGCGGGATCAATGTCGTACTGGTCGATCAGGCGGATGACGGCGTTGGCCGCCATCGTGTAGACGCTGTGGTTCGGGCCACGGACCCGGAAACTGCGCCCGACGACCTCCCGAATCTTGGGCCACTGGTTGTCCGTCCAGTCGCACCAGTCCTCCAGCCACACGCGGTATGGCGGAACATAAGCGGCGAGGCCGCTGATGCCGATGGGTCGTGTGGAATTGGATGGGGTCATGGTTAATGTCCGCTTAGCCCGGCGATTTTAGTGTCACAGGCTATCTCACTCAACTAATTTTCTACCTCGATCGTGATCACTTCGGATACGACGGGCGGGTCATGCGGCACGTGGCGGTAGTCGCCGAGCAGCATCTGCAGCGTATGTTCACCCGGTGGCAGCGTGATTTCGGTGCTCGTGCTGCCGTCCCCGAAGTGGATATGTTGCGCGTCTGCGGGGATCGGTTGGTCCAGGTCGGGCAGGCCGGTATCGATCAGCAGGTGATGGTGACCGGAATCGGGCTCCTGCTGCCCTGCCTTGGCCACACTCATGCCCTCGATGCCGAATTCGACCTTGACCGGGTTGCCGACGATCGAGCCGTTGTCCGGGGTGATGAAGAATACCCGAGCCCCGAGCGGGGAAGCCGTGCGTTCTATCACAAGTGTCTCGGTTGCGGCGGCGGGCTCGGCCGTGGCGGACGGGGATTCTTGCCCGGTTTCGCGGCTGCAGGCGGCAAACGCCAGTGGCAGCAGGAAAAGGGAGAGCAACAGGCGGTTCTTCATAAACGGTATCTCCGTGGGCCATTCAAATCGAAATAAGCGCAACAAGTAGCGCGCCCATCATGGTCAGTGACACGCCGATACCGTAAGCGGTAACCAGCGTGAAGAACTTGGCGAACGTCAGTATACGCCCCTGGCCGTAAACTCGGCGCATCGCCAGGAAAAGGTACACCGGTATGTACAGCGAAGCCGCAACGAGTACGAGAACACTCAAAGGATCCAGGAAGCCGGCCCACGCAGTGACGCGGGCGAACAGGATCTGCAATGTCAGGATCAGGAAGAAGAACGAGTGAAAGTGCACGATGAACAGCAGGTGCTCGACGAAGTAGCGGCGTGACAGTGGGTACAGGATCTTCAGCACCAGCGCCATTAGCGGCAGCAACACGATGAGAGCGACCGGAATGTTGTCGATCAGCAGCCGCGACAGCGTGGTGCCGCCATCGGCCGCCGTTCGTTCACAGACTTTGATGATGCGTTCCGGTGTCGCACGCTTCCTGAGCCACGGGGGAAGCTTGTCAAGTGACTCGACGCCTTCGATAGTGCACTTGCCGGTGTCCTCGTCGAAGTCAATGCCGAAGCCTTCACTGCCGTCTTCATTGGTTATACGAAAGGGTGCATCGGCTTCCATGTCCGCGTCGATGACGACTGCGCCTTTGCCGACGACGCCCCTTTCTTCCAGGTCACTGACGATCGCGCGGGCCTTCTCCTCGGTGGCCGCTTTTCTTGCAGCCTCGATTTCGGCCGACGCTTCCTGCCTGGCGATCTCTTCCGCTGTCGGCTCGGCCTCCGGCTCGAACAGCAGGCCGAGGTCGTCCTTCGGATCAAAAAAAGCGACGACGAAGAAGACGACGCTCAGGACCAGGTACATGCGAAACGGCGGCATGTAGCGGGCACGCCGGCCTTCCAGGTAGTCGCGCGTCAGCCGGCCCGGCCGTACCAGCAGCGGTATCAGCGTGCGCCACAGGCGCGAGTCGAGCTCGAACAGGTCCCCGAATGCCTCGGTAAGCAGTTCCCAGAGGCTGATCAGCCGATTGCGGGCGCGCTGGCCGCACGTGCCGCAATACTGCCCGCGCAGTTCCGCGCCACAGTTCAGGCAGTTCGGGTGCTCGGGCAGTGAACTCGCAGGCTTCGCCATGGCGCGGGTCAGGCTTTGCTGGTCTTTTTCTTGCTGGCTTTCTTTTTCCGGGCTGCAGCACCGGTCGTCGTTTTCTTTGCTGGTTTGGCGGTAGAGACAGTTGCCTGCTCGCGTGGCACGCGCATCAGTTCGTCTGCAGAAAAATCGTCGACATCGAGCAGATCAGTCACCTTGGCGTAGTAGTCACGCAGGTTGTTGGCTTCCGCTTTGCTGATTACCTGTGCTTTCTCGGCTTCGCCGATCTGGAGCCCGAGGTAATCGGCATGGATCAGCCCTTCCTTGCGGGCCTGGCGCAGGCGCTTTTCGAGCGGCTGGTACTCTCTTGAAAGTTCGAGCGCTTCCTGCAATTTGCCGAGTGGATTGCCTGGTTCGAGCGTCGTGTACGCAATCTCGCAGAGCCTGTCCCGAGCTTCGCCTGGTGTCGTAACCAGCTCGACGACGCGCGCGGCAATCTCGTCACTCGGCGAAGAGTAAGTGCGCCCGCGCGGGAAGATGAAGATCCGCAACATGGCCGCAACCCAGCGATTGGGGAAATTGAGCAGGAACGCGTGCAGCGACTCCTGTGCCTGGTACATCAATGTCCGAACCGACCACTCGACCAGCGGCAGATCGGCTGCACGGCGCCCCTGGTTCTCGAAGTGCTTGAGCGTGCACGACGCGAGATACATCGAGCTCAGGATGTCCCCCAGTCGGGCCGACAGCAGTTCGCGTCGCTTGAGTTCGCCGCCCAGCGTCAGCATCGCAAAATCCGAGGCGAGTGCGAAAGCGGCGCTGTAGCGGTTGATGTTCTGGTAGTAACGCCGCGTCGGCGTGTTCAGCGGTACCCTGCTGAACTTGGCATGCGTCAGCGCGAGGAAAAAGGAGCGTGCCAGGTTGCTGATCGCGTAGCCGATATGTCCGAACAGCGCATCATCGAATTCGATGAGACCGCGGTCCTGGTCCTCGTCACCCGCCGCATGCAGTTCGCGCAACACGAACGGGTGGCAGCGAATCGCTCCCTGTCCGTAAATGATCAGGCTGCGGGTCAGGATATTCGCACCTTCGACCGTAATGGCGATCGGCGTGGCCATGTAGCCACGGCCGAGGTAGTTTTTCGGGCCCATCATGACGCCCTTGCCGCCGTGCACATCCATGGCGTCATTGGCGACCTTGCGGCCCAGTTCGGTGCAGTGATACTTCAGGATCGCCGACGGGACGGCCGGTTTTTCACCCTGGTCGATGGCGCCGGCCGTTACCGACAGCGCTGCATTGACGGTGTAGGTGTTGCCGGCAATGCGTGTCAGCGCTTCGCCGACACCTTCAAAGCTGGCGATCGGCATGTTGAACTGCTTGCGAATACTCGCGTAGGCACCGGTCGCATAGACTGCCGCCTGCGACCCGCCGCAGGACGATGACGGCAGCGAAATCGCCCGTCCGACCGAGAGCAGTTCGACCAGCATCTTCCAGCCTTTGCCCGCCATTTCCTGGCCGCCGATGATGTAGTCGAGCGGCACGAAAACGTCCTTGCCGGAAGTGGGGCCGTTCTGGAAAGCAATGGTTAGCGGGTAGTGGCGCCGACCGACTTCGACACCCGGTGTGTCGGTCGGAATCAGGGCCGCCGTGATGCCGTACTCGTCTTCGTCGCCGATCAGGTGGTCCGGGTCGTAAAGCTTGAAGGCGAGACCGAGTACCGTCGCCACCGGCGCAAGCGTGATGTAGCGTTTGTTCCAGTTCAGGCGAATACCGGTAATGGTTTCGCCGTTCCATTGCCCCTTGCAGATGACGCCACTGTCAATCAGTGCCGCGGCGTCCGAACCGGCTTGCGGCGATGTCAGTGCGAAACAGGGAATCTCGGTGCCGCTCGCAAGGCCGGGCAGGTAACGCTGCTTCTGCTCGTCGGTGCCGTAATGCAGCAACAACTCCGCCGGGCCGAGAGAGTTCGGTACACCGATGGTCGACCCGACGGTCGCACTGCGGCTGCCGACCTTGGACAGGACCATCGCGGTCGCATACGCCGAGAATTCCAGTCCGCCGTATTGTTTCGGAATGATCATCGCGAAGAATTTCTGCTCGATGATGTAATTCCAGACCGGCTTCGGGATATCGGCCAGTTCGTGGCAGATCTCCCAGTCATCGATCATCCGACAGAGCTCTTCACAGGGGCCGTCGAGGAACGCCTGTTCCTCTTCCGACAGCTTGGGTGCCGGGAACGACATCAGGCGATCCCAGTCAGGCATTCCCGAAAACAGCTCGCCATCCCACCAGACATTGCCCGCTTCGAGTGCTTCGCGTTCCGTGTCCGACATCGATGGCAGCATCTTGCGATAAATAGCCAACAGCGGCCGCGTGATCTTCTCGCGGCGCACATCGATGAGATTCGGGACAACCATGACACCGAATATCAGCCAGAGCAGGAGCAGCCACAGCCAGGAGCCGTCGCCCATCAGCGTATAGGCGAGCAGGGCGATGCCCGCCGTAACCGTCGATGTGCGCAGGTCAATGCGCTGGTACGCGAGGAAGATGCCGCCGCCAACGAACAGCAGCAGCCAGAACAGGCTAACGATCAATCCGGACAATTCATGTACCTCTTGGAGCCAGGTTAAGGCGTGGCAGGACCTTGCCTTTTACTCTATAGGAGTTCCTCGATCGCGGCACGTTCCTCGCGCAATTCGGTTTCCGTCGCATCCATGCGGCTGCGGCTGAAGTCACTGATCGCGAGATCCTGCACGATTTCGTAATTTCCACCTTTGCAGCGTACCGGGTATGAATAAATGATGCCGGGCTCGATACCGTAGCTGCCATCGGCCGGAATCGCCATGCTGACCCAGTCATCTCCAGGCGTGCCGAGTGCCCAGTCGTGCATGTGGTCGATGGCGGCCGAAGCGGCGGATGCTGCCGATGACGCGCCTCGCGCCTTGATGATGGCGGCGCCGCGCTGCTGGACGACCGGGATGAATTCGCTTTCGAGCCAGGCCTGGTCCACCAGGTCGCTCGCTTTGCGATCGCCGACCAATGCATGGTGGATATCCGGATATTGCGTCGCCGAGTGGTTGCCCCAGATTGTCATGCGGCGGATATCACTGACATGGCTGTCGGTCCTGGCCGCCAACTGGGCCTTCGCCCGGTTATGGTCGAGCCGCGTCATCGCAGTGAAATTGCGGGCGTCGAGATCGGGCGCGTTGCTGCTCGCGATCAGGGCATTGGTATTCGCCGGGTTGCCGACTACCAGCACCCTGATGTCACGGCTGGCGTGTGTATTCATCGCTTTGCCCTGCACCGAGAAGATCTGTGCGTTGGCTTCGAGCAGGTCCTTGCGCTCCATGCCGGGGCCGCGCGGCCGGGCACCGACCAGCAGCGCATAGTCACTGTCCTTGAAAGCGACATCGGGGTCGTCGGTCGCGACGATACCGGCGAGCGTGTCGAATGCGCAGTCGTCGAGTTCCATGACCACCCCCTGCAGCGCGGGTAGCGCGGGCGGAATTTCCAGCAATTGCAGCAGGACGGGCTGGTCGCTGCCGAGCATCTGGCCGGATGCGATCCGGAAGGCGAGCTGGTAACCGATTTGGCCGGCGGCGCCGGTAATTGTTACGCGAACGGGTGCTTTCATGATTATTTTCCTGCTTTGCGTTTAGCGGTTCTGGAAAGCCGGGCCACCGGGGCGCGCAACTTTCAGAGGAAGGTTCGTCAAATTGACCGTTCCCCAGCAGGGGAACGAGGGCAAAGATTTTAGCATCGGCGGCGCCTGCAGGCACTGCCGTACATTACCTATTCCGGAACCGGTGCCTGGAAATCGGGGAATTCGGCCATGAACAGCGACAATTCCCGGTCTGCGAGCTCCGTCTCGCCGGCATCCTTCAGTTCCACGATACAGGCGAACCAGTCCGCGGCGGTCTGACGGGCCTCTTCACTGCAAGCCGATGCTTCTGGCAGCAACGCGGCTGCCTCGCTCACGGTCGCTGCCGTTGCACTCGCGGCCTGTGAGCGCTGGCGTAACGCACCTGTTACTTCAACGGTTTCCCCGGGACCGCTGCCCGTCGCATCCTGCTCCCGGGTCTCGCGCACGAAATTCGTATCCGGCGCGCCCGGCTCCCCGGCCGTCGTGGCGTCGTCGCGCATGCGGGCCTCGTCGATCGCAAGCGACTCTGGCATGACTTTTTCGTTCCGGCGCATGCTTGCCTCATGCTTGCGCTCGATGGCTTTCGCAAAATCCTGCGCGGGTTCCGGCGCCGAAATGGCCGGTGCCGCCGCGGGTTTCGTGGTCTCGTCCATTAGCAGGGGATCGGTGGACTGCGGCAGCTGGGAAAGCTCGAGTGCAATAGCCAGGCACAGCCCGATGGTCGCCGCCCAGGCAACCGGGCGCATCCAGGCGTAGGCCAGCGAATAGCGTGTGCGGCCTCCTGCGGCGGCACGTTTCAGCACCTCGTCGTCCAGGTGCCGAGGTGTTTTCTCGGTTGCCAGCGCCCGGTAAGTGGCGGATACGAGCTGGTCCTGGCGCCCGTCTTCTCGCTCGGTACTCATGGTTGCTCCGGTTGTTCGTCGATGGCTGCGCGCAGTTTGTTGACCGCGTAACGAAGGCGGCTTTTCGCGGTTTCGCGACTGCATCCGGTAACGGCGGCAATGTCGTCGATACTCAAGTCCGCCTCCTCGCGCAGCAGAAAAGCGTCGCGTTGTTCGTCAGGAAGTTCCGCGAGCGCGACTGCCAGCCGTTCCCTCGCGAGGCTTCGCTCTGCCGAGATATCCGGTTGCTCGCCCGGGTGCGCATGGGCCTCGGGTTGAAATTCGGCGGCATTTGCATGGCGTTTGTTGCGTCGCACGTGGTCGATGAAGCAATTGTGGGCGACGCGGTACAGGAAGGTCGTGAATTTTGCGGTTGGTCGATACGACGCCCGTGCCTTGACGATCTTGCCCCAGACGTCCTGGAAGATGTCTTCGGCCGCGTCCTGGTGCCGGCTGAGGCGCAGCAGGTAGCGATACAGCGCATCGTTGTGGCGGCGGTAAAGCACCTCGAAAGCGGCCAGGTCACCGTCCTGGTACCGGAGCATCAGTGCGCTGTCGTCGGGCCTGGGGTTCATAGCCGGAGCATAGGGGAGCTCAGGGCTGGTGCAAAGCGCCGCCTTGGGTGCCTTGAGCGCTCCCGCCAGGCCGTCGGTCATGATGATGCGGCTGTCCACCGTGATGTAAACGAGGCCCTGGCCCGGCGGGGGTCACAAAACCGAAATAAATGCTTGCAATCTTTTTCCTTAGTGTTATAGTCAACTATAACACCACATCACTAGTGGACAGTTTTGGCAGTGTAAAAGATCGGCTGAGGCCGGAGCAGGAAAATGAACAAGACAACACCTTATTTGAACGACATCGTCAGCCTGTTTGTCATGCTACTCATGGCCATCGCGCTGATTGCCGGCGAGGTCACCAACGCGACCACCGGGGACAACGCACAAGCCATCGTGCCAGATGTTGTCCAGGTGGTAGAAACGAACCCCTTCCGTATCGCAGACAAGGTACAGTAGCGACGGAGTTTGCGCCGGTCATCGCGACCGGCGCCTTTTTTCAAACAGAGCGGCAGAGACAGGACACAGGAAGCGACGATCCATGGATCCCAAATGGAATGAAGACCAGCCTATCTATCGCCAGTTGCGCGATCGAGTCGTCGCGATGGTGCTCGAGGGCGTGCTTGGCGATGGCGATGCGCTGCCCTCGGTGCGCAACGTCGCGGCAGAATACAGGCTCAATCCGCTCACGGTCCTGAAGGGATACCAGGAACTCGTCGACGAAGGATTGGTGGAGAAAAAGCGAGGGCGCGGCATGTTTGTCATGGAGGGCGCGAAAAAGCGCCTGCTGAAGGCGGAGCGCGAGCGCTTTCTCGACAAGGAGTGGCCGCTGATTCTTGCGACGATCGATCGTCTCGGGCTGCGACCAGACGAACTGCTGGCCGACAATAACTCGAACAAGGATGCAGGAGGGGAGAATGACTAGCCTGGTCAATGCACGCGGCGTAACCAAGCGCTACGGCAATCTGTACGCGGTCGATAACGTCAGTTTTGACATAGAAAAGGGCCGGATCCTCGGCCTGATCGGGCCGAACGGTGCCGGCAAGACGACGCTCCTCAAGGCAGTGCTCGGGCTCACTGACTGCGAAGGAGAGCTCTCGGTGCTCGGCCTGGACCCGTTCCGGCAGCGCAAGGAACTGATGCAGAACATCTGCTTTATCGCGGATGTGGCGGTACTGCCGCGCTGGATTCGGGTGTCGCAGCTGCTCGAGTTTGTCGAGGCGGTCCACCCGAACTTCTCCCGCAAGCGTGCCGATGAGCTGCTTCGGGAGACCAAGGTGCGCTCCGGCGCGAAGGTCAGGGAGCTCTCCAAGGGCATGATCACGCAGCTGCACCTGTCGATCATCATGTCGATAGACGCGAAGCTGCTGGTGCTCGACGAGCCGACGCTGGGTCTCGACATCCTGTTTCGCAAGGAGTTTTACAGCAACCTTCTGAACGATTACTTCGACGAGGAACGCACCATTCTCGTGACGACGCACCAGGTCGAAGAGATCGAAAATCTGCTCACCGATATCATGTTTATCAATGACGGCAAGATTCTGCTCGACGCGCCCATGGACGACCTGGCCGGGAAGTTCGTGGAACTGATGACGTCCGGCGAGAAAGCCAACGAGGCGAGTCGCCTCGGACCGATTTACGAGCGTGAAGTGTTCGGCAAGCGTGTCATGTTATTCGAAGGGGTGGAACGAAGCCGGCTTGCTGAATTCGGCGAGTGCCATACGCCATCGGTGGCTGACCTGTTCGTTGCGAAAGTGAAGGAGGCTCGCAAATGATTGGGCACCTGACTGCACTGGTTAAACGCGAGTTCTGGGAACACCGTTCAATCTACATTACGCCGGTTGCCATTTCGGTCATCGTGACGCTCGGCGTCCTCGCGATGTTGATGTTCGTCTCCGGGTTTGCGAAGGAGCTGGATGTCGCCATTTTCGGGGCACAGAACGTCGCCGGTGATACCGAGCGCCAGGCAGCCCTGACCGGGTTTTTCGTCGGCACGTCCTGGTTTTTTCTGGTAGCGCTCGGCGTCCTGACGATATTCTATTGCCTGGATTCGCTGTACGCGGAACGCAAGGACAAAAGCATCCTGTTCTGGCGTTCGTTGCCAGTGACTGATGCCGAAACTGTCCTTTCCAAGTTGTTTACGGCGATCATCGTCATTCCGGTTGTTGCGGTGCTCGGCATCATGGTGACGCATCTCATCAACCTGGTCGTAACCAGCATCTGGGTGTCGTCGAAAGGCGGTGACGCCGGGATGCTCATCTGGGGGTCGGTGCCACTGCTCGACAACTGGCTTGCCGCGCTGATCGTTACCCTGGCCATTGCTATCTGGATGTCGCCGTTCGTTGGCTGGTTCCTGTTCGTCTCCGCTTATACCAAGCGCTCACCGCTCCTGATGGCGTTCATGCCCATCATCGTGATTCCTCTGCTCGAGGGTATCTTCCTGCGCTCGTCGGTATTTGCCGAGGCAGTGCTGGACCGGGGTGGGATGCCGCTGTTTCGGGCAATGGAATTCGAAGCCATGTTCGAGGACGAGCAGTGGCGACAGTATGACGATGTCGCCTATCTGCTGACGCACATAGACCTGGTGCAATTCCTGACGAGTCCGCAGCTGTGGGCCGGCATCGTCGTCTGCGGCCTGTTTGTCACGGCGGCGATCTACGTCCGGCGCTACCGCGACGAGAGTTGATGCGTCTCAGGGCCTGGTGCTGATCTCGAACTTCCGCAACTTGCCGCGGAACTGGTGATAGCTCAGGCCCAGGAGATCGGCGGCCATGCGCTGGTTGAAACGGGCTCTCTCCAGCGCCGCGCGCAACAGGTCAGTTTCCGTTTCTTTCAGTCTCTGTTCCAGGTCCGTCGGCAACAACGGGGCCCTCTTGCCCGCAATAGCCGGCGGGGTCGCCGTATCCTGCGATTCGATCTTGAACGGTGAATCGAACGGGTCGAGCGAGATCGACCTGATCGGTTTCTCGGGGTCCGCGGACCGGTAGACGGTTCTCTCGATCGTATTTTTCAGTTCCCGCACGTTGCCCGGCCAGCGGTTACGCAACAGCGTCGACGAGGCGCGTGCACTGAAGCCGGGAAACAGGCTCCACTTCAATTCGCTTGCCATATTGATCGCGAACGCATGCGCCAGCGGCAATATGTCCTCGACCCGCTCGCGCAGCGGCGGCACCGTGATGACATCGAAAGCGAGCCTGTCCAGCAGGTCGGTGCGGAATTCCCCCCTGGCCGCCAGTGCTTGCAGGTCCGCGTTGGTTGATCCAACGATGCGGACGTCGACGCGCAGCGTGTCGCTGCCGCCTACACGCTGGATCTCGCCATACTCGATCGTCCGCAGGATTTTTTCCTGCATGCGCAGCGAGATGGTTGCAAGTTCGTCGAGGATCAGCGTGCCGCCATCGGCGCGCTCGAAGTGACCGATGTGTGACTTTACCGCGCCGGTGAATGCGCCGGCCTCGTGCCCGAACAGCTCGGATTCGAGAATCGATTCTGTCAGCGCGGCGCAATTCACCTTGACCAGCGGCTTCTCCCAGCGCGCTGACAGGAAATGCAGGCGGGAGGCGATCAATTCCTTGCCGGTACCGCGCTCTCCGACAACCAGTACCGGCTTTGACAGCGTGGCGGCACGGGAGACGTGTTCGAGCATCTCGAGAAAGGTCGGGGCCTCGCCGATGATCGGCTGGGTGCGTGGAGTGAGTGCCATTAGCCAATTAGGCCACTTGTTGGCGAAAAAAACAAAAACTTAGCAAGATCCGCCATTTCTCCCGGCTCGTCGGACCAGGTCAGGTTGAGCAATTTTATATCAAAAACAATGCATTAGACTCTTCCGACCGACTTGGCACGATTGCTGCAATAACTTTGACAGGATTCATGCGACAAGAGGAACGACCATGGGTATTTTCACGAGATTCAGCGACATCGTGAACTCGAACATCAATGCGATTCTGGACAAAGCCGAGGATCCCGAGAAGATCGTGCGGCTGATGATTCAGGAGATGGAGGACACGCTCGTCGAGGTCCGGTCTGCGGCGGCGCGCTCGATCGCCGACAAGAAAGACCTGAACCGCAAGATCGAGGCGCTCGAACGCGAAACAAAGGACTGGGACGGCAAGGCGGAGCTCGCAATGCGCAAGGGCCGGGAAGACCTTGCCAGGGCCGCACTGATCGAGAAGTCTCGTTCGGCGCAGGCCGTTGACGTCCTGAAACGGGATTACGAAGCGGTGGACGAGGGCCTCGGGAAGCTCAACGAGGATATCGCCCGTCTCGAGGCCAAGCTCGATGACGCCAAGACACGCCAGAAAGCGCTGCTTGCCCGTCACAAGACCGCCAGCAGCCGGCTCGCCGCGCGCAACAAGATCCACGATTACAAGATTGACGATGCAATGGTGCGCTTCGAGGCGTACACACGCCGCATCGACGACGTGGAAGGGCGGGTCGAGGCTTACGACATGGGACTGCCCAAGGACCTGAACCACGAGTTCGCCGGCCTGGAGGCGGAAGAGTCGGTCAGCAAGGAACTGGATGCCCTGAAACGGCGAGTGGCTGCCGAGAACAGCGAGCGTGCGGAGGCGGACTAGACCGCAACGCGCAAAAGAATGCAGGAGGAAGGGATGAGTCGAGACACCTGGAATATTGACTACGGTCCATTGCAGGGCTTGTACCGGGACCGGGAAAACGGTTGGGTTTTTGGTGTTTGTGCGGGTCTTGCGGAGCGTTTCAATTTTCGCCTTGGTACAGTACGCGTCATTGCTGTAATCAGTCTGTTGTTGTTTTTCTGGCTGACCGCAGCGGTCTACCTGGGCCTGACACTGCTGATCCGTGAAAAGCCACTCGTCTACTCCGGTAGCCGCTCGGAAGCGGAATTCTGGCGGCGATACCGGAGCGACCACTGGAGGCACTCATGACCTGTTTCGCAGGAACAAATGGCAGAACCCTGTATCGCGACAGTGATCGCGCCCTCCTGGGCGGTGTTTGCGCGGGAATCGCCAGGTACCTTGGGTTCAACCTCAAGGTGACGCGCATCATCACGGTCATTGCTTTCTTTTGCGCCATGCCACTGGTCATTATTGGTTACCTCGCGGCTGTCTTCCTGATCCCGTCATCCTCGTCGCCTGGTTACGATGCGGCCCTCGACACGGAGTCGCGCAGGGAGGCGCGGCGCAAAGCGGAGCTACGCGAAGAAATCCTGCGTGCGAAGCCGACGGTGGACGAGGTACGCAAGCGCTACGCGACGCTCGACGAACGACTTGCACGCATCGAGAAATATGTGACTTCTTCGCGGTATGAGCTGGACCAGGAATTTCGCAACCTCAAATAGCAGTACAGGGATTCGCAAATGAACTCAACGCTTGTTTTTATCATCGTTATTGTCGCGATCGTTTTTACGGCCGACACGATTCAGAAATATCTGAAGCTCAAGAAAATGAAAAAAGACCCTGATCCTGAGCTCGAGGAAGCGCTGCTGAACATCGAAAAGCTCGAAGAGCGCATTCGCGTACTGGAACGCATAGTCACCGAAAACAAGTTCGACCTCGGCCGCGAGATCGACAAACTGAGATAGGGCAAACCACGGCCCACAAAAGAAAAGGCCCGCCTGGGAGCGGGCCTTCGCATTTTCCGCCTGGTTGCAGGCCCGGATGAACCTATGGGTTCACTTCCTTGTACGCGCGCACCTGCACATTGAACTCTTCGGCCACGAGGTTCATTTCCTCGACCGCCGCGTTGTATTTTGCATTGAACAGCTCGGTACGTTGCAGCAGGGCTTCGTCATCAATATCACCAAGCTCGGCTACGGCCTCCTGTTCTTCCGCCTCGATACATGCGAGGTAGGCCTCCATCGCCTGCATGTATCCCTTGACGCTGCGCTGGCCGGAGATCATTTCCTCCTTGGTCGCAGTCGCACCGTCCGGTACATCGGCGCGTGTCGGGTACTCGCATGCGAGAGCAAGGGGTGCGGCCGTCAGCAGCGCAGCAATAATCGTGGTTCTTATCAGTTTAGTCATTGGATAATTTTCTCATAGCGCTAACCGACCAGGGGCCGGACGAGCGGGTTAGTTAACGGTCGGACATTTAATCATGTTGCCGGTTTGGAGTGAAGTCGCCGGTTAGTCCCTGAAAAAACAGGCGCTTGTGGCTTTGGATAGCAATATCGGCAGGCACTTGACGCACGAAATATGGATGCGAGACATCAGGCAAACAGGGCTCGATGGGTGTCGGTACCTTCGGCCTGTGCAAGCAGGAGTTCCAGGAAATTATCCGAGCTCATCGGGCTGCCGAACAACAGGCCCTGCCCATAAGTGCAGCCGAGCTTTTGCAGGAAGTTCAGTTGTTCCTCCATTTCGACACCTTCCGCAACCACATCCATGTTCATGTTGCGTCCCATCTGGATAATTGTATCGACAATGGTTGCATCGGCAGGGTCGGTTGCTATGTTGCGGACGAACGACTTATCGATCTTCAGCGTGCTGATCGGAAACTGCTGCAGCGCACTGAGAGAGGAGTAACCGGTACCGAAATCGTCGATCGCGAGATGCAGTCCAATGCCGTACAACTGGTCGAGGATCTTGATCGTCCTTTCCGGGTTCTCCATCAGGGTCGTCTCGGTAATTTCGAGTTCGAGCGACGTGGGCGATACTTCGTGGCTGCGCAGAATAGCCCTGATGCGGCTGATGAAATTGCGCTGGCGCAATTGCTTCAGAGACAGGTTGACGGAAACGCGCCCGGTCGATGATACGGAGCGCTGCCAGAGGCGAAAGTCCTCGCAGACCTTGTCGAGAACCCACTCGCCGATCTCGATGATCAAATTGGTTTCCTCTGCCAACGGGATAAAGTCCGAGGGCAGGATCAGGCCGCGCTCCGGAAGCTCCCAGCGCACCAGCGCTTCCGCGCCGAATACCTCGCCTGTTTCGATGTTGTACTTGGGCTGGTAGTGGACGACGAGTTCGTCGCGTTCGAATGCGCGCTTCAGCTTGCTCTTGGTCATCAGGCGCTCGACCGACGCTTCGTTCATCTGCGGCGCGTAGAACGAGAACTGGTTGCCGCCGGCTTTCTTGGCGTTGTACAGCGCGGCGTCCGCATTGCGAATCAGGTCGATGACATTCGGGGCATCGGTTGGGTAGAACGCAATGCCCATGCTGGCCGTCATGAACACCTCGTGACCCTGGACAAAAAACGGATCTGCGAGTCGATCCAGCAACCTTTGCGCCAGCACGCCGGTAGCTTTCTTGCCATCGGCGTCCGGTCCCAGGCCGTCGACGATGACGGCAAATTCGTCGCCGGCAAGTCGCCCGATGACCGAGCGCGTCGGTAGCGCGGCAGACAGCCGTTCCGCCACTGTTTCCAGTGTCGTATCGCCGGCGAGATGCCCGAACGTATCGTTAATTTCCTTGAAAAAGTCGATGTCTATATAAAAAAGGCATAGCGGTTTCCCCGCCCGACGTGCCCGCGCAATGCCGCGTTGCAACAGATGCTGGAACTGCATCCGGTTCGGAATCTTGGTCAGTGCATCAATGCGCGCGAGATAGCGAATGCGCTTTTCGGCGCGTCGACGCTCGGTGATGTTCTGGGCGGCGTAAATGCGATTGGTAACACCGCTGCCCCGGTCCTCGATAACGGAGCAGGTATATGAAACCGGGATTGACTCCCCGTACTTGCTCGCAAAAACGGACTCGTTCGGCAGGCCAGATGGCGGGTCGTCCGCCAGCGAACGGCCCTTCTCGGAATTCACTATAAGGTCGATCGACTTGTCGACCAGTTCCTCTTCCTCGTAGCCCAGCAGATGAGTCGTCGCGGCATTGATGCGCTGCACCGTGCCGTCGCTTGACGTGACGATGATGGCTTCGTTCATGCCGCTGAGGATGCTGTCGACATAGTCACGGGAATGCGTCGTTGTCAGCAGCTTATCCCGCATGTCATTGAAGACCGCGGCGAGCGCGCCGAGTTCGTCGTCGGTACCGGTGTCCAGCGGCTCGCCGAAATCCGCGCTCCGGAAACGTTGCGCCTGCGCCTTGAGCTGGCGAATGCGGCGCGTCTGGTTTCTCGCTATCAGGAAAATGATGGCAGCGCACACGAGCAGTACGGCCATCGTGCCGCCGCCTATCCAGAAGAAGCTGGCCCGGCGACTCTGGGTTTCGGTCACTTCCACCCGCGCGGCGAAATCAGCCATCTCGGCACTGACATCGTCCAGCCTGAAGGCGCCGAACAGGGTTCCGATATCCGTGTCACTCAGCGTGACCGGGTAAGCCAGGACAAGACGATCCTCGAACCACGTCGTCGCCGGCACGCGGTCCAGCCCTGCTGCATCGCCGACTGCGAACGCGTTCTGATCCGCAGCGACGTAGCGCAGCGCCACGAGGCTGGAATTGCTCGCCAGGGAGAGCTCCATTGCCGCAGCCATCGCAGCTTCGTTACCGGTTGCCAGTACCGGTGCCAGCGAGTCGGCCATGGAGTGGATCTGGGACCTCGCCTGGCGCTCGAAACTGCCCTCCAGGAATACCCGGTGCTCGTTGATGCTGGCCGTTTTGATCCTGTTCGCCAGCCAGTGGTACTGGCCATAGAACATCGACAACATGATTGCAGCAACGGCGATGCCCAGCACCGTCGAGAAAAAGATGATCCGCGGAATCTTCTTGCCGATCATGTCGTCGTTATTATTCGGCTATGAAACAGGCCTCATTGTAGCATCGACGACGTATTTCCAAACCCTTATTTCCCATATGGTTCATTATGTTGGATGCACATGGGCAGGGTGCTGCGCTCGGTTGTCAGTCTTCGTTCTTGCGTTTCTCCACGAATTCGATCGGGGCCGGTTGTACCGTGGTCTTCATGACACCCTCGACGACCGCGCCTTCAGCGACGGCAATGGCCTCTCCGGTGACGGTCCCGGTGATTCTGGCCGTGTCGGCAATCTCGACTTTGCCCACCGCGATGATGTCGCCCTCGACCTGGCCGGCGACAATGACCGCCGCCGCCTTGATCGTGCCACGCCAGTAGCCGTTGCGCGCCAGCGTTACGGTGCCCTCCAGGTCACAGTCGCCATCGATTTCCCCGTTGACCAGGTAATCGCCGCTGCCGCTGATGACGCCGGAAATCTTGCAGCCTTCGTTGATGAGCGTAGCGGCGCCCGACGTACGGTCGCGCATTCGTCTGAGTCTGGATTCATTCATGCAGGTGCAACTCCGGCTGATGGCAAAGTGTGATTATCGCGCATACTACCCTCAACCAGCGGGTTCTGTTAACCGGATTGCGCCAGGGCGCGCGGCCCCGGGGTCAGTCCTATTCCCGGTACCCGTAACCCATCGTGTCGATGGACACGAGGATGCCGCCTTCGAACACGAGGCGCCGCATCAGTTTGTGGGGCCCGAAGTTATACGTGTACTCGGTGACGACGACTTCCTCGGTGTAGTAGCCATAGCCCGGGAACTGGCGCTCGGTAAAGCCTGGACCGATATACCTTTCGATGGGCACGGAATACCCACGCAGCGTGTAACCGATGTGCCGGACGGTCGTCGGCTCGCCGCAGGCACGCAGCACTTCCAGTTCGTGCATGTCCACGATCACAAGCTTGTTACCACACCGGAAAGCATGCGCTGGCGAACTCAATACCAGCAGTGCCAGCAAGACAGGCAGGATGAAGCGGATACGGGTCTGGTTGCGAGACATGATCATCAAGATTCGTGGCCGGGACTTCGGTTCCTGTCCAAGAGGATAGCAGACTGGGAAAACGGCGCTCGGGCGGCGCGGTTATGGTAAAACTGCTTCCCACTTCTGCAGGGACTGCGCATATTCCGGGGGGACCGATTTGAAGCAGGGATTTGAACAGCGCCTGGAAGCGCTCGCCGCAAACCATGACAACGTGTTGTGTGGTGGTCTCAAGGGCGTCGAGAAAGAGTCGTTGCGCGTCGACCGGGAAGGCTTCCTGTCCGCAGCGCCGCACCCGTCGGGCCTGGGTTCGGCTCTGACAAACCGGTACATCACGACGGACTTCTCGGAAGCCCTGCTGGAATTCGTGACGCCCGCATTTTCCAGTACCTGGGAAGCGCTGCGCAGCATTTGCGATATTCACCAGTTCACCTACGCGAACCTCGATGGCGAAATGCTCTGGACCGCGAGCATGCCGTGCCGCATTCCCACTGACCGCCGCATTCCCCTGGCGCAATACGGGACCTCCAATGTCGGCCGCATGAAGACCATTTACCGACGCGGGCTCGGTTACCGATATGGCCGCGAGATGCAGGTGATCGCCGGCGTGCATTTCAACTACTCGCTGCCGGCTGCGCTCTGGCCGGTATACCGCGAAGTACTGGGCGACGATGCGTCGCCGATGGACTTCCGCTCCAGGCACTACCTCGGGCTTATCCGGAACTTTCGCCGTATGGGCTGGATCATCCTGTATCTGTTCGGTGCGTCGCCGGCGGTCTGCAAATCCTTTACCAGTGCTGCCGCTGCGAAACTGCCGCTGTTGAACGAGGATACTTTCTACGAGCCGTTCGCGACGTCACTGCGAATGAGTGACCTGGGCTACAGCAACAAGAACCAGTCACGCATCAGGATTTCCCTGAACAGCCTGGATGAGTATGTGCACGACCTGAGCAGCGCGATCTGTACTGTCGAGCCGGAATACGAAAAAATCGGCGTCAAGGTCAACGGGCACTACCGGCAGTTGAATGCCAACCTGTTACAGATCGAAAACGAGTACTACTCGCCGGTGCGCCCGAAACGAGTCACGAGATCCGGCGAGCAGCCGACGGCGGCGCTACGCCGAGACGGTATCGAGTACGTCGAGATAAGGTCGCTCGACATCAACATGTTCGACCCGGCCGGTATCAACCAGAACACAATGCGTTTCGTCGAGGCTTTCCTTATCTACTGCCTGCTTGCCGATAGTCCATTCCTGGATGACAACGAATTGACCGAGATCCGCCACAATCATACGGCCACTGCGAAGCGGGGGCGGGACCCTGCGTTTCGCCTGTCGCGCCATGGCAAGCCGACGAAGCTCGCGGACTGGGGCAACGAAATCCTGGCCGATGTCGCGGCCGTCGCAGAAGTGCTCGATCGCGGCGAAAACAATGGCAGCTATGGCGCGGCGGTTGAGGCGATGCGTACGTTGCTCGCGGACCCCGACGCGACGCCTTCAGCGCGCATCGTCGCGGACCTGGAACAGACCGGCAGCAGCTTTTTTGAATACGCGCGCAGTATGGCGACCTGTCACCGCGATTACTTCGCTTCCATTGCGCCGCTGCAGGAAGCACAGCAAAAGTTGCTCGAAGAAGAAGCACGCGAGTCCCTTCAGCGACAGGCCGACATCGAGGCAACCGACAATATTTCGCTGGACGAGTACCTGCTGCAATACTTCAGCAACTGCTGATCAGGACGGGAGAGGCGTACCTCGCTGCCATGCATATTCCCGGTGCAGGGTTTGCAGCCGCTGCGTCAGGCTTCCCGCCTTGCCGCTGCCGATACGACGGCCATCCGCTTCGAGTACCGGCGTCAGTTCACCCATCGTGCCACTCGTGAAAACTTCGTCGGCCGTGTAGACCTCGGTCAGCGAAATATTGCGTTCCGTCGCAGCGATTTCGTGATCGGCGCAGATGTCGAGGACCATGCGCCTTGTCAGGCCGGGCAGGCAGCTGTCGGCATGCGGCGTAAGAACCGTGCCTGACCTGACCAGGAACAGGTTGGTGTCGTTCGTCTCGGATACGAAGCCGTTGACATCCAGCATGATCGCACTGTCTACGCCGGCAACATTCGCCTCGATCGCGGCCAGTATGTTGTTCAACAGGTTGTTGTGGTGAATCTTCGAGTCGAGGCAGGCCGGTGTATTGCGGCGCGTTGAAGCAGTGATGACGCGGATGCCGGCGTCCGAATAAACCGGCGGCTTCCACTCGGCCAGCACAATGAGCGTGCAACCCGACTGGTTCAACCGCGGATTCATGCCCGAAGTGACTTTCTCGCCTCGTGTCAATGTCAGGCGGATGTGCGCGTTGTCGCGCATGCCATTGGCTTCGAGCGTGGCGAAAATCGCCGCACGTATTTCTTCATTGTCCGGTACCGCCTCAAACGCCAGCGACTTGGCCGAATCCTGCAGTCTTTGCAGGTGGCCATCGAGTTCCGCGATGCGGCCGTCGTAAACGCGCAGGCCCTCCCAGACGGCATCTCCTCCCTGGACGACGCTGTCGAAGACCGACACCCTGGCTTCCGCTCGCGGTACCAGGGCGCCGCCGACATGGACGAGAATCTCGGCATTACGCGGATCGGGCAGTTTCATGCTTGGGTTCCTGCGGTTGGCGCGCGCAGCGCGTGTGCAAACAGTTTTTCATACCACGGCGCGCATTCTGCGAGCAGTGGCTCGAGCGTGTCGGGAAAATCCTGCTTGGGAGTATACGGCGCAAACCCGGTGCTCCTGTGTACTGCGTGGTACCAGTGCGGCGCCCAGACACCATCCTCCGGCCGGGGTCCGGCCTCCCAGTGCAGCATGCACGGATCGAACTCGAGACCGAGGCGTGCACACAGTTGTCCGAGCACGTCTGCCGGGTCCAGCAAAAGCTCGCGAGAATCCAGCACGAGCGGGGTGCGTCCGATTGCTTCGAGGTGCTCGAACAGCTCCCACTGGCGGCGCAATCCGGTGTCGGCGAGCTCCGCGTCGGGTAGCTGGATCGTCAGTGACGGCAGCATCTCCCGCGGGTCGCGGATCAGCAGAACATTGTCGGTTTCGGCCATGAAGTCGAGGCCCAGATTCACAAGGTGATGCGCCATGTGCTTGACGAATAGCCGCCGCGACGGGTCAGCCCGTTGCCGGGCAATGAGTTCACGCATCACGGCGGCGCCATCGCAGTTCATCGCCTCGATGACCGCGTCGCGCCCCGGATGCGGGGCGCCGCTGACGCGGAGATAGTGGCCGTACAGCGGTTCGTCAACGACCCGTACGTCACCATGCTGCGCAAAACTGTACATCAGCGCGGTCGACACGTTACGCGGTCCGGACCACAGGCAAATAGGCGCGGGCATTGCGGCGTTTCCTTGCGGGTCGGTGCAGGGCGACGGATTGTACCGGGGCCGCGCGGTGACTGGGAAGCCGTCCGGCAGGCGCGCGGCTCGCGCGGAGTGCAGTGGCCCGACCAATTCCTGTGCGCTTCGTCACAAAACGGGATTGCGCCGGTATGCGGCCCGGCCCAATTTAACTAAACTCCCTCGCATGTACCTGATTTGGCAGGCTTATTGACATTCGGTGGTGTTGTTTTGCTGAAAACTTTCTTGTTTGGCATTGTGCTCGGAATCCTCGCTGCGGCGGGAATTCTGTATGCGTATCCGGCCGTGGACCAGCAGCGGGAGGCGTCGCTCGTTTCGGTAGCGCCAAACGGTGGCACCCGGGAGACCTTCCACATCAACATTCCGATGGATCGCATCATGCTGGGCGCACCCGGGCAGGACGAGCCGGTGCCACCGGGGCTCGAGTGGCCCGGAGACAGGCTGCTGTCATCGATTCGCGTCGAGTTGTTCAAGCTCCGTAACGCCCGTGACGCCGTGGTAGGCGTTGCCGCCAGAACCGCGGCGCAGGATGGCGATGCAACCGTCATCGACTGGGTCCTGCATTTGCCCGCTCGCGGCTCGGTGTTCATCAACATGCAGGCCGAGCCCGAAGAGGGCGGTTACCGTTTGGGATATTTCCGTGCCGGTGCGCGTGAATTCGAACCGCTTTCCGGGTTCCTGACCGAGCGCTGGGTGTCGGACACATCGGGTGACGAAGATGCACCGGCGGGTCGCATCGAGTTGCAGGCCGGATATACAAGCATGCAGGAGCAGCCCGAATGAAATACGTGATCGCATTGCTGCTGGGTCTCGTTGCCGGCATCGCCCTGTTCCTTGCCGGCCTGATATTCAATCCGCTGATGGTTGAGCGCGGCCTGTCGCCATTGTCCGTGACCGACGCCGAGGTGATCGCGTTGAGCTTCGACCGCGTCGCGTCCGACAACATCGTCCTGACCAACGACGGTGAGTCGCAGCAGCAACCGCACCCGGCGAAAATACTGCAGCTCTGGGAGGCGCCTATCCGCCAGACCACTGCGATGGCAACCGTGATGCGCGACGCCAGGGGCCAGACAGCGGGTATCGGCATCAAGTTCGCGTCGCGGTCCGAGGCGACCCGGTTGCTCGAGGGCAAGGCGCTCGTCGACAGCGTCTGGTACGTCTACCTGCCGGGACGGGGCAGCCTGTTCGTCCGGCAGAATGAAAATTACTGGCCGCTCCTCCGGGATGTCGCATTCCCGGCATATCGCAGTGCAGCTGACAAGTGGAAGGGCACCTGGAACGGCGACATGACCGCCGGGCCTGGCGCGCTCGGCACCGCCGCCGTCACCGGTGGCTCCGGCAAGCTGGAGGGCATGTCGACGATCGGCATCGAATCCCTGACGGTTCGCGCTTACTCCGTCGACGAGGGGCTGGTCGCTGCCGAAGGCCGCTTGCTGATTGAAATTCCGGATACAGGGGAAGACCTGTAACCAGGCGACGACCGCGGTTTCAGGTTGCGGGCACGAGATCTTTCAACGCGATATCCGGGTCTGCGAGTTTCTCGACAGGGACGGCCGCGCGGCTCGCGATCAGCGCTTTCGACTGCACGAAGTCGCGCGGTGAGTTGACCGCATCGACAGCGATGAGCCGGCCATTGCCGAGGTACAGGCAGGAGAAGGAACGTTCGGCCGGGTTACCCCGGATGACGACGTCGTCATAGCCTGCCGACAAGCCGGCAATCTGCAGCTTGAGATCGTACTGGTCGGACCAGAACCAGGGTACGTCACAATAGCTCGTGTCCTTGCCACAGATATTGTTCGCGGCAACCTTCGCCTGCTCCAGTGCATTGTGAACGGATTCGAGTCGCAGTTGCCTTTCGTAAATGTCGTTGGGATGCGTCGTGCAGTCACCTACGGCAAAAATATCCGGGTCGCTCGTGCGGCAATGATCGTCGACGACGATGCCATCATCGACCTGCAGTCCGGCGTCCCTGGCCAGTTCGATGTTAGGCACGATGCCGACACCGATGACAACCATGTTTGCCGGGATGCTGTCGCCGTTGCCGGTCTCGACCGCCTTGACCCGCTTCTTGCCGCGAATGCCGGTCACACTCGTCGAAAGCTTCAGCTTGACACCGTGGTTCGTATGTTCGATCTGGTAAAAATCGGAAATTTCCGCCGAAACCACGCGACTCATGACGCGGTCCGCCATCTCCACGACCGTCACGCTGGCGCCCAGCGTGCGGGCAACAGCCGCGACCTCGAGGCCGATATACCCGGCGCCGATAACGACCAATGACGTATCGGCTTTCAGAGATTTACGGATTGCCTCGACGTCGGCGATGCTCCGCAGGTAGTGCACGCCCGCGAGCTCGGTGCCGGCGACCGGCAAACGGCGCACACGAGAACCCAGTGACAGGACCAGCGTGTCGTACGAAACCATGTCCTCCTTGTCGGTCGTCACCTGTTTCTTGTGCCGGTCGATCGAGGTGACCGCCGTGCCGAGCATTACCTCGATTGCCGGGTCCTCGTAAAAGCTGGGCGGCTTTACGAACAGGCGCTCCGCAGGCATGTCGCCGGCGAGAAATTTCTTCGATAGTGGCGGCCTCTGGTACGGCAGGTACGGCTCTTCGCCGATCAGCGTGATATGCCCGCCGAATTTCTGTTGTCGCAGCGTCGTGATGACCTGTCCGGCGGCGTGGCCGGCACCTGCGATGACTATTCTCTTGGTCAAACCAGTCTCTCCTCGGTAAACCGATAGGGTGCCGTCCCGCTGAATCAGGCGGGCACCAGCGGCCACAGTATCGGCAACAGGATCATTACCGCGATGAATACGACGATCGTGAGCGGCACGCCCACCTTCAGGTAATCGACAAATCGGTAGCCACCCGGGCCCATGACAAGGATATTCGCCGGGTGTGATATCGGGCTCGTAAAGCTCGCCGATGCCGCCATCGCCACAGCCATCATTGCCGTCTGCGGCGCGAGTCCCATATCCGACATGGCGGAAAGGACGATCGGCGACATCAATACGACCAGTGCGGCCGTCGGAATGATCATCGTGGCCATGGCCGTCAGGATGTAGAGGCCCATGATGACGGGCCACGGGCCGGCATCGCCGAGCAGGTTCATGACCTGGTTCGCGAGGTAGGTTGCGGCGCCCGTGTCCTGCATCGCCGTGCCAAGCGGCAACATACCGGCAATCAGGAAGATGGCGCGCCATTCAATGGCGCGGTATGCCTGCTCCATATTCAGGCAACCGGTCAGCACCATGATCGTGCCGCCGATTACCGCGGCAATCGAAATCGGCGCGTAACCGAGCATCACGGCAAGCACGACGCCAAGCATGATGGCCGCGGCCAGAGGTGCCCGGCGCGTATCCGGCGGTTCCTGTCCCAGCGGTGTCAGGATCAGGAAGTCGGTATCGGAGCTCAGGAGTTGCAGGCGGTCACGCGGTCCCAGCAGCAGCAGCGCGTCACCGATCTGCAGGCGTTCGTCGGTCAGGTCCGTACCAACGGTCGCCCCCTCCCGCCAGATTCCAGCCAGTTCGATACCGTAGCGTTCCCTGAAATTCAGCTCGCCGACGGTGCGGCCGGCAAGCGCGCTGCGCGGGTCGAGCGTGGCGTCCATCAGGGTCAGGCGCTCGGACTCGAACGGCGTAACGCTGGCAGGTACTTCGGTATCGATTTCGAGTTCCTGCAAGCCACGTAACACATCGAGATCTGTGTGCTGGCCTTCGATCAGCAGCAGGTCGCCGCCCAGGAGAACTTCGTCGCCGCGCGGCATGACGTTGAGTTCGCCGTTGCGAAATACTGCGAGGACGCGAAAATCGAAAACATCGGCGAGGCGGCTCTTCTCCAGCGTTTCCCCGGCGAGGCCGCTGTTCTTCGGCAGGCGCACGACGAACATGCGCTCGTCTGCGTGATACTGCGCAGCCAGTTCCTCGGGTGTATATACCTCGACCGCGCTGAAGTCCGGGAATTTCTCGAGCTGGGCAACGGCTTCGATCTCGCCCTGCACCAGCACCTGGTCACCGGCCCTGATCGGCACGTAGGCGAGGTTCGTCAGGCGGTAGGCACCCCGTCGCTTGATGCCGACCACGGCCACATCGAAGCGCGTTCGAAACGCAGCATGCCGGACCAGTTCCGAGACGACCGGAGAGCCATCGGCAATGGTCACCGCGGCATACGCAACTTTGGATGCGACCATCGACTTCAGCACCGGCGCTTCGCGCTCGATAACGAGATCGCTCCAGCGTCGCAGCTCGCGAAACTGGTCCAGCCGGCCCTGGACCAGCAACCCGTCGCCGCCGCGGATAACGGTCTGGCGGCTGGGCAGGGTTTCTGTCTTGCCGCTGCGTTGCATTGCCAGGATGATTAGCCCGGTCGATGACCCGATGCGGCTTTCCGAGAGCGTCTTGCCCACCAGCACTGAGTTGTATGGCACGCGTACCATGAACGTGCGCTCCTGCAACTTGTAACGCGAGCGCAGGCTGCGCTGGCTGACGTGCTTGTCTTGCTCGGCGCGTTGTCGGGGCAGCATGAAGCGGCCGATCCCGGCGACGAAGATCACGCCGACGATCATTACGACGCCGCCGATCGGCGTAAAATCGAACAGTTCGAAAGGTTCGAAGCCGCCGAGTACCAGCGACTCGCTGATCAGGAGGTTGGGCGGTGTGCCGATCAGTGTCATCAGGCCGCCGAGCAGCGTCGAATAGGCCAGCGGCATCAGGAGACGTGATGCCGGAATGCGTGTACGCCGCGAGACCTCGACAACGACCGGCAGCATCAGGGCCGCAACGCCAATATTGTTCATGAAGGCGGACAACACCGCGCCGGTCAGCATGATGACGAAAATCATCGCGACTTCGCGGCGCCCGGCAATTCGCATGACCTGCCGGCCGATGATGTCGGCGATGCCGGTGCGCGTCAGTCCCTCGCTCAGGATGAACATGGCCCAGACCGTGATGACGGCGCTGTTGCTGAAGCCCGCAAACGCTTCATTGGCGTCGACGAGTCCGGTGATCGCCAGCGTGCCCAGCACCAGCAGGGCGACGACGTCCATGCGAATGACTTCACTGATAAACAGGACCAGCGAAACAGCCAGGATTCCCAGTACCAGTGCGATCTCGATCGTCATTCGTCAGTCTTTTGCGGAGGTGCCATTGTTCGTTGTTATTGCAACATGTTTATACACGAGCGGAGCAACAAAAGGGCAGCACGCATAGTTCGGCGCACGAAGATGTGCAAACATGGCGGGCATGCCGACGACCGAACGTTATCAGCCCCGTGTGCCACGCAACCTGGCGCAGCACCGGGTGCGAAGAATCGATTACCAGGTGCATACCTGGGGTGATGCCGATGCACCGTTGATGGTCTACCTGCATGGCTGGGCCGACTCGGGAGCCACGTTCCAGTTCGTCGTTGATGCGCTCGAGTCGGACTGGTTCGTCGTCGCGCCGGACTGGCGCGGTTTCGGGCTTACTCCGTGCGAGTGCACGTCCTACTGGTTTCCGGACTACGTCGCGGACCTGCATGACCTGCTGGAGATTTACTCGCCCGGCACCCCGGTCCGCCTCGTTGGCCACAGCATGGGCGGCAACGTTGCCTCTTTGTATGCCGGCGTGATGCCGGAACGTGTGCTCGCGCTGGTCAATATCGAGGGTTTCGGACTGATCGACAGCGACCCCGCGAACGCACCGCAACGCTATCGCGAGTGGCTCGATGCATCACGCAGCGGACCCTCGTTCTCGACCTACAGCGATTTCGATGCGCTTGCGACCCGGCTGTATCGCCGCTACCCCGGGATCAGCATGGGGCAGGCGGCATTCGTTGCCGAGCAGTGGGCCCGCAAGGCCGACGATGGCACGATCGTCCTGCGCGCCGACCCGATTCACAAGTTGCCGAACCCGGTGCTCTACCGGCGCCGCGAGGCGGAAGCGTGCTGGAGCGCCGCGACCGCCGAGGTACTGTTGATCAGCGGGGCCAAGAGTGACGCGGCGCGCTGGTCAGGCGACGTTGCGACATTGACGCATCCGCGGCTGCAAAGCGTGCAACTGGACGAAGCCGGACACATGCCGCATTTCGAAGCCCCGGGCCCCCTGGCCGCCGAGATCGAAGCCTTCTTCAGGTCCACCTTGTAAATACATCCAGTACTGTATAAAAATACAGACTTTTGCGAGGTGCGCCGTGCAGCAGGCCTTACAGGAGTCCGATTATCTCGAGATGCTGAATCCGGCGCAGCGGCTCGCCGCGGGCTACGGCGAAAAGGATGACGCAGCGAGGTTCCGTGCCGGGCCGTTACTGGTGATTGCCGGCGCCGGGACCGGCAAGACGATGACGCTGGCGCATCGCGTGGCTCACCTGCTGGTCTGCGGCATCAGCCCCGAACGGGTCCTGTTGCTGACCTTCACGCGACGCGCTGCCGAGGAGATGACGCGCCGTGTCGCGGCGATAGTCCGGGCGTCGAACGGTGCATCGTCAGCGCTGCCGGCGTCGGGCCTGCCGTGGTCGGGGACGTTCCATTCGATTGCCAACCGCCTGTTGCGCCGCTACGCACACAACCTCGGCCTCGACCCGGGGTTCTCGGTGCTCGACCGGGGCGATGCGGCGGATGTCATGGACGTCGTCAGGCATGAGCGACAACTGACAAAGACGGCCAGGCGTTTCCCGAAAAAGGACACCTGCGTCGCAATCTATTCGCGTTGCGTCAATACGAAGAAGCCGCTGAAGACGACGCTCGATGAAACCTACCCGTGGTGTGCCGACTGGGAGCAGGAACTCAGCGACCTGTTTCGCCACTACGTACTGCGCAAGCAGCAAAGCCAGGTGCTCGACTATGACGACCTGCTGTTGTACTGGGCGCACCTCGTCGCCGAGCCGGAGTTCGCCAACGAAATTGGCTCGCGATTCGACCATGTTCTGGTCGACGAATACCAGGACACGAACCTGGTACAAGCCGATATCCTGCACGCCCTCAAGCCCGATGGCGCCGGACTGACCGTTGTCGGCGATGATGCCCAGTCGATCTACTCGTTCCGCGCCGCCGAGGTTGAAAACATTCTCGGCTTCGCGGACCGCTACATGCCTTCTGCTGCAGTGATCACGCTGGAGCAGAACTATCGCTCGACGCAGCCGATCCTCGACACGGCGAACTGCCTGATCGCGGAGAGCGAACGCCAGTACCGCAAGAACCTGTTTTCCGATCGCGTGGGCGGCGGCAAGCCGCATTACGTCACTGTCGAAGACGGCGATGCCGAGGCGGAGTTTGTCGTGAAGGGGATCCTCGACAATCGCGAACTCGGCATGGCGTTGAAGGAGCAGGCGGTGCTGTTCCGCGGCTCACATCACAGCGACAGGCTCGAACTCGAACTGGTGCGGCGCAATATTCCCTACGTCAAATACGGTGGCCTGAAGTTTCTCGAGGCAGCACACGTCAAGGACCTGTTATCCGTCCTGAAGTGGGCCGAAAACCCGAAGAACGAGGTGGCGGCGTTCCGCGTGCTGAAACTGTTGCCCGGTATGGGCCCGGCCAATGCCAGTCGCTGTTTCGAGCATGTCGCGGCAGGGGATTACCGGTTCACGGCCCTGCGTGCCTGTGCGCCGCCGGCGGCCGCGGCCGATGACTGGCAGGAATTTTGCGAGTTGCTCGAGCGACTGTCTGCCGCCGGGTGTGATGATGCCGGCTGGCAGGCGCAAATGACCGCTGTACGGCGCTGGTACCAGCCGCACCTCGAACGCCTGTACGACGGCCTGGACACACGGGAAGCGGACCTCGAGCAACTGGAACAGATCTCGGGCCGGTATGCGACCCGCGAGCGATTCCTTACCGAGCTCACGCTGGATCCGCCTGCGGCGGCAGGCGATCTCGCCGGCGATCCGCTGCTGGACGAGGACTACCTGGTACTGTCGACGGTGCATTCGGCAAAGGGGCAGGAGTGGGAGGCGGTATTCCTGCTGAACGTTTCCGACGGCAATTTCCCGTCCGAGTTTGCAACGGGCAAGCCGGAGATGATCGAAGAAGAACGCCGCTTGCTGTATGTTGCGATGACGCGGGCGAAGCAGTCGCTGACGCTGGTCGCGCCACTCAGGTATCACGTGACGCAGCAACGCCGCGACGGTGACCGGCACGTTTACGGTGCGCGCAGCCGCTTCATGTCGGAGCGTTTGCTGCAGACGATGGAGAAGCGCTTCGCCGGGCGCGGCGACGCCAGGGCAGGGCACTTTGCAGAAAAGTCCGATCGTCACCTCGACGTTGCTGCCCGGATGCGGGAGATGTGGTAAAAAAAATGGCGGTGGCAAAAGCCACCGCCAAGCACTACGAAACAAACAGCATAAGGGATTGAATGTTTGTCGCGTTTTTGTGAGTGCTGTCGACAATTGCTGTCGTGAAGTTGCGGATTGCGCCGCTTCTTCCTGACTCACAACCGTTTGATGCGCGTGGCACGAGAAAGGTTGCAAACAAAAAGGAATAACGCCGTTATGACGTCAGGTAATAAAGTTCGCGCACAGGTTTCGGATGAGGAATGGCAGGTTCGCACCGACCTGGCCGCCTGCTACCGCATCATCGCCCGCTATGGTTGGGACGACCTCGTGTTCACCCATATATCGGCGCGGGTTCCAGGCCCGGAAGAACATTTCCTGATCAACCCCTACGGCATGTTATTCGAGGAAATAACGGCGAGCAGCCTCGTCAAGGTCGATCTCGACGGCAACAAGGTTCTCGATACCGGTTATCCCGTCAACCCCGCCGGCTTCGTTATCCACAGCGCGGTGCACGAGGCGCGGCATGACGTCAGCTGCGTTTTGCATACGCACACACGCGCCGGCATCGCCGTATCCGCGCAAGCCGAAGGACTGCTGCCGATTTCGCAGACGTCGCTGTTTCCCTACGCGACGCTGGCCTATCACGACTATGAAGGTGTGGCGCTCAACGAAGACGAAAAGGCGCGGCTGGTTGCCGACCTCGGGAACAACAACGCGATGATCCTGCGTAACCACGGATTATTGACCGCGGGCACGACGATCGCCGATGCGTTCCTGATGATGTACGTGCTCGAAACTGCCTGCCAGATCCAGATCATGGCGCAATCCGGTGGCGGTGAGCTGATACCGGTGCCGACACCGATCGTGACGGGCATCCAGGCGCAGGCGGAGCAAGTGACGAAAGGGCTGGGCGGTGCGCTCGTCTGGCCGGGACTGCTGCGCAAGCTGGATCGCGAAGACCCCTCGTTCCGCGATTAGGCGCCCGTCACTAGCCCAGGAAGATGCGGTACGCCGGGTTGTCACTTTCCTCCCAGTGCGCGTAGCCGAGTTCTGCGAGATGTGATTCCAGTTCGCCGGTTTCCTCGTCCGGCACATCGATACCGGCGAGCACGCGGCCGTAATCGGATCCGTGATTGCGATAGTGAAACAGGCTGATATTCCAGTCGGTCCCGATCGCGTCGAGGAAATCGAGCAGCGCGCCCGGGCGCTCCGGAAATTCGAAACGAAACAGCCGTTCGTTAGCAACCCCCGGTGAGCGGCCGCCGACCATGTGGCGCACATGCAATTTCGCCATTTCGTTGTCGCTCAGGTCCTCGATCGGGTATTTCGCCGCGCGCAACGTCGCAAGCAGCTCGTTGCGCTCCTGCCGGCCGCGGCGCAACTGGATGCCGACGAAAATGTGGGCCGTCGTGGCGTCGTTATAGCGGTAGTTGAACTCGGTAACACTGCGTCGGCCGAGTGCCTCGCAGAAACGCCGGAAGCTGCCCGGCTCCTCCGGAATTTCCGCTGCCAGCAACATTTCCGCCTGTTCGCCGATTGCGGCGCGTTCCGCGATATGTCGCAGCCGGTCGAAGTTGACGTTGGCGCCGCAGTTGATCGTTACCAGCGTCTGCCCCCTGACGCCGTGGTCCGCGACATACTGCTTGGCAGCGGCAATGGCGAGGCCGCCGGCAGGTTCGACGATGGAGCGCGTGTCTTCATAGATATCGCGAATGGCCGCGCAAACCTGGTCGGTACTGACGGTCACGACCTCGTCGACGAGATCGCGGCACAGGCGGAAGGTTTCGTCGCCGACCCGGCGCACGGCGACGCCGTCGGCAAAAATGCCGACGTGCGCCAGCGTGACCGGCTCGCCGGCAGCCAGGGACTGCTTCATCGCCGAAGAATCGTCGGGTTCGACGCCGATGATGCGAATTTCCGGCCGGACCTGCCGGACCCAGGCGGCGATTCCGGCAATGAGCCCGCCACCGCCGATCGGGACAAACAGCGCGTGGATGTCTTCGTCACACTGCCTGAGAATTTCGGCGCCGATCGTGCCCTGTCCGGCGATGACGTCCGGGTCATCGAACGGGTGAATGAAGACCAGGCCCTCGGATTCCTCCAGTTTGCGTGCGTGGGCATAGGCGTCATCGTAGGTGTCGCCGCGCAGCACGACTTCGCCGCCGAGCGCGGCGACCGCATCGGTCTTGATCGACGGCGTCGTGACCGGCATGACGATAACGGCACGAATACCGCGCTTTGCGGCCGCGAGTGCCACGCCCTGCGCGTGATTGCCTGCAGAGCTGCAAATGACGCCACGTGCGAGCTCCTCCGGTGCAAGAGCCGCTATTTTGTTGTACGCACCCCGCAATTTGAACGAGAACACCGGCTGCAGGTCCTCGCGTTTCATCAGGATGCGGTTGCCCAGGCGCTCCGACAGGTTGTTCGCGAGTTCGAGCGGCGATTCGATCGCGACATCGTAGACTTTCGCGTTGCGAATGCGGTCGAGGTAGCCGGTATTGTCCATGCAGCCCTTATCGCACACCGTGAGGTCCTCCGCAAAGGTGCTGCGCCCGTAATGGCATAAATTTGCCGGCGCTCTCATAATGCGGAGGTCCCGCGATCGGGAAACCCACCAAAACCACGGACAATCCTTTGAGTAAACTGCTGATTACGAACGCGCGCCTGGTCAATGAAGGCCGGATCCTGGAAACCGATGTGCTGATCGAGGGCGACAGGATCGCACGCATCGAATCCGGGTTGACGCAGCCCGCGAACATCCCGGTCATCGACGCGGCGGGCAAGTACCTGCTCCCCGGCATGATCGACGACCAGGTGCACTTTCGTGAGCCCGGCATGACCCACAAAGGCGATCTCGCAACCGAATCGGCGGCGGCGGTAGCCGGCGGCATCACGAGTTTCATGGATATGCCGAACGTCAACCCGCAGACGACGACGCGGAAGGCACTGCGGGAAAAGTACAGCATGGCCGAAGGCCGCTGCAGTGCCAATTACGGCTTCTACTTTGGCGCCACGAACAGCAATATTGAAGAAATCAAGGCGCTCGAGGTCGGGGAGGCCTGCGGCATCAAGGCGTTCATGGGAGCGTCGACCGGCGACATGCTGGTGGACGATCCGGTGGCGCTCGACAGGTTGTTCGAACATGCGCCGGTCATCGTCGTGACCCACTGTGAGGATTCCCCGATGATTCGGGTCAACGAGGAGGAGGCGCGCGAGCGTTACGGTGACGACGTGCCGTATACCGAGCACCCGGCGATCCGGTCCGCCGCGGCCTGTCTCGCGTCATCGCAAAGGGCGATCGAGCTGGCAACCCGGCACGATGCGCTATTGCATGTGCTGCACCTGACGACCGCCATCGAGATGCCGCAGTTCTCGCCCGCACATCGGTCCGCAAAGCGGATTACCGCGGAAGTCTGCGTACATCACCTGTGGTTCGACGAATCGCGCTATGAAGAGCTCGGTTCCCGGATCAAGTGCAACCCAGCGATCAAGCGTGCCGAAGATCGGGAGGCATTGCTGGCTGCCCTCAACGAAGGGCGCATCGACATCATCGCAACCGATCACGCGCCGCACACGCTGGAAGAGAAAGCGGCCGGATACTTCAAGGCGCCGGCGGGCCTGCCACTCGTGCAGCATGTCGTGCAGGCCCTGTTCGACCTGGTCGCGGCGGGCCGGATCAGCGTGGAGCTGCTCGTTGACCGCTGTTGTCATGCGCCGGCGGATATCTTCGGCATGCCCGAGCGTGGTTATGCGCGCGAGGGATACTTCGCCGACTTCGTCATCGTCGACCCGGACAAGCCCTACCTGGTCACGCGGGACAATCTGCTTGCGAAGTGTGGCTGGTCACCGTTCGAGGGCCACCGTTTTTCGGCGACGATCGATACGACGATCGTCAACGGCGAGGTTGCCTGGAGCGACGGATCGCTGACCGGGAAAATTGCCGGTCGGAGGCTCGAATTTGCGCGGGCGCGATAGCGCGGACCGAAAATGTTTACTTTCCGCTCGATCCCGTTATGCTAGCGCCATTCAACGGGTCCACGAAACTTGCCGGGAATGAGTGACAAGCCGGTTTGTCAGCAGCATGAAGCCAACTGATACCACGAATCCCGATTATTACCACAAAGTAGTGGACTGCCAGTGGGGCTGCCCTGCCCACACCGACGTTCCGGCTTATATTCGCATGATTGCCCAGGGGCAGTTCAGCGATGCCTACATGGAGAATCGGAAGTCCAACGTCTTTCCAGGCATCCTCGGACGCGTATGTGACCGGCCGTGCGAGCCGGCGTGCAGACGCGGACGAATCGAGGAAAAGCCGGTAGCAATCTGTCGACTCAAGCGGGTCGCCGCGGACCTGCGCGATGACATTCGTGAGCGGCTACCCAAGGCACCGGCGAAGGGCAACGGCAAGAAAATTGCGATGATCGGCGCAGGATGTGCGTCACTCACCGTTGCCAACGATCTGCGACCGCTGGGTTACGAAGTGACGATCTTCGAGGCACTCAAGACCACTGGCGGCCTGATGCGCACCAATATCCCCCGCTTTCGGCTGCCGCCAAAAGTGCTGGACGAGGAGATCGGCTATGTCCTCGATATGGGGGTCGACCTCAAGCTCAACCATCCGATCGACAGCCTGAAGGATTTGCTGGCCGAAGACTTTGACGCCGTGTTCGTCGGGTCTGGCGCGCCGCGCGGCAAGGATCTCGAGATTCCGGGGCGGTACGATTCCGATCGCATCCATATCGGTATCGACTGGCTGGAATCGGTTGCTTTCGAGCACATTGAAAGCATCGGCAAGCGTGTGCTGATTATCGGGGTCGGCAATACCGCGATGGACTGCTGCCGTACCTCGCTGCGCATCGGTGCCGAAAACGTCAAGGTCATGGCACGCAAGCCGCGCGGCTTTTTCAAGGCATCCGAGTGGGAACTGGAGGATGCCGAAGCCGAGAACGTCGAAATCCTGGTGAATCACTCGCCGAAGGAATTTGTCTACGAAGACGGCAAGCTGGTCGGCATGAGGTTCGAGTTGATGGAGTATAACGTCGACGAGAACGGCGGTATCGACCGTGGCACGGTCACCGGCGAGACGGTCATTCCGTGTGATGATGTCGTGCTGGCCATCGGGCAGGACAACGCGTTTCCGTGGATCGAGCGGGATATCGGTATCGAGTTCGACAAGTGGGAATGCCCGGTCGTCGACGAGAAAACGTTCATGAGCACCCGTGAAGGCGTGTTCTTCGGCGGCGACGCCGCGTTCGGCCCGAAGAACATTATCTGGGCTGTCGAGCACGGCCACCAGGCCGCCATCTCGATTCACAAGTATTGCCATGGCGAGGACGTTCGCGACCGCTTGCCGATGGGCCTGAACCTGGCCACGCAGAAGATGGGCATGCACGAATGGAGCTTCTCCAATAATTACGATCCGGCCGCACGCAATCTCGTACCGCACGTCGACCTGAAGAAGCGCTTCAAGAAGCTCGATATCGAGGTGGAACTCGGATTCACGGCAGAGCAGGCGGTCGAAGAGGTGGAGCGTTGCCTCAATTGCGACATCCAGACCGTGTTTACTGCCGACCTCTGCATCGAATGCGACGCTTGCATCGACATCTGCCCGGTGAACTGCCTGACGATCACCGAGAATGGCGATGAGGAAGACCTG